>Ga0302252_1001632_pt1 | contig 12475 bp, 10 predicted proteins | sample AAG_RA_Leu_MG_FD_193511 | JGI IMG/M metagenome (GOLD analysis project Ga0302252, IMG submission 193511) | Enriched activated sludge microbial communities from anaerobic digester in WTTP, New Holstein, Wisconsin, United States - AAG_RA_Leu | ecosystem: Engineered > Bioreactor > Anaerobic >...
AGCCCCTTCGGGCGACAGAAATCCCAGCCCACAGGGCGAAAGATCATAGCGATGGGTTCGAAGCGAAGCGGAGACCCTCGAAAGGTAAGGTGTAGAAGAAGATAGCCCCTTCGGGCGACAGAAATCCCAGCCCACAGGGCGAAAGATCATAGCGATGGGTTCGAAGCGAAGCGGAGACCCTCGAATTGTATCGGGTATAATATCTTAGCCCCCTTCGGACGTCAGAACCCCAAGCCCACAGGGCGAAAGATCATAGCGATGGGTTCGAAGCGAAGCGGAGACCCTCGAAAGGTAAGGTGTAGAGGAAGATAGCCCCTTCGGGCGACAGAAATCCCAGCCCACAGGGCGAAAGATCATAGCGATGGGTTCGAAGCGAAGCGGAGACCCTCGAAAGGTAAGGTGTAGAAGAAGATAGCCCCTTCGGGCGACAGAAATCCACAAACTAATTGACACCATTCCCACTAACCACACACTTGCAAAAAACATATCATAGAGGTAACAAAATGCCGGCATCATATTGTTTCATCGCGATGCACATTGTCTTTTCCACCCGCGACCGCAGAACCTGGTTGCGGGATGAAATGGGAAAGGAAATGCATTCCTACCTTGCGGGGATAATCAAAAACCTGGGGGGAAAACCCATCATCGTAAATGGAATTCCTGACCATGTGCATGTGTTATGCCTTGCCCCCAAAGATATTAGCCTGGTAGAATTCATGACCAAAATCAAGGCAAATTCCAGCAAGTGGTTCCGGGATAAACACAAACTTGATTTCCATTGGCAGGATGGATATTCGGCATATTCGGTAAGCAAATCCAATCTTGAAAGCGTCCAGAAATATATCAAAATCCAGGAAGAACACCATTTGCATACCAGCACCCAGCAGGAATTTGATGCTTTACTGCAAAAACACCTGGATACAGAGGAGTGAGTCTGTCGCCCTAAGGGGCTAACTGTTTGTAACGCTGCATTATCGAGGGTCTCCGCTAAAGCTCCGAACCCTTCGCTATGATATGTCGCCCACAAGGGGCTAAATATCTGTATCGCTGCATTATCGAGGGTCTCCGCTAAAGCTCCGAACCCTTCGCTATGATATGTCGCCCACAAGGGGCTAAATATCTGTATCGCTGCATTATCGAGGGTCTCCGCTAAAGCTCCGAACCCATCGTTATGATATGTCGCCCACAAGGGGCTAACTATCTGGGAATTAACATTATCGAGGGTCTCCGCTAAAGCTCCGAGCCCATCGCTATGATCTTTCGCCCTTCGGGCTTACTTGCACACTTTCTTAATAAACCTTGTGAGTCATTATGTTCAAGGGTAATCTACTTTACCATCCTCAGCGAATTGAAGATCACCAGCAGGGTTACGCCCACATCGGCGATAATGGCTTCCCAGAGCCCGCTTATTCCTGCCAGGCCGGAAGCCATCACCAGAAGTTTGATTCCCAGAGCGAGGGAGATATTTTGCCAAACCAGGCTCTGGGTCTGTTTCGAGAGGCGGAAGGCAGTAAGCAGTTGTTCCGGCTTATCGTTCAGCAGCACCACATCAGCAGTTTCGATTGAGGCTTGGGCTCCGATTTTTCCCATGGCGATGCCCAGGTCAGCTCTGGCGAGGACAGGTGCATCATTGAGTCCATCCCCACAATATGCTAATAACCTTTCCCTTTGGTTCAGGCTTTCTTCCAGTTTATTAAGCTTTTCTTCGGGTAGCAGCTGGGCTGCGAAGCTGTCCAGTCCGAGCTCTTTTGCCACCTTTTCCGCTTTTGGCTGCCGATCGCCGGAAAGCATGCTGAAATGCTGCACAGGTGCGTTTCGAAGACTGTGGATGGCTTCTTTCATCCCGGGTTTCAGCTCATCTTCAAAGCTCACATAACCCAGGTAGAGATCGTTTTTTACCACATGCACAGCGCTTTTATCGCCTGTATCGCTGAGGGAAACAAAGCCATAACTCTTTATAAAATCCTCAGAACCCGCTATCAGTTTATCCTTTTCGTAAACCAACAAAACTCCCTTGCCGGGGTATTCGGAAAGGGCTTCCACTTTGGCAGCATCGAAGGGAAATTGCTTTGCCCTTTTTACCGCCAGCGCAAAGGGATGCGAGGAAGTGAATTCACAGCGGTAAAGGCTTTCCAGCAGCTCATCTTTGCCTGTTTCTCCAAAGGGGTTCACTGAGTCCAAGCTCAGTTCGCCGGTGGTAAGGGTGCCTGTTTTGTCGAAAACCAGGGTCTTCACCTTTGCCAGCAGATCGAGGTAGATACTGCCCTTAAAGATGATTCCCTGGCGGGCAGCCCTGCCCAATCCAATGTAATAACTAAGCGGAACCGAGATCACCAATGCGCAGGGACAGGACACGATCAGCAGTACCAAAGCTCGTTTGAACCATACTGCTGCGGGATAGCCCAGAAGAGAAGGAATGGCAAAGACCAATAGTGCAGCCAGCACTACCAAAGGGGTATAAACACGCGCAAACCGGGTGATGAAGCGTTCGGTATTGCTCTTTTTGGCAGTTGCGCTTTCGATCAGTTTGCCGATTCGGCTGAGCATGCTTTCTGCATCGGTTTTTTGCACGGTTATCTCCAGCATGCCTTCCCGGTTCACGAAACCGGCAAAGACCTCTGTTCCTGCTTCAACCGCTACAGGAACGGCTTCACCGGTCAACGAAGAGGTATCCACACTGGAGTTGCCTTTGCTGATTACCCCATCCAGGGGGATGCGTTCACCGGCATAAACCAGCATGGTTTCGCCTTTTTGGGCTTCAGACAGCTTTTTGTCCACGATCCCATCGGGGGTTGAAACATGGTATTTATCGGGTTTCAGCGAAAGTAGTGCGCTAATTGAAGCGCGGCTTTTATTCAGCGCTCTGGACTCCAGATACTGGCCGATCTCGAAGAGGATCATCACGGCAGCAGCTTCGGTATATTCACCCAAATACAAGGCTCCGAAAGTTGCGATACTCATCAGGAAGTTTTCCGCAAAAAGCTGTTTGGAGATTAGTTCCTTGCCAGCGGATATAATAACCTTATGTCCGGAAAGCAGATAGGCTGCCAATCCTAATATCACTCCCGGTAAACCGCCAACCCAGAGAGACGCAGTTAGAATCAGAATTGCCAAAACCACAAACCAGGGCTTTTTATCTGATTTAATACCACCCTCACCTATCTGGGAAAACACTACTCCCGGCTCGATCCTGGCTGCGATGGCGTTCAGCCTTTCCAGAGGACGTTCGACCTCTTCGGTAAATTGAATGGTGAGACGCTTGTTCACAAAATCCAGATTCGCCATGCTCACTTCCGACAGATTGTTTATTTCAGACTCAATCTTGGCGCTGCAATTGGCGCAGTCAAGATTGGAAATATCGTATTCTTTGATGATCATTCATTTTCTCCCAGATGTTCCACGGCGATGCTGAATATGCTGTCTATATGCTTGTCGTCCAAACTGTAATACACTATTTTGCCTTCCTTGCGGGTTTTAACCAGGCGGTGTAGCCTTAGCAACTTAAGCTGATGCGAGACAGCCGATTGCTGCATCTGAACCAGAGAAGAGAGGTCGGCCACACAGAGTTCGTGCCGTGAGAGGAAGTAGATTATCCTCAGGCGTGTGGCATCACCAAAAACTTTGAAGAACTCAGCCAGATGGAGGCTGGTTTCCTCGTTGGGCGCGTGCAGTGTTATCATTTCCATCTCTTCCGGCGAGATGCTTTTACAGAGACAAGTAGCTGTATCCATTAAAACTTCCTTATATGAATGCATGTTCACATATCCATACTAAGCGAGGCCGGGCTTTTTGGCAAGAAAAACTTTTGCCTTGCTTCCTGCCCACCCCCCTGCCACCCGAGTGCCTCCCGAATGCCACCCGGATGCGGTTAGGGAGGCATTCGGGTGGATACTGAGTGTGATTCGGGTAGGAAGCAAGGATGGGTTTTGCAGCAAACACTGTGAAATAGCAGAGATTCATATTCAACAAGAGGAAAGCAGTGATGATTGCAGGATAAAATGCCGAGCCTGGCTATATCGTCTTATTCTACTATAAAATATGGTGATAACACCAAGCTGATTTATTTCAAAAACCACAGAGAAAAGCAGAGAAAAGCAGAGGAGAAATGGGATAATTAATTGTTGCAAAATGAAATAGAGCTCATATATAAAATTCTGCTAAACTTATGCTGTGAAACCACTCAAGAATTGCTTATAATTTTTTTAAAATTCTCTGCTTTTCTCTGTGGTTTAAAAACTAGCAGAAACCTATTCTCAATGATTCTAGGAAGAACTTCACTCTCTGTTTTGTAGTAATATCACAATAAAGCGTTTGACATAAAGTCAGCAGGCTAAAAGCATGGCTCAGTTTGAATCTAGCAAAATAAGAGGTTGCTATGCCTACCGAACTGGAAACCAGGATCTCTGCCTTGGAGCAGGAGATCATCGCCAAAAAGCAGGAACTATATGAACTTAAGCGCCAGATGCCGCGTTTCGAGGTGCCGGACTATGCTCTAAAAACCGGCGAGGGCAAAGAAATCAAGCTCTCCGAAATTTTCGGCGATAAGCAGGAACTTATCCTGGTGCACAACATGGGAAAAAGCTGTCCCTATTGCACTCTTTGGGCAGATGGACTCAATGGCTTGTATTTTCATCTGGAAAACCGTGCCGCTTTTGCTATCAGCAGTCCAGACAGTCCCGAGGTAATGGCCGATTTTGCCAGAAGCCGCAATTGGAAGTTCAGGATAGTCAGCACCGAAGGAAGCAGCTTGAAAAAGGACTTGGGTTTTCAGCTGAAGGACGGTTCCTATTACCCCGGGGTTTCCACCTTTATCAAAGACGAAACTGGTAAAATCTTTCATGTAGCCAAAGCATACTTTGGCCCTGGGGATGACTTCTGCAGTCTTTGGTATCTTTTCGATCTGCTGGCGATCCAGAATCCCGATTGGGAGCCGAAATTCCGATATTAGCCTACAAGTTTATCTCGAAAACAAAAGACCGTGAAGCAGAAAACGGATCACGGCCTTTATTTGATTGTGTTAATCAGTTTGTAGATACAGGTAACGGTATTGCCGGATTCAAAGCATTGTGCTTGTCATCCAGGAGAGTGCGTAAGGTGTTTCGGCAGTTTGAGCTTCTACAGAAAAAGCCGATGGTTTGCAGAGCTTTGATATGCAGGTTTGGCAGATGTTTGGGAGTTAGGATCAGGAATATCGTATCAACTTGATACTCGTCTTCGGGATTCCAGGTGATGGGGTTTTTTAGCACTCCGCACAAAACGAATACTCTGTCCAGATATGGTAAGCGGATATGAGGCAGGGCAATCCCACTGGAATTTGATACATGCCCCAGTTCTTCACGCTCCAGAATTTGGCGATATACATCATGAACGTCGGTGATGATGTTTTGCACTGCGGCATATTCTGTAAGGCGATGCAGAATATCTTCCTTGCTTTTGAGATTGAATTTGTAGATTCTATTCTCCAGCAGATCCTGTATGTTTAAAGCGTTTTCTGGTGTTTCTGCTGCTTTTTCAAAGGCTTCTTTTTCGCCAACTGAGTAGTTTTTCCATTTCTCCAAGGTTTTTTCGGTGATGTAGGCTCCGCCAAGCTCAAAAGCTACCAAAGCAGGTAAAATGGTATTGAAGATCAATGCACCATTGCCTTGCCTAAGCACAGAAGCTACGAGTACGATCTCTACTGCGGCCATCCCAGCCTGTGGCAACATCAGTTTTGGCAAGGTAGCCACTATCTTTGGATCCTGACGGGTTAATTTTGCTCCCGTCCAATTGCCGATGAGTTTCCCAGTTGTTCTCAGAGCGAAATATGCTGCGGTATAAAGCAGAGATTCCCTGTTGAAGCTGTTTATGTTTATGCTTACTCCGATCATGCCGAAAAAGAGCAGATTGAAGATGGTCATTACGTTGTCCAGCTTCAGGCTGTCGAAGAAAGAGCTGTGATGATAATTGGCTATCAGATAACCAGCGATAACTGCTGAAATCAGGAAAGGCGCCTCGATATGGATTGCCCAAGCAATACCAATTGCGACTACTCCGATAATTGTAAGAAGGATTTCTACCGAAGGTGTGGGAGTATTGAATAAGACAGTGGAAAGGAAGGTTCTGTCTTCCGGATTAGCGGTTTCGTGGAGGTTTTCATCCACTGCTTCCCGTCTTCGAAAAGCGAACTTGAGGGCTAGGAAGATGCCGATCGCTACCAGAACCGACAATCCAAGTTCCTTAGCGATTTTGTATAGCAGACCCGATGCAGACAGATCATGGGTACCTCCCAGTTTGGATTGGGCAACTGCCAGAAACACACTGAAGATGATAACTTCCATGATGTCATCCAGCACCACTATATTGGCAAGGATGTTCTTCAGATTTCCCTCTATCTTGAATTTGTTCATCACGATAAAAGTAATCGCCGGAGCTGTGGCAATGCCGATTGACCCAATCAGGAAAGCATCCAACCAGCCAAACTTGTGCCAGAAAAACAGTTTTATCCCGATAGAAATGAAAGCGAAAGTTACCAAGCCCTGAAAAATGCAGATTAATGTAGCATTAACCCCAACTCTTTTCAAACGTTCGTGATGCAGTTCCTCGCCCAAAGAAAACGCAATGACCCCCAGGAAAAGGAAGGTAATGAAATGATAGCTCTCGAAGATCTGGGTGTAGGTTTGAAACCCGCCCCGGGTATAGAAATTACTGATGAAACCAAGGCTGGGATGTGATCCCAGGAAGGTATTGGTTAGCAGGACGTTATGAACCCATTCCCAAAAATGGGGACCTACGAACATTCCTCCCAGGATTTGACCTACAATCTCTCCAATCTTTAGTTTTTGGGCTACAAGTCCGCCCAAATATGCTCCCAGGATCAGCAGACCTATTTCCAATATCTGCATTTTGGCAAACTGCATTTCCATTATTACTCCTGCTGAGTTTATGTCCTCTGCCTGCATAAGACGCATGGACAGCTAAATTGCAGGCAGAGGGATGTGAAGAGGGAGAAACCTAATCTATATAAGCAATCTCGCCGTGTTGTGACTCATCCAGTCCCATTACTTCGTCGGATTCGGTCACTTTTACGGGGGTGATCTTATTAATCAGCACCAACATTATATATGTGAACACGTAGGCATAGGCTGAGGCAACGATGACGGCTATGACTTGCGTAAGGAAGAATCGGACGTTGCCGTTCAGCAACGCTCCACCTTTGTCGATGGGATTGATCAGTTCAGAGCCGAATACGCCCAGGAGAATGGTTCCAGATACACCTCCAACTCCATGCACCCCCCAAACGTCCAGGGCATCATCCCATTTCATTCTGTTCTTGAAATTTACGGCAAGATAGCAAACCAATCCGGCGATAATTCCGATTATCGGTGCACTCCACAATGGGACAAAGCCAGCACAGGGAGTAATGGTTGCCAGGCCAGCGACGGCACCTGTCATTAAACCCACAAACTTTGGTTTCCCTTCATATATCCAGGATACCACCAACCATGAAATACCTGCAAAAGACGCTGCTATATCCGTGTTCAGAAAGGCAATGGATGTTAAGGGATCAACAGATAACTCACTACCTGCATTAAATCCATACCAGCCAAACCACAACAAGCCGGTTCCAATCGCCACCAAGGGAATGTTATGATTTCCGCTATCCACAACCTTACGCTTGCCGACATAGATCACAGAGGCCAGGGCTGCAAAACCGGCTGTGGCATGCACTACTATCCCACCTGCAAAATCCAGAACCCCCCAGGCTGCCATTAAACCACCGCCCCAAACCATGTGTGTGAAGGGGAAATAAACGAAGAAAAGCCAAACAACCAGGAAAATGAGGTAGGCTTTGAAGGAAACGCGATTGGCAAATGCACCGGTAATGAGAGCAGGAGTAATGATGGCGAACATCATTTGATAAGCGATAAATACAACTTCAGGAATTGTTCCGTTTCCCGAAAAAGCGCTGGTGAGAGTAACTCCATGTAAAAAAGCTTTGTCTAAATTGCCAACAATGCCAAAGAAATCGGTTCCGGAAGCCAAACTACCACTGAAAGAAAGTGAATAGCCAACCGTGAACCAAATAACGGTTGTCAGGCAAAGCGAAACAAAGCTTTGCATCATTATAGTTAGGACATTTTTTCTGCCAACCAGCCCTCCATAAAAGAAGGCTAAGGCAGGGGTCATCAGCATCACGAGGCTGCAGCAAAGCAGCATAAAACCTGTGTTGCCTGTGTCAAACAACGGTTTTGAAGCAATCTGAAGAGAAAGCGAATTGACAGCATTCTGCAAGCTGTCGATGACAGTGGGGTCAACATTGACCATTGGCATGGCTGTGCTCCTTTAAGTAATAAACGCTCAGTTGGAGCGGGCTCCCAGGACACATAGGTTAAGTTTATTAAATGGAGCATCAAGCCAATGCAGCCTTATCCACATCTTCTCATGATAAGGAGCATGTTGGTTTAAGTAAACTCGGCTGTCATTGCCTGGATCAGTTAAACCACTTGATAAATACTGGGATCGCTTTGTTCCAACTAAATCTTAATTAGTGCTAACCTGAAAGCTGGCAAATAATTGTCAAGGATATTCATTTAACAAGGACATATTTTATCTAAACTACCAGGTTAACTCATACATAACTTATTACTTAGCTGAAGAGCACAGGAAAGTCTTGACAGAACTGCTTTGCTACAAGAGGAATTCCAGGTATGAAAAAGATAATCCATATAGACATGGACATGTATTTCGCTGCAATCGAGATAAGGGAAGACCCGTCTCTAAAGGGCAAATGCGTAATCGTAGGCGGCCCCCCCAATAGTCGCGGTGTGGTTTCCACCTGCAGTTATGAAGCGCGTAAATTTGGCGTTCACAGCGGAATGAGCAGCTATCAGGCCTGGAACCTTTGTCCCCAGGCGGTTTTCGTGCACTCACATTTCCGGCTCTACAAGGAAGTATCAAATCAGATAAGGGAGATATTCTATAGCTGGACTGACCTTGTGGAGCCAATGTCCATGGACGAAGCCTATCTGGATGTAAGCCAGAACAAGCATTCCGAAACCTCGGCTGTGGAGATAGCCAGGGCGATTAAAACCGAGATAATGAAAACGACGCAGTTAACCTGCTCAGCGGGAGTGTCGTACAATAAGTTTCTTGCCAAAATTGGCAGCGATTTGAATAAGCCTGACGGCCTTACGATTATCACCCCCGAAAACGCCCAGGAGATACTTTTCGCTCTGCCAATCGGCAAATTTCACGGAATTGGCAAGGTCACTGCCGCTCGCATGCAAAAGCTGGGTATAAAGAATGGGGAAGACCTTTACCGCTGGGAATTGAAAGATATGCTGCGGGTTTTTGGCAAGGCAGGGCTGTTCTATTATAATGTGGTGCGCGGAATTGATACCCGGGAAGTGATCACCGAATTTGAGCCAAAGTCCATTAGCTGCGAAACGACCTTCGACACCGATACAGACGATATGAATGAGCTGTTTGCTGTTTTGCGCAAGCTTTCGGAAAGATTGGCATCAAGAATGGCGACCAAGGGTATCAGCGGTCAGAATATTGTCTTGAAGCTGAAGTACGACAATTTTGAATACATCACCCGCAGCTGTGCCATGCGGGGTTCCTGTAATGATCCGGCTGTGCTGTATAAATATGGAGAACAGCTACTTGTGGCAAACTGGCAAAGTACCCGCAAGGTAAGGCTTCTGGGATTGGGAGTGGGCAAATTGGACAATCAGGATAACTGCGAGCAGCTAAGCATTCCGCTGTAGTTTTCTGCCAATCCCTTTTTGAGCCAGATTGCTGATTACAATAAGCACCAAACCGGCAAAGGTGGCAGGATGGATGCTTTCTGATAAAATCAGGCGGATGAAGAGCAGCGAAATGAAAGGGGTAAGGAAGATCAGGTTGGAAACTGCCGCTGTGCTCCTGGTGTATTCCAGAGCTTTGAACCACAGAAGGAAAGTAAGCCCCATTTCAAACACTCCTACGTAGATTCCTGCCAGCAAGCCTTGAGTTAAATACCTGGAATTGCCCACCAGCCTACCTTTGCTCAGCAGTGTAAAAATCAGGATAAACAGAAAGCCCAGGAAGAAATTGTAAAACAGCTTGGTTTGAGCGTTCCGCTTGTCTTTCAGGTTCAGTATCCAATATCCAGCCCAGATTAGAGAAGTGAAAACCGCCAGAAAGGAACCCCAGGGATCATCGAAACGCACTGAGGCAAAAGCGCCTTTAGACGATATCAACCAAACACCCAGGAAGCTTATCAGCAGCGAGACGAGGTCGATAACTCTAAATCGTTCGTGCAAAAGCCAGATGCTAAACATTGCCAGCACGATTGCCCAAGTATAGTTCAAGGCCTGCGCTTCCTGTGCCCTCAATCGCGAATAGGCTTCAAAGAGTATCAGGTAATAGATGAAGGGATTCAGTAATGCTGGCAGCAGAGAAGCCAAAAGGTCCTTTCCTGGGTTCTTTAGCAATCCTGCCTGGGATAACAGCCCGCTCAAACCTAAAAATAGCGAGGCTGTAAAGGATGAAACCAAGAGCAAGCCAAGCGGAGTAAGTCCCTGCAAGCTGAGCTTGAAGGCCGTGCTGATGCTCGACCAGGCTATTATCGAGAGTCCGGCGAAGAGGTAGGCTTTACGTTGATTTTTTTGCATACTAAAAAAACGAAATGATCTGGGGGCTAATGCTGCTCGGTTTTAAAAAAACGAGTTCAGCTTGGGCCGGTCAGATCATTTCGTCCGGTCTAAATCTTCAGATATGGTATATCAGGGCATGGCTTTTTTAATCGCCTGATATTTAGCTTCCAGGGATTTGTTCTGAGTCATCTGTGCACCGTAGATCACATACTCCACGGCAAATTTGTTGGCTCTGTCCCAATTATACCATTTTTCTCCATACTGGATCAATTCGTCGTACCTTTTCAGTTCCAAAAGCGTATTGCAAATGAGAGTGAAGTCTTCTTCATTTTCCTCAATCTCCAGCAGCATTTTCAGGTAGCGCACGGAAGCTTCTTTATCGTCCATTTTGATCGCAATGGATTGGGCGTTTGCAATTAGATCGGCTTTATTGGGTTCTAACTGCAACGCTGCCTGAGTAGCTTCCATGGCTTTGGGATAGTTTTTCAGTTCATAGTAGCAAGCCGAGATATTCATCAGATTGTCGATGTCCACAGGGGTTTGAACTCGAACCCTTTCATAGAATTTTACGGCTTCGGTGTAGTTTTCCTTATTGTAATAAAAAGCGCCAAGCTCTTGCAGATAAGCCAGTTTATCTGGTTCCTTGTTCAGCAGGGCCAGCAGAATTTGCTCAGCTTTGGCGTCGTCTTTCAGCTCTTTAAGATAGATGTTTTTAAGTTGAATCATTGGTTCAGGGCGACCTGGCTCCAGCTTTTGGGCAAGCTCAAATATATCCATGGCGGATTTGGTATTGCCATTGGTCAATTCTTTCTCAGCGGCGTTGTAGATACGAATCCAACTGCTTTCCTTGCGTTTCTTCATGTCGCGCAGGTCTATTTTTTCTTCGTCGGTAAGATTTTCAAAGCTTTCGGTTTTGGCTATGGCGCGGCCATAAAACTGGTAGGCTTTCTGATTGAATTCGACGGCGCGTTCCAAAAACTGCTCACCTTTGAAAAGATTGATATCGGCCATTCTGCGTAAAGCAAGGGCGTGGTCTGGATTGTCGTCCAGAACTTTTTGATAGAATACTTCCGCTTGTTCCACGTTTTTTTGCTGGTAATAAACATTGGCTGTCTTGAGATCTACGTTGCCCTGAGGGCTAAGTTTTTGACGGGCTGTAGCACATGCTGAAAGCAAGAAAATTGCCGTCAGAGCTATGAATATCAGCTTTTTCATGAAGTTACTCCTGAATTATTATCGGTTTTCCTCATTTTTTCCCGCATCTATTATCAGTCAAGAACTTTTCTTGAATGCACCAGCCGAATATGATTGAGTTTCTCTCTTGTCATGATCAGGCAGACAAGTCACGCTGTATAAACCGACCATATCTGAGTTACACCGGACAAGGCTTGGCGAAAGAAACTTAACTAGGTTATTATGCAGGTTGTTACAAAGATAAGAGATTGTATATTACTCTGCCCAACAGCAAAAGCAGAGCGAGGACAAAGACCTCTTTGATAAGTTTGTTGCCTTTCAGAATAACGAGTTTGGAACCGAGAATATTGCCAGTGATTCCGCAGATTGCCCCAGGAATTGCCAGAGGCAGATAAACGTGGCCGGACACCGAAAAAGTGATCAATGCCGCTACGTTTGAGGCAAGGTTCACAACTTTCGTATTGCCGTTGGCTTTCACAAAATCGTAATGTAAAAGCGACGTATAGATCAGGATCAGGAAGGTTCCTGTGCCGGGTCCGAAAAACCCATCGTAAAAGCCAATTCCCAGTCCAGCAAGTCCTCCCAAAAGCAGCCGGTATCCTAATCCAAGCAGATGGGCTCTGCTTTCATAACCCATTTTGCGGCTTGTTAACGATATTACC
>Ga0302252_1001633_pt1 | contig 12463 bp, 12 predicted proteins | sample AAG_RA_Leu_MG_FD_193511 | JGI IMG/M metagenome (GOLD analysis project Ga0302252, IMG submission 193511) | Enriched activated sludge microbial communities from anaerobic digester in WTTP, New Holstein, Wisconsin, United States - AAG_RA_Leu | ecosystem: Engineered > Bioreactor > Anaerobic >...
GAAGCATGACCCGCACCGGTTTGAACCGGTACGCTTCTACCGCTTGCATCGCAGTCAGCGGGACAAGGAGAGTACAACATAACAATACAAAAGCAAATACAATTTTCTTATTCATTGAAAACTCCTTTGTAATGTAATGCTTCGATTAGCATTATGGTAATTTTCATGCCAATCCTGTTTTATAAAAGATAGACACGATTTGTTTTCAGATTCAGAATAAGTCATTGATACCCCTCAAATGAAAACGTAATAATAGTATAAAAAGAAAAAATAAAAAAACAAGGAAAAAGAAAATAAAAAATAATAAGGGAAGATACATAATAAAAGAAAAAGCAAAAATATTGAGAATAATTAAAAAAACCTTGACTAAATGAAAGAAAACAGAATAAAAATGTGACAGCTCCCCCGTCCCCCTGTCATGACAAGGGGACGGGGGAGCTGTCACAAATGTAAAGGATGCTTGACATTTAAGAAACTAAATAGTATGCTAATGTAAAGTTTGCTTTACATGTAGGTGAAAATGAAGAACAGGATAGTGGAGTTGAGGAGCCAGTACAAGCTGACCCAGGATGATTTAGCAAAGAAGCTGAATGTGTCCCGTCAGACGATTATCTCTCTGGAACGAGAAAGGTACAATCCATCTATTCTTCTGGCGTATCAGATCGCTCAGATTTTTTCACTCTCGATTGAGGAAGTTTTTATGTTCAAATCAAAGGAGGAAAAGGTATGAAAGCTTTTATACAGACCCATTATGATATTGTATATGGTTTATTGGTCCTGCTATTCTTTGGTTTGGACGTCTTCACTCAGGTCGTGCTCTTTCAAGCTACTTCCTTTGTCATTATCTTTATCGGTTTCAGCTATGTAGCCTCCAATATCATACGGTATCCCAAAGATGAAAGAATCAACTATATTGCCTCTCTATCGGGATTTTATAGCTTTATGATCTGTTTGATGCTGATTTCGATACTCTCGTTTTTCAACCGGTATTTTCAACTACAAATTACCATTAACGAGCTTTTACGGTACTTGATCATGTTGATGTGGTGCATGTTTGCTTCTGTATATTCCATTTTAAGAAGAAATTATTAAAGAGGTGAAAAATATGGCTTTTTCAATGAAAACAAAAAAAGAAGTGTTAGACTGGATTCTCTCTGTTTCCATAGCAATACTCTTATCACTGGTGATTCGGCAGTTTTTATTCCAGCCTTGTCAAGTGAAGATGAGCTCTATGTATCCAACTTTAAAAGAAAATGAGATGATTCTGGTCAATAAGCTAGAATACAAGCTTCATCAACCAAAACGCGGCGATATCATTGTATTTCATTCTCCGTTATCAAAAGATAGTTATGTGAAAAGAGTCATCGGATTACCCGGCGAAGAGATCGAAATCCGGAACGGATTTGTTTTTATTAATGGGGAGAAAGTCGATGAGGGGTATTTGACTACAGAGACAAAGGGTTATTTCGGACCTATACAGATAGGATATAACGAGTTATTCGTGATGGGAGATAACCGCGGAAACAGTATGGATAGCAGGGAATTTGGTCCGATACTGATGAAATCGGTTATTGGCAAAGCTTCAATGGTGTACTGGCCGATAAAGGAATGTAAGACGCTGGCTTTTGCTTCATAACGTAATAATAGGATATAATGTTCATCAAACGCTTTATTTCTTGATTTTATTTCTTTTTTTTTGTTGTAATGATTATAATCGATCTACTAATTCGGTTTTTTTAGAAAAAGGAAAAATTACTTTAAAGGAGCAGAGATGAAATCAAGATCTATTGTGTCTGCTATCATGATCACTTTATTGTTGTTTACCATCAATCCTACCCCTTCAAGAAGTGCCGAAGAACCTGTTTTAGAAATACTCCAGGTAGAAGGGATTTCTGAAGAAATAGGTTCTTTTCGTTTTATTGATGCACCTTACTTTACAGATCGGAATTACTATAAACAGGGCATGGCGTTTGATCAAGAGGGCAACCTGTACGTAACCGATAGCGGGGAAGGCCAGATAGAAGTTTTTGATAAGAATCTTCAGCCGATCCGTCATTTTGGAAGCCTTGGAAACGGTGATGGTCAATTTCAATACCTTGCGGATATCAAGATCGACAATAATGAGATCTTTACTTTGGATATTCTTCTTCATCGTATTCAGGTTTTTGACCTATCAGGACATTTCTTGTACTCTTTTGAGACCGGACTGAATAGCGAAAAGAGTGTTTCCTATCCTTTAGGTTTTGCTATTTCACTACATGAAAAAATCTTTGTCATAGATGTTCAATACGGCATCAAGATCTTTGACAGAAAAGGAAAGTTTATTCGTGCAATCGATTCGGAGCTCGGGTTCGGAGAAGATGGATTGGGGCGAGAGTTGTTGATGCTTGAAGACATGAAGACCGATGAGAGCGGAAATGTCTATTGTTTAATCAACTTTAGCGGTGATGGCTCACCTTTAATTCTTGTATTGGATCCGGAAGGTTCTTATTTAAGTGATGATATCTTTGAAACCGCGATAGTCGTATCGCAATATTTAACACCCAATGGTTGTTTTGCTTTTGAAGGAGACAATTTTTATGCCTTGTTGTGGAATTCATGGGAAGGCGTGGATTTAGATAAAGGGAACTTGTTGGGGTGTTTCCGTATGAAATACCAGATTGATTCAACAGTCAAAGTAGATTATGAAACGATAGAAGACATTTTTGACCCAACAAACTTTTCTTTTGCTATTAACAACCCTACCTCTTTTTTAGTCAGGGATGAAGTTTTGTATATTCTTGATTCATTCCAGAATAAGATCATCCGAATGAATATACAAGGGGAATTGATTGATATATATGAATCTCCCTCTGTAATTAATGAGAATTGGCAAGGGATTTATGGGGATAACCAAGGATCTATTTATATCGCCAATGCAACGAAAGGTTGTATTGAGATTAGGAATGAAAAATTAGAAGTTGTCAGTACGATAGGAAAACCCTGCAAGCTAGGATTGTTGCCGGACTTAGGTGAATTATATTGTCCGTATGGGATGGTGATAGATTCGAAAGGTTACCTTTACTGTTCTGATTATGTCAATGAATGCATCCAGATCTTTGGCCCCGATCAACAACCTTTCATGACTTTTTATCCTTTGGAACATCTAGAAACCCCTGCCGGACTGTATTTCGATAAAGCAGGGAACCTGGTTCTTCTCGATAAAAATGCTTATTCTATCTATCTTTTTGATATTTCTCAGGTGGAGAGGAAAGAGATCAAGCTCATTAAAACAATCGAATGGCAGATGGATTACAAACGTGAAGTACATTCCCTGGCCATAACAGAAAAGAACAATTACCTTATTCCGATAAGAGATGGTGAAAGTATTCTAGCAGAGATGGATGACAATGGTAAGATAAAAAAAAGATGGGCTGATCAACTGAAAACAAAAAAGAAAGAGCCTGTCTTGTTGCCTAGAGCTGTATGGCAAGATGACCAGCAGAATTATTTACTCCTAGACGAGTGGAGGGGGTATGTCTGGAAATTTAATCAAGGCCTAAAAGTCGATTGGATTGATAATCTAAACTGGTTTGGAATCAGGGAAGTCTGGGAGAGCAAAGAGGGAAAACTATATGCATTAGATCAAGCTCATCATGCCATTCTGGTGTTTCGTGACACCACATTTGACATAACTCCTTCCGTGATGTTAGAGTTGGAACCCATTCCAGAGACGACCTATGAAGAAAACATCACCATAAAAGGTTCGACAGATATGGGTAGCACAGTGAGAATCGGAGAAGATACAGTCTTTATTGATGACGATGGTCAGTTTGAAAAAGTATTACCTCTGCAAATCGGTGAGAATAAATGGATGATTGAAGTCACTCATCCTGCTAAAAAAACCGTTACCAGGGAAATCAGCATCTACCGTAAGGAAAAAGTCATTATCCGGATGCAGGTTAATTCGACTATTGTTTTGGTTAATTCAATCAAAAAAGAACTGGAAGCTTCTCCTTTCTTGAATTCAAAAGTCAACCGAGTATTTGCCCCGATCCGTGTTGTCGTCGAAGCGATTGAGGGAACAGTGGAGTGGGTGACGCCAGAACAGAAAGTCATCATTCATAAAGGCAGTATGGAGCTAGTCTTAATTGTCAATAATCCTTATGCGCTGTTGAATGGCAAGAAAATACTGATAGATCCCGTCAATGAGTATGAAAAGGTAAATCCGGTGGTACCTACGATTGTCAATGGGAGAGTATTTTTACCCTTACGGTTTATCGGGGAGAACCTTGGTTTTTTGGTAGAATGGGAAGAAAAAACACAGGAAATTGTACTAACCTATCCGGATCCGAATCGTTCCGCTATCAATCATTTTTCTGTTAATGCGATAGAACAATCTTTCGGAAAAGTGATCAGCTATTCGCTTTCTGATCAAGCTTGTTTTATCTCTCCATTACAATCGGGAGAAGTCATTGCGCTGGTCCCTTCTGCGTTCAACTATACAGGTATCGTCAAAATGGATGGGTATGGTAAAATGCTTGATTCTCACTTTATCGATATGACAGGTAAGATTCTACCATTATCCAATCACGGATTTTTATTGGTTTCTTCACCGGGGTGGCAAACGAACAAGCGGGACAACATTACTTTTACTTGGTTAGATGAGGAAGGGAAGTTAATCAAATCGAAAGTACTGACTTTTGAGTTTAAGGAATTTTACATCAGTGAGATACAAAGTATAAGAGAGATAGCTAATCTGGGTTTTGAAATGGTTATATTAGCCTATTCACGAGCTGAAAATGATGTTTTTGATGGAGATCAGAAGATTCGCGTTGCTTTCGATTCAGAAGGTAATGTAATAGAAACCACCCTACTGCAGATTCCCGATTACTCTAATTATAAAATCGGGCAATCAGGAATCCTGGTGATTTCAGGATATGAAGCGGTGAGAACATTCACACTCCATGATAAACAAGGTAAATCTCTATGGTCGAAGAAAATAAAGATTCTCAGTCCAGATAACACTGAAGCCTATCAGATTATTAATTTCGAGTGGCTTTCAGATAATACTATTTTGATGTATTCAATCAACCAAAAAACGCTATGCATGGCAAGACTGGACGGTAATGGTACTGTTTTTTGGAATACAACCCTCTCTATGAAAGACGATAGTCAGATTGTTAACCTGAGTAATCCTGTCTTATCCTCTAAAGGAGGCATTTTATTCGCCCTTCAAGTGAAATCAACCAAGCAAAATAGCTTTAGCACTAGAATTGTTGCACTGGATCAGTCTGGAAAAGTTACTAGTTCTTTACAGTTGAAGTATGCACAACATTTTTATTTAGGATCGCTAGTAGGAACGGAAGAAGATTTCTGGATTACCGGAAGCACGCAACGCTATGCATTTGGGTCATCCAGCGCCATTGTGTTTCATTATCAAGCGGGAGAAAACAACCCTTGCTTTATTCTTGAGAAGGATATTCATAATAACAAGGAATTAATAACTATCGAATCTAATACTAAAGCGGAAAACTTTGAGATCCAAAACATACCGCTACCTGCTACTTTGGATGATAGTGAAAGGATACAACAACCTGTAAGGTTTTTAACAAAAGACTTATGTCCATGAAATTTTGCTATCCGCATTTTACCTTTTTTTAAGGGTTTTGTTGGTGAAAAGGGATTGTAATGAGTTGTAAGATCGCTGTTGTTTCCCATAGAATGGGGGCTACAATACAGGAGAATCTATCCCTGATGGATGATTTCATCTTTCAAGGAGCAGCATCGAACGCTGATCTTATTCTTTTTTCTGAAACAGCCACTACCGGCCTTATCAATAACGACGATCCATTGCATGATTTGCCATTGGGGATACCAATTCCAGGCGATATCACTGATCACTTTGCTGCTTTAGCCCGTCATCTGAACATTCATATCGCACTCGGTTTGTTTGAGAGAGAAGCCGATCACCTGTTTGATACTGCTATTCTTCTGGACCGCAAAGGTAAGATTGTGCTTCATTACAGAAGAATGTCAAAAGGATGGCATTGGCCAAAATCTGATCCTGACGTTTACCGGGAAGGGAATCAATTTCCGACTGTTGAGCTGGATATTGGTAAAGTCAGTTTTCTGATATGCGGTGATTTATTTGATGAGAAAATTCTTCAGAACTTTTTCAATGTTGGTGGAGGTTTGTTGCTTGTTCCCTATGCCAGAACGGTCGAGGGTATCGGCAATAAACAGATGATTTGGGAAAAAGAGGACCTACCTGCTTATCAAGAAATAGTCTCGAAAATAGCTGTTCCTACTTGCTTCTCAGGATATATCGATGAGGAATATATTGGCGGATCCATGGTGATAAATGCACAAGGTAAAATTGTAAAAGCATTGCCACTACAGCAAGAAGGATTGCTCTTTGTTGATTTTTAGTACAGGGGACGGTCCTTTGTCCTAAATATTTAGGACAAAGGACCGTCCCCTGTACTAAAAATTTTTATCGAAGGAAGGTTTTTTTATCTTGGGGACTGTCCCCAAAGTAAAAAAGAGTTTTTAGATTAGTGGTTACAACCATCTTTTCCGTGATCATGTCCCGTACAAACAGATTGGCTAGATTTCAGAGATTTTTTTTCTAATGCTTCTATCGTTTCAGGAAGCGATCCTTTTGCTCCACAGATTACGGAGATATTGACTTCTTGTAATCGTTGAAGAGCTCCTTGACCGATTCCGCCAACTACCAGTTTGTCGATTTGGTTTTGATGCAGAAATGTCGGAATAGAATGACAATCTCCGTCCTGTAAAGTAAGATTCATGGTATGGTTCGCTTTTCCAGCTTCCAGTTCTATTATGTAAAACTGAGAGGTATGCCCGAAATGCTGAGAAATTTCTTCTCCTTCCAATGCGATAGCGATTCTTTCTTTCATATGATTCTCCTTTTCATATTTTGCAATTCTGATTTTTACCTAGTTTAGGGCAGAATTGACATCGATAATTACAATCAGGGTTTTCGTTTAGTTTATAATCTCCTCCTTCGATTCTCAGAGAGTTGCCATCTACCAAGAATTGTGCAATTTTTTTTCTTGCTTCGTTGTAAATTCTCTGGACAGTGGTACGGGCGACGTTCATTCTCTCAGCACACTCTTCCTGCATCAATCCTTCCAGGTCGATTAATCGGATAGTCTCGAATTCTTCTAAATTCATCGTGATCTCTTGGTTTGGTACAACAGGATCAAGAGGACCATAATGGTTCCGAATTGGTTTGTAACACACTTTTCTGCATTTTCTCGGTCTTGGCAACTCTTTTTTCCTTTTATTTTTGACTTATGCTCATAATACGTTACTATTATATTTTGTTTTAAACATATGTCAAAAATATGGTTTAGTATGCAAACGAAGGAGCGACAATGAAGAAGAGAATCACTGCTTTTATAGGTTTGTTTTGTATTTCTCTCACTTTTATTACCGGTGTGGGCAGGGCTGAAAACATACCCCTGTTACCAGCGAAGAATTATTGGGTCTCGATTGCGTCAAACTCATTACAATCTTTTTCGGTGCCGTTTACCGCAATTGACAAGGAATCAACCTATCAAATCACCATCACTAAGGCACTTCCGTCTCCTTACAAGGCTAAGCTGTGCCTAAGTGGACTTTGTATTCAGAATAATATGATTACAGAAAAAATTCCGGCAGATTCAAAATCTGATATGCATTTCCGGATTTATTCAGGGGAAGTCAATCCTCATACCGAAACACAATTTCGTTTTATCTTAGGACCTATTGAAGAATCTTCGAAATCGGTCTCCGGAACGGTTTATGTTTATCCTGTGAAACGAAAGAATACTGTATTTACTATTAATTCAAACATAGTGAAGATCAATGATGAAATCGAGTCGATGGACGTAGGACCTGTAATTGTCCAAGGAAGAACGTATATACCATTTCGATATCTCGGCACCGTCTTTGGTGCTGAAGTCAGTTACCAGATGAATCCTGAAACAAAGCTGGTCAGCACTGTGACTTATAAAATGGGCAACTTCTCTTTAACTCTCAATATAGGAAGTTCTGACTACTCTATCCGGATCCAAAACGAAATCCAACAGAAAAAGATGGATGGAAAACCTTTCATCTCGAAGGGAAGAACATTAGTACCGCTTCGGGTCATTTCTGAGTCTCTTTGTTCAGAAGTTGGATGGGATCCGATAGCTAGAACGGTTAATATCCGATTCCCGAAAGAGGACTCTCCGGAAAAGTACCAGGATTTTTTTTATCAAGAAACCACGTCAGAAGAAGTTCATCAGAGAATGTTACAGCATGAAGAGATGACTATTCTTGATGTCAGGACAGAAGGTGATTTTCAAAAAGGACACATCCCCGGTGCAAAAAATATTCATGTACTATCTTTGAAAGAAGTGTTGCCTTTACGATCTGATATTTACCCTAACCAACCGATTATCGTGTATTGTAATACGGGTAAAGCCTCTGCTATTGCTTCTGAAATCATTACAAACCTAGGTTATAAATACGTATGGAACCTTACAGCCGGTTTTGTCAGCTGGAAATTCGAAATAGCGAAGTGAAATTTTTAGTACAGGGGACGGTCCTTTGTCCTAAATATTTAGGACAAAGGACCGTCCCCTGTACTAAAAATTAGAAATCTTTTTTTAAATAGACCATGTCAATCAGCTGAATATCATTGTCAAACATTGGGTGGTCATAATGATCAATAAAGAAATTTTTTACTCTATGAGATAATATAAATCCACAATGCTCATAAAAAGATAGGATGAACGGGATGTCTCCGGTGCCGACCAACATTGTTTTGCATCTGTTCTGGTAGTACTCAAATATATATTGTATCAGTTTGCTTCCATATCCCTGCCGTTGATATTTTTCATAGGTTGCTAAGCTTTTTAGTTCAAATATATCCTCACCTTCTTGGGTTACTACACAGATGCTTTTTAAATCACCATCATAAAGAGCGAACATTTCCCCTCGTTCTAAATATTTATCGATCATACTTTCTTGTTCGTCTGCTAGTAGTAGCAAATCCAAGAATCTTTTTTTGTTCTCTCTAATTATTTCAACTTCCACAGTGTCTCCTTAATCTACATAGGTTAGTAAAATCTCTTATTGTACAAAAATTGGCTCTCTCTCGATAGTACTTAATCATATAGTCGAGTTCCTTTTAACTCGATCAATGTAATAAAAGCATACATCTAGCGATCAGTCAGCCCGAGTTAAAAAAAGGCACAATATCTATTTCTTTTTTAAAACGATAATAGCTCCGCCTCTGGAACTGCCACGATTGTATTCCACAGGTGTGAAAGAAACTACAATAAAATTCGGATTTTCGAAAAAATAAGGTTCATTGATATTTTGTGTTATATAATAATTTTCTGACTCTTGCTTTGCAAGATATGGTTGATAAGATCCGGACTGATCATTAAATGATAAAACACCGTTGGGAAAAACGATATAGGTTATCCCCCGGTTTATATACGTTTTATACTCGATCAAAGAGTCGTCTGGGATGCAATGAAATTCGATTGGAATTGTAAGGTTTCGTTTTTGAGCGGGATCGAATATTGATAAAAATCCTTTTCCATCTTTTTCATACAGGATATGATATTGATTTTCCAATTCAAATGCTGCTTTCCGATAGACGTTGGCGAATGGTTGTTTCCATAACTCTTCAAGATTATCTTTGTCATAAGCCCTCACTATGTTTGTTTCTTCATTAATGTCGATATAAAATAATTTGCTAGCAGAGATATATAGATAGGGTAAAAAGTTCTTTTTACGAAATTTTTCATTGTATCCGGTGATTTTTTCCTGCAAGTTCCATTGTAATTTGTTATCTACTAAGCTTTTATAACCTTCGCGAGCAAGATACCTATCTTCTTCGTAGAGGAGCACTTCACTATCCAGGATATTGGCTAGCGTCCCATTCAGCGAGAGAACTATGGTTTTTTCAACGAAATCTCCCTCTATCTCTGTCGGTTTTGGCAATTTAGATTTATCAATATGGGATCCAACATACAGTACGATGCCCTTTGAGAATAGATGTACCACATGAAAAGACTGAAATGCTTTGTCTGATTCACACCAGTTAGAATCGTAAGAGATCAGATATGGAAAGGCTGATTGTAAACCATACGACCAAATCATTTTTCCCGAAGACTTATCAAGACAATAACAGGTTAAATTATCTTTGTAAGCTATAAAAATACTTTGTTCGTTTTGTATCATTTTGTTCTTGAAATAGGTATTGTACTGCTCTTTTCTTTGAAATAACCTGGTCTTCCAAATGATCTGCAATGTATCCGCATTTTTGCAGATGATACTCTCTCCATCGGTAGTTGATTCTGCGTAGAAATACTTGTTTTGATCGGCTAAGATCCAATCACAGGGAATATTCAAAGGAGCTGTTATGCTGAGATTCTTGAAAAAATCTTTGTGAATGGTCTCTTTATTCGTTGCTAAGTCCAATTGAACAAGATTTTGATCTACACAATACTCAAATCTGTTGTTTCTGATCTGGAGGGGAACAAAAAAATACCCCCCTTTTTTAGGATTTTTAAAATCATGTTCTTCTACATTCAGAAATTTTTTATAAGTTATGTCAAGATCAGGGCTTGAAAAAGGTTTATATGTCTCTTTTGGAGTAGGTGTGGAAACAATATTTTCCTGTGTTGTCTGATTGGGCTTATTTTTACGTAACAGAATGTCAATAACACTCATTCGTGGTACTTGTGTAGATGTAGCATTCTCTTGATTGTTTGTTAAATGAGGTTTCTGACAATTTGATACGCAGAAAAGACAACCTACTAAAAGAAATACTATTAATTCTGTATTAATGCATCTTTTCATGTGTATTTGCTCCTTTTATCAGAAAAATCAAACTCTCTTTTAAAAAACTTTTTTATACGAGCTGATAATCTGTTGTCGACGAAAGCAATCAACAGTATGGTCGTTCACTAGCCCTGTAGCTTGCATATGGGCGTACACAATCGTCGATCCCACGAAGGTGAAACTTCGCTGTTTCAAATCTTTGCTTAATGCGTCCGATTCAGGACTGGTGGCTAAATAATCAGCTGAGGTTTTGATCTCGTGGACAATCGGATCTCCTCCCACAAAACGCCAAATATAGTCGGAGAAAGAACCAAATTCATCTTGAATTGCCAGGAATTGTTGCGCATTATTGATGGCTGATTCTATTTTTAACCGGTTACGAATAATGCTTGTATCCTGCAGCAACTCATTCTTTTTGGACTGGTCATACTTGGCTACTTTTACGGGATCAAAATTATCAAAGGCTTTACGGTAACCTTCTCTTCTTTTGAGGATAGTGGACCAGCTTAGACCGGCTTGGGCAGATTCTAGAACTAGGAATTCAAAGATAAGCCTGTCATCGTAAACCGGAACTCCCCATTCTTGATCATGATAGTTCTGATAATACTCTTGTGATTGAGTTGCCCAAGGACAACGTTTTTTTTCATTCATTTTCTTATCTTTTTACCTCTTGCTTTTTTCTATAATAATTTTATACAATTATTAGCTATGTGTAAATTACGGAATAGTTTACACAAAGCATCCTTTCATAATGGGATGGTTCTTTTGATGCGTTTTTGACACACTCTGTCCCCAGAAATTCATCAAAAGGACCGTCTTGGGGGAAAAAAGTAAGTTTCTGAAAGGGGTGGAATATGCCAAGGAGAGTCTTGTTATTTGTTTTCGCTCTTGTTTTTATAGGTTTTAGCCTAAGTCTTTGCAGTTGCCAAACTATTAAAAAACTACCTTTAAAAGACGCAGGAAGCTGGGAACTGCCGGTGGTAGTGAATAATGGAAAGGCTGTTGAGAACGAGACCATCAAGATGCCGGATTATATAGATCAGATCGGAGCTAAAGCGGTTCTGCTTGAGTTTAATGCCACTTGGGGAGAGCCTACCTTAGCAGAAATACCCTATTATCAGGATTTGTATGATAAATATAAAGAGCAAGGATTAGTAGTCATCAGTATCTTTATTGATAACAACGAAAATCTTCGCTCTCAGATAATTAATCTCATTATTAAAGATCTGAAGCATGAAGGGGGAGAACCTGGTAAAATCACTTTTCCTGTTTGTTGGGACCTGACGCAACAAGTAAAAGAGATGTATGGGATAACTTCAATTCCGGCGACTTTTCTTATCAACAAAGAGAACAAGATTGTATACGAGCACAGCAGTTTTACTGACGAATTAATGAAAGAGCTTGATCAAAAGATTCAGTCCTTGCTTGCACAGTAAGTCAAGGTTTTCACGGAAACCGACAGTTTCAAAAGATACTTTTTTTACTTTGGGGACTGTCCCCAAAGTAAAAAAAATAATTGATATTATGGCGGGGAAAGATACAATAATCCCATAATAGGTTTGAAAGTGAGGAAAAAAATGTTGAGAAATAAATGGATTGCTTTGGTTTTATTTTTAGCGCTGGGTACGCTTTC
>Ga0302252_1001637_pt1 | contig 12450 bp, 11 predicted proteins | sample AAG_RA_Leu_MG_FD_193511 | JGI IMG/M metagenome (GOLD analysis project Ga0302252, IMG submission 193511) | Enriched activated sludge microbial communities from anaerobic digester in WTTP, New Holstein, Wisconsin, United States - AAG_RA_Leu | ecosystem: Engineered > Bioreactor > Anaerobic >...
AATCCGACAACAAGAGCCTTACGGATGAGCTGGAGACGACTAGAATGGAGAGGGAGGAGGTCAGAGCCAAGCTCTTCGAGTCTCTCATAGCCAACAAAAAGTATCTGCGGGAGCTGGAGCGGCTGAGAAAGGAGAATCTCACCCTCAAGAGGATGCCACTGTTCCTGGCCACGGTTTTGGAGATGGGGCCGGACTATGTCCTGCTCCGCCAGCACGGGAACAATCAGGAATTCATCACCACTGTCCCCGAGGAGCTGCAGGGCGACATCCAGCCCAACTCCCGGGTGGCAGTAAACAACTCCCTGACCATCGTGAGAGTCCTAGACCGCTCCGTTGATGTTCGGGCCAAGATCATGGAGCTGGTGGAGGCTCCCGATCTCTCCTACGATCAAGTGGGCGGCCTGGACAGCCAGATTCAGGAGATCAGGGAGACGGTGGAGCTGCCTCTCACCAATCCGGCCATCTTCCAGGATATAGGCATTGAACCGCCCAGAGGAGTCCTGCTCTATGGCCTTCCCGGAACAGGCAAGACCATGCTGGCCAAGGCTGTGGCTCATGAGTCTAAAGCTACCTTCATCCATATGTCCGGCTCGGAGCTGGTGCACAAGTTCATCGGAGAGGGGGCCCAGCTGGTTCGCGACATATTCCAGATGGCACGGGAGAAGGCGCCCAGCATCATATTCATAGACGAGATCGATGCCGTAGGCAGCATTCGCACCCATGACGGGACCACCGGAAGCGCTGAGGTCAACCGCACCATGATGCAGCTATTGGCAGAGATGGACGGCTTTAGAACCAGGGGTGACATCAAGATCATCGCCGCCACCAACAGGATCGATATACTTGATCCGGCACTGCTCCGCCCCGGTCGCTTCGACAGGATCATAGAGATACCCATGCCCTCGGCGGAAGCGCGGCTGAAGATACTGGAGATTCACTCCCGCAAGATGAAGAAAGAGGAGGATGTGGACCTCTTCGAGATGGCCAAAGAGACGGAGGAGGCAAGCGGTGCCGACCTCAAGGCCATTGTGGTGGAGGCAGGCATGAATGCTCTGCGCCGGGGCGCATCCGTCGTATCCAGAAGGGACTTCGATGCCGCGATCAGAAAGGTGCTGGGAGATGAGATTCAGGGATCGGAAGAGGCCCTGAGGATGTTCTCTTAGGCTCTGCATCAATGCCCTGGGCAGCTATGAGCCGCAAAAATTCTTTTTTTCTTTTTTTCTTTTTTAATTTGTTAACCTTTGGATGGCAGTGCACCTCGCTCTCTGTAATGATATAAAACCCCTTTTCCGCCACCAAAGAGGAGCAGACAGCAATCAGAGGGACGCGGTCCGGTTGATTTTTGGCAGAAAAGACGGGGGAAGAAGCCGAGAGATGGAGGTCAACGAGTTTCAGAGGGTGGTAGAATTCTCATCAGAGGCTACCACTGTTTTAGGAACTTGCTAGCTCTAGCATGATCGGTCCTGGGGTGGCAGGAGGCCGGAGGAGCTAAAAATAAATTGGCGGTGTGGATTATGTCGCACTCCGCCTGAAAAATAATTTCTATCCAGAATATATGACCTTCATATTCCATTTGTTAATCTTGCCTTTATCCAGCCTTGCCAGATCCATAACCCTGAGTATCCAATTTCCTTCAACCGGTTGGCCTACTAAAGCCTCCAATTCTGGATTTATCTGCGAGTCATAGGTCTTAACCAAGTTGTCCTGATCGAAGCCACCTCTATCATGGATAATGACGTTATTTCCTGAAGGAGATTGAATCTCCACCCTCAGATCTCCAATAAAGGGATGAGTTATATCCACCATGGTTACAACTCTCCTTATGATTCCCTTCTTATCAAGATTCATCGCCACGCTAGCCCCTCTCGGATCATTATCTGGTATTAGCTCATTTGGCTCTAGTTCCCTACTCACTTCCATTTCTGAAGCCTCTTTCTCAATCTCAATCGACCATTTGTTGAGCACACCCTTGTCTAAAGCGGCCATATCTACCACGGTTAACGACCACTGGCCCTTAATTGGCGATCCTATCAGAGCCCCTAAAGAAAGCAGCGTATTAGAGTCATATGTCTTTATCAGATTGTTTTCGCTTCCCCCTTCTCGATTGTGAATCATCGCTCTCTGACCGGATGGTGAAATAAGCTCTACCTTCAAGTCGCTGATATAAGTATGGGATATGTCTACGCTCAAATAGATCCTGCACGCCTTCCCTTCTTCAGAGATATTCAATGAGCTGCCCACTCCGTGTACATCATTATCCGGTATGGCCAGAGCCACTGATGCCTCAGCCTTAACCGTATCGGAAGACACCACCGATCCCACAACAAAGGATATTACCTCTCCTGGTTCACTGATGTCTGAAATTATAAAACCTGAATCGGAGCGATCCCATATCTTGGAAGAGGGATTGGTATCATAAGATAGCGCAACACCATTGACCTTCTTATAAAGGTCCATTCCATCACCGTAGTTGAGTCCCCTTTCAAGGTGCAGATTGCCATCTTTCTGAAGCAGAGCACATTGAAAATGCCTGGATGGCGAACCCTCCTGCCACTCATTGGAGCCAAGAATATCGCAGTGATAGACAGCCAGTCCGCTTGAGGGAAGTGCCTTGTCCAAGCCCATTTGAGAGCGGTTTTCCACAAGGAAGTACTCATTCTTTCTGTCAGTCGAGTATTTCATCACTGATCGATAGTCCCCATGCTTGGCCTCATACTTTCCTGGCTTATTGAGATCTACCACAGTATCACACCAGCCGGCCAGGTTTCTCAAATATGCACATACAGGAGATGGCGTTCTCCAATCGTCCAGGTGATCTCCAACGCTCATCAGACAATATAAGCCAAGTCCTGCGCTCTCAACTAGGTCTTCATCTCTTCTCCCATAATCATAGAGATCAGGGAAGCGACATAGCAGGTGTCCTGTCTCATGGCAGACGGTGCCTATTGCCAAGTCGTTTTTGCTAGTTCCGAGGTTAGAGAGCATGTACATATAGGTCTTGATGTCGCCGAATCTCAGATCGATGTATGAGTTATGAGGATGAAGTTCGCCATCGTAAACGGCGTTTCCTGCATAGAGGAAGCTCAAAGCATCGATTAAGCCGATTCCTTTGGAGTCGAAGCTGGATAGGTCTATACCCATGCCTGCCACTGCATTCATGGCCTCCTCGACAAAGAGATTGTAGTGATAATACATTTTGTTTTTTCTCAATGTGATAGGCCCGATTACTTCGTTTGTATAGTCGAGCTTTCCATTGGACATTTTAAAGTAATAATCACGCACAGAGCAGAAGTTTCCACCCTCATTGTATCCTATTTTATTGAGCATTTCTGAGACATTGGATGCAGAGACATTGATCTTCTCATCGGGGAACTCTACCAGGACCGTTAGGCCTTTTATCTTTCCTTCATGAAGGAGCCTGCCTCTCAGCAGTCCCTGCTGCTCGCCTATAGTTCGCGGCCTCTCATCCATGGTCCGGGTTATTGGAGGCAGCATTCTGGCGTATCTGAGCTCGAATTTTCTCTGACGAACGGAGGGATCCTCCCTCTCATGCTTTTTCAATCCTATTGGGGCAGGATTTGATATAGGTATTCCACTTGATACCAGTTCTCCATTTATGAGAATGCTGTAGGTAAACAAACCCAGCTTGCTATCATATATCACAGTGTACCCTTCAAGGTTCTCGTATCTGACATAAAATTCATCTCCTGATATCCAAAGATTCACAACAGGCCCATTTTCTTGAGGAATCTCGACTGTCTTTCCCTTAATTGCACTCATATTCTCTCATCTCCAAATTTGATTGATTAAAAAACATAACATTTCAATCATCATTCTATTCTAACCATTTATCTGCTTGAGCTAGGCGGTTCTCTCCTCTCAAGCCGTCTTTGTGCTTTCTCTCTTGTAACCTCATTTGATTCCTTTAGATGAGGCTTAAGATTTGCAGGAGGCTTTTCCGTAATTGGAACTCCGGTTGAGATATACCTGCCCTCGACAACCTCTGCATAGGTGAACAAGCCCCTCTCCTCATCGTAGATTGCCGCATAACCATATTTGTTTTCGTAGCGAGAATAAAACTCATCACCGAAGATGGCCAGTTCAACTTCAGGACCTTTTTCTTGCGGTATTTTTTTAATATCTCCTATTAATGCAGACATCTAATTACCTCAGATTTCCAAGCTCATTTGAGGAATGACGAGATCATTCTCATCTTCCTACAAAAATATTGTCGATAGATCTCACTTTTATCTCTCGTTGTAAGCCCTCATGATCGATGACAGCAGAATATTCCACCAATTATAGACACAAATACTATGCCACACATAACTATTTAAACTTTTGTTTTTCAAGAATCTGTGAGTTCATAATAATCGCGAAAGCCAATCTCTGCAATTTAGAGAACTGTCTTTTGCTGCCAGAAATCATCCAGAGTTATCTCCCTTTTATTCTGCACCAGCCGCAGCCCTGCTGCCTCCTGGTCTCTTCGGGGCATGTGCCTGCGGTATAAAGCCAAATTTTTCCTCTCCGGGCAGTACTGGCTGTCGTAATATGCCTGCCAGATGCCCTCTGCATCGAGCCCATCCGAGACAGCATCATTGTGCCTGCCATCCTCGATCTGGAGAGCCGACTTTAGCTTCTCCAGGCTCTCCTCCAGACCATTTCCTCTCTCCCGCCTGATTCGTCCCTCCCGGCAATATGATATCCAGCTCTCTCTTCCGTTGCCCAATAGAACGATCACACCTTGATTTCGGCGGGCGAAGTGATCGCATACAATCTCCCCTATCCTGTGCCTTGGCTTTAGATAGCCGTAGAGGGCGCCGGAACCGAGGGATGATAGACGGACAAATGCCTTCATTCTGTGTACCTCCCCTGCCACCTCATCTGCCATCCTCTTGATGCGGATATCCTCCTTCTGCTGAGACAATTCCATCTGTGACCATTCCATCCGGTCTGCCCTGGCCAGCAGACGCTCATTGCACTCCCGGTGCATGGAGAGATAGAAGGAAAGATTCCAGTCCCTCTTCAAGCCTGCCACATCTCCATAGTGCCATCTATCCAGCCGTTGATCTTGAGGAAGGGCGAAGCCCTCTTGATCCGCACACCAAGGGCTGCCAGCTCCTTTTTCGATGCAATAGGCTGCCTCTTGCGCCAGGCCAGTATCCTTCCGGCGCTCTTGGGCCCGATCCCCGGCACCCTCAAGAGCTGCGGATATGATGCTGTGTTGGGATCCAGAGGCAGATCCAGGCAATCTCTGGCTATGGCCAGCTTGGGATCGGAATTGTTCAAAAAACCATTATCATCAAAAGCACATCTGATCTCATCCTTCTCGAAACCATAGATACGGTAGAGCCAGTCCATCTGGTAGAGCCGCCTCTCCCTCCAGAGGGGCTGGGCGTGCCTCTTCTCTAGCATTGTGCCCCGCTGGGGGGAGAAGGCACTATAGTATGTTCTCTTGACACCGATCTCATCATATTCGAAGACAGCCCGCCGGAAGATCTCCTCGTCGCTCTCGCTTCCCGCTCCCACCACCATCTGGGTGGTCTGGCCGGCGGGAAGGATTGATACTCCTTCTTTGGACTTTATCTCGGCCATGAAGTGACGAATATACCTCTGCCTCTGCAGTATATCGCTCTCATAGCTCTTGGTAGAGCAGATCTCGCTCATATGAGAGGCAGATGCCGCTTCAAGATTGATGCTCACCCGGTCTGCGAGCATCATGGCCTCCTGGATGTGATACTCTGATGATCCGGGAAGGATCTTAAGATGAATATATCCGGAGAAAGAGTGCCTTAGGCGGAGCAGCCGGATGGTATCGATCATTTTTTCTGTAATCCTCTCCTCATCCCTGCCAGCCCCGGAGCTGAGGAAGAGGCCCTCGATGTAGTTTCCCTGATATAGTGAGAGGGTTATGCGGGCCAGCTCTTCCGGGGTATAAGAGAAGGTCCGGCTCTTGCTCTTGCAGCCGGATGAATTGCTGCAGTAGCCGCACTGATGAGAGCAGAGATTGGTATAAAGGGTCTTGAAGAGGCTGACGCATCTGCCGTCCTGAGTGAAGGCATGGCAGATTCCTGGCAATGGCCTGCTGCGGGGAGAGAATGTGGAGGCGCAGACATCGTGCCTGGTCCCCTCCCCCAGAATGGTAAGCTTCCTCTTATCCACCTCGCCTGCCATCTGCCCGGCTGGAATGCTGCCTGCCGCTTGGCCTGCTGCTTCAATGCTTTCAGCCGCATGCTCTGCTGCTTCACCAGCTACTGAGAGCCTCGCTCTAGCTGCTTTCTCTGCTGCGCCCAGGCCCAGAGAGTCGAATCTGCACTCCATAGCCAGGAGAGCCATCTTCTGCAGGCTGACCATTAAAGAATTTACAAGGCGCATATCCTTATATCTAATGAGCATGCGGGGCGAAAGTGAACTGCTCTCTGTAGATCCTTGCTGCTGCTGATACTTATGCTGATTTTCTATTTGCTGATCCTCTCTATGCTGATCCTATCTGCGAAAGTCTTTTCAGGGATTCGGGAGTATTTCATCTACCATCGGCCTGGAAATGATTTTATGGAGAACAATAGCAGAGATGTCTTCAAGATGCCCCGCATGGCAAAATCAGAATACGACCGCCTGGTCAAGGATCAGTACATCTGCCGCATCGCCTTTAAGGGAGATCTGTATCCCCATATAGCTCCCTTTCTCTATGTCTTCGATGGCAGATTTATGTATTTTTTATCCAGTAACTACGGCCGAAAGATCCAGTACTTCCAAGACAATCCCCTGGTGACAGTGGAGATAGAGCACTATAGCCCGGACCTCGCCCATTTCAGCTTTGTATCCCTGCCAGGGCGACTGGTGGAGGTTGTGGAGGGAGAGAAAAAGAGAGCGGTGAGGGAGAGATTCGTAGGCCTGATAAAGACCAGGAGGCTATCGCCCAATGTCCTTTCCGCCTTGGGCCACTCCCCGGAGGAGCCGGTGGAGGCGCTGCTTCAGGGAGAGAAGAACTCCGTCTGGAAGCTGACCGAGGTCAGGGTTGAGGAGATCATGGGGCTTAAAGGCCACAGGAGCCGACAGGAAGGCTAGAATGTCACATTTTTTTTAAAATGCAACAAAGAGTCAATCTGACTGGATAAAACAACTGGATGCCACTGAAAAATTGGCTAACGCTGAGCTCTATGGCCAACAAAGTTGAAAAATAGATGACTGAGTTTAATTTATCTCAATCTGGACGGCCCGGAGGAAGGTCTGGCAATAGATGGCCTGGTGGAGATAGGTTCCGTGGTAGTTATGGCAGGGTCAGGAGATGGTATGGTGGTAATTGATGGCCTTTGGGAGGGTCCGATTGGAAGAACAGATGGCCTTTGAGCAGGCCCGGTAGGGAGAACGGATGGCTTTTGAGTGGGCCCAACAGGAAGAATTGCTGGCTTTTGGGCAATAGATGGCTCGGTTATCACCTCAGTGATTATCGATATGGATGTGGTGGGATTGGGATTTCGATCTACCCAATAGCCGCTGGGGCCATTAACATAAACATAGGCATAGTTGCTCCAGCCGTTGCAGTAGTATTGCAGGATGTGCCAGCCCGGGAAATCGGCAAAAAACCATCTCTTATACCATCCCTGGTAATAGATGGAACCCAAATACTGAACTTCAAGCTGTCCATTGGGATACCATTCATAAAACCAACTGGTGCCACGAGAGCTGATGTTCATCCAAATCGGCAGGTTGGCGTAAAGGTTGCAGCCGACCATAGTGCGCGGAGCATAGGAGATAAAAAGCTCATTGGGTGCAATAAAGCCACTGGGCGGAAGCACAATCTGATTGTAAATGGGACTGTCTGAAGTTGCTCTTGCTCCTATTGCAGTTGAGGATTCATAGGCCGATCGTTGGTCTGCCATTATCAGGTTCTGAGATCTCTCCCCTACACTGGGAATATAATCAGATGCCACTGTCGCAGATGGCACTTGAATTTTAAGCGACTCGGGGCTTGTAGGATATGCAGGTTTTGGCGCACCGCTTGAAGCCTTTGTCGAATATTGGATTGGCTGTCCCAAGACCACGGCAGACATAACTATAATTATCAGTGCTGAATATAATATGCGTTTCATAAGAGTCCTCCTCGCTAAAATAATCAATTTAGATATAAATAGTTAATCCTGACCAGGATATCAAGGCCCCTCATTTCAGGGATTCATATTAAGTATTTTTATAATTAAACTTAAAAATTATTTTTAAACCAACATTTTCTGGACGGACTTATGGAGCAACAAATTTGCTCTTCAGGCTTTCGGAGGGCTTTCTGTCCGGCAATCGATAAAGCTTAATTGAGCTGCAGCCATGCAACCACCATGGACATAGCCTCCAGATTGATCCAAAAGCTCGGTGCTAGCGATGACTATTTTGAGCGCCAGAAGGCAGCTTGGGCCCTGGTTAACCTGGGAGAGCAGGCTGTGGAAGATGTCTCCGCTGCACTGGAAAAGGGAGAGTTCTCCGACCTGCGGTACAAATCGGCCTGGATACTGGGAAAGATAGGCAGCCCAAAGGGCGTGGAGCCGCTCTGCCGGGCTATGCTCAATGATCCCGATCATGTGGTTCGCGAATGGTCTGCCGCCGCTCTGGAAGCCATAAAGAGCAAGGATGCCGTCCCCGCCTTGGTCTTAGCCCTGAAGAGAGACAGCTCCAAAGATGTGCGCCTGCGGGCGGCTGTTGCTCTTCGCTCCCTGGGCGCGAGGGAGGCTTTGAGGGATCTTCTAACTTACTCCGATCCGGAGATCCGGGGCATGGCTGTGACCGGGCTGGCCAAGATCGGCGACAGAGAATCTCTGCCCGATGTAGCCCGTATGATGAAGGATGATGATATCGAGGTCAGGCGAAGGGCAACCTCCTATATGGGCGAGGTGGGCGGCGATGAGGTTGTTGGCTATCTGGCCGTAGCCCTGGAGGACGGGGAAGAGGCCGTGCGCTGCGAGGCACTGAAGTCCCTGGGAAAGATCAAGGGGGAAAAAGCCTGCCATATGGCTCTGCCTTTTATCAAAGACCGGGATTGGAAGGTTCGATACACTGCAGTGACATCCCTGGGGGAGATCGGTCACAATAAGGCGCTCGCCTCTCTGATAGAGGTGATGCTGGGGGAGGATGATGAGGAGATCCGGGCCTGGGCTGCCTGGAGCCTGGGAGAGATAGGGGACGAGAGGGCCATAGAGCCCTTAGAGCGGGCCTACAGGACTGCTCCCACCGAGGTGATGAAGAAGGCCAGAGACTCTTTGGAAGAGGTCTTCGGAGTTGAACTATAGCCGGGGGGGACAATGGATGCAGTTGAATCAAGAGAGGCCGGCTGAGCGCCCTTGCTCCGCCTTATTAGCTTTCAATCTGCATTCAGCATCCATAGCCCCGCTTCTATGTAGAGGCAGAATCGATCTGGATCAGCTAATGCTTGCAGGATAAAAGAGAAAAATAGATATCGCAGGTTTGGTTGCCCAAATCCTGCCCCATCCGATCAGTATCTTCTGGGTGCCCGAGCAGGCTTATGCTTCTGGTAGCAATCGCTGCAGTAAACCGGCCTGGATCCATCGGGTTTGAATGGGACCTGACATGTCTTTCCGCACTCAGCGCAGGTGGCATCGTGCATCTCTCTGGGGCCTCGGTTGAAGCCGCCTCTGCTTCCGCTTCCGTATCTCTCCATTTATTTCACTTACCTTTGGGCATCGATTCCATGAATCGATCCTACTGACAAAACATCCCATCAAACTCAATTGAAGCGACGCTTATGCAGCATCATCCTAAGAGAAAGGGCTATTTGATATAGCTTTCGGTCATCGAAGCCATTCCCGGCATTGTCTTCTGGTCTCATCACCTTATCGCCTTATCATCTTTTTCTCTCACACATTATCGTCTTGCCATCTTCTCCTCTCGCTGTGTAATCGTCTTATCATCCTCGCCTCTAACCGCTTTATCGTGCAACCGTCTTCTCTTCTCACCGCCTGCGTCATCTCATCAATCATCTGCTCGTATGCTCATCGGCTCATCGAAACCCTTAAATATGATATATGTTAGCATGCTACATGTTAGCATTTATGGGATGATGCGATTTGAGTGAGATCGGCAAGAGAGTTCGAATTGAGAGGATCATGGATAGAGACAGCGGAAACACAGTGATCATTCCTCTGGACCACGGCATATCGGTAGGCCCGATAAAGGGGCTGGTCGACCTGCCGGAGATGGTGAACAAGGTGGCCAAGGGCGGGGCCAATGCCGTTTTGCAGCAGAAGGGCATGGTCCGACACGGCCATCGCGGCTACGGCAGGGACGTGGGCCTGATTGTGCACATGAGCGCATCCACCTCCCTCGGGCCCGATCCCAACAACAAGGTTCAGGTCTGCCTGGTGGAGGAGTGCCTGAAGATGGGCGCGGACGCGGTCTCGGTTCATATCAACATCGGCTCGGAGACAGAGTCAGACCAGCTCTCCATACTGGGCTGCGTTAGCGAGAGGTGCGACTTCTGGGGCATGCCCCTTGTGGCCATGATGTACCCCCGGGGCAAGGGAATAGCCAATCCCAATGATGTGGAGGTGGTGGCCCATGCCGCCCGGGCCGGGGCGGAGCTGGGGGCGGATATCATCAAGACCAATTACACCGGGGACCCGGACTCCTTCCGCAAAGTGGTGGAGGGCTGTCCCGTGCCCGTGGTCATAGCCGGAGGGCCCAAGACGGAGACGGACATGGAATTTCTCCAGATGATCGAGGGGGCTCTGCAAGCCGGGGCGCGGGGCGTGGCCATAGGCAGAAATGTCTTCCAGCATCAGGATCCGGTGAAGATGACCATGGCCATTGCAGCCATAGTCAACAAAGGAAAGACGGCTGATGAGGCCATCAAGATATTGGATTGAGATCACCAAAACAGCAGCATAAAAAGCAAAAAAGCAGGAAACAGAAGCATCAGAAGAAGATGAAGCAGAAGAAGCAGAGTTGCCATAGCAAGATAAGCCTCCCGGGGCGGTCCATAATCATCGGTCCGCCCCGATTTCCAAAAAAGCTCTTTTCAGGCCTCGTATCTCTTCAGATAGCCCCCGATGTAGTCTCCCACCTTCTTGCCCCTGTAAATTCCGGCGTGACCCTCACAGAGCACATCGGCCTCTATCTCCAGCAGCTTTTTCATGGACAGCCGCCACTGGCGCAGGTCTGAGCCCCAGGTGTCGGAGAAGGGGCCGTGGATGTCCTGGCCGAATAAGATCCTGCCGTCCTTGGTATCGATGTAGACGGAGATGCTGCCCGGAGTGTGGCCGGGGGTGTGCAGGAAGTGAAAGTCCAGGTCGCCCAGGCGCATCTGCTCATCTTCACCGCGAAGCAGCAGATCCAGCTTGACCGGCTTATAAGAGACGCCGTACATGCTGGCGGCGGTGAGGAGATCGTTCTCGCCCTCTATCCCCGCCCGGTCCAGCTCATGGGCGATTATCTTGGAGCCGTACTGCTCTTTCCAGGCGTAAAGGCCGCCGATGTGATCAATATGGCAGTGGGTGGCGATGATGTGCCAGACCTGGGCCGGCTGCCAGCCCATCGACCTTATGTTCTCCTCGATTCTCTTCTTGCCGTAGCCTACGCCGGCATCGATCATCACCAGCTCCGATCCGGCATCGACCACATAGACACAGGCGTCCTCCGGGGCGGAGAGGCCCGAGCCTCCCACGGCATAGACGCGATCGCAGATGGACTTGGCCTTGCTCATGGCTATAGCACCCCTTTTCTTGCCGCAGGCTGCTGGGGCGACAGCTCTTGGCCGGAGCGGGCGATTTCGGCTTCGATTGCCCGCACCGCAAGATCGAACTCCTCTTGCAGCCTTTCTGCCTCCTCTCTGGCTCCCTCCAGAGCACCGGAGCGACCCATCATCTCCAGCTCCTTGGCCAGACCAGACAGGCGCATAGCCCCGATGTAGGCGCTGCTGGACTTGAGGCTATGCGCTGCGAGCTGCAGGGCCTTGGCATCTCTTTTTTCCGCCGCCTCCAAAATGGCCTTGACCTTGTCCGGAGAGTGCTGGAGAAAGAGGCCGCCTACCTCGGCCACTATGTCCGGGTCGCCCTCATCCTGCAGCTGCCGCAGGCTGGCCAGGACGGACTGGTCGAGAACATTGGTGAGATCAGGGGATTCGTTTTTCATAGTTAAGAACTCCTCGCTGGCAGAGATGGTTGATGCTGGTGGATAACTAGCAGATGGTATTTAGGTTTGACTCTAAATGACGACGTGTGGACGCTCCAGTTTGAAATATGATAGCAAATGGATGACTATTATCATAGTCTGTGGAGGCTACTATTTCACTGGCTTTGTTTTGAGAAGCCTAAAATAATAGTACGTGTTTAGCTCGCTAGAATACATATAGACCAAAAAAATTAAGTGATATAAAAGCAATATTTTTTAGTCGAAAGCATGGATGAAGGGGAAACTAACAAGCAACTTCTCGAGCTAGTTGAACAA
>Ga0302252_1001640_pt1 | contig 12432 bp, 24 predicted proteins | sample AAG_RA_Leu_MG_FD_193511 | JGI IMG/M metagenome (GOLD analysis project Ga0302252, IMG submission 193511) | Enriched activated sludge microbial communities from anaerobic digester in WTTP, New Holstein, Wisconsin, United States - AAG_RA_Leu | ecosystem: Engineered > Bioreactor > Anaerobic >...
ATTGCACGGCCCGTCTACCCGTACCGTGATCGGATTCAGCAGGCCAACGTCCTCTATGGATGCGGCCAGTTCCTTCACGCCGCGCAACGGCCTGCGGTTCGCGCCGACGATGATGTGCTCTATCGGGATTCGTTTCATGTGTACCTCCACACTCATTCTAGCACGGTGCAAAAAAAGTTTTCAAGAATTGTTGAAGATTGCTTGGAAAGTGGTTACAATGGTATTATGAGCGTGAACTTAGACATGACGACTTCGGAACTGGCCCGCGCCCTGCGGTCTGACATGGTAGGGCGGCGGCTGTCACTGCGGCAAGCGTGCATCCTGCATGACTTGCCGTACAATCCCGTCTACCGTCGTTTGCAGGCGGATGGCTGGGTGCTACGAACCACGCTGATCAAGGATCGGCGTCTGACTGCCCGATGACGAAACGGCCCGGCGTACCGAGGCACACCGGGCCGGGAGGTGGAAGTGGACACAACCATCCCCATGATAGCCTCGCGTAAAGGATTACGCAAATGACTGTAGCAGAGATTCGGAAGCATGCCGAGGACATCGCCGTGATGAACGGCATGCAGGAGTACCTGGGCGACATCGAAGCATCCATTGCCCTTGCTGAACTGAAGCGGCGCGATGCTGAAGACGCGGCACACCTGGCCGAGATGAACGAGAAGACGGACTACGACATGCTGTGCGAGGCCGAGGCCGAACGCGACCTCGACGCTTATATGCACGGCGGGCACTCCTATACAGGAGGTGCGTGATGACGATCACCAAGTGCGGATGGAACAGCCCAGGCTTCCCGTGGCACTCGCCTATCGGACTATCGGAGATGTACGCGGTATCCGAAGGCTCCAGCGACATGGGGCGCGTGTTTGAGACACTTGCGGAGCCTCACCAATACATGGCCCGCGTATGGCCCGGTAGCAAGGACGACGAATCACCGGCCTGCGACAGCCTCGACGCGGCTGTGAAGTGGCTCATTGACCGCTGGAACCGTCCGGGAGTGGGTAAGCCGGACTGGTACAAGGAAGCGGTACGAAACGGCGTGGTCGCCAGGGACGCGCAAGGCGTGATAACGGTGGTGCGCTCGTGAAAGATAACCATACGAACACGTGGCCGGAGTACTTTGCCGAGAAGGACATCAGGCCGTGCGCGACGTGCAACGTCCAGCGTGAGAACGACGTGCTCCGAGAGCGGGCCGTCGGTTGGAAAGCGTGCGCGGATCGCAACGAGTGGCAAGCAAGCCATTGGCGTATGTGGCAAGCGGCGGTAAGCCCTGCCGCGAATCTGCGCCACGCCCTTTACCGGGCGATGGACGAAAGCGGATTCTTGCTCGGCGTGATATTCGCCGTGGGCGGATTCGCACTCTACGGTCTGTTCAGTGTGGCGGTTGTCGTTATGGCCGCCATTCAGGAGGCGGCGAAATGACATGGTATCTGGTACTGATTATCTGCGCTTTGGTGCTCGCACTCATGGCGCTGACCTTGAAGATACTTGAACTACTGGAAAGGAACTGAGATGAACGACACGAAAACAACGGCCCTTGCCCTGCCGACAGGTAATGAGTGGGGCACTATCACGCAGATGGCGGAGGTGCTTGTGCCCAGCGGAATGTTGCCCGCGCACATCAAGACACCGGCGGCGGCGGCGGCCATTATCCTCAAAGGCCGCGAACTCGGTATTCCGCCGATGCAGGCATTGAGTGGGATCGCCGTGATTCAGGGCAAGCCGGTGGCAGGCTCGGAATTGATGTTGGCGATCCTGTACCGCGACCACGGCGATGGGTGTCTCTGGTTCACCGAGACGACGGAGACGGCTTGCCGGGTATCCTATGCGCGGCGTGGCTGGCCGGAGCGGAAGGAATACGCTTTCACTATTGAAGACGCAAAGCGGGCGGGCTTGTTGACAAACGCGACGTGGACGAAGTATCCGGCGGCGATGCTGAGGGCCAGGGCCATCTCCGCTGTAGCGCGGATGGCGTTCCCTGACAGCATTGGCGGCATGTACACGCCGGAAGAACTGGGTGCGATGGTGACGATTACCGCCGACGGTGAAGAGCAGTTTGACGGCACAACGATTGTGGACACCGGCACGGGTGAAGTCGCAGAGCGACCCACCTTTGCTAGCGCTCCGGCGGACAAGCCCACGCCGCGCGCGGAGCCCAGGGAGGAACTGATAGACCGTGGCTCGATCATGCGGAAACTGCACTCTCACGGCCTGAACCATAACGAACTCACCGCCTGCGCTGTGACCTTCGCGGCGAAGAACAAAAACATCCATCGGACTATCGCCTCAATCACGGAACTCACCGACGCTGAATTGGTGAAATTCCGCGACGCTTTCTTGAAGCATGACGCGGACTTCTGGCGCGACGCATTGATGGAGGCCGCCGCGAAGGAATCGAACGGCGCATTGATTGACGTACCGGAAGACCCGAAACCGATAGTGAGGGACTGACATGAGCGAAACACAAGAGGGGTATGGCGCACAAAGCACACCCGATATGGGGGAATCCTACCCGCCGCAAACCGGCGACCTGTTGGGCAGTTATATCGCCCGGCTGTCGGCGCGGGTACGGGAGTTGGAAGGAACTCTTGCCCGATTTCTCACAGCCGTCGAAAACGCGAATTCCTACCAAGCCGATTACGGCCACCGGATTGTAAAGTTGGAGACTGCTGACAGATTAACACACGCACGAATGAACAGTCTCTGTCAAGAACAGAACGACTTGGAACAACGATTGCGGGTGACGGAGTTGGAACCTCACGCCGTCACCACGCTTGAAGAAGACCTGAATTACGAGCCTCTATATCCCGCTTGCGAGAATTGTGGACACGCATGGGCTGACCATGACGAAGACCATAAAGGCGAGTGGTGTAAACTGTGTTCCTGCATCGGATATAAGAACCCCATCCCTACGGACAACACTCCGACAGTGACACGCGAACGGACACACGGACGGTATGGCACACGCAACCTCACAAAATCCAAGCCTGACCATATTGTTGACGCTAACAAAAAGGTATGCGCGACGTGTGGACACGACAAAATATCACACACGAGGGGCTATGTACCGGGAGTGACAGAACCTGTTGTGAGTTGGTGTCACTCTGGCACGTTGGGCAAGCCGTGCAAGTGTACGGCTTTCAAACCTGTCGTCTCAGAGGGGTAGGCGGCAATCCAATGTGTCGCGCTGGCACGCTCGGTAAGCCGTGCAAGTGCGGGGAGTACAAACCATGAGCGAGTACAAGTGGATAAGGCGAATCGAAGACGGAATAGTCTTTTACCTTCTCACAAACGGAAAGTCTGTTTTGGGACACATACACAAAGGCTATGGGCGCTATGAGTTGGATATGTATTTGCCGAGTGGAGGAAGCACGCTTGTAGGTTTCACGCGGACTCTCAGTAAGGGGAAAGAGCGCCTGTTAAAGCGGTATATACAAGAAGTGAAACCTGTCGCCTCAGAGGGGTAGGCGGCAACGGCGGCTCCCGGTCTTTCATCCTTTCACCGGGAGCCGTTTACCTTACAAGTTTCCGGCGCTGGTGTGCTTTTAATAGAGGTGATGTTCCATTTATTATCATCAGCGCCGGGATTAAGATTGAGACGCAATTATGACAAAGAAAAAGTGTGATCCCTGGAAGTTCAAAGGCATTATCCCTGAGTCGTTTCGACCGGATATATGCCAACCATGCCCCGATTGTGCTCATGCGATGCTTTACTACGAAACGCAGAACGAAAGCGGTGAGGCAATAGAAGGATGTCACCTATGTACCAGATGTCGAATGAAACTGCCGATTAGGGAATCGTTGCCTCTACCTGATGACACTGCAATAAACGAATTTGAACGATCATTCAACAAGTGGAAGTACGACGTGAAGATATGATACCACGTGATATTTACAAGCACCCTGCCGTCCATGAGTACAATGGCGTGCGGTGTGTGGACTGCGGTGGCCGGGTGCTGGATGCGCCTTCCTATCGTTGCGCGGTGCAATGGCGGTGTGCGGCGTGCAGGCAGGCGCGAGAGCGGCCCTTGCCTGCGCCGTTGGAGCCGATGGCCCTGCGGGCCGGGCATAGTCCGATTGTCAATGCCGCGGTCGCACACTTGGAGGCGTTTGGGCCGAGCACCACGACGGACCTGGTACACGCGACGCACACGGAGCGGCGCGCTTTGGTGAAGGCGTGCGAAGCGTCAACCCGTGTAGGGTACGAGCACAAGAGCAAGACGTGGAGACTGAGGGAGGTGAAAACGTGAGCAAACTTCCGTGGTACAGGCTATGGGTCGTTGAGCACCAGTCCGAGGCGGCCAGGTGGACAGCGGAGGATGAGGGCTATTGTTTGCGCCTGATGAACGCGATGTGGCAAGCGGGCATGGAGGGCGACGTGCCTCCGGGCCTGCCGGACGATCCTGCCGCGATATGTGAACTCATCGGATGCACAGAGCGGCAGTGGGATCGCCTTCGTCGAAAGTTCCTTCTATCGCCTCAAACACCCTTCACAATCTCCGCCGGAACCATCAGCCACAAACGCCTAACCGACGAATGGGCGCATGCACTGGACAAAAGTGGCAAGGCGAAGGAAAGTGCCGAGAAACGGTGGCGTTCAAGCACAAATAGGAATACGAACGCAATGCGAACGCATAGCGAACGCAATGCTAGAGATGATGCGTCCGGTATGCTATCTCAGAACACAGAACTTAGAACACAGAACACAGAGGACATGGGTACTCCGAAGTTACAGGTATCTACGTTAGTTTGTAGGAACACACACATGGCCGAAAGCGCGCGCGAAAAAAACGACGATGTGACAACGGCGCTATCCGTGCCGTCGAACCTCCCGGCGCGATCCAACGGGAACGGCGGCGCAGACTTCGAGCGGTTCATCGAAGCGTACCCAAAGCACCGGGCAAGAGGCGCGGCATACGAAGCGTGGCGCACCCTGCACCGTTCCGGCAAACTCCCGCCCATCGAGGTAATCCTCGCTGACATCGAACGCCATATCCAACTAGACCCGAATTGGCGGACGGAACGGTTTACACCCAACCCCGCCCGATACCTCACTGACGAACTCTGGCTAGACCAATACAACGCTCCGCGCGAGAATGCGCTGATACAGGCGTTGGCGGAGGGACGATGATGACGGACAATGAACGTGACGGGTTCCGCGCCCTGATGGACGCGCTGTGTGAACGGTTTGGACGGCAACCGATGAGCCTCGTCACCGTGTCCCTGTCGTTCGCGGCAATACAGGACGAAATTCCAGACGTGACGCTAACCGAATTGACGACCGCTGTGCGGCGATTGTTGAAAACGTCCAAATTCATGCCGACGGATGCCGACCTGATAGACGCGGTGAACAACGACCGCGACCGCAACTTGGCTCCGTGCCACCAGACGTTTTCGCTACCTCCGCGCGTTGAGACGGACGAAGAGACAAAACAGGCAATGCAGGAGGCGCTGAGGCGTATCCGGGCGTGTGCCTCCAAAGTCGGTAAACGTATGCCGACTGTTGACGATCCGTGGGAGGACGCACGGTGGACAGACCCTAGAACGCCGGAACAGGTTGCCGCCTCTCGCGCGGAGATCGCCGAGCAACTGGCATCGATGACCCGGAGGAACGACTGATGCAACGCCAACTGGAACTCACCAAAGCGGCACTGAAACGGAAACGCGCCACAAGGCCGCGCGGCCAACGAATCCCGGAATCCGAGGCACAAGTCCAGCACGCCATCATCGAACGCCTGACGCTCGCAGGCTACACGGTGGTATCTACCAGCCGTATACGCAAGGGCGTGCGCTGTCAATGCGGACGGTTCAACGTTCCAAGCGGCGGTGACGGCGTAACGAAGGGGTGTCCTGATTTGTTTATTACGCACGTCAACTGGCCGCCGTCAATGTGGGTTGCCATCGAAGTCAAGGGCTCACACACTCCCGTATCTGACGAGCAACGCGCCATGATCGCCAACGAACGCTACTTCGTGGCACGCGACCAGGACACAGCCGACCGGCTACTCCGCGAGGCGGAGACGGCAATCCTTGGCAAAACGCACGGACGCACGCTTGCCGGTAGTTAGGACACCTGAAACACCGTGGAGGCCGCAGGTTGGGCATTCTAGGGCCAAAGACGGGATAAATAGACGGCTGTTCAATGGCAGGGCAATCGGGTATCATGAGAACGGGGCGCTATGACGCGTGAGCAAACCATCGAGCGGGCGACGGTACGATATAACGGACTGTTACGGTCCGTTGCCTTACGGTGGCATGGCGCTTTGCCCGTCGAAGATGCTTACGAATCAGCCGTCACCGGCTTGATAAGGGCCGTGGACACATACGACCCAGAGCGAGGCCCGCTTTCCTCCTGGATTTACCTTCACGCACGCCGTGCCGTTCAAACGGACGCGCTACTCTACCGACAGCCGGACACCGTGCAGTACGTGGACGAATGCACCGCTCCCGTCTCCGACGATCCCGCACCTACTCACGGCCACCTGCTCCGGCTCCTGCTGAACATCTGTGGCGTGAACGGCAACGCCGCCGACCTGCTGACAGAATGCGTGCTGTGTAACCAGTCTCCGTCCGAGGCCGCCGACACGCTCGGGCTGTCCGAACGCTCTGCACGTGCCATCTACGGCAACGCTGTCCGTGTCCTCAAACTGCGCGTGACCAGTGAGCACACGACCGAATCGGTATTACCTGAACAGGAGACGAACGAATGACTTGGGATGAAGTAACGCAGGACGAGTTCTACACGCGGCGCATCAACGAACTGGCCGTCGCGCTCAAGGCTGAGCACACGGCCCGCATGGAAGCCGAGCGTGAACGCGACGAATTGAAGGCGCAACTGACACCGGAAGTACCGACTGAGTGATGTATGGCACGCGACCGACTGACACTGAAACAGCAGATGTTTATCGAGCATTACCTTGCCAATGGAGGCAATGCCACCGATGCCGCGCGTCAGGCTGGTTACATTGGCGACGATGAATCACTCAGGGCTACCGGGTCGCGGCTGTTAACATCAGTTAACGTTGCCTCTGAAATTGCGCGTCGCGTCGAACAGAACAAGAACGCTATCGGCGCGGACGAGGTTATCGCCATTTTGACGGCACAGGCGCGAGGTGTTGGGGCGGCGGCTGGCAGGAAGACGCTCGCGGATATCGGGCTGGACGGTGTGGCCCGCGTGGTTGTCAGGCGTTCGAGGAAACAGACGGAAGAGTACAATCCGCAAGCGGCGGCTATCCAGTTGGGCAAGTACCACGGGCTTTGGCGAGAAGATGCGCCGAACAATGACCACCTTCAAGCACTTGTTGCGGACACTGTTCGCGCGGTCTCGGAAACGTTGAATGAGCATATTGGAGACGCAGAACTCAGGGAGAGAATCAAAGCGCGGATTGCTGAACGGCTGGATACCAGCGGGGCATAGAGGGCTTGCGAATGGTTTTCGCCATGGTGACGAAACGCCGAACCTTGTGCCGTGGACGCTGTACCCTGAGCAACGCGCGATAGCGGACAGGCCGGAGCGCTTTGTCGTTGTCTGTGAAGGTCGGCGCGCTGGAAAGACATGGCTCGGTATGGAGCGCATCATCACGGCGATCCAGAGGGGCGAGCGCACGGCGTGGTTCAGTCCCACCTACGGCATGTTGACCGATGTGTGGCGCGATCTTTTCAACGTTCTGCAACCGATAGCGACGCGGGTGTCGGTGCAGGAACACCGCATCGACTGCGACACGGGCGGCTCATTGGACATGTGGAGTCTTGACCGGGCGGACGCGGCACGCGGGCGCAAATACAAACTCGTCGTGATTGATGAGGCGGCGATGGTGCCGACACTTGAAGACGCGTGGCAGGCCGTGATACGTCCGACACTCACGGATTACCGGGGCGGTGCGCTGTTTCTGTCAACGCCGCGCGGAATGAATTTCTTTAAAACGTTGTACGATCGTGGCCGCGATCCGGGCGAACCGGACTGGTACGGCGTCCAGTTGCCGACCACGGTGAACCCGTACATACCAGCCGACGAGGTGGAGGCCGCGCGGCGTGATATGACGGAACGCCGCTTCCACCAGGAATATCTTGCCGAGTTCTTGGAAGGCGAGGGCTACGTGTTCAGGAACGTCACGGATTGTAGCACGGAGCCGATTACGGAGCCTGAAGAAGGCACGTATGTCGCAGGTGTGGACTTTGGACGCTCCAACGACTACACGGTCATTTGTGTGGTAGACGCGGCGACGAAGCGCGAGGTGTACTTGGACCGTTTCAACGGGCCGGACTGGACGCTTCAGCGGACGCGGATACTGGCAACGCTACAGAGGTACAACGTGACGACGGCACTGTTGGAACAGAACAGTTTCGGCTCGCCGAACATCGAGGAGATCCAGAAGCAGTTCCGATCCGCGCGGGCGTGGACGACGACGGCGCAAACGAAGCGTGACATCGTGGAGTACCTGGTGCAACTGCTCGAGAACAGGGAATGCCGCTTGTTGAGCCGCACAGCGAACGAGGCGGCGGCGGTGGCGGAGTCGGAACTGCTGGCCTATGAGCAGACGGAACTGCCGTCCGGCATGGTACGTTACAGCGCACCGGAGGGGCGGCATGATGACACGGTAATCGCGCGGTGTCTGGCCTACTGGTGCTGTCGTCCGCAACGGGAGAGAGGGATTGTCTAAGCCGTATTACGAACATGCGGGCATTGTCATATACCACGGCGATTGCCGTGAGGTGTTGCCAACGCTGACCGAGAAGGTGGACCTCGTGCTCACTGACCCACCGTATGGATTCAACCGCTTTGAAACTGACGGGAAAGACTACCTCGACACCGTTGGTCCTGCGTTACAGGTGGCGTTTTCTTGTCTGTGTGATGGAGGCAACATGTTTGTCTTTACGTCAACCGGAGAGGTTGTGAATGTCGCCAACGCTGTCGCCCAACCATTGAAGCGAATGCTGTGGATGTACAAACCTGCTGATTGCACGTATCCGCTAGCAGGATGGCTTCTGACTTCAGAAGCCATCCTTTGGTTCTCCAACGGTTCACCGATGCGTTTATTGGAGCGTAAGCCTTACAGACATGACGTTTACATTTGCAACAATATCGGGCGTGAAGGGGTGAAGGGCCATCCAACTGTAAAGCCGTTGTCCGTTATGCGTGACTTGGCTTCGCGGTGTTATGAAGACTGCACTATCCTCGACCTGTTCATGGGTAGTGGCACAACGTTGGTAGCGGCGAAGGACTTGGGCCGCAAGGCCATCGGCATAGAGATTGAGGAACGGTATTGCGAAATTGCCGCCAAGCGTCTAGCACAGGAAGTCATGCCATTCACGACACAAACGACCATTTGCACAAACGAAAGTACGGGGGTATTGGTATGAACATCGGAAACTGGTGGAAACGGCTGTTTGCGGCGGAACGCGTCACGACCACATCGGACATCGGCTGGACAACGCTTTTCGGCGGCGGGAACGCTTACCTACCCGGCTCAAGCCAGAACTGGGAGCGATTGGCGGGCGACGTGGCCAACAACGCCGTGGCCAGCACCATCATCGGCTGGGTGGCCCGTACGCTACCGGAAAGCCCTGCGATGGTAACACGTCCAACACGGGACGGTAAACGCGAGCGGTATAACGAGCACCCTATCCTCGCCTTGCTGAACTACCCGAACGGCCAATACAGCGGCGACCAGTTGATGGCGGCGACTATCCGCGACTACATGGCCAACGGTAACGCCTATTGGCGCATACAGCGCAACGGCGCGGGCCGCGCGGCTGGCCTCTGGTACGTCCCGGCCTCAACGGTGAAAGTAGTTGCAGGCGACACCACCGATAACTTCATTGATCACTACGAACTCCGCATCAACGCTTCGCACACCGAAAGCCTGCCTACCGACGACCTGGTTCATTTCCGGTACGCGTTGGACCCGCTCACCGGCGGGCGCACCGGCATCGGGCCGTTCCGTGCGTTGTACCGCTCCATCGTGATTCTCAACATGGGCGAAAACTTTGAAGCGTCCATACTGCGCAAGCACGGAGCGCCGGGGCTGTACCTCAGCGTGTCGCCCGAAGGTGGGCCGATGACGCTGGACGAGGCGCGAATCTGGAAGCAGTACATCACCGAGGCCACAAGCGGCGACCGGGTGGGCGAGCCGCTTGTCGGTATGCCCGGCTCGACGTTGCAAGCGTTCGGCTTCAGTCCAGAATCGCTGGCCTTGCCGACGATGTTGGACAGGTACGAGGCGTTGGTATCGGCGGCGTGCGGCATCAATCCGGTGGTAACTGGCCTCAAGGTCGGCATGGAACACAGCACGTACAGCAATCAGGAGGAAGCGCAACGCGCGGCGTATGAGAAGGCCATCATCCCGATGAAGGGCGCGATCGCGGCTGAAATCACCGGGCAGTTGTTGTACACTGAATTTGACAGGCCAACGAGCGGCTACGAAGTGGAATACGACTTCAGCGGCGTTGAGTGCCTTAGCGACAAGGAAAGCGACCGTGTGGCGCGATTGACGGCGGCGTGCGGTGGGCCGTACCTCACGCCGAACGAGGCGCGCGCGGAAGCGGGCTTGGACCCGATACCGGACGGCGACACGCTCAGAACGAAACAACCCGCGCCGATGCAGGCGTTCAGCGCAGGCGGCAACGGTACGCGGCTCAACAGTGTGCAGAAAGCATTTCTGGAGGGTGTGAACGGTGAACGAACACGATGAAGCGCCTTTGCTACCGAAAGGCGCTGAGGACTTTACTCCGGCGACGGATGCGGAGATTGACGCGCTCTCGGAAGTGACACCGGAGCGCATCGGAGATGCGAAGGCGTGGCTCAAGCGAAAACTGCCGGACTTGGCGAAGGAACTCGATGGCGAAGGTACATAAAGACGCAGAGCGCATCATGGAGGCGGCGGCTCAGGACATGGGCGTCGCCTCCGGTCGCTTGGCCACCGGGCAGATTACCGTTGACGAATGGCGTGATGCGATGCGCGACGCGAGCAGGCGGCTCCACACGTCCAGCACGGCACTGGCGCAAGGCTCATGGGAAAGTGTGTCGGCTCGTGAGTGGGGCTACGCAGGCGCGAAGATAAAGAGCGAGTACAAGTACCTGGAGGGCTTTGCGAAGGACATCGCAAGCGGCAAAGTGCCTGTGTACACCATTGACCCGGTGACGGGTGAGCGCATCCCGGCGGGCCAGTTTATGGCTCGCGCGTCTATGTACGCGGAAAGCGGTCACGGCACGTTGGAGGCCAGCCGTCGGCGCGGTGAGCAGGAGGCCGGGGCGCAGTGGGAGCGGCGTGTATTGGCTGACGCGAAAAACTGCGACGACTGTGTGGAATACGCCTTGATGGGTTGGCAACCCATCGGCACGCTACCGGAGATTGGCGATTCTGCCTGTAAATCAAATTGCCGTTGTGAATTCGAGTTTGCGGACGGTGCGAAGCCGGGAGACGACGAATGAGCAAGAAGCCGAAGGACGAGGAAGTCAAACTCAACACGCACACGTATCGATGTGAGCAGTGCGGCGCGGAGTTCGGCGTGATGTACATGGGCAACGGGCCGCTCGCCGTTGAATTGCAAGAGCAGACGGCGAGCGTCATCGGTTGGCACAGCGTAACCGGCGTGCGGCAAGTGCCGCGAGGCCCGTATGGGTGCGCCGCCTGAAGACTGACGCAACGACATAGACGGCACAAGGGGGCATCCTTCGGGGTATCCCCTTTTTTCGTGCGTAAAAATAATTTAGATTTCTTTCCCCTACCTATTGACAATGTATGTACAGTGTGCTACAATGTATATGTAGACAGCAATCACGCTGGACACAACGAAAGGGGAACGGAACCATGACATGGAGAACACAGGACGGTTACCAAGAGGCGGTGGCTACCGATAGCAACGTAGCCAAGAACTCATGGAAAACGTGCGGACACACGATTCTAAAGGGTGACACAATCGGTAAGAAGCGCTCACCGTTCCACTCCGGTAGGTTTGATACGGTTTGCTCAGAGTGCTGGGCGAAGATGATCAGCGAGAAGTAATCACCACTTCGAAACCCTCCGGGGAGGTAACTAACCCGACCGCACACAGAAAGGACAGGACCGATGACTTACAAGGGAATGCCGGTTTGTATTACGGGTTGTGCGATGGACTTTAAAGTCCACTACCTGACAGACCCGAAAGAGACGCCAATCGTTCGCGTGTCAACCAGGGGCGACGAGTACAACGTTTACGGACCTGACGGAAAACTCTGGATGGCGCACACCAACTTGCTCTATGCTCTTCAGGTTGCGTTGCCTGGGTTCGAGGCTAATGACAATGCCCAATAGCCCAACAGTCAACATCCGTATCCCCTCCGACCTGCTGAAGCAAATCATCCGGGCGGCGGACGCAGAGCACAGAACAGTAAGCGGCTGGATCAAAGCCGCCTGCGCCGAGAAGTTAGGAAAGGAATCGAAATGA
>Ga0302252_1001644_pt1 | contig 12399 bp, 2 predicted proteins | sample AAG_RA_Leu_MG_FD_193511 | JGI IMG/M metagenome (GOLD analysis project Ga0302252, IMG submission 193511) | Enriched activated sludge microbial communities from anaerobic digester in WTTP, New Holstein, Wisconsin, United States - AAG_RA_Leu | ecosystem: Engineered > Bioreactor > Anaerobic >...
CCGGTTGTTCCGGACAGGATGAAGGAATTGCTGAGGTGGGTCAATTTTGGACGCCGATTACCCCCAAAAGTGGGTCATTATTGCACGCCGATTCACATATTTATGAAAGTGACAGAATCGAACCGGTTCCACTGAATCTTCGTCGCAAATATATCCTGAAAAGCAAAGACAACAGTAAAAAGCTTATACGAATAGCGCCGTTTCTGAGGAATTTCGTTAACTTCCGCCGCCTGAATTTTATGGATGACGACTACTCTATTGATGAACCTATGAACATAATATTTTGCAGAAATGTCATAATCTACTTTGATAAGCCGACACAGGAGCGGCTTCTTAAAAAGTTATGCCAAAACCTCCATCCCGGTGGATTTTTGTTCCTAGGGCATTCTGAATCTCTGAGTGGCTTGGACGTACCTCTGGTACAGGTTGCCTCAACTATTTATAGAAAACCTTGCTTATGATAAGTCGAGGTGGTTGTTCCAGAAAATACCAGTTCTCACCTTCAATGAATCACTGTTAATTCGCCATGGTTTCAAGGGAGTCCTTCCCTCCGAAAGCTGGATTGGTTTGTATTCCACCGTTTCCAATCTTGGTACAGTCGTTGAGAAAATTAAAGCAGTGTTCCTATCCCGGATATCAGGAAACGCGACTGAAGCTATCCGGTAGAGCCGGGACTAGGTGGAGGGCAGATCCAGGGGCAATCAGCCGTCAAAGCAGGAACTGCCCATTCATCTATAGCAGGAGCTCTTCGACAAATGGCCTGCAACAGAATTGGTAGAGCAGGGGAGAGTGGGTGAGACAGATGAAAGCGCTGGAAAAATACCCGGAATTGCGCCGGAGAGAAGAGAGGCTCCGCCTTGCCCTGGAGGCCATCGGCGCCGGCGAGTGGGAGCTGAACCTGGCTGATCGGAGTATCTACCATTCATCCAGGTTTGACAGCATTTTCGGCTATCAGGAGCTTTCGCCTGACTGGTCCTACGGGCTGTTTCTGGAGCATGTGTGGCCGGAGGATCGCCATGAATTAAATGTCAGGCTTGAACAGGCAATTGAAAGTCGACAGGAGCTAAACTTCGAGTGCCGTATCGTGCGCAGGGACGGGCGCCGTCGCTGGGTAAGGGTTTGCGGACGCCACAACGATGCCGGGTCGGGAACGCCGGGCACACTCGTGGGCGTCATTGAAGATATTACCGGGCGCAAGCATGCAGAGGAAACTACCCGCAGGAGCGAATCGGAACAGCGCACAAGCGACGGACGCCTGCTACCGGTTGGAGGCGTTGCCAGCTGTGTCGAATTCGAGACTGAAGAATTCTGCTGCGGATTTATCAGGGAATCCACCATGCCCAGGACGGCGGAGGCAGTCCTCCGCGAGAGCAGCCCGCGGTTCCGTGTGGCCTTTGAAACCATTCCCGAAGGAGCTGCCATAACGTTGCTGGAAGACGGTCTGGTGATCGACGTCAATTCAGGATTTTCCGATATTACCGGTTATGCGCCGGGTGAGGTTGTGGGCAAGAGCACCCTTGCCGTGCCTTTATGGCATGATCCCAAGGAACGGCTGAGGTTTGTCGACACGGTTACAGCGAAGGGTGTTGTCCACAATCTTGAGGTGAAGTTGCGCCACAAGGACGGGCGAACCATCATTGCTTCCCTGTCCGGGAGAATACTCAGGAGCAAAGAAGAGTCTTTTTTGTTTACTTTTTTCAAGGATGTTACAGCGCAGAAAAGGGCGGAGGAATCATTGCTGCGCCTCAATCGCGCCCTGAGGGTACTAACGAGCTGCAATGAAGTGCTAGTGCGGGCGGAAAATGAAACGAACCTTCTCCATGACATCTGCCGAGTCATCATAGATGAGGGAGGATATCATTTCGCCTGGGTCGGCTACGCTGAGAATGACGAGGATCGAACTGTTCGCCCCGTTAGCTATGCCGGCCATGAAGACGGGTATCTGGCAACCCTGAATATTTCCTGGGCCGACACAGTGCGGGGACATGGGCCGACCGGTACAGCGATTCGGACCGGCCGGCCTTCTTATATCAATGATTTGCAGAATGAAACTACTTTCGCCATATGGCGGGATGAGGCGTCCAGACGGAGCTACCGCTCTTCGCTGGCAATTCCTCTGATTTCTTCCGAACAGAGAGGATGCTTGAACATCTACGCGTCCGAACCGGATGCCTTTGATGCTGAAGAAATAGACCTTATGGCGCGCCTGGCCAATGACCTGGCTTACGGAATCGCATCGCTGCGCACGCGGGAGCGGCATTGCCAGGCTTCCGATGCGCTCATGGAGAGCTTTGAGGAATACCGCAAACTTGCCGCGGAGCGGGACCAGGAGCGCCACCTCCTGCGCGCTCTGATCGATTCCATACCTGACCTGATATTCTTCAAAGATCCCGAGAGTTTGTATCTTGGCTGCAACAAGACCTTTGAGGAGTATGCCGGCCGGCCGGAACAGGATCTGATTGGCCTTTCCGACTCTGATATCTTACCGCAGGAAGTCGGAGAGAACATCCTGGAGCTGGACCGGCAGGTGCTGGACCTTCACGTGACGCAGCACAGCGAAGCGTGGAGTCACTACCCCGATGGCCGTCAGGTACTCCTTGAAACTCTGAAGACCCCCTACTGTGGCCGGGACGGTCAAATTCTGGGTCTGATTGGCATCAGTAGGGACATAACCGAGCGCTACCGGGCTGAAGAAGCCATCAGGAATTCCGAAGAACTGCTGCGAAAGGTGTTCGATTCCATTCCAGACCTCCTGGTCGTGGTTGACCCCGACCTCCGCATCCTCAAGTCGAACTGGCGCTGGCGTGAAACCTTCGCTGATTCTTTAGACCAAAACGAGAAACCTTACTGCTATGACGTGTTCTTCTATGGGCAGGGCGGGCCCTGCGATTTCTGCCAGGTGCGGGAAGTCATCAGGACCGGCGCTTCCGTTTTCAGGCGGTTTTTCAATGAGAGAACAAACACGCACCGGGAGATACGGGCATATCCTGTGTTTGACGAATCTGGGAACGTTACCATGGTGGTCGAACACCTTCGTGACATCACCGAGCTAAAGAGGGCCGAGGATGAGCGGACCAGGCTCAAGGAGCAGCTCCACCAGGCCCACAAGATGGAGGCGCTGGGTCAATTTGCCGGCGGGATTGCCCATGATTTCAACAATTATCTGACCGCAATCATTGGGTGCAGCCAGCTTATATTGAACAAACTCGCAGGGGAACCGCTGCTGAAGAGTTATGCCGACATGATTGTTTCTTCCGGAGAGAAGGCAGCGGGGCTTACCAGCAGCTTGCTTGCCTTCAGCAGGAAACAGGCCATGGAGAAGAAGGTCGTCGATGTTAATCAGACGATAGCCAAACTGTCGAAGCTTCTCAAAATATTGGTGAGCGAGGATATCGAATTCAAAACCGAACTTTGCGCCATTCCCCTGGCGGTCAGAATGGACGAGGGACAAATGGAGCAGGTACTTATGAACCTGACGACGAACGCAAGGGATGCAATGCCCGACGGGGGGAGGATTGTTGTCAGGACTGAGCCCAGGATTTTGGAGCATGAGTTTAAAAATATTCACGGAATGGGCAAACCCGGCGAATATGCCATTATCACCTTCTCCGATACCGGGGTAGGTATCCCGGATGAGGCGCGCCAGATGGTTTTTGAGCCGTTCTTTACCACAAAGGGGCCGGAGAAGGGAATAGGGCTGGGCCTGTCCATCATTCACGACATTGTCCGGCAGAACGGAGGCTACCTCGATCTGGAGAGCACTCCCGGTGAGGGGACCAGATTCCTGTTGTACCTGCCTCTGGCAGTTGGCAATCCCGACCGTGAGAAATCAACAAATCTGCCTGCGCGCTCCGGTAGAGGTGCTGCGACGGTATTGCTGGCCGAGGATGAGCCCACCGTCAGAAGGTTTGTGTCCATGACGCTGGAAGAGCAGGGGTATCGGGTTATTGAGGCGTCCGACGGAGAAGAAGCGGTTTCCAGATTCAGTGAACATCGTGCTGAAATCGATCTGGCAATTCTCGATGTGGTGATGCCCAAGAAAAACGGCGGGCTGGTTTCACAAGAAATAAGAAGGCTTCGGCCAGATGTCGGCATTCTCTTCATGAGCGGGTATACCGCTGACCTTATCAGCCGAACCTTGTTGTCGGTAGATAATGAATTTTTCATCCAGAAACCACTCAGGCCGCACGATATCGTGCTCAAGGTAGCTCAAGTACTGGAAAGACACCAAGAAACGCCTGATGTTGTCCACCCAATGGAAATGCGGGGCGGCGCCGTGGACCCTGAACCCGGGACGGCAACCCGTTAAGGGCATGTTTACGTTAGCCTACCTGGCGACTATGCGCGAGAACTTAGAAAATGACCTGAATTTCCAGGGGGACTTTTTGCGGTGACATCCTGATGTAAAGGGGATACCCGAGTAACCGGAGGCTTTTTTTGCCGGCTGTTTGATGCAGGAGGAGAACCCGCCCTATTAGCGACAGAGACCGTAATGGGTTCGGAAGAGTCCTGCCTGCAGCGTTTTCCGTGTGCCGGTGCACAGCTTTGAGAGATAGTCAAACATCAACGGAGGAGATTTACGTGTCCTTTAAGGATCTGCTCATCGGTGTAACGGAGTATTTCCGCGATGAACACACATTCAGGTTTCTACGGAACGAGGTGCTGCCCGGACTGTTTCATAACGTTCAACCTCCCAACAATCTTCGGGTATGGTCAGCGGGCTGCGCAACAGGTGAAGAAGCATACTCATTGGCCATCCTCCTTGCTGAAATCTCCACGGAACTGGGTTTCGGAGGAAAAATAACCGTATTCGCCACCGATGTCCACAAAGCATCGCTGGATGCAGCCTCACAGGGAGTTTACGACCGGACCCGGCTGGCCAATATAAGCCCGGAACTGCAGGAGCGTTATTTGAAAAAAGAAGGGAGCGACAGGTTCAGGGTGACAGCCGACCTGCGCAAACTGGTGGTCTTTGCCCCCCACAATATCCTCATTGACCTTCCGTTCACCAAACTGGACCTGATCTGCTGCCGCAATCTGCTGATATATTTCAATGCCGACCAACAGGAAAAGACTATTTCCCTGTTCCATTTTTCCTTGAAGAAGGACGGCATCCTTTTTCTGGGCAGCAGTGAAGGGCTGGGGTCTTACGCCGGCGAGTTCAGCGCTGTGGCAAGCAAACACAAGGTTTTCAGAAAAATCCGCGACCTCAATCTGGCATACTCGCTCACGGTGAACCGGCTGGAACGGATGTACGCCAATAACAAGCAATCCTCGTTTACGCCCTCAAACAGCCGCATGGCCCATACCGATATCACGAAAGTCAAGGAAGCAGAACTGGCGGTCATCCGCCTCAATGAGGAGCTGGAGCAGAAGGTTGAGAAAAGAACGAGCGCCCTGCGCGACGAGATCCTGGAACGTCGGCGCATGGAACAGAAAATTCGCGAACGGGAGCATTTCTTCCGCTCCACCATTGACGGACTGAGCGCCAATATCTGCGTTATTGATTCCGTGGGAAGGATTGTCATAACCAACCATGCCTGGAACACGTTTGCACGCTGCAACAACGCTGCCGAAGAAAAGGCCTGCGAGGGAGCCAACTATTTCGATGCCTGCAAGTGGTCGGACGACAGGGAAAAGTCGGACATAGATGAAACCCTTGCGGGAATTCGGTCAGTACTTGCGGATGAGCGCGATGAATTCGTCAAGGAATACCCCTGCCATACACCGGACAAGCAGCGCTGGTTCGCTTTGAGGGCAAATCCCATAACCGTGGGACAAGAGCGCTATGCCGTGATATCCCATGAGGACATATCAGCCCGCCTCAGGTGGGAGGATGAGCTAAAAAAGTCATCCGAGAATGCGGAGATTGCCAACCGGGCCAAGAGCCAGTTCCTGGCCAACATGTCACATGAGATCCGTACCCCGCTCAATGGCATCATGGGTATGGCGCAGCTCCTGGAGGATACTGACCTAAACGATGAGCAGAGAGAATACCTGGAGGCCATCAGGACATGCTCCCACGGCCTCCTGTCATTGATCAATGACATCCTGGATCTCTCCAAGGTCGAGTCGGGAAAGGTTGTTCTGGAACCGGAGGATTTCAAGCTGCGCGCCTGTATCAGCGATGTCATCAGATTGCAAATGCCCATGATTAATGAGAAAAAACTGGGCTTGGATGTCAACATCCCTGTCGAGGCGCCAGACAGTCTGCGCGGGGACCAGCGCCGACTGAAACAGGTCCTTTTCAACCTCCTGGGAAACGCCATAAAATTCACCGAAAGAGGAGCAATTCATGTCTCAGCAAGAGTCGTTCAACGCCATGACGATATCGTGCTGCTGGAAATCAGGGTAGCCGATTCCGGCATCGGCATCCGTCCTGAAGACACCGAACTGATATTCAGGCCTTTTGTCCAGGCGGATTCTTCTGATACGCGCAAGTATGGCGGGACCGGACTCGGCCTGACCATCTCCAGCCGTCTCGCGGAGTTGATGGGGGGCAGGATCCGGGTTGAAAGCACCGAAGGCGTCGGCAGCACGTTCCTTGTTCAAGTCCCCTTTGCCGTTAATGAAGCCCCGGAGAAATCCTGCGTACACCGGGCGAGCAGCAGGGCGTCTTTCTTGTGGAATGGCCCCCAACTCCGGGTCATGGTTGTGGATGACCAGTCTATCAACTTGAAGGTTGTCGTCCAGTTTCTTGAGAGAGCGGGACATTCTGTCGTCGCCTGCGGAAATGGCATGGAAGCCTTGAGAAAGTGGGAGCAGGACACCTGCGACGTGATTCTCATGGATATCCAGATGCCGGTCATGAATGGTATCGAGGCAACCAGGGCGATCCGTGAGAAAGAAAAGGAGTTGGGATGCCACACACCGATAATTGCCGTGACAGGCCGCGCCCTGCTTGAAGAGCGGAATTACATAAAGAGCCAGGGCTTCGACGGCTACATAACCAAGCCGTTCGATGTCGCTGAACTTTTCGGTGAATTGCGCCGGTGCCTGGCGTTCAGCAGCCGCAGGATTCATAAAGAGGTGTGCTGATGTCACCCTTCAAACCCGACCGCCGCGTTATTCAGCGTCCGTCAGCGCGATGCGCGCCATTCCATAAGATGCCGGAAAGACACCGGCCACATGGCAGGCAACCCGGAAGACACCTCGGGACTGATTCCGGCAAGAAGGCATACCGTGACCGGCTCATCCACAAGGATGCACTGGGACCACAGCAGTGACAATATCCCAGGAGTAAGCCCTATGGCCCTATCATATAACGACGCTCCCGAGGGAGCGCCCCCGGTCCATCCATCCCCTGACGCCAATCTTGAGAGGATACCCCGGCGTTTTGTCCGCAACCTCGCAGCATCGGTCATCATGCTGGCAGCTATGGTTGCCGCCTTTACTGCCTACATCCGCGCTGAAAAACAGATAGAGGATTTCAATGCCGTCAGGCACGATTCCCTCCTCATGGCCGTTGAACTGCGACAGACCCTGGATGAACTGGCTAGCATGGCAAGGTCGTACATCATAACAGGCGAGCAGCGTTATAAACGACAGTACCATGAGGTCCTCGATATCCGGAACGGCAAAAAGCCACGACCCGAAGGGTACGGGGCTTTCTATTGGGACCTCGTCCCGGGAGACGGCAGCCTGTCCCGCATGCTTGGTGGCAAAGATTCTACCAGCAACAAAGGGCAGGCCGTATCGCTGTTCGGGCTGATGCGCAAAAGCGGCTTCACCGGAGGCGAACTCTCGAAGGTCGCCAAAGCCGAGGCCCAATCTGACCGCTTGACGGTACTAGAGCTGGAAGCCATGCGGCTGTCCGAGACCACTGGGCCTGGCTCGGAAAAGATGCACGGACGAGCCCGGGACATGCTGTTCGACTTCAGATACCAACAAGCCAGGGCTCAGATTTTGAAATCAATCGGAGAGGTTTACATTGCCATTGACACGCGCACGGACGAAGACGTCAACAGTGCGAAATTTCGGGCTCTGGGCCTCCGTTTGGCGGTGATCACCTTTGCCCTGTTGCTCGTGTACACGCTTCTGAGGGTATACCGGGAGCTCAAGGCTACCCTGGGTGGCAGTGTCAGGGATGTCTATGCCCTTATCGCCCGCATGGGGCATGGGAATCATGCGGTCCCAATCCGGGTGGACGAAAAGGCAAGGAACGTCCTCGGCTGGCTTGCCGAAACACAGGCCAGGCTGGAAGAGAGCGGCAGGGAGCGCAATCGGCTTTCCGAAAACCTTACCGCCAGCGAGGAACGCTTCCGCAACCTCTTCGAGCAGCACAGCGCCATTATGTACCTGGTTGCCCCCCGGACCGGGGAGATACTCGACGCCAATGCCGCAGCTGCGGCATTTTATGGATATTCGCGCAGCGAGCTGAAGACGATGACAATCGGGCAAATCAACTGCCTCCCCCCCGATGAACTCGCATCTCTCCTGGATGACGTGCTGTGCCGCCAGATAACCTGCTACACCGTCCGGCACCGGATAGCCGACGGGACATTCCGCGATGTCGAGGTTCATGCTACGCCCGTGCTTCAGAACGATGCGACCTTCCTCTTCTGCATTGTCCATGACATAACCGATCGGCAGCGCATAGCAGACGAACTGCGGAAGACCCGTGCCAGCGTCGATGCAGCGTCCGATGCCATCTACTGGATCACATCGGATGGCCGGATTGCCGACGTCAATCCGGCTGCCGGACTCATGCTCGGGTATGCACGAGAGGAACTCCTGCGGATGAGCGTCTCCGAGATATCCCCAAGCAGGGACATCAATTCATGGCACAGCCATTTCGGTTTTCTCCGGGGCAGGGGGATGGTCAAATTCGAGACGGAACACCTTGCCAAGGACGGTTCGCTGATACCTGTAGAGGTCGTGGCCAACTATGTCCGGTTTGGAGACGAGGAGTTCTACTGCTCATTCGTACGGGACATTACTGAACGGAAGCGGACAGCTAGTCTGCTGTCTGAAGACCGCCAGCGCATGGCCAATATCATTCGGGGAACGAATGCCGGAACCTGGGAATGGAACGTCCAGACCGGTGAGGTTACCTTTAACCACATTTGGGCGGAGATGGTCGGCTACACTCTCGAGGAACTGTCACCCCTGAGCATTGGTACATGGGAGTCCCTGAGTCATCCCGACGATCTGAAATATGCAGTCGAGATGCTTGAGAGGCATTTCTCCGGAGAAACTCCTTTCTACGAGTGCAAACTGAGGATGCGACACAGGGACGGCCACTGGATCTGGGTATACGACCGGGGGCAGGTTGTTACCCGGACTACCGAAGGCAAACCCCTGATGATGTTCGGCACCCACCTTGACATCACCGCGCTGAAGAAGGCTGAAGACGAGCTGCGACGCAACGAGTCGCGCCTCGCCAGCCTTGTGCGAATCCTCCAGCAGCAGCGGTATAGCGTCCAGGAGTTCCTGGACTACGCCCTGACCGAGGCAATCAATGTTACGGGCAGCACGGTCGGTTATATATACTTCTACGATGAGGAAACGGAGCTCTTTCAGTTAAACAGCTGGTCGAAGGGGGTGTTGGAGGCATGCAGCGTGGTCGAGCCGCAGACGACCTACCAGCTTGCAGCTACTGGCATCTGGGGTGAGGCGGTGCGCCAGCGTCGCGCTATCATCCTGAACGATTTCCAGGCTCCTCACCCGTTGAAGAAGGGATACCCGCCGGGGCATACCCACCTTGAGCGCTTCCTGACCGTGCCGATCTTCAAGGAACAGCGTATCGTGGCGGTGGCCGCGGTGGCGAACAGCCTTGATCCGTACGAAGATACGGACGCCACGCAACTCACGCTTCTGATGGATGCCGTTTGGCAGGCCATCGACCGAATAAGGGCGGAGGATGCCCTCCGGGAAAGCCGGAAGAAACTGTCGGACATCATCGACTTCCTTCCCGATGCCACATTTGCCGTCAATAGGGACTTTCAGGTCATCATCTGGAACAAGGCCATGGAAAAGATGACCGGTATTCCTTCCGCGGAAATACTCGGCAAGGGCGACCACGCTTACACGGTTCCCTTCTACGGCGAACCCCGAAGGAATCTCATTGACATGGTTTTAGAGAACAGCGAAGAGGTTGCCGAATCCTACCCGGGCATGACCCGCGAAGGAGAGGTCGTCTCTGCCGAAGTGTTCTGCAAGAACCTCTATGGTGGGAGAGGGGCCTGGATCTATGCCGTGGCGTCACCCCTGCACGACCAGTACGGTAACCTGATCGGAGCCATCGAGAGCCTCCGGGACATTTCCGACAGGAAGCAGGCAGAGGCATTGCTCAAGGAGAAGACCGAGGAGTTCGAAAACTTTTTCACAATGGCGTTGGACCTGTTCTGCATCGCGGATACGGATGGCTATTTCCGCAGGCTCAACCGCCAGTGGGAGGTGACCCTGGGCTATCCCCTCGAGGAACTGGAAGGCATGAGGTTCTTCGAACTCGTCCACCCTGACGACCTTGATGAAACTCTGGGGGCTGTAGCGAAACTGTCCGCGCAAGAGAATATAACAAGCTTCGCCAACCGCTACCGATGCCGGAATGGAAGCTATCACTGGATTGAATGGCGGACAATACCCAAAGGAAAACTGGTCTACGCCGCGGCCAGAGACATCACCGATCGAAAGCGGACAGAGGAGATGCTCCTTGCTTCCAACAACGAGCTTGCCGCAGCCAACAAGAAGGCTGAGCAGCTTGCTTACCAGGCTGAACTTGCTACGCGCGCCAAGAGCGAATTCCTTGCCAACATGAGCCACGAGATCCGGACGCCGATGAACGGTGTCATCGGCATGACGGGGCTCCTCCTCGATACTTACCTGGGCGAAGAGCAGAGGCGCTATGCCGAGTCGATCCGATCCTGCGGCGAATCGCTGCTCGCTCTCCTGAACGACATCCTGGACTTTTCCAAGATTGAAGCGGGAAAAATGGAACTGGAGATGCTGGATTTCGATCTGCGTTCACTTTTGGATGACTTTGCCGCAACGATGGCGGTTCATGCCCAGGACAAGGGATTGGAGTTTATCTGTGCAGCGGCGCCGGAGACGCCAGAACATCTCCGGGGAGATCCTGGACGGTTGCGACAGGTTCTCACCAACCTGACGGGCAATGCCTTGAAGTTTACACACGGGGGAGAGATTGCCGTACGCGCAAGCCTGGTATCGGAAACGGAAGCTGACGCGGTGCTCTTCTTCTCCGTGCGGGACACGGGCATTGGCATTCCGGCGGAAAAGCAGAAGCTGCTGTTCCAGAAATTCACCCAGGTGGACGCATCAACCACACGGCGCTACGGCGGTACCGGTCTTGGCCTGGCCATCTCCCGGCAACTGGTCGAGATGATGGGAGGCGAGATCGGGGTGAGCAGTGAAGAGGGTAAAGGTTCCGACTTCTGGTTCAGTGTGCGGTTTGGCAAGCAAACATCGAGGTTACGCGCGCCCTTTCCGGCTGTTGATGTTCGCGGTGTGCATATGCTGATCGTGGATGACAACCCGACCAATCGAGAGGTGCTGCTGGCGCAGTTGTCTGCGTGGGGCATGCGGGTGGAAGAGGCCCATGACGGGCTGGGGGCTTTGCAGACGCTTTATCGCGCCCATGACTCAGGGGACCCTTTTCGGGCGGCCATTCTGGATATGCAGATGCCGGGCATGGATGGGGCGACCTTGGCCCGTGCCATCAGGGCGGATGATAAGTTTAGGGGTATAAGGCTGATCCTCCTGACGTCTTTGGGACAACGCGGCGATGCCAGGAAAATGGAGGCTATCGGATTTGATGCGTACCTGACCAAACCGGCGCGGCAGTCGGATTTGTTCGGATGCCTCTGCTCAACCCTCGGAGAATTGCCTGTGGGCCATGGTGAGAAAAAGATCATAACGAGACACCTGGTGCGTGAACTGCGGCGCGGGGGAGCGAGGATTCTGCTTGCGGAAGACAATATCACCAACCAGCAGGTGGCGATGGGACTCCTCAGGAAGATGGGGCTGCGGACGGATGCCGTTGCCAACGGAGCGGAGGCTGTCAAGGCTCTGGAGACCATTCCTTACGACCTGGTGCTGATGGACGTTCAGATGCCGGAGATGAATGGCTTCGAGGCCACGATGAGAATCCGCGATGCCCGCTCTGCTGTTCTGGACCACTCAATCCCTATAATCGCCATGACTGCCCATGCGATGGGGGGAGATAGGGAGCGCTGTTTAGGGGCAGGTATGAACGACTACATTGCCAAGCCGGTCAATCCACATGCGTTGATGGAAGCACTTGACAGGTGGCTGCCCATGGACGGGACACAGCAATTCTTGGAGGAAAATGCTGTCTGCCGGGTGGACAGTGAAACGAAGCCGTTGTTTGACAAAAAAGGCATGCTGTCCCGCCTCCTGGAAGACGAGGAACTGGCGCGC
>Ga0302252_1001645_pt1 | contig 12398 bp, 9 predicted proteins | sample AAG_RA_Leu_MG_FD_193511 | JGI IMG/M metagenome (GOLD analysis project Ga0302252, IMG submission 193511) | Enriched activated sludge microbial communities from anaerobic digester in WTTP, New Holstein, Wisconsin, United States - AAG_RA_Leu | ecosystem: Engineered > Bioreactor > Anaerobic >...
AGTGGTGGATGGACCCCCCTTAGCTACACATTGTCGGGCTCGGGGCCCGGAGGCGCCGCGTTTGTCGAAGAAACACAAGATGGGGTTTTTTCCATAGAGTGCGTTCCGGGAGAATGGTTTCTGGATGCCTGTGTCATCTCTCAAGACAATATAGAACTCGCCCGGGGCGGCTGTAGTTGTATTCTTCAGCCGGGCAAGGCGAGTCGGGCGGATATAGTGCTATATCCGCTCGAGGGCACCGGTGAGCTTTCGGTGTATGTAATTAAAAATCTCGAAATGTCCGCCGGAGCCAGGCTTGTAGGTCAGTTGCGATTCATCGGCCTGCCTGGACAGCAGGCAGCCCCTCATCCCCCGGTCATCCCCATCGATCAGCCTGCTTCGAATAACGAATTGCTCTTCCCCGAACTAGGGGCCGGGTACTATCTACTCAGCCTTGAACTTAAGACGGAAGACGGATTCGTTTCGGGGGGCTGCGCCGTCGCCGCCCTGGTGTTGGCGGGCTATGGCAGCAGCGGCGCGTGCTCGATCACCATGGGCTTACCCGTAGCGAGCATAGGGATGGAACTATATCCGAAAGAACCTCTAGCTCAGGCCCTGCTGTCGGTTGAACACAGTGTCCCCAAAGGTATAAACGCGCTGCCCATGGCTGTTTCCAGGGCAGACACGAGCCCCGGGGATACTGTCGCGCGAACCTGGTATCGAAATGGCAGGGAAGCAGGAGCAGCGGTTCCGATCCTCGAAGGCCCGACCTTACTTCCGCCGAATTGTTTTATCTATCCGCCTTCCAGCTCCGGCCAGGAGGCCAGCATCAGCCGGATTGATTTTACCGAGGAAGCGAATGTCAGTCACCGTTTCGGCACCTCTTCCCAACTTCTGAACTCCTGCTCCCCGACCGAGGGCCTTCCCTGGAAAGCCATGGCCGTCTACGACTACCGCGCGGCGATGGGACCTTCGCTCTGCTCGAAAGGGGGCGCGGAAAATCAAGGCAGCGGCCGCCTGTTCAGAACCCGCTGCGCGGCGGCCTCCGAAAGCGGATTGATCGCCGTGGCGGATTTCGATGCCGATAAGTACCTGCATGCTTTTGTGGCGGCCTATGGTTCCACCCTGGACGCTTCATACTCCCCGGGGATCCAAACCGTACCTGCTTCGGCATCCTGGCTTAGACTCTGGCGAAGCCGGATCAGGGCCGATGATCCAAAATCGGCGGACCACTTAGCCATATCCAAGGACGGCAGGTTTATCGCCGCGGCCGCGTCCCAGGGTGGCTGGATTTGGTTAGGCCGATTGGGCCCGGACGGAGGAATCGTATCCACATCATATCTATCCAGTTCCTCGACTGGCGATCTCGGCGACTTTAAATATGTCAGGGCGCTCTGCTTTTCCCCTTGCGGGGACAGGCTCTACGCGGCCTGTTCGTCATCGAATAAGGTTTATGCCTTTGCCACCCTGGCTGGTAGCCTCGAATACCTTCATTCAAAAGAACTCAAAATAAACGAAGCTTCTTCGCTTCCACCCGCGGACATGATACTCACCGCCTCCGGGCTTCTGGCGATCAGCGCGACGGCCGCATCAAGGATCTTCATTCTCCAGGACGGGGCGGATCTGGAGATTTTGTATTGTCTGGATAACGCGGGGGGAAACGCCGGCTTATATAAGCCCGATGCCCTCGCCGTTTCGAGTCGAGGAGACTCGTTCTACGCGTTGTGCAATAAAAAAACCATTGTTCGTTTTTCAAAAGCGTATCCCGCTTCGCCCTATGTCCAGGACGGCGAGATCGCCCTATCGCAAGGCTGCGAAGGCGCGAGGCAGATGGCGGCAGGCGGTACCGGAGGCGTATTGTCCGAGACCCTTCTGGTCGCAGGAGGAGGCTGTCTGGAATTCATGGATATCGCCGTGGATGGAAGCAAGACGGTTTCGCAGCTTGTATATCCCGGGGGGACGGATCCGCTTGGATTCGCCGATCCAGCTTCGATTTCTTACTGCCGGGGGGCGTTTTTAATTGCCGGAGGCGATACCGGCACTATCACGGTATTCGGAAATACCATGTAACCCATGGCTCATTCAGAGCTTACTAGCCATAAAGGCCATAAGCCTGTATTCTGCGGTAATCAGGAGGAGCCATGTACGCTCTGAAAGAAATGACCTTGGTGGAACTTGTCGAGAAAGGTTCGAAGCACTACGGGGACAGGGCGGCCTTAAGCATGTTCGGAGGCGCCAGCCTCAGCTATGCGGGTTTGGAAAAGGCCTCCGCCGCATTCGCCCAAAAGCTTCTCTCCTATGGAATCGAGGACGGCGATAAGGTCGCCCTGCTTTCGGAAAACTCTCCGGCCTGGGGAGTGGCTTTTTTCGCCATTCTACGGGCTGGCGCGATAGCCGTACCGATACTGGTGGATTTCAATCCCGACCAGATCGCCAACATTCTCAAACATTCGGGAGCCAGGGCAGTCATATGCTCGGACAAGCTCGAGGCAAAACTGAAGCCATCCTATGGAAGTCTCGCGATCGTCGGCATCGTCGAAGGCGAGCTTAGGCGAAAAGGTCCGACCCGGGAAAAAGCCCAGGACAAGATTCGTGGCGGAGTAGCGTCCAAGGTTCCCGGCAAGGCTTCAAAACCGACAGAAAACGACCTTCGATCCCCCCGCAGACCGGGCAAAGACGATCTAGCCATGATCATTTACACCTCCGGAACTACGGGCAGCTCCAAAGGAGTTATGTTAAGCCATCGGAATGTTCTCTCGAACGCCCTGGCTTGTCGTTCGATCATCATCTTGCACCGTATCGATCAGGTTCTTTCCATCCTTCCCCTGGCCCACACCTACGAGTTTACCATCGGCTTTATCATCCCCCTTCTGGCGGGTTCTCACATTCATTATCTGGATAGACCGCCATCGGCGACGGTGCTTCTTCCGGCCCTGAAGGCGATCCGCCCGACGATCATGCTTTCCGTTCCCCTGGTTATCGAAAAAATTTACCGTTCCAGCATAAAACCCACCCTGGAAGGAATGAAACTGTACTCGAACAAATTCATCAAGCCGCTTCTGATCCGCTTTGCTGGAATAAAACTCAAGAAAACTTTCGGCGGAAGAATCCGGTTTTTCGGCGTCGGGGGCGCCCCTTTGGCGGCTGAGGTGGAGTCCTTTCTGAAAAAGGCGAAATTCCCTTACGCCATCGGGTACGGGCTTACGGAATGCGCTCCTCTCCTCGCCGGTTGCTCGCCCAGCAGGACCTTCATACGATCCACGGGGCCTGCCCTCAAAGGTGTGCAATTGAGAATCGCCGATCCGAATCCTTCCACCGGGGAGGGAGAAATCCAGGCCAGGGGCGATAATATTTTCAAGGGTTATTATCTCGACCAGGAGAAAACCGCCGAAGCCTTCACCGAGGACGGTTGGTTCAGGACTGGAGACCTGGGCTTCGTGGACAAGAAGAAGCGGGTCTTTGTGCGTGGACGGATAAAGACAATGATACTCGGCGCCTCCGGAGAGAATATCTATCCCGAAGAAATCGAAGCCGTCTTGAACCAGTCGCCCTATGTCATGGAATCCCTCGTCGTGGAAGGGGATACCGGTCTGACCGCCTTCGTCTACTTGAAAAGCGAGGTATTGGAAAACCTCGGCGCGAGGATCCAGGATGGCCTGGACGCGGCGGGCGAACTCTCCTCAAGGCTTGGAACCGCCATCGCCAACGCGGAGAAGAGCGTCGCCAGCAGCCTCGGACATGCCTTCGAGGATGCCGAGAAAAGAATTTCCCAACTGTTGGAAGGTATTCGCAAGGAAACGAATACGAAGCTTTCTTCGTTTTCGAAGATCCACAGCATAAAGCTGCAGGAACAACCCTTCGAAAAAACCCCCACCCAGAAGATAAAACGATTTCTCTATTCCAAGCAGGGCCGGGGCGACAAGAGGAACTGAACCCCGGCAGGGCTATGGCCGCGGTGGGCATAAAAAGGGGCTGTCCGTGTGCCGGACAGCCCCTTCGCTTTACTAGATAAGGCCCTAACCCCTGAAACAAAGCACCGGGCTTCGCGCCGCGGCAACCTCGTCAAGACGGCCGACCGGGGTTGTCGTGGGCGCGGCATGAAGCAGTTCCGGAGCGGTTTTCGCTTCGGCGGCTATGGACAACATGGCATCCACAAAGCCGTCCAGGGTTTTCTTGCTCTCGGTCTCCGTCGGCTCTATCATCAGCGCCTCGGGCACTATCAGGGGGAAGTAGATGGTGGGCGGATGGAAACCGTAATCGATCAGGCGCTTGGCTATATCCAAGGTGCGGATGCCGGGAGCGACATCGCCCATGGCCACGAACTCGTGCATGCAGGGCCTCGTGTACTTGAGTTTGTAGGTTTTCTCCAGCCTCGCCCTCAGGTAGTTCGCGTTCAGGACCGAGTTTTCCGCTATGCGGCGCAGACCTTCGGCTCCCTGCATCCTGACGTAGCAATAGGCGCGGACCAGGACGCCGAAGTTACCGTAGAAAGCCTTGAGCCTACCGATGCTTTTCTCCGGCATCGCCAGCTCGTATTTTCCCGCCCTCCGCCTGGCCAGGGGTCCGGGCAGGAAGGGGGCCAGTTCCTTGACCGCCGCCACCATGCCCGCCCCGGGGCCTCCCCCTCCGTGGGGCGTGGAAAAGGTTTTATGCAGGTTGAAGTGCATAACATCGATGCCGCTCTTGCCGGGCTGGAAGACCCCGGTGAGGGCGTTCATGTTGGCCCCGTCCCCGTACACCAGGCCGCCGGCCTGGTGTACCATGGCGGCTATCTTCGTGATATTCCGCTCAAAAAGGCCGAGGGTGTTGGGGTTGGTGATCATTATCCCGGCGACACTGTCGTCCAGGGCGGCTTCCAGGGCTTTTATGTCGATGTTGCCATCCTTGCCGGAGGGAATTGTCTGGGTGCTGAAACCGGCCATGGTGCAGGAGGCGGGGTTCGTTCCGTGGGCGGAGTCGGGGATGAGCATTTTTTTACGCTGTCCCTCCCCCCTGGCCTTGAGGCAATCCCGGATCATGAGCACGCCCGCCAATTCGCCATGGGCCCCCGCCGCCGGCTGGAGGGAAACGGAGTCGAAACCACCTATCTCGGCCAGGCTTTCCTGCAGCTTGTAGAGCAGTTCCAGGGCGCCCTGGGTTTCCGAATCCCCCGCAAGGGGGTGGATGTGCTTCCATCCCGGCTCGGCGGCTGCCGCCTCGTTCGCCTTGGGGTTGTATTTCATGGTGCAGGATCCCAGGGGATAGAAATGGGTATCGATGGAGTAGTTTTTCTGCGAGAGCCTGGTGAAGTGTCTCACCACCGTAAGCTCATCCAGTTCGGGCAGATCCAGATTCGCACGAACCAAATTCTTCGGCAGTTCGGCCGGGGGAACATCCGAACCGGGCAGCGAACATCCGACCAATCCGGGGCGCGACAGCTCGAATACAAGAGGTTCAGGGCTCAGATTCATAGCGCAGCCTCCTTGAGCGCCGCGACCAAATGGTCGATTTCGGCCTTGCCGTTCAACTCGGTGACGCAGACGAGAAGTTCCTTTTCCCTTGCCGAATCGTAGCGCGATAAGGCGAGGCCGGGCATGATTTTTCGCCTGGCGAGCTTATCCACGATGGTTTGGGCCGGCACGGGAGTGGAAACCAGAAATTCCTTAAAGAAGCTTCGGTTCCTCACCCTGAAGCCTTCGAGGCCGTCAATGAGCGAGGCCGCGTAATGAGCCTTGTCGTAGCAGAGCGAAGCGACTTGCCGCATGCCCCCGGCGCCCAGGGCGGCCATGTAGATGCAGGATTGCAACATCACCAGGCCCTGGTTGGAGCAGATATTGGATACCGCCTTTTCCCTGCGGATATGCTGTTCCCGGGCGGTAAGGGTGAGCACGAAGCCCCGGCGGCCATCATGGTCCCTGGCTTCTCCCACGATGCGCCCGGGCATTCTGCGCATCAGCTTTTCCGTCGCCCCCATCATGCCCAGCCCCGGGCCCCCGAAATTCATGGGATTGCCCAGGCTCTGGCCTTCGGCGACCACGATATCAGCGCCCTGGGCGCCGGGACTTTCGAGGAGGGCGCACATCAGCGGATCGGCGTGGACGATGAAGAGCGCGCCCGCGGCGTGGGCCCGCTCGGCGGCCCGCCCGAGCCCGTGGAGTTCGCCGGAAAAACAGGGATACCCCGCCACAAGGCAGGCGCAGCGCCCATCCACCCCCGCGTCCTCCGGAGCTCCCCGGTACCCGGCGATTTCCACATCGAAGGAAGAGAAGTAGGTTTCGAGCACCGCCTTATATTCGGGGTGCAGATCTTCGGGCAAAAGTATCTTGTCGCGTCCCTCATCCAGCTTCCATGCCATGAGGGCGGCCTCGGCCAGGGCCGTGGCCCCGTCGTAATGAGATGCGTTGACCACCGAAACGCCGAAGAGGCGGGCGGCCATGCTCTGATACTCGAATATCGCCTGCAGTGTCCCTTGAGAAACCTCGGGCTGATAGGGAGTATAGGCGGTGAGGAATTCACCCCTGGAAGCAAGGGCCGGGACCAGGGCTGGAATAAAATGATTGTAGATTCCGGCCCCCAGGAACCAGGAAACCTTATCGGCCCCCCGGTTTTTCGCGGCCATCGCCCCGATCTCCCTGAGCACCTCCTGTTCGGAGAGGGCCCGGGGAAGCTTCAATTTGGGAAAGCGTCTCCGGGCGGGCACGTCCGAGAACAGCTCTTCCACGCTCCTTTTCCCTATCGCCTGGAGCATTTCCTCCCGGTCGGATTCCGCGTTGGGAATGAAGGGCACGGCTTATTCCTCCCCCACCAGGGAAGCATAGGCCTTGGCGTCCAAAAGAGCCTCCAGATCCTTTACGGCGTCGGGCTTTATTTTGATCATCCAGCCGCCTGAGTAAGGCTCCCGGTTGACCAGGGCGGGATCTGCCTGAAGCCCGGCGTTGACCTCCGCGATGCTGCCGCTCAAGGGCATATAGAGATCGCTGGCCGCCTTGACCGATTCGATAGTGCCGAAAACCTGGCCCTTTTCCAGTTTTTTCCCGGCTTCCTTCAGCTCGACGAACACGATATCGCCCAGCTCATCCTGGGCATGATCCGAAATACCCACCACTACCAGATCGCCTTCCTGCCTCGCGTACTCGTGGGATTGGGCGTATCTCGCCTTTGCATCGACGCTCATGGATTTCTCCTTTTGATGGTAATCACCGCCGATAGGCGGGAATATAAAGAGGCCGCTTAACGACCGTCGCATCCTTGGGCTGCCCGCGGATGATGACCTTGAGGGCGGTGCCCGGCGTTGCCAGGGCCGACTCCACGAAGGCATTGGCCGCGTACTTTTTCACGCTCGGGCAGAACATTCCCGCGACGCAGCGACCCACCACCCTGCCTTGTGGCTCCGCGACCTGGTAAGCCTCCCGGGGCACGCCGCCCGAGACCTCGAGGCCGACCAGTTTTCGGGCCGGTCCCCGCGCGGCGATCGCTTCCAGGGCAGCCTTGCCGATAAACTCTTTCTCGAAATCGCAGGCCCATTTAAAGCCCGCTTCCAGGGCATTGATCGAAGGACTTATCTCATGGCCATGCAGGGGCATTCCCGCCTCGAAGCGCAGGCTGTCCCTGGCGGCGAGCCCGATGGCCTTCGTCTCGATCCCCGCCTCGCTTCCCTTTTTTAAAAGGTATTCCCAAAGAAACAGGGCTTTTTCGGCGGGGAAAAACAGCTCGCCCCCGTCCTCGCCGGTGTAGCCAGTCCTTCCGAAAAGAATCGGGACCCCTCCAATCTCGGTCCTGCACCAGTCAAAGCGCCCCGCCGCCGATACCGGCTCCGTCGCCACCGCATCGAGCAGCTCGATGGCCCTTGGCCCCTGCACCGCTATCATGTAGGTTTCGTCGGACCTGTCGTCGATTTTTACACCCGCTGTCGCCTTGGATTTAAACCACGCCAAATCAGCCTCCCGGTTGGAGGCGTTGACCACGATCCACCAGGATTCGGGCAGGCGGTAGACGAAGAGATCGTCCAGCACACAGCCTTCCTCGTTTAAAAGAAGGGAATACCGGGACATGGGAACCCTGAGATCGGAGATCCTGGCGCTCACCATCCGGGAAACGAAGGACTCGGCGGAAGGGCCCGAGATTTCGAACTGTCCCATGTGATCGATATCGAAGAGCCCGACGGATCGCCGGGTTATCCCATGCTCTTCGAGGGCTCCTGTAGGATAGGAGATAGGCATATCGTAATCGGCGAAGGGAGCCATTTTCGCTCCATGTTCGATATGCCAATCGTGCAGCGCTGTCGTGTGCGTAATGGCCTCCTGGGAAGGGTGTCGAGGACTATTGGATTATAACACCGCATTCCGATGTTCGCAACGAATCCCACGTCCACAACGGAACGGGGGCCGACCGGAGGAGGAATCTTCGGCTTAAAAAGGCCTGGACCGCCTATCACTCCATTTTATAAGGAAGCCCTGGAAAGAGGCTTCCCTATGTAGACGCCCTCGCCTCCCAGATAATCCTTCTTCTGCCCTTCGATGATGATCTGCACATCCTGCACGGAGGAAAAGGAGGTGGCGGTAAAGACAATCTGCCTGAGCTGGGCGATAAAGCCCTCCGTTCCATAGTGGTTATACATAAAGGCCTCGCTCAGGTCGATGAAGGCTGTATTACCCCTCATCGCAACCCCAAGAAGCTTCGTACCCCTGGGAATCAAGGAGACGAGACCGCTTCGGATCTCCCCCTCGCTGGGTCCGGCCAGAAGGGCTCCGATCGCGTCGGTGAGGGGCGAATCGCTCACGGGGATGCGCCGCTTTACCTCATGACGGGAAATCTGCCCGTCTTCCCCGATGCGGACAAAAAACAAGCTGCTCTGTCGAGTGGCCAGCTCGACCGTCGTCCCGCTGGCAGAGGGTTGGTCCGGCGGATTCCGGTCGCCGGGTTCGCCTTTGCCCTGATCCTCGGCGGAAGGACCGGCCGGGCTCTTGCTGTCCTTGCTCATCTTTGCCGGTGGGATGGGTTCCTTTTCGGCGGGGGCAGGGCTTTCCTTCTCCGGAGCCTTTTTGAGCGTAGTGCTCGTCATGCCTGTGGCGGAGACTGGCTCTTCGTCCTGTTTAGCGCTTTTTTCCCTCACCAGGTCGAGAAATCGGGTCTTTTCCAATATCCCCTTTATGTCGGGGAGCTTAATGAGGAAAACGATAGCGAGAATGACCAGGCCGACAAGCAGTATGAGACAGCCCGGACTTCCGCTGGAGCTTTTTTTTCGCTTCTTTTTGGGAGCCATAGACAAAAATACTAGTCCTGCGCCCTCGAAGGGTCAAGCCCGAGAGGCGCCTCGCGGATCAGGGCCCTTAGCATCCCCGCGGCCGGCCTCTTCGAGGGGAGGGACAAGGACGCTTTGGCGTAAGACGCTCCTGCTTCCGTCCAACTCGACGATGGATAGCCCCGGGGCGGTGGAATGATCATCCTCCCTCAACAACGCGGCCTGGCTCCGTTCCGGATTATGGATCTGCACGAGTTTTCCCCCAGCCCTGAGGGCGTAGCTCCCCGCCACTGGTCTATGGCCTGAAATCCATCGCAGAGTGGCCGGCCGGGGATTTGAAGGCAGAAGGGATGCAAGGCTTTTTTCCACCGCCCGGGGCAGGGCTTCCCCGTTCCCGGTCCAGATCAAAGCCCTCACGAGCCGGGGATTTTTCCTGTACTCGAGAACATCCCCATACCCGAAGGAAACCGCCGGCTCGGCATGGCTCGCGCAGAAGCTCCTGCCCCGGGCGGCGAGGGGCAGGAGAAGTTCATAGCGGCGAAGGGAATCAAGCCCTTCCCTGCCGTAACGCAGCTCAAGCCATTCCGCCCCCATGGAACCTTCCTGGGCGTATTTATAGAACGGCAGGTCCCCGTCCTCCGCGCTGTTGCTCAAATTGTCGTGGTTTCCCTTGAGGCAATGGAAGCCGGCGCCCAGCAGGACTTTCAGCCTCATGACCAGGGCCAGGGCGCCGAGGGAAAGCCTCATCTCCTCCTCCATGAAAGGATTGAGGATCCCTTCGGGACCCGGATCGTCGAGCCTGCGCAGAGCGGCCCGGGACCAGCGCCGCGCCGCGAGGCCTCCCTCGCTGTGCGGAATATCGCCCAGGCAGAGAAGACTAAGCTTGCCCTGCAGCACTAAGTCTAAAACCGAAACCTCCGGGAGTTCGGCCAATCGAGAACGCAGAATCCCCAGGAGGAACCCGCCCCTGGCGTGCAGGTCGGGAATAACCAGGGTCCAGGGACGCTCGATCTGGATCAAGCCTCCCGGCCTTCCATCCGCGGATCGGGGCCGAATTGCCGCTGATTCGCCCTCCATGGCCGCTATCGCCGCATCCGTCAAAGCAAAGAGCGCCTTGGCTTCGGGAACTTCGGGAGAATCGATGAAGGAACCAAGATCCCTAATGATAACTTCGGTTTTCCCAGGGAATCTCATAGTCTCCTTACGCCCTGTCCTCGGTCATTCCCCTATCCGCGCAAGCCAGTCTCTCGCCAGGGCATCGTCGGGGTCGAATTCCAGGGCGCTCATGAAAAAGCCCCGGGCTTCCCCGGCCTTGCCCATTTTATGGGACAGCGCTCCGAGGTTGACAATAATCTTCACATTCTCAGGCTCGAGCCTCAGGGCCTTTTCCAGACTGATCTTGGCCGCGCCGAGTTCCCCCAGTTCGGTCTGGCACAGGGCGAGTTCGTTGAAGCTGTCCGTATCGCCGGAATTGAGTTCGATCGCTTTTTTAAAAGCATCGGCGCCCTCCCGCCAGCGCCCCAGACGGCGCAATGCCCAGCCCACGAGAAACCAGCCGTTCCAGACTTCGGGATGGAGGCTTACGAATTCCCGGGCCTTCTTCAAGCCCTTTTCCTCCTGACCGAGCTGGATAAAATCGTAAGCCTCCTTGAAGGTCCTGTCCAAAAGCCCGAAATCCTGAAGTTTGGCCAGAATCGACTTGGCCTTTTCCACCTTTTCCCTGTCATCCTCCAGTCCTATGTAGCTGGTCAGCAGGGAGACGGCCCTGTCGAAATTGCGTTTTTTGATGAAGAAAAGGGCGGCATGGTAGTAAGCCGGCGGGAAAGGAGGCTCCATTTCGAGAAGATTGGAATAATTCTGATAGACCTGGTCTTCCTCCTCCTCGGCCAGATCTTCCCGTTCCTCCTCCCTGAGCAGTTTTGCCCGTTCTTCCTTCATCAGTGCCAGATCCAGGAGCGGAAGCGGCGATTCGGGATACAAGCCGGCCAGGGCGAGGAAAATTTCCTCCGCCACATCCCAATCCTTGGCTTGAGCCTTGGCCACCCCCGCGTCGGAGAGCTGGGCGAGAAGATCGGGCTTTAGGGCTCTGGCGAGCTTCCTGTACTGCGGCGCCATCGGATGCCCGGGCTGCCAGGCCAATACCCTCAGGATACCCGCCACGATGCTTTCGGGGCTTATCATGGAGGGTTCGAAACGACGCAGCTGGCCCGGAGTCTGGACAGGAAGCAGGGAAGCTTCCTCCCATCCTTCTATACCCAGGGTCTTCAGTCTTTCGGGGTCGATTTGAATAAAGAGAACCCCCGCGAGGGCTTCGGCGGCCTTATTCGAGTTCCGCCCGCCGTTCCCGTCGCTTCGCCGGCTATCGTTGTTCTTTTTCATCCTTTAGTCCTTCCAGGGGAAAATCATGTTTTTCAGGGTTCTCTTGCCTAGAAGTTCTTTTTCCTCCTCGAGCAAGGAATCCCAGGGCGGATTCTTCCTATCGGCGCCGGGATTCTGTTCCAGCCATTCGTACTTTTTAAGTCGCAGTTTTATGGCCTCGGCTCCCGCAAGCGCGACGCCGGCTAAGCCCGGAAGCAGAAAAGCCATGGGAACCGAAAGAATAATCGTCGCCAGGCGATAGAAAAACAGGAAAAGGCTGAAACCGGGGTTGTCGGCGAGCAGGACAAACGCGTGCTTGGCGTTTCTCCGCAAGCCCCCGCCCCTCCGCGCGACCAGTGGCAAGAAATACTGGGAGGCTAAAAGCAGGATCAGGCAGGTCCAGAAGAGCAGGCTTGCCAGGACGCCCCCTAGGAATCCGCCCCTGGAGAGATAGAAAGGAATACCGACGATCATCGAGAACAGACTGATGACCAGGGTCGCTCCGAGGACGAGACCGGGCTTCCAGGCGTCGGCGAAGCAAGCCAGGCTTTCCCTGAACCCGGGCGTCCCAAAGTCCGCGACTTTTCTCATGGCAAAAGCGACAACAGCTTGCCAGACCGAAAGGCCAAGTATCCCCACCCCTATGCACAGCATGAAAACAAAGGACCCGGCGTTGAGGATCGAGGGGAGAAAAAAAGCCAGGCTGCCTATCACGACATGACCAAGGTTGAACACCGCGAGGCCGAGAACATTATCCCAGCCATCCCAAAAAGCTTTCTTGACATAAAACCCGATCATACAGTGTCTATACTACACGCTTGACCTTTGGACAAGTACATAA
>Ga0302252_1001646_pt1 | contig 12390 bp, 7 predicted proteins | sample AAG_RA_Leu_MG_FD_193511 | JGI IMG/M metagenome (GOLD analysis project Ga0302252, IMG submission 193511) | Enriched activated sludge microbial communities from anaerobic digester in WTTP, New Holstein, Wisconsin, United States - AAG_RA_Leu | ecosystem: Engineered > Bioreactor > Anaerobic >...
AATAGGGCTGCAAAATACTAATGCTTTTGCTTGCTCTGGCTATATGTGCTTCCTTTTCTCATCCAAAAAACAATAGTGTAGGCGAAATCCCAGCTGTCTCATTTTGCCGGAGGAAGGGCTTTGCCCAGGAAAAAGTTAACACCAATGCCCGCCTTCTCTTCTCTCAATCATGGACCACTTCGACGTAGCGGTCATAGGCGCCGGCCCGGCGGGCTCCATGGCTGCCAAGCATGCGGCCAAGGCGGGAGCAGCTACTATTCTGCTGGAGGAGCATGCCGCTGCGGGCTGGCCGGTGCAGTGCGCCGGGCTGCTGGGCCGGGAGGCCCTGGCGGAGTCGGAGCTGGCGGCCGGCTCCTTCATCCTGGGTGGGATGAAGGGTGCCACCATTTTTTCTCCCGGCGAAGTTCGCCTGGACTTCAAGGCCCAGGATCGCCGGGCCTGGGTGGTGGACCGCAGGCTCTTCGACCGGGCTCTGGTGGAGCAGGCTCTGGAAGAGGAGGTCATATTCCGGCCCTGCTCCAGGGTGGAGGAGTTCAGGCCGGGTCGGGAGAGGAGCATCCTCTCCCTGGCCGACGGGGAGGAGATCTCAGCCGGGGTGGTGATCTCTGCTGAGGGGGTCTCGGCTCTCCTGGCCCGCCGGGCGGGCATAGCCGCCCCCCAGATCATCCTCTCCGGAGCCCAGGTGGAGGCAGCTTTTTCCGTAGAGGACCGGGAGAAGGTGGAGGTGCATTTGGGGGCAGCTCCCGGCCTCTTCGCCTGGGTTATTCCCCTGGGGGAAGAGCGGGCACGCATTGGCCTATGTGCTGTCGATCAAGGCTGCGAGAGGCTGAGGGCCTTCCTGAAGTCCGATCTGATCCGGCAGCGGCTGAAAGGAAGCCCCCTGGCCCTAAATGTGGGTGGACTGCCCCTTGGCCCGCCTGCAGCGACGGCAGTCGAAGGCCTGCTGGCTGTTGGGGACGCTGCCGGCCAGGTCAAGCCCACCTCAGGCGGCGGAATCTATCCCGGACTGGTGGCGGCGAAGATCGCCGGGGGCGTGGCGGCAGCGGCGGCCCTGGAAGGAGATGCATCTGCCGCGCGGCTCTCGGAGTACGACCGGCTCTGGCGGCAGGCGGTTGGAAGCGAGCTGGAGATAGGAATGAGGCTCTACCGCATGATGAATAAGATGAGCTTGGCCGAAAAGGATGAGCTGATAGGCTATATCGCCAGCCGGCCCGGGCTGATAAAAAGCATAGAGGATTACGGGGACATCGATCGGCCCAGTAAGCTCATGGCCCGAATGCTGCCCCACCTGGGCTGGGATGCCATCCGCCTGGCCAAGCTGCTGGGATATGCGCTGGGCTAATGTTCTATTCTATTGATTTCAGGTAAGGGACTCCACCCGGCTGTTGCCCATATCGTCCTCGGCCACCAGGAAGGTGTTGTCGAACTGCCCCTGCACGTCGCTGATATGGCTGATGGCAATGATCTGGGGAAAACGCTCCCCCAGGCTCCGGAGCATCTGGATCATCTTCTCCCGGTGCTCCTGGTCCTGGCTGCCGAAGACCTCGTCCAAAATGAGAAACGAGTAGCTGCTCCCATCCGGTCCGAAGCGCATGAGGTACTCGCTGATGGCCACCCGGACGGAGACGGCGATCATATCCGTCTCCCCGCCGGAGTAGCGGGATATGGGATAGAATGTTCCCCCGTCCTCCACCTGGATGTTGAAGTCCTCATCGATCTTGATCAGGCTGTACTTGCCGGAGACCTCCTCCAGGATCTCTCCCGCCGTGCGGGCGATATCATTTTTGACCCGGATCAAAACCTGGTCCATGAAGCTGTTGATCAAAAGCCTGGTGGCATCCACCACCTCAGCCCTTCGGGCGGCCAGAGCAGCGCTCTTCTCCAGCTCCACCTTCCGCTCCGCATCCCGGAGCAGCCGATCCCTCTCTGCCAGGAGCACTCTCATCTGCACCTGCCTCTCGGAGAGGATCTTGGCTGCTCTTTCCAGCTCCGCCTTTGCCTCAGCCAGGGCGGCTCTGGCCTTCTCATGCTCCTCCGGGCGGTAGTAAAGGGATGTGATCTGCTGCTGGCAGCTTTTCATCTCTGCCTTCAGCTTTTCCATCGCCGCCAGGATGCCTTCCCGCCTCTCTCTGGCTTCGCTTTCTCCGGCCATGAGCAGAGCAATACTCTGTCTCTCGCGCTCAGCACTGGCAAGCTCCTTCTTCTCCCTAAAGAGGGACTCATATTCGACGGGATCGTAACCCAGGGTTTCCTGGGACTTATAGAGGGCCTGCAGAGCCTTTTCCAGCTCTGAGACATCCTGCTTTAGCTTTTCGCACCGCTGCCAGAGCGGCGGGATCTGTGCCGCCCTCTCACAGAGAGCCAGGAATCGGTCATGCACCGGCTTGAGGGAAAGAGCCTGACCTCTTGCCTCCAGAAAATCGGCTTCCTGAAATCCCAGGGCTTCCACCTGGGCCAGGAGCAGGCTTTTTTTATCCTTCAGCTCTGCCAGCTCCGCCTCTCCATCAGCAATCTCCTTCTCCTGTCCGGGCAGCTGCTGCAGGCGCAGAGAGAGAGCGGCATGCTCCTGAACCAGTCGGTTAAGGGCCTGCAACCGGGCCTCGGCCTCCTCCAGCCCGGCCGGATCGAATTTCGCCTGGCCCAGCTCCTCCAGCCCGGCGGCGATAGCATTTCTCTCCGCCTGGATCTCATCGATTTGCCGGGCCAGGCCGGCGATTGAGGCTTGCAGAGCGGCACGCCTGCTCTTTTCCCCATTTATCTGGTCGAAGGCAGATCGAAGGTTGCTCCTCGACCTTGCCACACCCTCCAGCTTCTCCTTTTGAGACCCGATCTCCCCTTCCAGCCTCTTTATCTCTTCTCCGGCCTGGGCAAGGCTATGTTCATACTTGCCGATCAGAAGATCACGCTGGCCCTCTAGCGGCCTCTCACAGGTGGGGCAGAGCCCCTCTTCTCCCAGGGCTTTGACCCTCTGGAGAGATCGCTCCGCCTCGCCCAGGGCCTTCTCCGCTGCCTTGTAGCTTCCTCTTGTCTCCGCCAAAATGCGGGACAGCTCGCTGTTCAGCTGATCCAGATCCCGATCTTGTTGCAGCAGGAGGGCCTCTCTCGGCTCGATGTCTTTCAGAGCCTCCATCTCCGCTCGCGCTCTTTCCCCCTCGCTCCTGCGGCAGTCCAGCCGCTCCTCCAGGCCGCTCTTTCTGACCTGAAGACCCTCTATCTCTTTCTGCTTCTCCTTTTCCCGGAGCAGATATGCCCATTCATCCCTGCACCGGATCTCTTCCTCCCGGCAGCTGCTGATCTCTTCCAGCCTGGCTTTATCCCTGAGCAGATCCATGCGCAGCCTGACCGCCCGGGCCAGCTTCTCTTCCGCAGACTGCACCTGAGACCGCACTTGGCTGATGTCGGATTGCAGATCCCTGTGCCTGTCCCTGGCCTTCTCCAGAGCGGCAAGCCTGTCCTGCAGCAGGATATACTCCTCATCCCTGATGAGGAGGCTCTCTCTCTCTGCTGCGTCTTTTTCCAGATGCTGCAGACTGCTCTGGCTCTCCGCCAGAGCTTTTCTCTCCCCCTCTAAAGCAGCCCGGCGGGAGGCTATGCTCCGGGCCAGGTCCTCAAATGCTGCTCTCTTGGGCTCCAGAGCGTCCAGCCTGAGCCTTACCTCGGCTAGCCTCTCCAGACGGGGCTGGATCTCCTGGAGCCTCCTTCGGGAGAGGTCTATGGCAGCAAGACGCCTCTCCTCTGCCTCGGCCCTCTCATCCAGTTCTGCCTGCCCTTTCTCCAGGCTGGCTTTCCTCTCTTGGAGCATCTCATGGCTAAGCATCCTCTCTCCCTGAAGATCCAGATCCTTCTGCCTCTCTTCCAGACTTCGAGCCAGGCCGGTTCGCTTCCTATCAGCCTCCTCCAGCCCTTTTTCCTCGGCCTGGATATCCAGAGCAGCCTGCTCCAACTTGCAGGAGACATCCCCAATCTCCCCAAGGGCTCCTGAGAGCCTGGCCATCTCCTCCTGGGCTGCCGCTCTATCGGCCTTGATCAGATCCAGAGCATTCTCCTTGATGTCTTCCAGGCCCAGCAGCTTGAGCAGATACTCCCTCTTGCCCATAGCCCCCTCTTTGAGCAGATTGTCCAGGTCCTTCTGCCGGGCGTAAAAGGTCTTCATGAAATCCTGATAGCTGATGCGGAGAATTTCTTCTAACTTCTTGTCAACATCTCGTGTTCCCGAAGCGATTATATCACTATTTATATATAATGTGGCATCTGGGCTAAGACTCTTTCCACTCATGTTACGGAAGATCTTTATATCTTTATCATCCTGTCTAATAAATAGTGTTACATCTACAGGTTCATTATCATTAGCATGAGTATTTTTTATCAGATCCTTTTTGATTGAAGATGCTTTGTTTCCATATAGCGCCCATGCAATTGCATCTACAATTGTGCTTTTTCCAGAGCCATTACTGCCTACAATGCCTGTTAGTCCATCCTGAAACTCAATTGTTGCACGTCTATATTTTTTAAAATTACGCAATACCAGTTTATTCAGAAGCATGAAGTCTCCCTATATTGTGAATTGAAACGGATTTTCTCATGACATCAGTTCCATAGTTGATAACGTCTTTCGTTATTGCTTTGCGTATCCTATCTTTTTGTGATTGTTCTTCAAGAAATCTGGAAAAAGACTCATCAAGTCGTGTAGAATCTAATTGCATATCATTCTTATTCTTATCATCAGCATAGTCAACTCGTATTTTTAAAAATAATGCTGAATTCCCCAATCGTTTTCTCTTTAACGGATCAATCCCTTTAAATGCAGCTCTTGACACATTTATCAGATTTATCCTTATAATTTTATTTCTAATTTCGTCTTCATTGCATAAATCTGAGAGTTTTTCTGCCAAATCAATTGAAGAAAATCCGCTGCAATCTATAGAAGGATGATCAATCATATATTTTGGTCTTAGATCTATTTGATCTACTTTATTTGTATCGAGGTCGACTTGAAGAATTCCTTTTCGATCTTTTGATTCGCCAAAATTAAAATATTCAATAGATCCACTATACCATGCATTCCCTGCAACTCTGGCTTGATTATGATAATGCCCTAAGGCGATATATGAAAAATAGCTTTTGAGAAAGCTATCACTGAGTTCGTGTTCACCAACTGTTCTAAGGCGTTTATCTCTTATTGATTCGATAAGACCATGCATAACAAGAACATCAGATCCGGTCGGTTTTATTTTGCTAAATTCATCCAAGTAAGCTTTGCTATCAAGACAGAAGGGTATGCAATGAAAAACGTGGCTTTTAATTGGAATGCACTGATATTCATTATTATGCACTATATGAATATGCTCTAGACCTTCGAAGAGAGAAAAAGGACTAGTGGTTGAGGACGACTTCGGAGCATCATGATTCCCACTAATAATAATCGTGGGAATCTTTTTCCTTTCTAGTTTTTCCAGTTCGCTTTTAAATATATATAGAGTCCTTATCCTGGGTCTCACATGATGGAAAACATCTCCTGCATGGATTACTGCATCTGGTTTTATATCCTCGATTATCTTGTTTATCACCTGCTTAAAACCTTCATAGATCTTTTCTTCTACGATGTTTCTTCCGTATTGATCTACCTTATTGTAGGCAGAAAAGCCTAGGTGCGAATCAGCCATGTGGACTATTCTCATTCTTCTCGATACCCCGTAACTTAATCAGGTGGTCTGCTTAGCTTTCTGGCTTTTGATGTACAATTTCCTTCTGCATGATCTTTTTCTTTCAAGCGCACTAAGTATTCCTCATACAAATGGATAGTGGCTGGCATGGGGAAAGGTACATTTAACGTGCTTATTATAGCTTCACCTTTTTCTAAGGTCTGTATTTCTACATCAAGAGTCGTTAAATCTTGCTTAGCTGACTCCTCTAAGCATTTTCTATCATTTTTATCCCCCAATCCCATGATGACTAGAGTATTGAATTGAGATAGTAACTGCTTATCAATTAGCTTGGGTTGTTGAGTAATCGCACAGAGCCCCACTCCAAACTTTCTTCCTTCCCTGGCGATTTTCTCAAATCTAGATACGTTTCCATCTCCTCCACCGAGGACACGTTGTGCCTCCTCGATGGTAATGAGACAATTCTTTCGAGCATGATTAGAATCATCGTCTTTGTACCGTTCGAGAATATGGCGCGAAAGTACTGATAGTAGGAAAAGCTCATCCCTTTCGCTTATTCTATGCATATCTATTAAAACAACCTTTCCCATTTGGATATTTGCTATTATTTCTTGGATATTCGATTTATCTCCATCTATATAATCCAGATCCAAGATATCTTCTACTCTTCTGGTGATGACATCTATAGTACCTTCTCTGTATTGAGAAGACACAATGCTCTCTCCATCCTTTATTTTTTCAAGCCAGGATTTGCCTTGGAACGAACCCTTCTTTATAGAACGTTCTATCGAAAGGATGCCCTCTTTTTGGGGCGTGCTCCAGTCATTGTATCTCGCAAATAGATCTGAAGGCTTTATGTCGTCCCATCCCAATTTTAGCTCCACCACGTTTGGTATCTGCGCATTTTTTTTATCAGTAGAATAACATTTTAGGCCATCACTGTACTTTGTTAAATGCAAAAGACCTTTTGTCTCTTTTGAATCTTTTTTTCGATTTCCTAGAAGGTATTCTCCATGTGGATCGATAATTAGGAGGCCAAACTCGGAAGTACCATCTGATGCCTTTTTCATGCAAGATGCAGCAAATACTTTCATGAAGTTTGATTTTCCCATACCAGTAGTTGCAAAGACACCCATATGGTGATCCATAACTCTGCTGTTTAGCCCAACGGAAATCTCTTCAACAACTCTACTTCCATTTCTTAAATAACCTACTTCTAGGTCGCTACTTATTTTTTCTTTTAAGATTTTAAATTCCTCAAATCGCGCCCGTTCTACCTCAGAAAATTTTGAAGGTATTGTCTTTGATTTCTTGAACTCTTTTTTGCCACTCTTTTTATCGAAAACTATGCATCCAAGTGGCTCTGCGATAACTCTATTAAAAATTTGGTCTTGGTCAAAGAATTCTGTCCCTTTAAGGGCAGTGTCCCATTTTCCTTCATAGTTTGAATCGTGTCGAATATCGGTAATTCTTGCAAGGAAAGTAATTTCATCTTCTTTGATAGCATTGTCCTTGATAGAAAAAATCTCGCCTAACTCAACTCTGTTATCGAACGGAATAATAAAATGAAACTCTCGAACATCTTTAGATATGATTTTGAAAGTAGTCGTTTTTATTCCAGTTATTATCCGCGTCTCTAATAGTGCACTTTCAGAAGCCGTTTCCTCATCCTTTGATAAAATATCTTTTTCCACGGTAGTATTCACATCAATCGCCGTCCTTGTTTCATTCCTAGAACTGTATGGTAATCTAATGTGCTTCGAACTTGTAAATCGGTGACTCCTTTGCCACTCAATTCATTTAAGAGAAGATTGTTGATATACATTCTTTCTTGGTAAGTAATTTTAATATCTTGATGTGCTCTAAATAATGCATGTGGGTAGCCTAAACACTCTGCAGAGGTTGAATACAAGACTAAATGGCCTAATGCTGCATCAATTCTTTTTGAAACATAAGGTGGTACATCAAGCCTGAAAACAAATTCTGAATCCTGATGGAGCTTTATCACATAAATCGTTCCATTCCAATTCTTTCCTTGAGGTTCTGGTCTTATATTTTTTTTGGTCAATTCTAGATACCAGGGGTAATCTGAAACAATTCTACTCCCGACTTGACCAGTGTGGAGTACAAATGGTTTAGAATACTCTTTGCCCCAAGAAAACGTACTCGATTTACTAATTGCCAGCAGATCTACGTCTTTATCCTCTGCTTGGATGGATATACTCTCAAGAACCTTTTTGAACGGGTCTGTCCAATATGCAAAATCTCCATCATAGAGAACGAGGTCCCCCGTCTTAGCCTCAGATATGGCATCTGATAATGCCACATATTCTTGAAGCTCCCTGTAATAAGTGGAAAGTCGATCAAGTTCTGTTTTGGCTAAAACGAAACTAGCATCTACATTAAAATGTTTTTTTAAGTCTTGTTCGAATTGCCTCCCGTAATCTTCTGGATCGGCTTTAAAAATTTTGTCAAATATAACAGTTTTTTGCCAGCATTTTTTATTATAAATAACGTATCCTGCCCTTATTAGGTTATATTTCATAGAGGTCATATCAAAAATTACCCCATTACTTCCATCAACTGCAAATATATCTCCTTCGAACTCCTCCCATGGATCTATTTTGATAAAATCATTATTATTAATTCCTGTTTCTTCAAAGTATTGCGCGGTATTCTCCAGTAATATGTAACTCTTAATTTGTTCCGCTATTGAACCAAGCAAAATTTTATCGATCATTTAATCCTCACATAATTGTATCATTTATTCAATCTCGTAACATTCTATTGATCCACCCGTCTGCAAAATAAAATGAGAACCATCCACTAATATATCTACACGTGGGTAATTGTAATATATAGATATATCCTTAAATAATTGACTTTTCTTTATTAGACCGTCTGACGATATTAGACAAATTTGGAAATAGTTCCGATCTCCAGCTCCCCAGAAAAACGATTTATGCATCTCTAACCAGACTGCAATATTGTATTCTGAATTTGGTGGGCATCCCAACCTCCATTTAGTAGTTCCATCTGAATTACAAAATATTATCTCATCTTTAGATAAAATTAAGAATCCGTTGCCGCCTATCGCTATTGACTTAATATTCACTTTGGCCTTTATCTCCCAGAGTGTGTCGATTCTAGGGGAGATGCTCCGAACAGTTTTATTTCCAATACGTAATAATAAATTATCTGAATTTGGAATAGATACTGCTTCATAAATAGCTGCACTAGTTTTAAGTTCACGTTGCATTTCGTTGTAGGCTATTTGATAACTCTTTTTACCTACCCGAATTATCTTGTAATTACCTAGAGTAGCTTCGTCTAATCCCGCTCCATAATCCATAGACGTCTCCGAATCACAGGATTTTGAATCTTGTTCTATCATCCATTTTCCTATATTTATACGTTGGACCAAATATGGAGATCCTTTAAATACATGCATTTTTCCTTGATTTGGATTTTTAAAATTAAACGCAGCAGGATTTGCTACAGTGACTAACGCGAGTTTTTCCTTTCCATTTGTGTCCAAAACAATAAGCTTACCTGGGTCATAAGCCAACCCCTCACCCCATAACCCAACAAAGACTGCATCTCCTTCAGGTGATATTGCGATTGATGTAATTTCAGATAGAAATGAAGTTGACCATAGTAGCCTTGATGAAAAATCATAGCATAACACATCATTCCATGTAGAAAAATTGTTATTCCTGGAAATTTTTTTCTGCATTTCCATCTCTTTTTTGGAGAGTTCTACCTTTCGTCTCCCTATGCATATACGCCGGTTCTTCTTATCAATTGCATAGTAATAAAATGGATATTTGTTTAGATCGCTCAGTATTGACGTCTTTTGAAATCCCTTACAAATTATTGCCTGCGGCGCAAAATCATCTGGAGAGAGTCCATCGGCTAGAGCCGCATGATCCGTCATCTTCGGCCGATATGTTCGCCAGGGAGAGGCAGGTGATGTCGCCCAAAGATAATTGTCGTAGAATATGATTCGATCCTGGAACATAAATAATTCCATGTCTCTATCACCCTCTGGGCCTTGAATTAACTCACTGGTCTGTCTATCAAATTCGTAGCGGCGTCCGTCTTCGCAAGCGATTAAATATTTATCTTGCTCAGGAATCGCGAAGACTGCTTTTGCCTGCTTAGGTAGCTTTGCAGAAAATAGAGTCTCGCCTCGCTGGTTAAGCCAAAAGATGTCGCCTGTTTTAAGGGACACTACAAGATAGTCATCTAAGAGTCCTATGTAATTTCCAGATTCATTAAATGAATATGCCCAAACAAGATTACCTTGGGAATTCCATGATGTTAATCGACCTTTATCTTCTAATATAAATATATTATCTATTATCGGACCTAGAATAAAACCTGCTAGTGGAGTATTAAGCGAGGTGGCCCTTATCATTGCTCCTACTAGCTGTTCAGACATCTCATGAGCTCGTACTTGAATTAGCTCTTCTTTGGTTTTCGGATTCTTGGGGAGATTCTCTCTGCGTTTAGCTTCTTCTATTTTAATCTCGGCTTCACGTAAATCCGCGAGTGCTATTCGAGAAATCAATGTTCCATTCTGATTTAGGCGATATACTCGATCCATTGTGGAAACAACAATTTGCTTGTCATCTCTTGATATTAGTAAATGATATGCCGTTGCCTTGATAATACCAAACGCAGTTTCAAATTCCTCACTAAATTGAATTCCCCACAAGTATTCTCCTTTTAGAGAAAAACTATAAAGTTCTCCTGGACCTTCGGTAGTCTCTCTTGTGCTAGCCAACCAAAACTTCTTACCAATCGCAATTCTAAATGGATGCCAACTGAATTGATATAGCATAACCAAACCGGTAATAAGATCGAGATAGGCTAATGAATTTTCTGAGGATAAAATCGCACATCTTTCGTCTAATTCCAGAATTTGCATTGATTCAAGTGCCGAACGTTCAAGACTAATTTTATTACTACTAGTCGGCCTAATAATAAAAAGCGTTTTATTAGCCTCTATTATAAAACAATTAAATCCATGATAGTGTAGCTTAAATTTCCGCCTTGATCTAAGATCAAAACCAGGCAATTTTTCTGTTTGCTTTCCTGTTATAAAAAAATCATCGAACCCATCATACCCATCAACTTGCAATTGAAAAGAACCCACGATTTTAAATAAGGGAGATTCAATAAATGATATAAATTCTTTGGCTCTTGAACGCGATTGGTCTGAAGGAGTTGATGGATACAAAATTGCTTTTTCTAATTTTGTAGATATATCCGTGACTTTATTGCTTGGCTTTTTAAACCAATCGAGTAATCCCATATCAGAGTCTCCTACCTAAATTTTAATTATTATAGTTCCCTTTAATTCTTTACCCAAGTGCGACTTATTCGGGATTGAGAGCAGGCTGACGGCACAGAAATACTGGCTGATGTCGCCCTGATGGCCATTTTCCTTACATCAATGTCTGTCCCCACTCGATGTGCTCTGGCAAGGACCTCTCTGGAAAGCATTAGGATATATCCTCCTTTATAGCTGAAATCAACCTAAATTAGGCTAATTTATGCAGGATTAAAACTTTCGGTTAAAGAAGCGAAGAAAATGCAGCATCATCAGGTCTTGAATTTCACTTCTTTGTAACCCGGAAGTCTATCACCACATTGTGCCGGCGCGGCGCATAGCTTCTCACTATGCCTCGGTAGAGCACATCCACTCCAGCCCCCAGGCTATCCGCTGCCTTTCTTATCAGGGCCTCGTCTCGATAAAGGTCGTCCTCGGGAGCTATGCAGTAGTAATGCACCACTCCGCCTGATTTCGCCGCCCGCATGGCCGGGACAAGGAAGGAGGAGGCGCTGTGGGGAAGGTTCATGATCACATGATCGGCCCGGCCCACATAGCGGAGCGCCAGTTCGGCTGCATCCCCCTCCAGAATCTCAATGTTTCTGATCTTATTAAGAACGGCATTCTCCTGCAGGCATCTTATCGCCAGGGGGTTCTTGTCCATGGCCACAACCTGGGCCCCCTTTTTGGCCAAAAGCAGGGAGAACGGCCCCACCCCGGCGAACATGTCCAAAACGAAATCGCCCGGCTTGACAAGCTTTGCGATGCGCAGCCTCTCCGTGCCCAGCCGCTCGGTGAAATAAGCTCCCTCCAGATCCACCCTGTAGCGAAGGCCGTGCTCCTTGTGAATGGTTGATGTCCGGGCCTCGCCAGCTATATGCCGGAAGCGCCGGGTGCGAAACTCCCCTTCCACCTCTGAAATGGGCGATATGACCACCTTGATACCCTTGCTGGTGGCTATTAGGGCCGCGGCCACGGCCTCGGCATCGCCCTCCTCCACCAGGGCGATGTCTCCCACCACCTCAAAGCTGGGGCGGTAGCCCAGGATGTCCTCCGGCGTAGCTGGCCTCTCTTCGGGCGGAAAATCCTTCTGGACCGGCTCAAATGGGGCGATCTGTTCAAGCTCGATCCTGCTGGCGGAGTCCATATCAAGGACCGGCAGATAGACATGGCTTTCATCTGCCCGGATCTTGCGGCTGCGATCCAAAAGGCCTTTCTCCACCAACGCCTTTCGCATCCGCTCCCCGTATTCTCTCCGGACCCGCAAACCTGAGGACTCTTCCGCCATTGGGAGAGCAATAGAGCTGCCGTCTATTAATATGTCTGCCAGGCGGAGGGAAAATAAGCCGTCTGGCAGGCGAAAGTTATATAATAAAAATGTATTGATTA
>Ga0302252_1001647_pt1 | contig 12389 bp, 15 predicted proteins | sample AAG_RA_Leu_MG_FD_193511 | JGI IMG/M metagenome (GOLD analysis project Ga0302252, IMG submission 193511) | Enriched activated sludge microbial communities from anaerobic digester in WTTP, New Holstein, Wisconsin, United States - AAG_RA_Leu | ecosystem: Engineered > Bioreactor > Anaerobic >...
CTTTTAATAGTATTTCCTTAATTATACGTTTTATATCGAATCTATCTTTTAATTGATGATGTCCAAATACCCAGAAAGTTTCTTCAATATTATATGGAGCTTTATCAATTATAACCCATTTAGGGTTATTGGTAGTTTCTTCTACTAATTTACCTGCATCATTTCTAACAATTCTATTTTTATCATTTTCATCGCGTTCTTTAATAAGAAGCAATTCATATTTAACAGGGATAATTTTACGGTAATTTATGAATTTTTGTGGAAATAATACTTTATTATTTTTTATTAATTCTCGGAATTTATTAATTGCATTTTCATTACTTCTACAACGATATAATATTTTACGACTTTTTTTATTTTTCGTTAATACAATTCTATATTCCATAGGGTTGATTTTTTATATAATTATACGTATATTATCTCGAAAATAAATAAAAATAGTATATTTGTAAATGATTAAACGAGATTATTACGAAGTTTTAGGACTTAAAAAGGGTGTTAATAAAGATGAAATCAAAAAAGCATATCGTAAGCTTGCTATGGAATTTCATCCAGATAGAAATCCAGATAATAAAGAAGCTGAAGAAAAGTTTAAGGAGATAGCTGAAGCTTATGATGTTTTGTCTGATGACGAAAAAAGAGATAGGTATGATAAATTCGGGTATCAATCAGCACAAATGGGTAGTGGATTTTATAGTATGGACCCGTTTGAATTATTTAGAAGACATTTTGGGGATGTGATGGGTGGGTTTCAAAGACAAAAAAAGGTGAAAGGTCAAGATGCCAGAATAAATATTAAATTATCACTTGAAGAATTATTTACTGGTACGAAGCGTAAATTTAGTTATAAAAGGTTAATAATTTGTGACGAATGTAAAGGAGAAGGAGGTACTGGCAAAGAAAACTGTACCACTTGTGGTGGTCGTGGTCAGTTGGTTGAAGTCCAGAGAATTGGCACTATGGTAATGCAACAAGTTATAACTTGTCATGTATGTAATGGTTCTGGTTCAATTATCACAAAAAAATGTGAAAAGTGTGAAGGACGCGGTCTTGTATATTCTAATGAATTAGTTGAAGTAGATATTCCAGCTGGAATGTTTAATGGTGGTGTATTGATAATTCCAGATAAAGGTAATGGAATTAAAGGTGGGGTTAATGGAGACTTACAAGTCGTAATAAATGAAATACCACATGATAATTTTGAACGCGGTAATGGTTCTGATTTGAAATATTATTTAGATTTGAGTTATCCAGATATTATTCTTGGAACTGAAGCTGAAATTCCGACAATAGAAGGTAAACCAGCTAAAATTAAGATAAAAGAAATGACTCAACCTGGCACATTACTTAGATTAAAAGGTAAAGGTATGCCAATACCTAATACTTCAAATCGCGGTGATTTGATTATTGAAGTTAATATTGCAATACCAGAAAGAGTAAGTGATGAAGAAAAAGAACTATTAAAAGAATTAAAAAAAATTCAAAAATAAATTGACAAAAATATTTTTTTTTAGTATTTTTGTAGATAAAATAAGAATAATGACAATAAAAAAAATTGAATTAAATGGCAAAGTATAGTGAAGTAAGTGAAGAAAATGCTAATATTTTTGCAGAAATGGTTGCAGAAGCTGATTTGGAAAGATTAATTAATGTGAAAATTCTAGCTGATAATAGACAAAAAGAAATTGGTAAAGTAATTAAGGCGAATGCTCTTATTCAGCATATGACCAATGAAGATGTAATTATCATTATTAATGAAGATATTTTTGACCGTTTAGAAGACAATCATAAAAGGTTAATAGCTGACCAATTAGTTACTTGGATTGGGTATGACAGAGAAAATGATAAGTTATTTATTTGCAAACCTGATGTGGTTACATTTAGCGGAATTTTGAGAAAATATGGGTTTGAGATTTATTCTCAAGTAAATGAACTTATAAGACTTCTTTATGATGCTGATAAACAAAATAAAGAAGAAAATGGTGAACAATAGGTTATAACATTATTTTTAATATATTTATAGATAATGTTCTTTAAATTATGGGGCAAATTGGACTAGACTGGTTATAGTCGTAGGCAATAAGCATGCACAGCAGCGTGTCTGAGCTGTATAAATAAGAGACGCAAAATTGTAAATGGCAAAGGTATTTCTGTAGCCAAAAACTTCCTTGAAAGTGCTCAAATGAGTATATTTTCAGGAGAGGCAGTAGCAGCCTAATTGATGCTTACAATGGCGGTAGTCCGCTAGAACCCACTGTAGTGTCGGTGGTTAATAAACACTCGGTTTTTCTTATTGAACCGTAACAGAATCAATTGGATATTTTTGGTAAAGTTAGAAAACTTAATCCTAAGCATGTAGAAAATTTCCGAAGAATAATCAGCACGCGGGTTCGACTCCCGTATGCTCCACATGTATATATAAAATTATAGTGGTATAAAAACAAATACTATAACAGTAATTGGAAATTGCTTAGAATTTGATTGTATTGATGTAATTGGTGTGTTGGATTAATATCATGATGTAAATATTAATCCAACGGTAACTATGTTTTTAAGGGTTAATACTATTAAAATAAAAAAGTGCAGCGAAAAAATTAAAAAAAAATAATTTTTTTCAACGTATAACAAATATACTAATTTTATTTGTCAAAACCAAATTTTCTATTTGGATTATTCCAAAATGCTTCATTTATATTTATTAATATATTTTTATTCAAATATTTCCTTATATTGCTTGCTATAAACTTTCTTAAATCTTTCATAATTTTATTTTATATATGAATATTTGAATCTATACTAATTTTTTTTTGTTTTTTATTTTATGTATTATGCTTATACTTTGAATGAAATTGATTATATAATTTTTTTTTTAATTAATTATTAATAGATATTTATAAATAAATAGAATAATATCATGACTAAGAGTAAACGTTTAAGAATTACATTTTATGCATTAATAGCTAATTTTATAATGCTAAGCTTTGGCATTATTATGAAATCAGATTTGACATCATTAGGTACTGCTATAGCGATGATTAATACGCCATTATATGGGTATTTATGGGGCGAAACTTATAGACCTTCTGGAGTTAAAAATATTAAGCAAGAAGAGATGAAAAATGGGGATAATTAATTATCCCCTTTTTCGTATAACCACTTTTCTAATTTTTTTAGTGATATTATTATTTGGTTTTTTGGGTATATGGCTATTACCATTACTAAGTATTTTTTTACATCCACACATAGTTGTAGTTTTTAATATTGGGTTTTATTTTGTGGTCTTGGTTTACGGTTCTTTATATTTAATTTAACAGTTATATTTCTAATTTTATTACCTTTACATCCACACATACTTATTTATTTATTATTGTATTATTTTTAGTATTACCCGTATAAGACTGCTTACATGGCTTTGTATTAATTCCACCAAATCTTAACCATTTTCTGGATTTTTCTCTATTTGATTTGCAACCACATCCCATATTATTAGATATATCTATATCTATAAATATAATTTTTTTTGGAAATAATTTGCTTTTATAAAAAATAAATAATATTTTTGTAAAAAAAATATGAGAAAAGAACTTTTAAAAGAAATCCTTTCAATACCAACATATTTTTCTTCTGAAGAAAGAATTAAAGAGTTTTTAATAAAATATGCTAATGAACGTAAAATCACTCTTTATCAGGATAAAAAGGGTAATTTATATATGATTAAGGGTATTTTAGATAAAGGAGAATACTATCCATGTGTTTTGGCTCATATGGATACTGTACATCATGAACAAATATCTTTAGTTACTAATAATATTAAGTTAAACATATATGAGGATAATAATGCTGGAAATCCTAGACTGTGGGCTAGTTATAAAAAATATGATTCAGAAAATTTAACTGGAATTGGTGGTGATGATAAGGCTGGAATTTTTATCTGCCTTGAACTTCTTGAAAAGTATGATAAAATAATTGCAGCATTTTTTGTTGAGGAAGAATTTGGATGCCGTGGTTCTAAAATGGTCGATACTAAAATATTAGAAAATGTAGGATATTTTATTCAATTTGATGCTCCAACAAATAATTGGTTTTCATTTAGTTGTGGGGGGGTACAACTTTTTAATGAAGAAATATTTAATAACATATTTCCTATACTTAAAAAGTACGAAATTAATAATATTAGTATTGACCCATATACAGATATTTTTATACTTAAGAAAACTTTTAATGTAGCTTGTATGAATTTTTTTGCTGGTTATTATAATATGCATAGAGCTAACGAATATGTTTTATTGAATGACATTGATAAAGCAATAAATTTTGGGTCTGAAATTATAATGAAGCTGGGTAATAAACATTATAATTTTCTATCTACTAATAAACCAGATATGGTTTTATATGAAAAAATTAAACATTTATTAAATTAATAGATAATATATGATGTGGCTAATTAAACTTATATATAAACTATTAGGAGTCTACACTAGAATTCACATTATTAATACTAAAAATGAAGTATTAAGGCATGATGTGAAAATTAAATTTATTCCAAGAGTTGGTGATTTAATATATTTTGAAGAAGGAGGTCCATATTTTTCGGTAATGAAAGTGGTTCATCATATACAAATTAGGCATGAAATATGGATTGTGTCTCAAGAAATTAGTTATAATGAACAATATTTAAATAAAAAAAATTAAAAAAAAAACTTGACAAAAAAAATATTTTTTAGTATATTTGTGTATATTTAATAATTAAGGTTCTTTAAATATTATTTTTGTGACGAAGAATGATTTCTGCAGAGAAATATGAAGTTACTTTGGTTAGGAAGTTTTGCTAGTCTATCTTCCGATGATTTACAAATAAATAAAATAGGCTAGGGAAGTGAGAACCCTTAAATTCTCCATGTGTAGTTACATGTAAAATATCACTCTTGTATATGGGTGGCAAGTAAAAAAATATCCAAACTATCATTCTGACACAAAATTTGGGGGAGTAGTGTAAATAGAATTATGTTTAGCGGATTTTCGAGTAAACATAATTTGAGCACGAATGATAATTCGGTGGTGGTTTAAGTCCACCCTTCCTCGCGTTGATAAAGGTTAGGTACAGCAAAACCAATTATTCTTTATTTAAGTATAATGTCATAGCGACTAACCTGTAAACCATTAAAGGATTACTTCAGCAAATAAATTGGCTTGTAAATCCAGATATAATGTAATCCTGAAAATATTTAAAATAGAAATTGCTAATTAAATGGGAAACTTTCAAATAGGGTTTCCCATTATTATTTTATGAAAGTTATGCTTAGTTTTAGTGATAAATTATATAACTAACTAAATTATAAGAAAAAAATGAAAAGAAAATAAATGAATTTGAAAAAAAATATATTAGATTTAATTTGATTTTTAAAAAAATTATTTATATTTTTGTGGTAAATTGTCTATAATATGAAAGAAAATCAAAGAAAGCCTTATAAATTGTTAATAATAGGGAATATGAGACATGGGAAAGATACTTTTGCTGAGATTCTAAGGGACGAATTCGGATTAAAATTTATATCATCATCAGAAGCTGCTGCTGATATATTCATTTATGATATCTTAAAAGAAAAGTATGGTTATAAAAGCAAAGAAGAATGTTATGAAGATAGGTTAAATCATAGAGCTGAATGGTATAATTTAATTTGTGATTATAATAAAGATGACCGAGCTAGATTAGCTAAAAAGATATTGGAATATTCTGATTGCTATGTTGGAATGCGAGATAGAAATGAAATAAAAGAATGTATTAAGCAAGGATTATTTGACATTATTATTTGGATTGATGCTTCAGAAAGACTTCCTTTAGAGCCAAGTAATTCATTTAATATTGATAAATCTTGTGCTGATATAATTATTGATAATAATGGTACCATTGAAGAATTTAGAAATAAGGTTATAAGGTTTGGAAAAATTTTATTTGAAAAAAAATCATAAAAAATTTGCATTATAAGAAAAAAAATCGTATTTTTGTGTTATGAATTTTAAATTCAACAATTATTAACTTAAACTTAAAGAATTATGTGGACAATTTTTGGAATTTTATTAATTTTGATTGCTTTGGCAATGCTAATGATTAAATCATTTGGTAATTTGAGAACAGAAGATGTAACTGTTCAAAATCAATTTGGCGGGAAAAAGGTACTTAAGGCACATCCTAAGATTTTAACAATGTGGACACCTAAGTATTCTTTATGGTTTATTATTATTGGTATTGTAGTGTTAATCATTCCATTTACTTATTTTTATGCTAATCAAGGTAGGCAATATTATGTGGTAAATCCTTTTGGTGGGGTTTCATGTTATTATGATGCTGGTGTAAAAATTATTATGCCGTTTTCGCGAGTACAGGAATGGGAAAAAATAATTGATATTAAGACTGTTGCTGATGGTGAACCAAGTGATGGTATTGAAGGTATAATTAATGATTATAATGAATATACCGTAAATGACCTTGAAACTAATAAACCTGTGACTCATAAATTATGGGGTGTTTCTGCAAGATTTAATGACCAAGTACGAGGTAATGTAAGAGTATCGGTTCGTATTCAACTTCCAACTGATGATGCTTCTTTTGTAAAATTAGTGGAAGATTTTAGAGAACCAAAAAACCTTATTAATAATACTTTAATTCCTACAGTAAAAGAGCAGATTATTAATACAGCTTATATGTATTCAGCAGAAGATTATGTATCTGGAGATGCGGCAAACTTCCGTCAATCTCTTGATGATAATCTTAAAATTGGTGGTTTGGCTGTTGATAAATCGGAAAAACTTGATACTATATATTCGGAAATTCAAGACACTCTTGGGCATCGTCAAATAAGAGATATTAAAACTATTGTTGATGTTAAACCTAAACTTGACGCCAATGGTCATGAAATACGTATCCCTCATGACATTACTAAAAATAAATTATTAGTAGTTCAAGTAATCGTGGATAAGGTTAATCTCGAACCTAAATTCCAACAAAAATTAGAAAAACAACGTGATATTTCTGCACAAAAAAGTATTGAAATTCAATTAACTGAAACTGCTAAAATGGAGCAACAACGTATAATTGCACAAGGAGAACGTGATAAGGCTTCTAAACGCGTAGAAGAAGAAAAGAAACAAGTGGCAACACTTATTGCTATTGAAACAGATTTAAAAAGAGAAGAAACTAATAGACAGTTAGCTAAAATTCAGTTAGAAACAGAAAAGCTTAACGCTCAAAAAATTAAAGTTGCTGCTGAAGCTAAAAGTTATGAAATTAAATGTGCTGATGGTTTGTCAGAACATAAGAAAGCTATATTAGAAAACGAATTAGCTAAAGCAGAAGCCTTTGCAAATGCTATCAAAGAAGCTAAATGGCCGTCAACATATATTAATAATGGCGGTAATGGTCAATCAAATTTATTGGAACAACTAATAGGTGCTGAAATAGCTAAAGGGATAGTGAATAAGAATAAATAAGTAAAAATAATCTTAATGTAAAAAGCTCCATTTAATTAAATGGAGCTTTTTTTTTAATATTTAATTAGCTTTCGTAATAATATTATTTTTATTTTATGCATGATTAATAATATTTATATATAAAAAAAATGGATATTAGAAAAATTTTAAGAGAAGAAATTAGCAAATTTTTAGTAGAGGATGATGATAATTTGGCATCATTAACCTTTTATTTAGTTACTTTTCATACGTCAGATTCAGCTGATAATGTTTATGAAGGGACAGATGCTGATAGAGCTAGATTAGAGTTTGAGTCCGATTTACATGTCCCTGAAAGATGGCTAAATAGAACAGATATGAGTATTGAACTACAAAGCAAAACTAACAAGTATAGATTCATTCATAAGTTAGATACTGATTTTGAAACAATAGAGGATTACCCTATTGAAGAATATTATGATGACCCATCTGTTTATAAGTTGGTTCAAGAAGGTGAATGGGAAATTATTGATTACAGGACAATAGATGCTGCCAACGCTAAATCAGATGAACTACTTCAAGAAGTCAAACGTTATTATAAACAGAAATATGGTAATTATAAGTATAATACCATAAATGTTTATGATGAAAATGAAGAATATAGAGGGTGTATCCAACTTAGAATATCAAACCATACTGAGAATATTCGCAATGTGGATAGATTTGGTTCGTGTGATTATCATATATCAGTTGTTATAGCAAATTATGATGCAACCAAGAAAAAATTTGGTATGACAAATGCATTTGAAAGAAAAAGAAATGAAAGAGAATTGATTTTTGATGAGGATGACAATTTTGACAATGTAATTGAAAAAATAGATAATTTAATAGAAGAGTTTAGACAAAAAATATTGAAATAGTTTACCATTTTGCGAGATATTTATTACATATAAGAATTTTATTATATATGAGAAATTTTATTAAAAAAAAGCTACACGAAAACCTTATTAGGGAATTTTATGAAGAAAGTTTTCAGGAAAAAATGATAAATATGCCTTATGAATTATTCATGGACATTAAACAACAGCGACCGATTAAATTTAATGTCATCCCCAGAACCCAATATCATAATGCTTTGAAAGAGTTTATGCAATATGGTGAATTTATGCGATTTCCAGAAAAATATATTATAGAATGGAAAGATTTGTTGTTGGAAAATATTGCAAAATTAAAAACTCTTACAGATATTCATGGTCATTCTAGTTCATTTCCATATGATGAGTTTTATGATGTTTTTGATTATAATGAAAAAACTGGTAATAGCGGAGGTGGCGAATTTAGTCGTTGGTTGAAAAAAAAGCAAAAAGAAAAAAATGGTGATAGATATGAAAGAAATGATTTTTACACCGTTTATGAATTTTTATCTACTGTATATAATATAGATGATATGACTCCACAATTTTCGAATGGTCATTATGTTTTATCTGATTATGCAGTCGAACCTTTATTAAAATTAGGCGTTGAGTTGGCTAGTCAAAATAATCCGAATGAAATTATAATTACGATTAATAAAATACTTGATGTGGCACATCAAAGAAGTGATATTGCTGAAATTTTTATTGAAGGTGGAAGCAAAGCTTTAAGTTATATTTCTAATTCCTAATTTTCTTAAAAAAAAAATGCTTATTTAAAATATTTTCGTATCTTTGTATTTAGTATTAACTAAAACTTTAAAAAAAATGGAAAGTATTTTAAAAAACAAAGGAGCCATTTATTTATTAGCTTTATTTTCATATTTTAGAATTGGTTGGTTGATAATAAAATCATAAACCTGACTGAATGTTTTTTAGCACAGGTTGACATATTAAAAAACCGCACATGATGAAATTAATATTCCAGATTTAATGGATGAAATTAAAGATTATAATAATATAATATTAACTGGTAGAGGTATTAATAAGTGTTTAAAAGAGGTTAAAATTGTATTTAAAGCTTTAGGCAAGAGTTATTCTGTTTGGGGTGAATTTATATATTAAAAAAAGACCTATATATGGGTCTTTTTTATTTTCTTTTTGTCGGTTTATTAAGAGATGTATTTTGGTTTAAAGTGTTTGATATTGGTTTAGTATAATTATTTTGTCTTGAATAATAACTTTGACTATTATTATATATTGGTTTTGTATAGGACTCATGATTTCTATATTCAATTACATTTGGTCTAATTTCTGGCTTATTATATGGTTTAATTTCTGGTTTATTATGATAAGTTGGTTTTCGTTCAGTAAAGGTATTAGGTTTATTATCCAAAATTGGTTTTATTTCATTAGGTCTTACCGATGGTTTAGTATTTGAATTATTACGACTACCAGAATTAGTAGTACCTGAAGGATTATTTCTATGTCCATAATAAATGTCATCATCAAAATAATTCATATGTCCATGATTCTGGTGGTTATGAGTATTATGATTATGCCAATGATGATACCAATGATGATACCAATGATGATACCAATAGTCATTCCATTTGTAATATCCCCATTCATAATATATCCAAGCATAATCCCATTTGTAATAAGGATTATAATAAGCCCAACCATAATATGAGTAATTCCAGTCATAGTACCAAATATTATAAGGATTGTAGTGATATTGGATGTAAATTGGAGTTTCGTAGCTAATATAAAAATAATTATAATGGAATCTTTTGATTCTTATTTCATATGTTGATACAGTATCGTATTCAACAAGAGTATCTTGACTAACACCTACTAATGTAGTTAATAATAAAGCTAATATAAATAATGATTTTTTCATATCTTAAATAATACAAAAACTATGCAATTTTTTTGTTTTTTAAAAAAAATGTTATTATCTTTGTACAAATATTTATTTGTAAATTAAAAAAAAAATGAGAGATTTTATTAGAAATAAACTTAGAGAAAGTATTTTAACCGAAAATAGGATTAAATTTAATATTTCAATTCCAAATGATATTAAAAAAATAAAGAATGTCTTTGTAAAAAACGGAAAAAAACTTTTTATTGTTGGTGGAGCTGTTCGTGATGCTATATTAGGTAAGATACCTAAAGATTATGATTTAGCTACAGATGCATTACCTGATGAAGTTGAATCAATCCTAAATAAAGCTGGTTATAAAACTTTACCAACTGGTAAAGCTTTTGGGGTTATTAACGTGTTCACTGATAATGGTGAGTATGAGATAGCTACATTTAGACGTGATTTAGGTAAAGGAAGAAGACCTGATAGTGTTGAGTTTACTGATATTAATCAAGATGTTATGAGAAGAGATTTGACTATTAATGCTTTATTTTATGATATAGATACGGGTGAGGTTGTTGACCTTGTTGGTGGATTAGATGATATTAAAAATGATGTAGTTAGAACTGTTGGCTTACCAGAAAATAGATTTGAAGAAGATAGATTGAGAATTATGAGAGCCGTTCGTTTTGCTGGTAGATTTGGCTCTAAATTGGAAGCAAATATTGATAAAGCACTTCAAAAAAACTCTAGTCTTGAAGGAATTTCAGCTGAAAGAATTAGAGATGAATTTTTAAAAGGAATTAAATCGGCTAAATCAGTGGTTTATTATTTACAATTGCTTGACAAGTATAGACTATTTGATTGGATATTTCCTAAAATGAAAATAAATAAAGATTTCGTAGAAGAAAGAAATCCAATTACTCAAATAGCAAATATTTTAAAATATAATGACCCAAAATTAGTTGCAACACAATTAAATAAATCAGCCTATTCAGTTATTGAAGAAAAACAAGTTGAATTTTTATTGAAATTATTATCTTTCACACCAGAACAGATATATCAATATAAGAAAGCACAAATTGCTTGCAAAATATCTGATGATAGTATTATGAAATTCGTTGAAATTAATAATTTAGATAAAAAACTATTTGATGCTTTCATTGAATTTAAATTAACTGTAACTGGTCAATCAATGCTTGATAAAGGAATTAAATCAGGACCTGAAATGGGAAAAGCTATAATGAAAGCTGAAATTGATAACTTTAAAAACTTATTAAAATAAAAATAATATTTATTGATAATCAATTAATTAAAAAATATTAAAAAAAATTACAAAAAACTTGCTTTTTTAAAAAAAAGTTTGTATCTTTGTATAACTTTTTGCAAAATAATAATATTTATAAATGATGATGACAATAAACATACATATGATTCATAGTATTAATTCATGGAATAGACGTTCTATGAAAATGGGTCTGGTATGTTTAAATGTGGTATAAAGTAAATAAAAAAGATACACATAAATAAAAAGATACCTGACCCTGAAAAGAGTCAGGTTTTTTATTTTATAGGTTCTTTATATATGGTGATTATGGTGTTAGTGGTAGCGAAAGCGTAGCATGTCAGGCTGTGAACCTGAAGGCATCGGTTCGAATCCGATTAATCACCCAAACAAATTTATACCAAAATTATTAAAATTAGTAAATTTGGTACAAACTGTTCAATAAAATTAAATGTTCATTAATAATGAACGTATGAGAATGTTGAACAAAGTTCTTTGACATGTTGACTTATACAATGTCATGTAATAATACATGATTTTAAAATACAGGTGTAGCTTAATTGGTAGAGTAACGGTCTCCAAAACCGTGGGTTGAGGGTTCGAGTCCTTCCACCTGTGCAAAGAATAGTATGAATTAAATACCATCGTATATTATAATTGGAGAGTAGCACCCAATGGTGGGTAACTAGGCTTGAACCCTAGGCCATCCATAAGGATGGGCGTTCGATTCGTCTACTCTCCGCACAATTATATTAATCATATAAAATCAAGGGCATATAGCTCAATTGGTCTTAGAGCGCGTGTCTGATACACACGAGGTTGATGGTTCGAGTCCATCTTTGCCCACAAGTTTTTCTGTTTATGTTTAAACGAAATCATG
>Ga0302252_1001650_pt1 | contig 12374 bp, 22 predicted proteins | sample AAG_RA_Leu_MG_FD_193511 | JGI IMG/M metagenome (GOLD analysis project Ga0302252, IMG submission 193511) | Enriched activated sludge microbial communities from anaerobic digester in WTTP, New Holstein, Wisconsin, United States - AAG_RA_Leu | ecosystem: Engineered > Bioreactor > Anaerobic >...
CTCTGGAAGTAAACCATTCGACTTGAACATCGTTGGCATTCGCAATCTTAATGCCGTGAATGCTTTCGATGATACCATCTGCGTTGCTTATCTGGACATCGAAAAAAGAAAAAGAATTATTCACTTCCCCGCAACTACCGACCCAGGTCTGTTCTATCTGAAGAATCCGATGAATGCTTCCGGAACTGCGATTCTGAAAGAAGGTCAGTATCGTGGTGCGTATCGGTTGGGAAAGCACAAAGGATATACTGCACTTGTTCAGGTGAAGCCGGTATCGGTTTACCGAGATGTGAACAAAGATGGAAGATACGACTTCAACGGAAAGATAGATACAGGCTTATTCGGTATTGATATTCATCGTGCTCTGGAATTCGATATCGCAAAGACAGTAGATAAGTTCTCGGCTGGCTGCCAAGTTATCCAATCACCAGATGATTTTGCTTATCTTATCGCTTTGGTGAAGAGACAGAAGCAATTCCTCGGAACGGATATAGTAACCTATACACTTGTCTTGGAGAATAGTTTTGCAATCAATAGTAATTCATGAGAACATACGTGAAATAAGCCAGCCATACGTAATCTACTATCTTGGAGATGTTCATCTTGGTGCTGCCAACTGCAATGAACATGCTCTGAAACAGGCTGTGAAAATGATTCAGGAAGATGCCAACGCTTGGATTGGCATGGGAGATTATATTGATGCGATTTCTTACAATGACCCCCGATTTAATCCATTGGAGATTGCAGAAAGATACGAGATTCGAGACCTAAACGACCTTCCCAGAAAGCAGGCAGACGAATTCCTGAATATAATTGAACCTATTCAGAACAAGTGTATTGGACTAATTTCTGGAAACCATGAAAACAAATACCGGAAGTATAATGGTTTTGATGTGAATAGCTATCTCACCAGCTCTCTTGGAGTTCCAGACCTTCATCAGAAAGCTTGGATAAGTATCAACTTCCGAGATGAGAAACGAGGAAGAAGCACTCCCATCAAGATTGTAGTCTGTCATGGAACCGGTGGTGGAGGTTTCCGAGAAGGTTATCCCATCAATAAAGTCTATGATATATTCCGCTGGGATATTGCAGATGTGCACGTAATGGGACATCTTCATCAGATGCAGACTGACCGCTGTGAATACAACGACTTCTCGTATGGAACAATCCGTCGGCTGATTTCTTGGTTCGCTATCAATGGATGTTTTCTTTCCAAGACCGAAGAGGGAGTCGATAGCTATTTTGAAGAGCGTCCTGGAAAAGAATCTGCAATCGGAATGCTGAGACAAACAATCTATACCCACAATAAGAGAAAAGACTTATTCGATATTCAACTGCAGAAGATTTATCTGCGTTGAAGTGTTTGTTACCTGAGGTAATCGAACCAACAAAGGTTGCCGTCGAACCTGCCTGGTCAAATCGACGGTTTCTTTTTTTGGCGAAAGAATAGGGGTGCTACGTGAACAATCCGGATTGAGCTGGAGTGTTTATACTATTTTGCACCTATTTGCTCCACAGATACCTTAAATTGCGTCAGAATTGAAAACAACCATTTGCTGCTTATTTACTTCTCAAAAATAAAAAATATAGAGCCATCGCTTCGCAAAGCAAAGACAATGGCTCGGTTACCTATCCGTTCCGTTCGGTTTGTTTCTCGACTTCGAGTTTGAAAAGATAGTTTCTCATATTCTCTACCACGAAATCGTATTCGCCACATGCTTCGGAGCGTTTCCGATGAAGGTACTCACAAAGCTCTTCTACATTTGTTATGTCATCTTCATCTTCATCTTGACTATACTGCTGAGTAAGTGCTTCTTCCAATGCATATTCAATCCACGAGAAAGTGTATCCACAACAGATTCTTCTTTCGAAGGCATCACTCAGAGCAGCTTTTGCAAATAGTATTAGCTGTTTATTTACTTCTGACATTGTTCTTCCTTTGGAAGTAATTTATAATACGAATGCGTTTCTAATATCAATTCTATTACACTTTGGACAATAAGGAACATAGCATCCTTTTATAGTGTATTCATCTTTATCTTTATCGTATTTCGTTTCTTGGCTATAGTAGGGAAAGTTTATGGCGTCGTCACTATAGCCACAATCTCTACAATATAATGTTTTCATCTTTTTTCTAATTCCTTTCTTATCTCTTCTAATATCTTTTCATAATCATTACAAGATTCTGGAGCGAAGCAGCGAAGATACTGAATCATATCATCTATTGTATCCAGCTTCAGGTCTTCTTTTTCTACATCTTCTAAGATACAATCGAAGAAGTCATACATAAACCACGAGTGAATGAAACTGCAGCACAGTTCCATATTGTACATCTTATCGACGATTCTCTGCGTATCGCCGATGATTGAAAGATATTTGTCAATGTTCTTCATTAGTTTCTCCTTTTCTTCCAGAGATATAAGTATATAGCCGCAGTAAGGACAGTGGTCATTCTCCTGTCCGAACTCGTCAATCTGCGGTACGAGATGTCCGCAGTTCTCACACAGCAAAGACTTACTCGTTTTCATTTGTTTCTCGAATATATTCCAATAGCGTTGTTATCGCTTCGAAATCTTCAGAACTGAGAAAGGGAAGTGAGCTCTCAATTTCAGAATTTCTCAACCAAGTTACGATGTCAAATTTATTTGAATTAAAAACGAAGAAGTTTTGTTTGTATCCGTTGATACAATCGTTCATCTTTAGTTTTCTACTATTACGATGACTTTTGAACACTGCAATAGCGATTCCAATCGTAGTATAGCAAACTATTTTATCTCCATACTGCAATCGTTCCCAGCGTTCAATGTAGCTCACTTTTCCCTTTCTCTTTCTTATCCCAATGAAATAGCAATTCCCGCTTTGATAAACGTATTCAAATTCCTCTTTCATCTTCAGTTCCAGTTCCAGTATGCCATAACTTTATATAGCAGTCTGCAATCAGTATTGCTTCCGCTTCTCCATCAGTAAGCTGACCCTGAGCATTTCTTAATTCCGGATGCTTCTCATAAGCAAAGACTATTGAATTTCCTTTCGCTTTCTTTTTCAGTTTGGCATTCTCTCGGAGACGAGCTTTCTTTTGCTCCGGCGTTTCATTCTTGGAACCTCTCTTAGTTCCAATTACCGGAAGACCAATCTTTGCCTTCCAGAAACTTGGAGCCATGACCGAGACATTAAACCCAATCGCATAAGCCATGCCATAGAGTATTCCAGCGTGATAGCAAAGTGTTGCAATTGAAGATGCAGTATCTTTTCCCATGTATCCAACTTTCTCAATGCAAACACATGCCACATCGTTTTTATACTTTTCGAAGAACCTTCGAATCTCTTCGTAATCGAATTGGTCTCCAATCACTGGCATTCGAATCACGGTATGAACCTTCATCGTCTCCAGAGAAAGGAGGGCAATGCCCCCCTTCATCCCCGGATCGATTCCGATTATGAACTTCTCTTTCTTCATGAGTCTTTCCTTTTTCTATAACACTTTCCGCAATATGGCTTCTCTTCCAGCCAATGCGTATTCTTCTTAGAGACTATCTTCTTACAGTCCGCACAAGAGAAGAGAGCGTACTTATACTTTTTTATTATCTTGTCATACATATCGCCTTTCTTCTTCTCTTTTAAGAAATGTTCCCGGTACTGACTGACTTCAATACAGAGAACGTCATTGAAGTTCTTAAGACGTCTCTTCGCTTCTTCAAGCTTCTGAAGTTTTCTTCCACAGAAGTAGATTACTATCAGAAGCAGAATGATTATTATAACACCAACGATGCTACTCATTTTCCTATCTTTCCATACAAAACAGCCATCGTTATAATGAATACTTCGAAGGCGGTGTTACCTTTCTTTTCGATCTCTTCATACACACGGTAACAAAATTCTTCAATTGGAAGCTTTTGTCCGTTTAATTCTTTCGAAAGGTCTTTATCGAATTGATCCAGTGCACCTTTAATTGTTTCTCCATCATTAAATAGATCACTGAATTCATTCAATGTAAGAATCTTTCTTCCGTTTTCGGAGTTGAAATCAATTACTGTCATTTTTACTTTCTCCTTTATGTGGTCTGCTAGACACGAATATCGTTACTGCAGCTACCACAGCTATAAGAGTATTGTTATTCTTCTCAATCTCTTCATATATCTTGTAAGCAAGCTCGTTTGGTGTGATTATTTCCTTCTCATCAAGTTCATCTGCGAACTTGTTAAACATATCATCCACTGCTTGCATGAGCAATGGAGCGTCGTTTATGGTGTCCAAAAACTTTTCGAAGGATAGCACCTTTCTTTTTGGGACACTCGGTTTCTTATTTGTCTTCGTTACCATCTTTTTCTCCTTTTCCTCTGCTCCATTCCAGAGCTAGAACAAAAACGGTTGATATAAGTAATTCTTGGGATTCATCACTCTGAATTGCATAGTAAAGACTTTTCATGAAGTCGTTTATTCCGAGAGACTCATGTGTCATTACCCAATTCTCAAAAGTATATACATTGACTTTGTCTCGGAGTGATAGTAACTCTTCTTGAGGAATTACTCTGCGAAAGTTCTTTTGCAAAAACTCGATTTCTTCATCCGAGAACATATCCTTTCTCGTGTTAAGAATATTCTGAAAGCGCTTCTCACGCTTTGACATATTTGTATCACTCATTTTCTCCATCCTATTGTGAAGATTGGCGTAATCGGAGTAAGTCCGATTCCGAAACTATATGATTTGTATGCTCCTTCTACATCTATTATGATATAGACAATGTTAAATATTCCAAGAAACATTATTTGATACACGAAGCATTCTTTGTTTTTGTCATCCACATACTCTTTAACCAGCTTCGGAACAATAATTGAGCAAGAGACTCCTATTCCAAAAAATATCGATTCGAATAGCATGATTGCATACGTCATGGTATGAGACATCAGGGACTCGGTCTTCAGCATCATTTGTCGAAGTATTCTCACCGACGCCTTACCTTCATCTTCACCGGAAGAACTGCGCCTGGAATTTCTTTTCCAGCCATGAGGTCATTCCGCAAGGCTGCAGTATCAATAGACTGCTCAATCTTTGTTTTAATGTAGTCACTTGGAAGTAGCTCTTCATCTACTATTTCTACACCACCATAAGTTTTGGTAAGCGAATAAGTGTGATACTGAGTACGCAGGGGCTTATTCACATCAACTAGCTTTGCGTCTGCCAACATCTGAAGAAGGCGGTCTTTGCTCTTCTCAATACTTTCCATCTTGCTATTGATTTTCTTGAGCTCATCTTGATACAGTTCCTTATAGATTTTCAGCTGTTCAATTTCAGCATCAAGTTTAATATACACGAAATCCAAACTATTTATCTTCTTTATTAGCTTGGCTTGGATTTCTGCCAATTGTTGCTCAACGTCTTCTGCGTTGAGGTCTAGTTCTGCAAGCGACCGAGCAAGCTCTTCAGCTTCTCTCTTCTGCGCTGCAATGTCGAATAAGGTTTCTTTTTCTTTCGGCATTGGGTTCCTCCCTTTTTTTGTTTGTACTTGTCAAAAAATACATCTATACCGATTATTTCATCGTTGTGATATTCGTATAGAATGACAATGTATAATCTACCTTTATCTTTTTTATTTCTACAATAAAAATCAACTACTTTTGTTGACTTGATAACATCGGCTTTGTTTCTTATCAATTCTCTTATGACCGGTATATTCAGATGGATTTTCAAGTGCGTCCAGACGAGCCAAAATACCAGTTCCAGGAGCACTGATTGTGTCATCAATGTCATTAAGCGTTTCTCCAATCAAATCCAAACGAGCCAGAATTGATTGCACGGTCGCATAATCTAAAGTAACCGCAGATACAGGCACGGTAAGAACATCACTGTCAGTGTCGGCTGTAAGAGCTTCCTTGTCCACCATAATTGTCAGGTCGCCCAGCTTCGCAGTTCCGGTAAAAGTAAGCGTGCATTGATTGTCTTCGTCCTTGGTAATTGTGTCCAGAGTAAGACCGTGAGTAAGACCGCTACCTGATAAGGAATTAAGGAATAACTCAAATATTGTTTTCACTTTGTTTCTCCGCTTTATCTTCTTCTCGATATAGTTTAATCATTTTCGAAAACGTTCTGAAACTCTTATCAAGACGTGTCATATCATCTACTGGAATTCCAGCTACTGTATAACTAAATGTTTCGTATTCTGCTGTAGCTCTTTTACCATTAACAGACTCACTGTATGCATACAGAACCATGAATCTTCTATCGCTTTCACCATAGATAACTACGTTAATAATGTCACCGTCGTAGACAAAGCTCAGAATACGTGTATTTGTACGATCGTCTCTATCTTCTTCTTGAAGAAAATCGAGACCGATTTCTTTCAGAACACTTATTACATTCTCTACTAGTTCATCTAAGTCGTAGTCAATTTTCACTTTGTTTCTCCTTTTCGTAAAGGTTTAATATTTCGTCGTCTTTGGCTGCCAATAATGTATTGAAAGCTGTGTTTTCATTTCCTTAATATATGGTTTATAGGCGTCTCTAATTTTTATTGCCACATTAATGTTTCCGCAATATATTATAAATGGTATATCAAATCCATGCCAATAATCACCAGTAAATTCAGCCTTATGGCTTCTAATGCTTTCCAATGTTTCCACAACATCGCTTGGCAACGAAATACCAAGCCTATTGCATATATCCATTGTTGATAGGTTCCCTAACATTATATTCATTTCTTTTCCTCCTGTATAATCGGCATCTTTATTATTTCGTAATCATCTTCGTTGCCACCATACAGTTTTACTCTTTCAGATACGGCTTTATCTGCCAATTCTCTGCTTTCGTAAACACCATGTATAAAATGATATGTAGTCCATTGGAATGCAAGAGTCGATGGTTCACTGAATACGGCAGTACCTTGGTACTCTATCTCTTTTGTTAATATCCATACAAATTTCATTTCTCTTCCTCCTCCTGCTTTTGCATATCCTTATACTTCCCGTTAGCCATAGGATGTAGGGCTATCAATTTATCTTGGTTTGGGTATGGCCGGTATGGGATCCATACTACACACTCTTCTGGTCGCACGTTATACAGTTTCATCAGCGCCTTAGCTGTGATATAGTGTCTTTTCCCATCTGTTTCCGATACAACATATCCGGGATAAAGCAGATACTTCTTATCCATTATTCTTCCTCTTTTCGATAAAGAACTTGAACGCTTTTTCTAATCGAGTAAAATCATTTACCGGTATTCCACCAAGAGTATACTCGAAGAATTTACCTTCTCTTGCACTCTTGCGCTTATTGTTCTCATCACTATAGTAGAAACATACACTGAACCTTTCCTGCTTCTCGAAGATTCCAATAACTATTACTATACCATTGTAGAAATAGTTCAGGACTGCATTATGAATTGCCTTTGTTATTACGTTTTTATCAATGAGAGTAAGACCTTCTTTTTCGAAGTAGTTCTCCAGCTCATTGACTAACTTATAGAAGCTTTTCGGTTTTGATTTCATTTTCTCTTCCTTTCTATTATTTTATTCTCTTGAAGCGCCAATTGTCTTGACGCTCCAATACGACGTTCTTCCAAAGAACATCTGAATTTGCTTTGACATGATTTATTATACGATAAGGACTATTCTGGTCTCCAGATATAGTAAACAATCTTCTTGCAGTCTTTTCTACTGCACCACTTCCGAAACCAGAATGAATTCCATTGTTATTCGCAGAAGCTCTATTGATTTGTGATATGGCAATCAAGATGATATTATACTTCTGCGCCATTACTGAAAGTGATTTGGCAATATCTGCTACTGCAATTGATGGACTTCTTCCCCAAGCTGGATGCTCTACTTGTTCATAATAATCTATTACCAGAACCTGTGGCTGATAATCCAGAATCAGTTGTTCTATTCCAGAAGTTGTGAGTATTCCAGTCTGAACTGCAATATGCTCCAGAGCGGTATGATACTTGTAGAGTTCGTCTCTGTGCTTAATGACTTCATTTTCAGTATAACCAGTTACAATACAATAATTTCTCATCTGAATAATTCCAGCTGAGAGTTCTGTTCCGTAGTAGATTGTCTGAAGCCCTTTGGGACGAACTACATCGTCAACCATATTCACACCTAACATTATGTTCTGGATGATACTTGTTTTATTAAGACCGGTATCTCCTTGGAAGACAACAAGTTCTCCTGGATACAATACGCAATCGACTTCCAGTCCGAAGATGTCTTTCAGGTTGATATAGCGGTCTTTATTCTCTATAATTTGCAGACGCTCTTCAAATGCTTTATCCAAATCGGTAAGATTCATCAGATTATTGGCATCCAGATTCTTGTGCTTATAGAATAGACACATTGGTGAACAGAATTCTTTAAGAATTGCATCATTGCAACCATACCGATACGGTTTGCGATAGACTTGCCGTACTCTTTCAATCACCTGCTGGTCATCCAAAGACTGATTCGTCTTATGATTCCAATGCAACATTCCAGCAATAGCGAAATCTTCTGGCATTCCTTGTCTTTTACAATGTGAAGCAATGCGCATTACTACATTGTTTCTATTTCCTTCTACTGCTCCACGCTCGTAGAGCTTCTGAATACACACTGCATATCTATTCACTTCGAAGTTATCGTCTTCTTTCTTCCATCCATTGGGAACAACTTTGCTTCCTTCTTCAAACATATATGAAGGGATAATATACTTCTCCAATAGGTTTCTTCCATCCATCTCCAGATACTGAAAATCCAGACGCTGTGTCTTCGCCAGCTCTCGAATCTTTTCCAGAGAAAGAGTCTTTGCTTCTTCCAAAGTAAGAGGAATTTTGAAAAGACCACTCTTTTCGTTCAAGCTATTTTCTATGCGAATAAGTTGGTTTCCACGGATGATTGCTGGATCATCTATCAATCCAGCGTTCACTAACGTCTGTGCGATCTGCTCCGGAAGAAATACTGACGGTTGGAAGTCAAAGAGAGAATTATCTAAGAAGATATGGAAGCCAGTTCCACTGAAGAATATCTGGAACATATTCTCATCCAGTCCAAGAGATTCAAGTTTCTCTATAAACCTCAGAAGCTTCTCCTGCGTGAATTCATCGCTGTTGTAGCCCTTATCGATATCGATAGGAATCATATCAATCCCTCGGATACCCCGATACATAGACACAGACTTATTCGTCTTGAGATATTCTACGATTCCTTCATCGTACCAAAATACCGAGCGGAAAAGGGGACACTGCGTCCCCTTCTCAAGGATGACATGAGCAACATCCTCCGCTCTGATAAGTTTATTGCGATTACTTGCCCGATATTGTGCCAGTTCATAATACTTCATTTTAATCACCTCTTGGAACATATATCAGGTCGTCATTGCTACTTTCTGATTTTCCTCCTTTTTCGGTATGCGTATCAGAAGCTTCCGCTTTCAAACTTCTTTCAATCCAATATGCATAATTCTCTTGCATCATGACAGCGAAAGCATCGTTACTTTTGTTAAGCTCTTCATCGATTACACCAATTACTCGGTCATAGCCATTGGAATCCTTGGCGATATAGACAAGATACGACTTATCTCTTCCAAGTGTCTTGAGCAATCCAGCTATGTCCTTTATTGGTCTATCGTTCTCATCTACGAATTTTCCCTTCTCATTGACTCCGATTCCAGAGAGTTTCCCGCCTTCAATTCGGGTAAAACCCATTTGCTGGAGAATACGATAGAGCCTTTTCAAATCCTTGCTCTCTGGATCTATCTCGTTATTCATATTCCGGTCGAACTTCGCAAATACTCTCATCTTTCTTGTCCAGTTTTCTGGAACATTCTCGAAACCGAAGATGAAGTCGAGTATTACATCATACACTGTTCCCGCAGTGTGATCGATTACGTCAATAAGAAACCCTCTGTTTTCTCCAGGGGACTGAATATGTCCACCAGATCCGGTCTGTGATGGGATTATTGGCATTTTTCCTCCTTTTTCTTATATTCATTAACAAGTGCCTGATAAGAGAATGGAAGCGTCTTGTTTACTAAACGATTAAGTCTTGTGCCTCCAGTCATTATCTCTTCGCTTACTACAAACGAAATCGTATGCAATTTCCCTTGGAATACTGCACCGAACTCGGCTCCATCTGGAAGATTGGTATCTTCTACGTTCACGTAGCCAATCAAGTCCATCTCTCCAAACAGCGCATTTGTTACTCCCGCTCTCAAAGCCGGGTCACGCTGATAGATGTTCTTTACTTGACTTGTAGTCTTGGCGTGAATGGAGATACCAAAATCTACTCCGACTTGGTTCACCTCTTCTTTCATTCGCAGAAGCGGTCTTACCAATTCATCTCGAGCATCGCTCCAACCAGAGCCATAAGGAATCTCTCCTATGGAATCAACTACTTCTCCTTTCTCTTTCAAGGAGCGTTGTTTCTGATTATACTTTTCAAGATGATATGCTTCTGCCCAGTTCTGTAGATTATCTACAGTGTCAATGGCAACAAGTTCAAACTGCTGATGAAGCATTCCAGATGCCTTCAGAGAATGAACTATTGCACATATCTCTTGAAAAGACCAAGCTTTGAAGTTCTTCCCATTGATGATATAGTTGCGATCTTCTGGTGGAATTATCTTGCCGTCTCCATCTCTTGGCGGAGCAAAGGAGATACATGGTAGAACCGTCATACCATTATACTCTTCATACTTCAAGACACATCTCTCTGTGTCAATGAAAAGAGTTTTCCGTACGTCTCCGGATGGGTTAAAACGAGAAAGTCCATAGGTTTTTCCTCGTTTGAAGAGACCGGTTACAGCAATTGCTATTCCACGTGGCATTTGTTCGTTCGATGCTTCGACTACAGTTGCGAAGTCATCGAGATTGATTGATGTTTTTGGCATCGTTCCTCCTTATTGCTTCTTGAGAACCATATTTATTTTTCTTCAAAAATTGTCAAGACATTCGAAGTCGAAATCACAACTTTCTGTTCCAGGATTATAAAACTCACAGTCCAGGCATAATCGGTCAATGAGTTCTCCATATACTTCTCGATCTACTTTCTTTTCTTCAATTACTCTCGGAAGAGGATAGTCGTAATCAAGTCTGAAACTATTACCATAAGCAAAGCCATAGCCATAGTCTCTATATGAGACCTGAAGATCGTTGAAATATCTCCCGGTAAGTGTCGGTATTATACGACTTATTCGTTCCAAAGAAAGATAACATTCTTCGAACTGAACATATTCTTTCTCAGTATGTTCATTGTGGAAACCGACCGAAACGTTAACAGTTGCCTTTGGATATTCTCCAGCAATGTGAGAAACGTCTGTGAAGCTCCCACTGACTTCTCTGTACCCTTCAGAGATGAAGATATTATTTAGTTCCTCGCTTGCATAGTCATAGAGAGCTATTTCGTTTCCATTTCTTCGGTCTAGTCCAATATAGCAGTTTACTGTCTTGATTATATTCTGTTCATGAAAGAGAAACTCTGATGAACCAAAGCCACCTGTCTCTTCTTTGTCACAGAATAGATATATTGCAGGAACTTTATTGTAAATCATAGCCAAAGCAATAGCTACTCCAGCCCGATCATCTCCGCCAAGAACAGCTTTCTTTTTATTGCGAATAAGTCCTCCTTCTATCACGACTTCAATCTCTTCTACATATCGTACTGTATCGTAATGACTACAGACTAGCGGAAGGAAACAGCTTTCTGTTCTCCGTATTGGAACGATTAGAATATAATTTTCATAATTCTTCACAGTGAAGTAAGGAACACTTGTTTTCTTAACTGATTGACAAATCAGATAACGAATGCCAGTCGTAGAGGCACGCAAGCATTTAATCAGAAGTTTCTGAAACGCTTTCTTATTCATCTTCGTTTCTCCTTTCTTCGGCAAGCGTTGGCGCATTGGCAATTATCTCATCCATTTCTTCTTCGAATGTAACTCCGGTAAATTTTGAAAGACCTGCAAAATGAATAACCGCTTGAACATTGAACTTCACGATATAATCATCGTTTTCTTTTCTTACCAGTCCTTCGAATTTCTTTAGAAATGGTTCAACTTGTGCGTCTCTTATATACAGCTTCGTCTCGTAAATGACTTTGCTTTCGTCGTTTGGATCAACGAAGTAGAGATTCGGATAGTTAATTGTATTTTCGATAGTGTATTCTAAACTAACGATGTCTCTAATTTCTTGATGACCTCTGTAATTCGAATAGACCATATAGAAAGGCTTCTTATGTTCCTTGAACCACTCTCTTTCAAAATAACGATCAAGCATAGGATCGAATATTGCAAGCTCATTGACGCAATCTTCGCAATAAGTATCATAATCGTAATCATCATCACTGAAAAACATTTGGTAGCTTGTGTCGTGATCGATTCTTTCTCCGCAGTTTGCGCACTCCCAATCATCG
>Ga0302252_1001655_pt1 | contig 12333 bp, 14 predicted proteins | sample AAG_RA_Leu_MG_FD_193511 | JGI IMG/M metagenome (GOLD analysis project Ga0302252, IMG submission 193511) | Enriched activated sludge microbial communities from anaerobic digester in WTTP, New Holstein, Wisconsin, United States - AAG_RA_Leu | ecosystem: Engineered > Bioreactor > Anaerobic >...
GCTGCTTTGTAAGGCGCTTTGCCTGAATGAGCAATTCGCCCAGGAGCTGGCGAACGCCCGCCGCTACCTTTACGGCATCCTGCAGGGAAGAGAGGTTTTTTTGAACAGACAGGACCATCTGAAGATGGGAGAAATTGAGAAGCCCCATCCTGACAAGTATCTCGCCGAGCTGTATATTGGTTTCTTCCTGCCGGCTGAGGGCGTCCTTAAGGTCCTGGGAAGAGATAAATTCGCCGTCTACAAGTATATGGCCCAGGAGCCTTTTTGTCATTCTGCAGAACATGTTGCCGTTTGTCTCTGATATATTTTGCCCAATCACGTTCATACGACTGCAAACATCCTTATCCGAAGGCCTAAGGGTTGATCGTCAGCGTCACCGTATCGGCATAGCTGCCGGCGGACGCGTTGATGTAATCGGCCTCTGCTACCGTTGAGGCGATATCCATCGTTATCGCAGAGGATTTGCCCGTACCGGTCCCCGTTGTCGTGTAGGTGAAGGAGTAGGGGATGTACTCGGTCAGGGTGGCATGCTTCATCCGGTGGGTGGTCCCCGACGGGTTGAGGCCGTCGTCGTCGGACAGGGTGTAGGTTGCGCCCTTGGTACACCAGAACGCGGGCTGGGAGACGGTCCCTGTTACCGCGCCCCCCGTTGAGGGGTCGAGGGTAAAGGACAAGGTGCCGCCGGAGTTGAACTTGCATGTGCCCGTCACGGTGGCCGATACGGCGACGCTGGCAGTATCGGCTGCCATTGCCCCGCTCGCTGCCGCGAGGAACCCGATGGCCGCTAACACAACTAAAAATCTTTTCATGGTTGCCTCCTTTTTCATTCTATCTATTAACAATCTATTCGTTCCGGGATAATGCCACAAGATGTAAAATGAGAATACGGATAATCCGATTTTACAAAAAGACCCGCTAAAAAAACCACAAGCAAAATAAAGACAATCTATCCGCCTTGACAACGGGGAGGGCTGTAGCATATATCATTGAAAGATGATGCAAATGACGGACAAAAAGCGCCTTTACTATCTCGACAACCTCAAGGTCTTTCTTATAATGCTGGTGATCATGCACCATGTGGGGCAGGCATATGGGGCCACGGGCGGAGGTTGGTTCTATTCATACCCGGGCGATCGGGTAAAGCCGCTGCAACTCTTCTTTGTCTTCAATGCGTCATTTTTCATGGGACTTTTCTTCTTTATATCGGGATATTTCTTCCCTCAATCATTCGACCGCCATGGCGCCGGCAAATTTATTAAAGATAAGCTTGTCCGTTTCGGCATCCCGCTGATCTTTGTATGTTTTCTCATGGCCCCTCTTTTGGAATATGTAAAATACGTGCATTACGTAGATCAGATCGGCCTCAAGGATTTCTACATACGAATTTGGCAAACATACGGCCTGACCATAGCGTATCCCGGCGGTTTCCACTTTGTGCATCTGTGGTTTGTCGAACATTTGCTCGTCTACTCGATCCTCTACGCCGCCATCAGATCAGTGCTGCAAAAATGCGCACCTTCCTCAGTATCTGTCCCTTTTTGTTCTTGGTATCCTTGCCTACAGGTGGTCTTTTTTAGATTCTATCACCACGCCCCGTAATATGCTCTGGTTTTTGCCCGGCCTGGGCATCTTTGTTTTTACTGTAATGCAGTTCTTTGCCGCAGGTCGCCAGCAGGCATTGTTTCTGAGGGAATACAGGGAAGCGATCTTCTGTGTAGGGATCTGCATCGGGCTTCTCGCCCTTTTCAAGACCTTCTTTAACCGGACCGGACGTGTTGCGCAGCTTCTCTCGGAAAATGCATTTGGGGCATACATCGTACATGTGCCGTTGGTCGTTGCGCTTCAGTACGCCTTTGACCCTGTGCAGGCAGGGGCCTTTACCCTTTTCGTCATTGTATCGTTTCTGTCAATACCCGGTTCATTCCTGTTATCGATCCTTCTAAGGCTCATTCCTGGGGTGAAGCGGGTTTTGTAAAAAAGGTGATAAAAAAGTAAACCGCCCAACCTATCATTCCACCGGAGCACTAACGCTCCCGGTAAGCCAAGAAAACAGAGGCGGGCAATAGGATCAGCCCTTTGCATGCGCTCGTGGAGGGGGCGACGCAAGCCCCGGTAAAACAAGCGGAGAGCTGAGAGCAGAATATAAGTCTTATATGACCTGTTGGACCTATAGTATGTTATAGCGAGCACGGCTCGCGAGAGGGGGTGGCTCCGGCAGCTTTGCTGCTGGAGGGGGCGACGCAAGCCCCGGTAAATTGCAAGCGCGCCTGCCGCGACTCGAACGCGGAACCTACGGATTAGAAGTTATTGGAAAAGCCGGTCTCCACCACTGCAAACTGTCACATTTCGCTCCTACTGTTACATTTCACGACATTTTTCGGATGGCACAATTGCATAGCTTTTCAGTCCGGGAACGAACTTTTGCTATACAAAAACTATACAGTAAAACTAAGGATTCGGGGATAGGGAGAACAACCTTATCCCCTTCTTTAATGTGAATGATAACTTCCTGAACTAAATGGCCGTCATATTTAATGAATTATCTGCGCTTTCAAGCAATAATCATTGATTAGCTGATAACGCTTTATTGAGCGTGACTACACAAAAGAAAGATCCCGGCAAGCGTGCTGGCCCGGGATCCTATCCTGTCTGTCTCTTCAATCTGTCATCCCCACCAACGATGAATGAGATGTTGCTGCTGGATGTCTGTCTCTGTTTCACATATTATTTCACATGAGAAAAAACCCTGTCAAGATATATCCCGGTATCATAAGGTATACGTTTCAGTTCCCCGCCTCTATGCTCGTCGGCACCGTGGAGTGGAGCTTGGACCAGGTCGTGCCGTTCCACTGCCACAGGCCCGACGGCCATGTGGTGTAGAGGTTCGTGCCTCCCGACGTCATGGCGGAGGGGACAACGGAGTGGAGCTTTGACCAGGTCGTGCCGTTCCACTGCCATAATCCCGATGCCCAGGTGGTGTAGAGGTTCGTGCTCCCCGCCGTCATCGCAGAGGGTGCGGTCGTATGGAGCTTCGACCATGCGCTCCCGTTCCACTTGTAGAGGCCCGATGCCCAGGTGGCGTAGAGTGAGGAGCCGCCTGCGGTCATGGCGGTAGGGACAACGGAGTGGAGCTTTGACCAGGCCGTGCCGTTCCACTGCCATAATCCCGATGCCCAGGTGGCGTAGAGGTTCGTGCTCCCCGCGGTCATGCTGGTGGGAGGGGTGGAGTGGAGCTTGGACCAGGTCGTGCCGTTCCACTGCCACAGGCCCGATGCCCAGGTGGTGTAGAGGGTGGAGCTCGTGGCGGCCATATTGTCAGGGGCAACTGAGTGGATCTTGCTCCATGCGGTGCCGTTCCATTGGTAGAGCCCTGATGCCCAGGTGGCGTAGAGGTTGGGGCCGGAGGTGACCATATCGGTGGGAGGGGTGGAGTGGAGCTTGGACCAGGTCGTGCCGTTCCACTGCCACAGGCCCGATGCCCAGGTGGCGTAGAGGGGAGAGAGGGACTGGTAGAAGAGCCGCACCGACTCGTGCAAAGAGCTGGATGCGTTGTATATTCCACCCGAAGTATATCCCCGCGCTCTGATGTAGAAGTTCTGGTTGTAGGGGAGGCTTAAGCCCGCACGCTGCCACCCGCCTGAGATCCTTGTCCCGTCGCCGAGCGGTGTCCAGGCAGCGCCGTCCGTTGAGTACTCGAAGGTGGTCCTCCATACCTCGGGGCTTGCCTGTCCCCGCATCCAGGTGACGGTGGAGGCTGAAGAGAGGCTCAGTTCCTGGGAAGCGGCATCGGTATTGGTGAGGCGGGCGATGTAGTTGCGCGCGGTCGCGCCGATGGCGGTGAACTCACCCCCCACGAGGGCCTTGCCGTCGGGCTGGAGGGCGACGGAATAGACATAGTCATTCGCATTGGGGTCAAAGCTCGTATCGAGGGTGCCGTTTGCGTTCAGGCGGGCGATGTAGTTGCGCGTGGTCCCGCCAACGGTGGTGAAGGTACCCACGATGAGGGCCTTGCCGTCTGTCTGGAGGGCGATGGAAAAGACGGAATAGCCCGCATTGGGGTTGAAATCCGTATCGAGTGTGCCGTCCGCGTTGAGCCGGGCGATGCGGTTGCGCGTGGTCCCGCCAACGGTGGTGAAGTCACCTCCCACGAGGATCTTGCCGTCGGGCTGGAGGACGATGGAACGGACGTTACCGTTCGCATTGGGGTCAAAGGCCGTATCGAGTGTGCCGTCCGCGTTGAGCCGGGCGATGCGGTTGCGCGTGGTGCCGCCGATGGTCGTGAAGTTACCCCCGATGAGGATCTTGCCGTCGGGCTGGAGGGAGATGGAATAGACGCCGCCGTTCAAATTGGGGTCAAAGGCGCTATCGAGGGTACCGTCCGCGTTCAGGCGGGCGATGCGGTTGCGTGTGGTCGCGCCGATGGTGGTGAACTCACCCCCCACGAGGATCTTACCGTCGGGCTGGAGGGAGATGGAATAGACGCCGCCGCCCGCATTGGGGTCAAAGGTGGTATCGAGGGTACCGTCCGCGTTCAGGCGGGCGATGCGGTTGCGCGCGGTGCCGCCGACGGAGGTAAACCATCCTCCCACGAGGATCTTACCGTCGGGCTGGAGGGAGATGGAATAGACGGAACCGCCCGCATTGGGGTCAAAGGTGGCATCGAGTGTGCCGTCGGCGTTGAGGCGAGCGATGTAGTTGCGCGCGGTCGCGCCGATGGTGGTGAACTCACCCCCCACGAGGGCCTTGCCGTCGGGCTGGAGGGCGACGGAATAGACATAGTCATTCGCATTGGGGTCAAAGGTGGTATCGAGTGTGCCGTTTGCGTTCAGGCGGGCGATGCGGTTGCGCGCGGTGCCACCGACGGTCGTGAAGCCGCCCCCGATGAGGATCTTACCGTCGGGCTGGAGGGCGATGGAACGGACGTAGTTATCCGCATTGGGGTTGAAGGTGGTGTCGAGTGTGCCGTCCGCGTTCAGGCGGGCGATGTAGTTGCGCGTGGTCGCGCCGATGGCGGTGAAGTTGCCCCCGATGAGGACCTTGCCGTCGGGCTGGAGGGCGATGGAATAGACGTCGCTATTCACATTGGGGTCGAAGCCGTCTATTGCCGAGACGGCGCGGGCGGTCCCCGGGGCAATGAATATTGTGCATATAAGGCAAAGCAACACGCTCACACATGCGGATCTTTTATTCATAAGATAATCCCCCTCGCTGGATTATTTTGTATGCTGCCGTGAAGGAGATGTCATTTCTCCACGGGGTATGCCGATCTTGACGGTATTTCTATGGCGCCCGTTCTTCAGGGATTCCCTGTTCAGGGAAGCGCCTGTTCATCTTCTCGTTCGACCGTTGACTGCAGGAAGTTTACCGATGGTGCTCATGGATGAATCTGGTCACAAACCCCTTTTATGTGCTCAACCCCCCTCAGGGTGGTTCGACCGTATCCTTTATTGATGGTGCTTAAAAAAAATTTAATCCCAACGGTGTAACATTGTCAAATGAAAAATACCTCTTCAATAAATCGTGAAGGATGTTCTTAAAAAGCGTGGGACATCATATAGCATAATATCTTGCATGATTTGTTTCTTTCGGTAATCATCGGGTTTTATATACCAACCATGCAATTGTTGGTAGGTGGAAGTCATTTTTTGAAGATTGAATTTTCCTTCCAACTTAATCTGTTCCTTGCCTACTCGCCTGCCAGCCGTTCAATCTCTTTCACCACCCGATCCAGTTCATCGACAAGTGGCGAAGGCTCAACAGCCCGGAACTCATCAACCAGGGATCGGTAGTACCAGAGGGTACCTTCCTTGCCACCCTTGAACCTATCCCATATCGCATCTCCAACGCTGCGGTAGTCTTTCAGGATGGTCTGAGCGTTGTGGAGTTTGTCTGCTGCAGAGACGAGGCGTACTGACGGTATGACATCCCGGATATGGGCGATATATGCCTCTTTCCGTTCTCTCCATGGTGGTTTTGGCTGGAGGTCTGTATCGGTGCATCCATCGACGATCGCAACTACCCGCTCACCGAAACGCCTCCATATCTCCTTGCGGACCATATTACCGCCCTGATCTTCTATGCTGTCGTGTAAGAGTGCGGCGATTGCCTCATCCTCATCACCGCCATATTCCAGAACGATGCTTGCCACCCCGAGGAGGTGGGCGATATAGGGAACCATACTACCCTTGCGGACCTGCTGAGCATGGAGTTTGGCAGCATATACAAGGGCATCTTCAAAGCGCTTTGTAAGGATGGGGTTACTTGTCTCCATACGACACCTTGTGGCAGCAGTTCATGACAACCATTTTTTATAGGGGTTTAATGACAGATTAGAATTATAGTACCTTTCGTCTCCTGTGACCTCTTTGTCGATCCATGCGGGTGTTGCAAAATGCTCTGTCTCACTTGCAAGCTCTATCTCAGCAAGAATAAGTCCTTCATTATCACCCAAGAACTCGTCAATCTCCCATACCTTGCCTTCGTATGAGATTTTATATCTGATCTTGGTTATGTCTGAAATGGCAAAGTGGTTGAGCAGCTCATTGGCATCATCTTCAGGGATCTGGTATTCAAATTCATTGCGTGTGGCGCCCACGGTGAGCCCTTTAATGGTAAGATAGCCATGAGTATCTACAAGACGAACACGTATGGTCCTGAGAGGGTCTGTTGAGATGTATCCTTGGCGGTAATATTGTCCTTGTGGCTTGACAGTCCTGTCCCATACATCCCTATTGATTAAGAACTTTTTTTCGATTTCTATGCCCATATCGCCAATGATTCCTCATCCCCGCCATACTCAAGGACGATGCTTGCCACCCCGAGGAGGTGGGCGATATAAGGAACCATACTGCCCTTACGGATCTGCTGAGCATGGAGTTTGACAGCATATATGAGGGCATCTTCAAATCTCTGCGACAGGATCGGTTGAGGGGTATCCATGTAATATCAGCCTTGTTCGCTATGTCTATGTGAATTCATCAAATTCATTCGATAGTTCTCTGAATGTTTGTAAAACCTGCCGGACAAGGGCGTCATTCTTTGCCCATTCGTCTTGTTGGGTGACCCTCCGTAACACGGCCTGGTGCCGGCCAATAGAAAAATCAAATACCCCATCAGATATACGACAATCAACATATGAAATCAATTCCGGTACGAATCGTGATAGCGGTCCCTCAAACGGTATATCGAAGTAATCGTTGCAATCGTAAGTGCTCCAATATTCTCGCAAAGAATCGAAAGCATCGTACCACAATCCGCAGATCCGTCCACGTGGGGCGATCTCTCTTAGGGTTTTACAATGATTATTCAGGCTTTCCAGAATGGCTTCCTCAATTTTTACGAAGTCACACTCGTCACAATCAATACCAAACTCGGGGAACGTATCAACGAATTCTTCGGGATCCATGAGGTTGACTTCTTCGTAGTGGCGAGACATCAGTTCACTGATCTGTGACTCGATGAGGGGCGACGCGTCGCTGAGGACCGCATAAGGGGACTCACCACAGGAAATAGAAAAGATCCTCCCGACATCATCAATATTACTGTCAATCAGGCAACAATAATGGTTCATGGCGTTTTTCTCTGATCTAAACCTATCTTATTTCGGTTTCTTTTGTTTTAGCGTCTCGATGAATGTACTAATTTCGCCTTCCGGAAAGAGCGTCCGTTTATCGAGTTTGATTGGGGTGAGAACCCCCTTCTCGATGAGCTGGTAGAGCTTGGCCCTGGAGATCTTCAGATGTTTGGCAGTTTCCATGACGGTGTAGAGTTTTTCCATCTCATAACAAGTATATCCTTCTCATCCATTAGTGTCAATTATTTTCTATTATAGTCTTGACACGGTATATGATGTAGTCTATAATAGACAATTATGGACTATAATAGATATTTAGCAGCAAAGGCAATAGGCTATGCCCGGGTAAGCACCGAGGAGCAGGCGAGAGAAGGGATCAGCCTGGAGAACCAGAAGATGAAGATACAGACCTACTGTAAGCTCCACGGGATTGAACTTATGGGGATTATCGAGGATGCCGGGAAAAGCGGCAAGGACCTCCATAGGGATGGCATCGATGACCTGACCAAGAGGATAAAGAGCCGTCAGCTTGACGCTGTCATCGTGTACAAGCTCGATCGGCTCTCCAGGAAGGTACTTGATACCCTCAACCTCATAGAGCTCTTTACAAAGCATCATGTAGCGTTCCACAGCATCACCGACAGGATCGACACACAAACCGCCATGGGGAAGTTCTTCCTCAACATCATGGCATCCCTCGCCCAGATGGAAAGGGATCTCATCTCCGAGAGGACAAAGGATGCGCTCCACTATAAGATAAAAAACCACCAGCGGGCAGGACAGATACCTTATGGATGGGTCCTTGCTGAGGACGGGAAGACGCTCATGCAAAACACAGAGGAGCAAAAGGTGATTTCCCTGATCAGGGCCTTCCGTGAGAGGGCTTTAAGTTACCGTTCTATCTGTAATGAACTTACGGGGAAAGGGATTAAACCGATTGGAAGGAAATGGCACCCGCAGACGGTGAAGAATATATTGAACAAGGAATTAAGGCATGTTTCTTAAAAAATAACACCAAGAAAGCATAGGGTTTTTATGCTATGGTTGCGAATTACTGAAAGAAATATGGGATAACAAAAAGCTGAGCCAGAGGCGGAGCGCTTCTTTCCGTAGATTGGTTTCAGCGGCTCGTTAGACCTTCCATGTTTCATAGTAATCAAAGTTCACCAGCTCACCAACAAGTGAGTTGAATGGCGTCTTTCCTCCCAACGCCTCAACAATGGCCTCAAATGAAATATGAATGCAGGAATGAGAAAGCAAAGGTACCCCGTATTTTGTCCAAGAATCATAGACGGTTTTCCTCAGAATAAGCACCCATGGTAAGGTTACTTGATAGTCTCTTCCTTCATGCCTTACCAAGACTGGGGAGTTCAAACATGTACTGGGCAACTTTCTTTCAAGAATGGCAATCATGCTTCCAGCGATTCGCGTATTCTTGTGAGACGTCAGGCACGATCCCAAGAATCGCTTCTCGAATTCCGTCTTTCCAAGGCGATAGTTTCCCAGCTTAGCCTCACAAGGAATGCAGGAGAAAGCGGCTTTATCAAGAATCGCAATATCGATCTTGTGAGCCCCATCGAATCTGAAGGGGCCGCAAGTCGTTAACTGGAGGTTAGGGATCGCAGTCGAGCCGTCTGGAAACGGGATCGTTCTGCCCAACTGCTCCGCGAACAGCGCGCGAACCCCTGGCGAACGGTTGTACATTCCAGCGATAAGGTATTCGGCGATATGTGTCGGTTCTATCATGATCCTGCTTCTCTGGGCCTAACGCCAGCATCAGCGGGAGCCGGTTTTTTCGGCGATCCGCCGCATGCAGTTGTTGGCCTTTGCTTCAATAACAGCACACTTAAGATTACCATGCACCTGAGACCACTCTACATTATAGTTTCCGTCAAGCGTGACAGAATCGTCTTTCTTTCCCGTCGGCTTTGTAATTGAACCATGAAGAGATGTGTGCTTGCGGAAATAGCCATAGATCCCATCACCGTTTCCTGAGTAGAACAAAGGATCGTCCGCAAAAACAATAAAGAAAGTCCGTTCAAAACCTGAAAACTTTAGCTGCTCAAGAAACCGTATATCTTTACAAAAGCTAAACATCTGCTCAGGATACTGCCCATTACGGGGAAACTTTAATTCAATGGCGCAATGAAGTTTTGAACGATCCAGTGCAAACACTGAAATATCAATTTCTTTCTTCACGAATTCACCTTCATGAAAGAAGAAGGAGATATTTCGTTCAAATTGTATTTTCATACTGTTAAAGCGAGAACGGAGGAAGATGCCCAGCTCGTGCTGTAAGCTAAACTCATTGTAAATCTCTACGCTCCCAGATTTTATGGCTCCAATGAAGTCATTAATTTGTTCAATCATCTGTTCCCCTTTGAGGCCAACGTAGCCTTCATCGGTGGCAATGGAGCGTAGCGGAATTGCCATCCGAGTGCAAGGCATGGTTCGGCATAGTCCTATGCGAATAACTTCGCATCAATTATAGCCGCGCAAAGGGCGTAATACCAAATTTCATTCGGGTACTTTTGTGCTGGATGCCACCAGTCGAATATGATCCGACCATTTGCACTATGAATATACCCCGCTTGGCCTATCGGACTTGTATTAGACCCCATGATGTCCTTGTAGTATTCAAACGTGTACCCACAGAGGACAATGTCAGGTTGGATCAGGTTGATTTGTTCTTGAATCAGTTGATGATCCTCCTTTACGTATTTAGCAAGATCCTCATTGCTTGACGCGGATGCGCCATCACTTTTTTTTACATTTACGGCAGCAGCCGAGAGAAGGTACTCGCTGCACTGTTTGAATTCAGAGTCACTTTTGGGGAACGTGGGGAAAAAGGTTCCAGTGCATTTCCGTAACGCGTAGAGCCAATACGAGGCAGTCCACCAAATATTGTAACGCGGTCCCTGCCATTCATCACGGATCGTCAAACACAGATCGTCACAATCATATGCTTCCTTGAGCAGGAGCAAGATTTTCCTGTCGGCTGCTTCCCATCGGATTGGATCGATTATTCCATCTCTACAGAACTGACGGCCTTGGTGAAGATTGCCACGGCTCCAACGGTCCATCAGTTTGTCATGCAGTTCAGGGTAGCGCTTATCCATTGCTTCTCTCCTATAGCCGAACGCCAGCATGAGGCAGGCGCCATTTCCTGCCGATCCTCTCCATGCGATGGTTAGCGAGTAGTGAGTATTGGGAAATCTATGAACCACATCAACGCTACACCCGCTATCCCGCCAGCCAAAGCGAGCAACCAAAAGGTTTTGATAGTGCCCGGATCCGTTACGGCTTGTCGCTTGAATCCATAACTTAGCTCTATCGCACCTGGGTGTTCGGACAGTTTCTGCGCCCCTCCTTTAAAAAAGAGCCAGAGAGTGCCAAGTATCCAGAGCACGAAAACTGAGCCGAACCACGCCAATACATATGGGTTTCCGTCTTTGGGCCTAAAATAGTACCAGACAGAGGGAACTCCGCCTACGGTACAGCCAAGGCCCATAATGATCCATGGAAGGTTCATCCAGAAAAGATAACCTCGGAACAGGGCAATGTATCCTTCAAGGAGTTGCGGATTTGCCTTTATATATGCCTCTGACCTCTTTCGAAAGAACAGAAAATTTGTGGCGGTAAATAGAATAGCAGCGATCCAAAAATACTTAGATATAAGGTCAAAAGCATTCATCAGTTTCATTTCATTGCTTCGCTAACTAATATACCAACTTTGTTTTTTCTTACATGATATACCGAGGCAGATAAAAATCAATCAAAATATTCATCACTTTTCTATATAATTCTGTATGAAATGGTGACGTTAAATAGTTCTTGCTGGTTATTACATAGCAAAAGCCAATATACTTTTTTGTAGTTTTTTGCGCACAGAGACGAGATGAATTGATTACCACGTGTAATCGTGCATGGACAAAAAAATCGAAAAAACAAATAGTACAGGAAGGAAGCGAGCGGTCGCGAATTTTATCACCTGCCAAACAGTCACCTACACCATACAAAATAAAGATTACGAATTATAAGAGCGATAGTACAACAATTCCTTGCAGTTGAATAAGTGGTAATTCTGTTCTATAATAAAACAAGTGAGAAAGCAGCAGAGAACGTGACAAAAAGACCAAAAACCCCTTGCAAATACACGAGAATTGGAAGACTATAGAGAAAAAGGGCGTTTCATGCAGAATAAACTATTTCAGAGGATAATAGGAAAAACCATTCCCTTTACGCTACTCTGTCTGTTGCACTTAGCCGGTATGTCAGCATTCATTTCCGCCGACGCCCACGCAAAAAGCGCCAGCGAGGTTTTTGATATTGCCTCCAAGAGCACGGTGGTTATCCTCGGCTATGTCGGAAAGGGGAAGGCTTCTTATCTGGGAAGCGGTGTGGTCATACCCGGCGGTTCGGTGGCAACAAACTGCCACGTGATAGAGAAAGCAACCAGGCTGGCGGTGCGCTATCAGAGACAGGAATATCTTGCGTCCAGGCAGTACACCGATCACGACAGGGACACCTGCTCCCTCACCGTGCAGGGGCTCAATGCCCCCGCAGTCACGCTCGGCACCACACGGGGGCTCAAGGTGGGGGCCCAAGTCTATGCCATCGGAGCGCCGCAGGGGCTGGAACTGACACTCTCCGAAGGCATTGTTTCGAGCCTGCGCGAGATCATGGGCGGCAAATATATCCAGACTACCGCGCCCATCTCACCCGGCTCCTCAGGCGGCGGCCTATTCGACAAGGAAGGG
>Ga0302252_1001659_pt1 | contig 12309 bp, 9 predicted proteins | sample AAG_RA_Leu_MG_FD_193511 | JGI IMG/M metagenome (GOLD analysis project Ga0302252, IMG submission 193511) | Enriched activated sludge microbial communities from anaerobic digester in WTTP, New Holstein, Wisconsin, United States - AAG_RA_Leu | ecosystem: Engineered > Bioreactor > Anaerobic >...
GACAAGGCAAGAGCCTGATTTATACCTTCGCATTGATTTATATCAGGTATTCAGCTATATTTTCTGTGAGGGGCTGCTCGCAGTAGAGGCAGCGCAGCAGGACGGGATTCTTGGTCTTGACCAGCATCCTGGACTGGATGGGCTCGGCGGTATTGGAGATGCAGCTTGGATTCTGGCAGCGGACAACTCCCACGATCTCATCGGGCAGGTCCACCTTTCGCTTGGCAATTATCTTGCAGTCTCTGATGATGTTGATGGATGCAGCCGGAGCAATGAGGGCGATGCGGTTTACCTCCTGCTCTAAAAGCTCCCGATCCTCCACCTTTACTATATCCTTTTTGCCCAGCTTCCGGCTGTCTACATTCATGACCACGGATAGGGTGGTGTCAGTAGTCCCGGAGATCCCCAGGATCTTGAGCACATTCAAAGCCTGGCCCCCGGCGATATGGTCTATCACCGTGCCATTGTTGATGGGCTTGACTTTGAGGCCCTCCGGCTCCTCTTTAAGCTGGCTATACTCCTTATCTGATCCTGCTTTTTCCTTTTCCTGGCCCAAGGATTTCTTCATTTTTATGCACCTCCTGCTATGAGCATCTTCAAGAGAGCCATTCGCACCGGGACTCCATAAAACGACTGCTGGAAATAACGGGCATGCTTTGTCTGGTCCACAGCAGGAGTGATCTCGTCCACCCGGGGCAGTGGGTGCATGATGATCAGATTCTCTCTCGCCCCGGAGAGGAATTCAGGGGTGATCCTGTAGCTGCTGGCCACCTTTTTATACTCCACAGGATCGGGGAACCTCTCCCGCTGGATGCGGGTCATATAAAGGACATCCACATTGTTTACCACCTCTCCCAGGTCGCAGGCCTCGCGCAGGAGGGTGCCCTTGCCGGCAAGATCGGACTTTATGGGCTCGGGCATCCTCAGGCCGGGAGGGGAGACCAGGGTTATGTCTGCGCCATAAAGAGAGAGGGCATAGGCCAGGGAATGGACGGTGCGGCCGTACTTGAGGTCACCCACCAGGGCGATGCTCAGGCTCTCCAGACGGCTCTCCTTCTTGATGGTGTACAGGTCCAGCAGGGTCTGGGTGGGATGATGGCCGGCTCCGTCTCCGGCGTTGATCACCGGCACGGGAGAGAACTGGGAGGCCAGGCGGGCCGAGCCCTCCTTGGGATGGCGGATGACCAGGGCATCGGAGTAGCCGGCAACTACCCGCACCGTATCCGCCAGTGACTCGCCCTTGGATATGGAGGAGCCCTCCGCCGGCCCCAGATTGATCACGCTGCCACCAAGCCTCTTCATGGCCGTCTCAAAGGACATGCGGGTTCGGGTGGAGGGCTCGAAGAAAAGGAGGGCAAGTATTTTTCCCGCCATCATATCGCTCTTTTTGCCCCGGGCGTAGGGCTCCAGGGATGCGGCCAGGTCCAGAACCGAGTCGATCTCCTCCCGGGAGAACTCTCGCATGGAGAGAACATGCCTCTTCATGAACATGGGACTGAAGTTATCCTGCCCGTAATTTAATGCTTCTGTGCGAATCAGGAATCTGCTTGACACACGGCCTCCCGGCCAGGAGCACCCACAGTCCCAGGCAGGCCAGCCCCACCAGGATGTTCATGGCTCCCAGCACCTGCACCGTATCCCCCCAATCCTGGGAGATGACTGCCATTCCCAGGCTGCCCATAAAGACCCCAAAGCAGCTCATGAGGGCCACAGCCGAGCCGGTATCCTCCTCCTGTTGCTCCAGCATCAGATTGGCCCCCGGAGTTCTGATGCAGCTCCCCATGATTGTCGCCGGAAAGAGGCAGGCGGCAAACATCCAGGGCTCCCGGCTGCCCAAGAGGTACACCAGCAGCCCTCCTGCGGATATAAAGGCAAATCCTGCCATGATGATGGAGCGGCGGGATAGCCGGCGGGAGAGGCGCAGGTACAACGCCGGTCCGCCGATCATCCCCAGAGCATTGAAGGCGAAATAGAGGCTGTAGAGCTTCTCGCTCAGGGAAAAGCCGTCTATGTAGATATAGGAGGATGAGGCGATATAGGCCATGCTGGAGAAGCTCAACAGGGAAAATATCAAGAGCAGAGAAAGAAAGCCGGGGTTCTTTGCCACCAGAGCCAGCCGTCCCAGGGACTGCCAGAGGCTCCCGCTGTAGCGGCTCTCCAGGGTCTCCTGAAGAGCCAGGCTGCCGGCTAAAGCCAGAAGGCCGATGGCTGCCAGAGCGACAAAGACTCCCCGCCAGGAGGTGAAGCCCAAAAGTATAGCGCCGAAGGCGGGAGCGACCATGGGCGATATAAGAACCATAGAGGATACCCAGGCCAGGATCACCTCTCGATTGCGGCTCTCGTAGACATCCTTGATCATGGCCGTGGCCACGGCGGAGGCGGCACTGGCTCCCACCGCCTGGAGCACCCGAAAGAAGATCAGCTGATTGATGTCCTGGGAGGCAGCGCAGAAGAATCCGGCCAGGGAATAGAGAGAGAGGCCGACCAACAACACCGGCCTGCGACCGTATTTGTCGCTCCAGGGCCCCCAGAAGAGCATCCCTGCCGCGAAAAAAACGAAGAAGAGTATGAGGGTGAGGTTGACTTGCTCGGCTGATGCCCCGAAGTACTGGGCCATACCGGGGAGTGCAGGAAGATACAGGTCGGTAGATAGAGGAATGAAGGCGCTGAGAAAGGCGATCAGGCCGATTGTGCCCCTATCGCCCAAATATCTCTGCTTGGGGCCTTTTCCGGATAGAGCGGAGCGATTATCGCCTTGTGATCTCAATCTCCGCCTCGAGAGCTACTTTTCTTCTCCAGCCTCTCCAGCAGATCACACAGCTTGTTGGCGCTGGCCACCACTGTTCTCCTGCCGATGCGGTCCTCAGCGGCAGGCCGCACCGCAATGCCCCCGAAATGGGCGTCGTCCCCCACCACAATCATCCCATGGATGTGCATCCAAGCCTGGATCGCCTCTAAAGTCTTCTCCTGGCCTCCGTTGCGCGATCCTCCCACGCTGATGGCAGAGCCTACCTTGCCCTTGAGCCGGAAGTTCTGCCGGCGCAGGGGAATGGTCCGGTCCAGGACGGCTTTGAGCTGAGCAGTCATTCCTCCGAAGTAGACCGGCGAGGCCACAATGATGCCGTCTGCCTTTTCCAGGGCGGTGAGGATAGCCTTCATGTCATCCTCTTTGGGGCAGGGCCTTCCCTTGCTGCAGTCGCCGCAATCACTGCAATAGTCTGCCTTCAGCTCGGACAAAAGCAGCTTTTCTGTCTCAAAGCCCCTCTCTCCGGCCACAGCCAGAGCCTCATTCAAGAGAAACTCGGAGTTTCCCGCCTTGCGCGGGCTGCCGCATATCCCGACCACCATCATCTTATCTTTCACCCCTGCTTGCCACTGGCAGGAACAAAATATAATTGTTTTGGGGCAGTAAGGTGAGGATTCCGCCCTGCTCCGGAGCGTCCGGGCTTCTTGCATATAGTCACTTTGGGCAGGGCTTTGGCCCATAGAGATGATGTGTCCCTATGGGCCTGGCCGTAGATAGATGCCCCATCTTGGGAGGGAGCGGGCCAGGCGATCTATGGTTGTAGTCTCTGCCGAATGCAGGCTGGCGATATATTATTCCTGGGCATCGATAGTCCAAAGAGAACTCCCAGTCTGCACTGCCCATGCTAAGTGCTTCTCTGCTGCTTTGTTTTGGGTGTGGTTCAGGGATTTCATGTCAATGCTTCAATAGTTTCGGTGGTATTAGTCAAATTGGTTACGTTGACGGCGAGATCTTCTATCGCGACTTCCTCAAATGGCAACGCTTCAAGAGTTTCGGTGGTATTAGTCAAATTGGTTACATTGACGGCGATTTCTTCTATCGCGACTTCCTCAAATGGCAACGCTTCAATAGCTTCGGTGGTATTAGTCAAATTGGTTACGTTGATGGCGATTTCTTCTATCGCGACTTCCTCAAATGGCAACGCTTCAATAGCTTCGGTGGTATTAGTCAAATTGGTTACATTGACGGCGATTTCTTTTATCGCGACTTCCTCGAATGGCAACGCTTCAATAGCTTCGGTGGTATTAGTCAAATTGGTTACGTTGATGGCGATTTCTTCTATCGCGACTTCCTCAAATGGCAACGCTTCAATAGCTTCGGTGGTATTAGTCAAATTGGTTACGTTGATGGCGATTTCTTCTATCGCGACTTCCTCAAATGGCAACGCTTCAAGAGTTTCGGTGGTATTAGTCAAATTGGTTACGTTGACGGCGATTTCTTCTATCGCGACTTCCTCAAATGGCAACGCTTCAATAGCTTCGGTGGTGTTAGTCAAATTGGTTACGTTGACGGCGATTTCTTCTATCGCGACTTCCTCGAATGGCAACGCTTCAATAGCTTTGGTGGTATTGATTGCATTTATTGCATCTTCTTCTTTGACACTTTGTTCCTGATGGAATTCAACTTTAGTTTTCTTTAAGACAATATCGGATTTCTCTATAGCCCAATTCCAATCATTATCATCCTGTGATTTTGTATCACGAGATTTGTTATAAGCATATAAGGCTTCATCATATCTTTCGGCATTATCGAGAAAAATACCCTTGGCGTTCCAAGCACAGGATTCTTCAGAGTCTATCATAAGACTTGTATTTATGGAATCTAAAGCTTCATCATAAAATTTTAATCCATTTTGTGAAATAGCCATCCCATACCAAGCCATTTTATCATCAGGCTTAATTTCCTTAGCTGTATAAAATGCAGAATATGCATCTTCCCATCTACTCAGCTGAAATAAACAGAAACCCTTTATAATATAAAGATCTGCCGAACCATTGTTTCCTTCTAAGGCTTTATCGCATTCTTCAATAGCTAATTTAAAATTGCCTTGCTTATATGCATCAATAGCTTTGGTCTTCCATGAATACGACGTGCCATAATCATAGACATCTGGAATACGGCTAAATAATGCCTCAGTAATTCCTTTTGCTATCTCAGCTATCACTTGACCATTGCTGACTGGAATTATAGAAATAATTAAAATTGTTGTTGCAAGTATATAAATATAATTGCAGCGTCTCCTCATCATATTTCACCTGACATTAATGCAATTTTTATGTATTTAACTATTTTTCATGCCATGCACTCAGGGTTCGGGGTAGCTGTAGACCAAACCGGTTTTATATCCACCAAAACCTAATTTGTATACAGAGATAATTAAATGAAAAGACGCTCGTACTAATAGCAAAAAGAGGTTTGATCGGCGGACGGTCTTCAATTCCGCCAAATCAGACGAATTAACATTCCTATTCCATCTACAGCTCCACCATCTTGGCGCTGACCACGCCCGGCACCTCTTTCAGCCTCTTCATGATATCATCGGAGGCCAGATGATCCACGCTCAGGACCATGAGCTGAGGCTTGCCTTCCGCTATGCGGCCCACATGCATTCCGCCGATGTTGATCTTTCCCTCACCCAAAACCACGCAGCAGGGGCCGATGATATTGGGCCGGTCCTCGATGATGGCCACCACCATGTCTCCCTCCGAGGGGATGTAGGTATGATACTCATTGAGCTGGACGATGCGCTTCTCCTTGCCGGAGACCGTGCCCTGCAGCATGGTGCTCTTGTCCCCCTTGGTCAGCCTGAGGGTGATGGCATTGCTGTAGCCGTTGGCCGACTCCGTCTTGCTCTCCATGAGCTTGACCCCCATCTCCTTGAGAGTCCTCTGGGCATTGACGAAGTTGACGCTTCCGTCTCCCATGACGCAGCCGAGCAGGCCGATTATAGCGGAGATGCTCACCGGCCTGGTGTCCTTCTCCGCCAGGCTTCCGCTGTAAGTCAGCTCCAGGCTCTCAAAGCCGGATCCTACCAGCTGCCCGGCCAATGAGCCCATCCTCTCCGCCAGGCTCATGAAGGGCTCCATCACCGCCAGAGTTTCCGGCGAGATGGCAGGCATGTTGATGGCATTGGTGGGCAGACCTCCCTTGGCTATGGCCAGGATCTGGTCGGCCACGGCCAGGGCCACATTGACCTGGGCCTCGGCTGTTGATGCACCCAGGTGAGGGGTGACGATGATCTTCTCCTGCTCCAAAATAGGATTTCCGGTGGGTGGCTCCTTGGTAAAGACATCCACAGCCGCTCCTGCTACCGTTCCGTCCGCCACGGCCCGTGCCAGTGCCGCCTCATTGATGATCCCGCCCCGGGCGCAGTTGACGATCCGGACACCAGGCCTCATGATCTTGAACTCATCCTCGTCGATGAGGTTCCTGGTCTCATTGGTCAGAGGCGTGTGCACAGTGATAAAGTCGCCTCCCCGCAATACCGTCTCCAGGTCGGCCAGGGTGATGCCCATCTGCTGGGCTCTCTCTTCGGTTACAAAGGGATCATATGCCAAAATCTGCATACCGAAAGACTTCATGCGTGCCGCAACCTCGGCCCCCACCCGGCCCAGTCCCACCACTCCCAGGGTCTTGTTGAAGAACTCCACACCGGTGTATTTCTTGCGGTTCCACTCCCCTTTATGCAGAGCAGAGTTGGCCTGAGGGATATTTCTGGCCAGGGCAAGCATCATAGCGATGGTGTGCTCCGCGGCGGAGATGGTATTTCCGCCCGGGGTATTGAGGACTATAATTCCCTTTTTGGTGGCCGCCTCCACATCGACGTTATCTATTCCCACTCCCGCCCTGCCAATGACCTTGAGCCTCTCTGCGGCCCGGATCACATCGGCGGTGACCTTGGTTCCGCTGCGTATGACCAGGGCATCGTAATCCTTTATCTTTTCAATCAGCTCCTCTGGAGATAGATTGGTTATGACATCAACTTCCGCCCCAGATTGAAGCCTCTTCACGCCTTCCTCAGCCAATGAATCACTGACAAGAACCTTCATATGATCATTCCTTCCCCACGGTCAAAGATGTAATAGGATTTGATTGTTTCGAGAGAAAGAGACGACGAGTTGATCTTGGATAGGGTGGAAGCGGAAAGAAGGCCACAGATGTCCGGGAAAAAGAGAGAATACGGCAAAAAGGCTAGCTGCAGGGCAGCCAGTCCGTGCGCGTGGAGCCAAGTGTGCTGTTGGACCAGAGCTGGATGAACTTCTCGATGTTGAAGACGCCAGTCAGATCCTCGCTGGCCCGGCTGTAGGTGGCATGCCGCCCCATCCTGTCCGGCAGGATGTCTCTCGACTGCCAGGCGATATGGGCCTTTCCCTGCACATTGGACCGCACCCGGACCTCCAGGGAGGCATTGCCTGAGGTTAAATCACTCTGGCTCCCAGAGGTGTTATAGGATCGGCTTTCAATCTCGGTCTCCCTTTCCAGGTGCTCGAAATCCCGGTAGGACTCTGTAAAGCTTGCCCCCGCATCATAGTTCTTGACGCAAATGGTATTCTCAGTTCTCATATTGCTCATGGCCTTGTAGAACGAGTCGGGCATGGCACTGATGGCGGTGGCGGAGAAGACAAAGATAAGTGCAATGAGAATCGTATTTGCAGCCCGCATTGGCTTCTGGAAGCATCAGCAGCTATTTAAGGATTGGTATAAGCCAAACTGTTTAAAAATAAAAATAGAATGGAGGGCGAGGCTTCTATCGCCCTCTGACGATCCTATTTATCTGCCGCTTCAGGCCCTCCAGCTCTCCTGTGGAGTAGAGATAAATTCCCGCTCCCACGGCTATCATCAGCACCAAGATCAGGGCAATGAGCCAGTTGTTGCTCTTGGCCGGCTCCACGTTGATGCTCTGGCTCTGCTCCGATAGCCTGAATTCTGTCAATCCCGCTTTCTCCGGCTTGTAGGTGAAGGCTACAGTGGAGTTTTCTCCGCCCTTGACTGTGGCATTCTTGGACTCTACTATGGTTCCATTGGCCAGCAGATCCAGCGGCAGAGTGTCCTCGTTACTGCCCTCATTTCTGACCACAGCGGATATCTTCATCTCCTTGCCGGCATAGGCCTCCTCTGGCAATTTCAATTCCACCACTTTTATGGATGAGGCAATGTTGATGCTCTTGGTTGCAGAATTGAAGCCCTCCTTCTTTGCGGTCAGCGTATGCTCGCCGGTGAGGTTGGCCGCATAGATTACCGTTCCCTGGCTGCCGGTCAGTCCGATGCTCACATTGTCCATCGACACCTCTGCGCCCTCCACAGGGGTCTGGTTTATGCCCTGGACCACGGCAATCAGGAAGTTCTCTCCCTTGACCACATCCGCCGGGGCATTGATGGTCAGTTGACTGCTCAATGTGGCATTGGCTTCTTCATAAGCGGTGACGCTGGCTGCATCGGAGGCGGTACGGACGATCAGGCTGGCTTTGCCGTCATTGTAGTCCTTCTTCTTGGCCACCACCTGGTATGTGCCCACGCTGCTGGGGGTATAGCTGACCGAGCCGGTAGCATCTGTGGTGCCGATGGAGCTTCCGTTCAACTGGATCTGAACTCCAGCCAGAGGCTTGGAGTCGGACCTGACGCCTATGGACACAGGGCTATTTATCACGGCATCGGGCGCAATGACGGTCATTTCTGTACCTTCTCCCGGCTTGAAGGCCACAGGTGCAAACAATCGCTTATCACTGTCGGCGACCACGAACTTCAGGTTCTCCATGATCTCGATGGTTTTGTCCCTGGCCAGGCTGAAGGAGCCGTCGTTTTCCATGGTGATACCGTCTTCGCTTGCTTCTTGAACCTCCATCTTGCCATGGACCTCGTTTTCCTCTATAGAGACTGGGCTGTCGGATACCTGGAATATACCGTCCACCGTGGCCAGATCTGACTCGGTGCTGCGGAATACGCTCTCGATATGAACCGCAACTAGGGGGACCTCTTCCTCCGAGCCTATGTCCACCTTGTAGAGGTAGTTGGAGGATCCATCCCCTGGATCGGAGGAAGGCGTCACCACCTTGCTGTCCACCTCTTCGCCGTCCCTGCTTAAAGCCAGATAGACCTTGTTTCCGTTCAGATCCACAGACTTTATGCGCAGCTCGTATCCCTCTTCCAGGGATAGGACCGATCCGCTGGCCAGGGTCTGGCTGTCGTCGTTATCCACCAAAACTTTCCTTAGCTCACTCTCGCCAATGACGCTGAAGTCGTCGGTGAACTCGGTCCGGTTATTGTATCCGGCGAAGTATTTGTCGGCCATGAAGCCGATGACATCGTACTTGCCCCAGCGGTCGAACTCGAAGTCAACTGCCTGGGGCCGGGTTTCGTAAAGCAGGTCTCCCTCTTCGATCGATTTCTTGTCGGTTATCCGGGCGGTGAGGGTCTCGGTGCCTACATCCTCATCGATGTCGTAATAGAAGCCCTCAAAGTTGTAGACATCCCAGGTGAACTCCTCCTGCTCAGAGGGATCTATGACCGAGCCCCGTACCTCCTGGGGCCCTGCGCGGTCCACTATGGGAGCGAAGCGGAGAACATCGTCATCTGCCACAATGAATCCTACCTCTCCGAAGATGTTGATCTTGCCTCCCTCTTTGAGGTTTATGGAGTCCTCATTGGACATCTCCACACCATCCTGGCTTACGGATTTTACCTCCATCTTGCCGTACTCATCGCCGTCTTCCACTGAGGCATAGGTATCGGAGAGCTGGAAGAGGCCGTCCACAGTGACCAGGTCGGATTCGGTGCTGGCAAAGACGCTCTCTATGTGGGCCATGATTATAGGCACATCCTCTCCCGACACCTCCACCTCATATTCATATGTGGAGCTCTCCAGGCTGCCCTCGGGAGATACCACCTTGCTGTCGATCTCCTCGCCGTCCTTGACCAGTCCTAAATAGACCTTCTCTCCATCGATGTCCACCTGCTTGATCTGCAACTCATATCCTTCTTCCAGGAGAAGCGTCGATCCTCCCGCCAGGGTCTGGCTGTCATCGCTGTCCACCAGCACCTGTCTCAACTGGCCCTCATCCAGGAAGCTATAGCCATCGTCGATGATTTCGCTGTCAAGATATCCGGCGAAATACTTCTCGGCCATGAAGCCTATGACCTCATATTCGCCCCATTCTCCGAATTCGAAATCCAGGATCTTGGGCTCGGTGCTGTAAACTAAATTGCCGTCCTCTATGGTGCGTCCGTTATCGAGATTGACACTGAGGGTCTCTGTTCCCACATCGTTTTCCATGTCATAGAAGAATCCAGAGAAGCTCTTCCAGTCCCAGGTGTAGTCAGCGGGATCTCCCTCCCGCCAGATGCGGTTGACTGCTTTGTACTCTTCGCTCTCTTCTTCTTCCGCCACTTCTTCCTCTTCTGTGGCGTTCTCAGACTCATCTAAAGAGGCATTCAGGGATTCGTCAGTCTGGGAGGCGTTGGAGTCGGCTGAAACCTCTGTACCTAAAGATACATTTTCGGGAGGAGTTGTGCCAGCAGCCAAAGAGGTATCTTCAGCCTGTACAGCCTCCGGTTCATCAGCGGGCTGAGCTTCCGCCCGGGCTATCTCCGGCTCGTTAACTATGTTATCCTCGGCATCGATTTCATCGGGAGTTACATCCGTCACCTCTGTCGGCTCTGTTTCCGCCTGCACCAACTCCGGCTCATCAGCGACAGCTTCCACGGTCTCAATCTCATCAGGGGTGACCGTATCTTCGGTTGCCGTGGCCGCTGGAACATCTGCGGCGGCGGCCTGGGATGAGGCGGCATCCTCGGCAGTCGCTGTATTTTCCGCAGTCGTATCTGCCGTATCAGGTGCGGCAGAAGCCTGGGTGCTTGAGGGTGCATTAGATGCTGTTGATTGAGATGCACTCGTCTCTGAAGCAGATCCCAAAGGCTTGAGCCCCCTCCTCGAGCTGGCGGGCTTTTCTGCAGAAAGCCCCTCTTCCTGGCTGGTCTTGGCCGCCAGGCTCTTGCTTATGATCGAGGCTGCGTCGTTCCCGGCATTATCGCTCTGCGATGCTGAACTGCTTTCCGTCTGAGGCTCTTGCGCCATTGAATTAAATGGCAGAGCCGCAGCTAGCAGCAGCAGAAGCAGACAGACTCCACCGACCCTGATATTGTGCATGAATCTCCTCCAATACCTCTGATATAAGCAATTAACTCATATCATTCTTATTTATATTTTTTGTTGCTTTTGAATTATTTTTATTTTTTCTTGACTTATGTAACCACTTCAAGGCATGGATGCACTTTTCATTTATAAATGTGAGTATAATTGGGCTATATCCGCTGCCTACCGCCTTACGACAACCGGATTCTCCTGGGATATCTGGAAGGCCATCATCTTTAACTGTAGAGCTGGCAAGTTGTTGCTGAGGAGAGATCGGCCTGGAGAAGATCGAATCTATATCCATTCTGCTCGCGCTCTGCCTGGTCTGGCTGGGATTGGCTTCCTCGCAGGGTATGGGCGACTCCCGTGCATATGATGAGAGCGGCTACCAGGGAATGGGCACTCCTGCTTATGGCGCGGATCAGGCAGTGATGGTCGTGCCCGATTACCTCAGCCCTTATGATTCAGCCTTGCCCCAGGGCTATCAGATGGGCAGTGCCAATCCTGTCAGACTGATGATGGAACCGGTCGATCCGGCTGGAGAGAGGCTGGTGATAGAAGAGAATAAAAGCCTGTCCAATCAGCTCTATATCCAGATGGGCAATCGGATTTTGACCGAGGGCACTGTCATGCTGGGGGAAGACTATGTGCTCTGGGCCAGGATCGGCGGCAGAGGCGGCCTGCAGCTTTTCGACTACGACCGGCTTATATTAAGCCAGCCTTCCGTCCTGCCGGGCTGGTACAGAATAAGCGGGGCTTATGGCGATTCTTTAGGCAGCCATCTCTATCGATTTCAAGTTGCAGGACTCTCCAGCAATGATCTGACGGTGCTGGTATCCCCGGGCGGATATCCCACCGCTTATAGCCTCACGGGAAGGGTGGTGGATCGAAGCGGCAATGGTCTGTCCGGGGCCAGGGTGACATTGACCAACAGCGACGGTGGAAGATTTTCCACCAGCACGGATCAGAGCGGCTACTACGGCCTGGATGTGGCGGCGGGACAGTATAGCATCAATGCCCAGCATCCCGGTTATGCCTTTATCCCAGATCAGGTTCAGGTCATGGGTGGAGCAGTCTCTGCCGCCAGGCCATTGATAGGTGTGCCCTTTTCCGGGCCGTCCATATCGGCAGCCGCCACTCTTCCTCCTGTCTTTTCCTGATCGACACCGCCAGAATGACGGATGAAGAATGCAAAAGAAGCTGAAAAGAGGTTAAATCCCGGTTCCTGATGTCGGATCTATCTATTTGGGCGGGATCACATAGTTCCAGCGCCAGACCTTAAAGCTCGCGGCCAGGATGGCCAGGAATATAGCCAGTATCAACAGAGACTGAAGCCACTCGACAATTGTGATTGCATCCATTTCCTACACCACTG
>Ga0302252_1001660_pt1 | contig 12309 bp, 9 predicted proteins | sample AAG_RA_Leu_MG_FD_193511 | JGI IMG/M metagenome (GOLD analysis project Ga0302252, IMG submission 193511) | Enriched activated sludge microbial communities from anaerobic digester in WTTP, New Holstein, Wisconsin, United States - AAG_RA_Leu | ecosystem: Engineered > Bioreactor > Anaerobic >...
TGCAAATTCCTGAAGGCGGCCCGGACTGGATCAGGGGGTCTTGTCCGGCAGCATTATCGTGAAGGTCGTTCCCTTGCCGACCTCGCTCTCCACCTTGACCGAGCCGCCCTGCAGCTCGACCATCTTCTTGACGACGACCAGCCCCATCCCCATGCCCTTCGCCTTGGTCGTGCAGAGGGGCTTGAAGAGGTTCGCCATGGCGCGCTCGTCCATTCCGCACCCGGTGTCAGAGACGCCGATGGCGACCGAGTCGCCCTTCTTGCAGGTGGCTATCGTCATTGTGCCCCCCAGCGGCATGGCCTGGATGGCGTTGCTTATGAGGTTGGAGATCGCCCGCCGGATCATGTAGTCGTCCGCGAATACGGTCTTGGCGCCGAAGTCGGTAATCACCTTGACGTTGGGGGGGAGCGCAAGCGGGAAGGAGTCGGCTATTATCTGGATGAGGTCGGCAGGGATTGGCCTCGGCACCATCTCCCTGGCGAAGTCCTGCAGGTCCAGGACGATCTTCTCCATGTAGGCGATCTGGCGCCTTACCGTGTCGTTGGCCTTCGGCAGGCCCATCGCCTCGGCCACCTCCTGGAACTCCTTTGGCGCCCGCTTGGCCTCCAGCTCGTTCATGTAGAAGACGTTGGCAAGCACCTGGAGCGGGTTGCGCAGGTCGTGGCCCACCATTGCTGCGGTCTCCCCTATCGCCGCAAGCCTCTCCTTGTCGCGCAGCTGGGCGGTCTTCTCCTCGACGAGCCTCTCCAGGTCCTTGGAGTACCTCATGAGGTCACGCGCTGCCTTCTTCTGGGACGTGATGTCCCGGGCGATGCCGATTATGGAGTGCAGCGCGCCGTCCTTCTCTATCGTCGACACGGATACGTTGGCGTCGAAGGTGGAGCCGTCCTTGCGCTGCATGGTAACCTCGAAGCAACCGCGCCCGGAGCCGAAGATCTTGTCGGCCATGGTGCTGATCATCGGCATCTCGCTGCCGGGGATCATTTCGAAGGAGTTCCTGCCGATGAGCTCGGACGAGTCATCGTATCCAGTGATCTCTGCCACCCGCCTGTTTGCGAGTATGATCTTTCCGGATGAGTTGATTTGGACTATCGCGTCGGGGCAGGTCTCGATCAGCCGCCGGTACATGTCCTCGCTCTCTGCGAGGCGGTTCTCGACAACCTTGTGGTGGGTTATGTCCCTGCTGATCCCGAGGATGCCTATCAGCTTCCCGTCCCGCATTATGGGGTTCTTTATCGTCTCGAAGAACCGCTCATGCCCGTTTGCGACGTCCTGCTCCTCCACCCTGATCGGTGCCCCGGTGCGGATTGCTAGGTCGTCGCTCTCCCGGCACTTCTCGGCAAGGGAGGGGGGCAGGAGCTCGGCGTCTGTCTTCCCCAAAAGGGATTCCTTGGGGAGGGAGAGCAGGTCGCAGTATGCCTTGTTGACGAAGACGTTCCTGCCGCTCGGGTCCTTAAGGTAGACAATGTCTGGCATCGCGTCAAGTATCTGTAGTGCGCCCCAATCAAGCGACATGCCCTTTGCCTCGTGTAGGCGGTCCCGCCGCCTTTCCTGCGCCGGTCGTCCGGAGCGGCCGTGATAGTAATGCTGGCGTAATGCAACTGTGCAACAGTTACCGCCTGCATCAATAATCTCCAGTAGATAAATATTCGTTCTTATAATATTTTCGTGGTTTCATAAAGCAAGCCCGTCACGTTTCACCTCGGCGGCATGCGCCAAAAAGGGGGATTCGGCTCAGAGGACAGACCTGAGCCGCGAGATCGCCCACTCCCGGTCCAGCGCCATCAGCAGCGGCGCCAGGCGCGGGCCGCGCTCGGAGCCCAGCAGGGTGCGGTAGACTGCCGCGAACGCCTTGCCCATCTCGAGGTTGAGGGAGCGGGCGGTGTTGAAGACCTCGTTCTGTATGTCGGCCTCCTTCATGTCGCGCTCGAGCATCGATATTACTGCCTCGATGAAGCGCCGCTCCGCGTCTGATGCAGGCTTGTACGACGGCGCGGAGGCAGAGATCTGGAACTTGAGGCTCTGCGGGGCGTACGACGCGACCCAGTTCTTCGCCATGGATAGCCTCGCCTTCAGGTCTTCCATCTCGCCCTCGGTGAGCGCGTCGCGCGAGTATAGCCTCGCGGCGTAGGATGCTGACTTCGAGACGACATGCTCCTCGCCCAGCAGCGACTCGAGCTGGCACGTGGTGACGGCGAAGCGGTACGGCAGGCGCACGGGGAGCGACTCAGGGGGGGCGCCCGCGGTGCACATGGCGTAGAGGTCCTCCAGGTAGGTGCGCGTCTCGACGCCCGCCGGTTCCTCCGCGCGGTAGACGATGCGCTCCAGCCTGTCGAAGTTGTCCACGATGTCCGGGATCCTGTCGGGCAGGAAGGCTATGTGCCGCATCGGGTCCGCGGAGAGTATCAGGTACCTCATCGCCTCGGGGGGCGCTATGCGCAGCCACTCCATCGGCGTGAACGTGATGCCCTTGTGGGTCTTCATGGCGTGCTCCCCAAGGGTTAGCCACTCGTATGAGACGCGCAGCGGGCCCCGGTAGCCGAATATGCGCTGGCAGACGGCTAGGCCCATGTCGTATGCGCCGTCCTTGACGCAGTGGTCCTTGCCGGCCGGCTCGCAGGTGACCTTGAAGACTGCCCACTTGGCGGTCCAGTCGACGCGCCAGCTGAGCTTGAGCCTGAGTGCGGATATCCTGCCGGTCCCCTCGTGGCCGCAGCTCGTGCACGAGTATGATATCTCGTCCCGGCCGAGGTCCCATGACGTGACCCTGTTCGGCGCGACGTCCTTCTTCTTGGAGGCGATCTTTCCGCACCGCTCGCAGACGACCATGACGGGGTTCCAGCCGCCGGAGGCGCCGTGGTCGCCCTCCTCGTCGTGCTGCTGTATGAACTCCCGCCTTATGGCGCGCAGGTCGTCGATCCTCCGCAGGACGGTCCGTATGGCGTCCTTCATCTCCTGCCTCGCGTAGAGCTCGTGGGAGTAGATGATGTTGGGCGAGAGGCCGAGCCTCTGCTGGCAGGCTATGAACTCCTCGGCGAAGTGGTGGGCGTAGCTTGCGTGGCAGCCGGACGGGTCCGGGACGTCGGAGAGGGGCTTGCCTATGTGCTCCCCGAAGCCCTCCGGGACCTGCAGCCCGGCGGGTATGGACTTGATCGGGTCGAACGAGTCGACGATGAAGTTGAAGGTGGAGTCGTGGCCGCGGCGCTCGAGCTCGCGCTGTATGGCGCTGCAGATGAACTGCTCCCTCTCGGCGCCTATGTGTATCGGCCCCGAGGGGGTCTTGCCGGTGTGGACCACTATGCGCTCGTCCCCGCGGGCGAGGATTTCGTCGACGACGCCCCTTATCCAGTGGCCGCTCTCTGAGGACACCTAGACCATCCCCGAGAACTTCCGCCTCACCTCGTCGCAGCCGCCCTCCTTCTTTGCGGCGACGACCTTGAACGGCGAGACCTCCCGGGAGAGCGTCTGCAACTCGGCGCCGAGGCACTCCCTTAGGATGTCCTTCGCGGCGAAGAAGACCTTGTCGTTCATCGTCGCGTCAGTGTTGTCGGCAAGGTGGACGACCAGCGCCTCGAGGGTCCGGGGCTCTATGGGGCTGTTCTCCCCGTGGTGGGCCGCCACCGCGTGTATGACGTCCAGCGGGAACTTGCGCGCGTAGAGCTCGCCTATGATGAGGGACATGTGGTCGAGCCGCTCCCCGAGGCGGGAGCTGGCGTACTTGCCGGGGTAAACCTCATTGTAGGTGACGTGCTTGAAGAGGTCGTGCAGCAGCGCAGCGGCGATGACCGTGTCCCGGTCGACCTTGACGCCGTACACCTCCTCGATGATGTCGGAGAGGCAGAGCGCGATCTTCGCGGTCGAGTAGGTGTGGACGACGAGGCCCGTCGCGTACGAGTGGTGGCGCCTCTTGCTTGCCGGCGACTTCGCGAAGGCGGTGTACTGCGCACCTTCCGTGTCGATAAGCGAGAGCGTGGGCGCCCTCAGCATGGAGATCACATTCTCCCGGAGGGCGCTGTCCTTGATTCCGCCGGCGATTGCGAGAAGGCTGTCCTCTTTCACCGATGTCACTACCTTCACCTCTGAATTGGGGAAGTTGTATTTAAGTTTGAAATTGCAGCGTTAGATTTATCTATTTAACCGTGCGCCTATATTCAGAAGCGGAAGCGCGGGGATTCCCAAGCCAGGTCAAAGGGGTAGGACTGAGGCTCCTATGTCGAAGGACTTCGAGGGTTCGAATCCCTCTTCCCGCACCAAAACTTTTCAGAGAAAAGTTTTATCAAAAGACCATTAAACTTGACGAGTACATCAATAAAACTTGGCTCTGAAGAAAACAGCTATACTTCTGATAGTTCCAATTACTGTAATTCAAATTACAGTAATTCTCAAAATTACAGTAATTTGGTCGTGAAGGGCGGGAAATACTCGCATAAAGTCGATGGTGCGACCATTCAGGACTTCAAAGAGTATTGCAACATTGAGAGACGGCTTTCGAGGGGCTCGGTAAGCCATTATGCGAATACAATAGCTCGATTGCTGGCATATTCAAACAAGAGTCCTAAAGACATAAGCATCAAGGATATTCGACAATTCCTTTCTGTGTACAATAATAACTGGCCTTATGCCAACCAGCTGAAAGCACTAAAATTATTCTTCAATGGCTATCTCAAAACAGAGCTGATGAAGGACTTCATTTTTCCTCGTGCAGACCCTTATGTCAATCATTACATGCCAACTAAAGCTGAACTCGTTGCATTTTTCAATGCTTTAGAAAATGTGGAAGACAAAGCGTTATTCCTATTGTATGCCACAAGCGGGCTACGACGCAATGAGGTTTTGGATTTGCAGATAAATGACTTGGATTTAGAGAAGAGGATTTGCTATCCAAACCACAGAACGCAGACTAAGAATGCCCATTTCGGTTTCTTCAACAACGAAGCGAAGGACTGTCTTCATGAGTGGCTCAACACGAAAGGAGTAAGGTCATTGCGGGTTTTCCCAATATCATCAGAGCGAAGGTATATGCCGTTCAAGACAGCAAGAAACAGAACAAACCTGACGATAACCCCAAAGACTTTGAGGTTCTGGTTTTCCAATGAGATGGCTCGACTAGGGGTCCCTGATAGGTTCATTGATGCTTTCCAAGGTAGAATCCCAAGGTCAGTTTTGGCTAGGCATTACACGGATTACTCTCAAGATAACCTCAAAGCGATATACGATAAGGCAAACCTCAAGATACTATCCTAACCTTTTTTCTTTTTTTATTTTTTTATGCAGTCATATGATTGTTTTATCATCTTCATTGCATAATCGATTTGTTCACTTTGTGATATACGGAATTCTCGTTCTTGTCCTCGTCCTTTCCCAAAAAACCATCGATAGATTTTTTCTTTTAGTAGTTTCTCTGGGTCCTTGAATGTTTGCGGTTCTATTGCAATTCTAACAACTAACTCCTTTTTTCTAAGCATAAAAACAGCAAAATGTGATTTTAAACCCGGTTTATTATAGTAGAAAAAGTAATTTCGTGTATGAATTTCGCCAGTAACCCCTTCAAGTCCCAATATTAAATTAGATAATTGATTCACTACTTTTTTTACATCTTCATCGACCCAAATTAATTCCTTTTCCCAATTTTTTTGGGACTCGGGTTCTAGTCTTGGTTTTCCTTGATGTACCTGTACCATCCTTTTTTCTTCAAACAACGATTCAATTAGATATGCCCTGACAGTTGGTGCGTCTTGTCTAATATACGTCTTTAACTCAAGGATAGTTGTCTCATAATTTTTCATCAATAACTTGCACGCATCAGTTACTTCCTGAGTTTTTTCTTCAATAACGACGATAATCTTCGGGGTTTTAAATATTAACTTGGTAAGCCATCGATGAACGTCGCCTGTAACTTTTTCTTCAATGCAACTTCTTAATTTATTGGACTCTAATTCATTGTCTATGATATCTACTACTTGATTTTTTGTATTGGCATTATCAATACCATTTATGAATCTTGATAATTGATTCACGATATGGTCGTATGGACTATGTTTTGATAATTCGATTTCGACCAGATACCATTCATTTTTTTCAAGATTTAATACTAAACCATCCGGTTTTGAACCTAAACCGCTTATTGATTTGAGATTTATTGCAACGTCAAAATAAACAGAATTATCCCCAAAAATCTCTTTCGAATATTTTTTAACAACGGGATGGAATTCTCTCATTTCATCTTGTGGAATCCATAGACTGTATTTGACCCCATCGATAATGAGCATTTTTTGTCAACTTATTCATTATTATTAGAATACTGAGAATAAAACAATTTTTGTTTTTCCAATGATAAATTAGGCTGATTATCGCTTTTTAAAACACTCTGCTTTTTATTTCGTTAATGAATGAGATGGCTCGGCTTAATGTGCCTGACCGATTCATTGACGCATTCCAAGGCAGGATACTGATGTCGATATTAGCCAGACATTATACTGATTATTCAATAGAAAATCTTAAACAAATTTAATGACGACTCTAACCTAAACATTTTTAGTTAATTTATTTATACCTTATTTACGTACAGTTATAACTAAGTGAGTTAAGTTGTTTGCAGCTCTTGGTGCAATAACTTCGCCTTTATTCAAATTAGGTGATGCATTAGACCTATACATAAAAAATAAAAAAACTAACGCTCAGCTTTTTATTGCGCTATCCGATGAAATAAATGTTTTTAAAAAAATCATTGATGACTTAAATGATGAAACCTCTAATGCTTTGATACCAACCCTTGATAAAATCGAAGGAACGCCTACAATTCAAGAGATTCGAAATGTAGCTTCATACTGTAATCATGCAATAATTAGCTATACTCGATTATGGGCGCTTTTTTCCAAGCTCGTTTATGAATGTTCGGGAATTTCAAAAAACCCTGCATTTATGAGCAATCTGAAAGAGAGTAGCCCAATGTTATTTGACTTTGTTATTGATATGGCTAATCTGAAGGACGCTTCGGGGAAAATCAAAATTAATAATGGTTTTTGCTCATTTTTCAAGTTATATCAGAATGAACTTTTCAAGGAGTATAATAACGAGAAAGAAGTAAATGCTAATTTGAGACACTATCTTTCCATCATTAAAACTAAGATTACTCCTTTAATGAATAAACAAAGAATTGGCAGGGCACTATGGAGAAGTATCATAAGCAATACGACGATATTCTGCAAAACTATGAAGAAAATAACTATTGAAAGCGAAGTAATGGTAACTTTGCGGGCATATGTTCCCAATAAATTAATTGGACTTGTGACGCTGATAGACGATTCACAGCTACTGAACCCCTTAAGTGAAGAAAAAAGAAAATTCGACCATAAATAATCACTTGGGTAATCCGATGCGACGAATGATATATGAATCATAAAGTAATCAATTGCCAATTATACTAGGAAAAAAGAGCGGCTCGTATGACTTACGAACTCCCTTCTTTCATTATATTTGCTAAAGACAATATATTCTTAGAGATCGCATCGTAATATTCGTCAAGATTTATCTTGACCTTAAAGAGGTCTAAAAATGCTTCATCTATCATCCGTCTCGTTGAGTTCTTTGTCGTTAATTGCTCTAAAACAGATGGTAGAACAATTTTAGCTACCTTATCAAATAAAGCAATTAATGCTGAACGATTCTCTACAGACATCTCATCTATGTTTGGAATGAGGAAGTCTTTAAGGATATACCGGTCAATACCCATAAATGCGCCTCTTGTCTCTGCTCGATAAGAAAGAATTTGCTCAAGATTAATTGTTGAATTGAACCATAATGCAAGTATTTTTCCTTCATAATCTTCTATTCCAACAATTGACCATGACATCTTCTCAGGCGAAATTTTTTCTCTAGAATAGAAAGCTAATCCAATCGTATTAACCGCTGATATATCGAACCGTCTCGAAATCACAAAATTCGATTTTCTCAGCTCTAAATACTTCCTCCACTCTTTCACGTAGCTTGAAACGCTGATTTTCTTATCAGCCAAATTCTTAATGAAGAAATGCTGGTCATTGGCAAATCTTGAAACGATTGCATAGTCAACTTCATCGCTTATGTCTATAGATTGAAGACCCGATGGGCGTCTGAGTGCAGGAATGACACACTTCCTTGGCACCGTGACTTCAGTTCCAACAATGCGGTCTTTGACAGTTACGCTGTCCTCGTTTGATTCCTTGACAATCCATTTGTCTTGTTGTTTTTTAGCGTGCCTTTCAGAAGAGAGAATGAACGCCGAAGCGACTGAAATAGGCTTGCCCGTTCCATGCTCAATTCCCCTTATGATGTACCCTCTCTTTCGCTCAAGCATCTCCTTGAATGATGTTAAATTCTCAGGTGCGTCTCTCTCAATCGTTTCTATCACGCTTTCCTCTGAGGTCTTTGATATGAACTTGAACCAGTTATCAATGGATTCATGGAGCTCCTTTTGAGAAACAACCTTTGTTGATAAATCCGCATCGTTCACTTCCTCAGTGGTTGACTTGTATGATTTCAATTCGCCAGCCAAGAAACTCGCATCAGAGTCGTCAACAGGGATTCGTTTGAGGTTTGAGAATAGGCATTTCGCATCCTTGCGGTCAATTTTTTTTGTTGCAACAAGCAGCACTTCACGGAACCTTGCAGACTCAGAGAATGCCGACCTTTGGTCAGTTGAGATGATGAAATCGATGCGATAATGCTCAACCAAGAATCTTCTTAATGCCTCCATACTCTGCAACCTTAAGACCGTTGCAGGCAATACGAAAGCAATCCGCCCCCCTTCCTTCAGAAATGCATCTGCTAATAGAATGAAATAACCGTGCAATCCCAGCTGCCCTGTCAAGGCCGTCGAATAGTGGCGGAACCGTTCAGCTAGTTTGCGTTTGTATGCTTCAGGCAAACGCTCTTGCCTTGTGAATGGAGGGTTCATAATCACTACGTCTGCGTACTCAAGGGCAATTGCATCTCCGCCTATCCCCTCCTGCGTTACAGCTCCTTTCTTGATGTAAGACGAATCGCCAAACCGCCTGTTGATTGCAGTTTGTTCTGAGAATATGTCCAGTTTTGGATTTGCGTAGGCTTTCTTCAATTCTCTTGAAATCGTCGGGATTATGTGGTTGGGTCTGACCGTAGGCTCAGTGGAATCCCAAACCCCTAATCGAACACATTGCGTTTCGTACAGGGGTGCCTGAAGCGAGAGGTGCACTGCTGCCAGATGTGCGGCAAATGGCATTATGTCCACGCCAGTCAAATCTCGCTCCAAGTATCTTGCGTGCTCCTTCGCTGTGAACTCATGCCCGTTCTCAACGAAAAGTTCCTTTTTCCTGCGATACGCACTCACAAGGAGCGTCCCAGAGCCACAAGCTAGGTCGATAACCTTCTCATCAGCGTCGTTGATTGCCAGTCTCGCCAAGAGTGCTGCAGCTTCATTATTCGTGTAGAATGCGGCAACCGCCTTCCTAATCTCAAAAGGAATTAGGTCATGGAATATCTTTCCAAGAATATCTTGTTTTATCTTCTCAGGCTTCAATGCTATTATCAAGCTGATTGTTTCTTTTACTGCACCAAGAACATCTTCTGGCAATTTTGTCGCAATCTTAAACCCAAACGTGGGTCTATAATCAATCTTCAATACGGCATCAAAGTAACTTTGCAAGTCTGAAAATATGTTGATGCCGTCCACATCAAACTCCTTGAAATCTTTGCCCCTAGACTTTGAAAGCAAGTGATAGAATAGAATCTGATTGACCAGCAGGTATGCTGCACCCTTCCTCATTTCTTTCAAAGGATACTGCTTCGACTCATATTGGAGTATGTTCTCAAAAACAGACTGACCGCCAAAAATGTCATCTATGCTCTCCTCAGAAACATTGGCTAATGAAGCAGAGACATACTCAACTCCGCTACGTATGATGCCAATCACTTCCGAGGTCTTGATTTCCTTGACCTCAATCTCCTTCAACACATGGTCGGCAATCCACGATATCAGCCCGTCTAAATTTCCCTTGAAAAAATCCTCGTTTCGGTTATCATTGAAGATTACGATTCCTGTGAATTTTCCATCTTTAGCCAATTTGATTAAGGTTTCCCTTGGCATTGCCCTCTTCAATCTATTCGGAAAGCAAACAACAAAAACGCCTCTTCCGCCTAACCTTTGGTATCTGGCCGCTTGAACAAGTCCTTTGTTCTCGTTCCCTTCCCATTCCGCCTCTATGTAATATTCCTGTTTTTCTCCAACAGTTGCATCAGGTTGCTTCCTTCCGCTCAATTGAGGGTAACTCAATTCAGTCGATAATTTGAGCACCTTTGCGAGCTCTCCAGCGAAAATGTGGAAAATTGTGCTTTCCGTTGCGTGACCTACGGTCTTTGGCGGATTTGGAACAAATCCCTCTAAATTATTATCTGGAGACATCTCGACCGTTGGTATGTTACAAATTAAGTTTTATTTAATGATTGACATTTAAACAAATTTAACCGTCTAAAAACGAACAATTAGGGTGCAACATAATTTATCTCATAATTATGTACTCTCCTGCTTCAAGCAAAGTGCCTTGGTCGCAGAGTCGCTTCAGCACGCTTTCGGGGGCATCATTAGGGAACGCTTCCCTTGCCAGCCTCAAAAATTCTGTTTTTAACAATCCGTTAATTCTGCGTTTGACTGCAGAGACAAGAAACGATAACCTCTCAGAGACAGTGTGGATGACAATATCGTCTGATGGAGATATATCCCGAGGGTCTGTGGGGTAAATTAGTACCCAACGCTTGTCGTTAGGGTCGTTATCTATATCGATGAGGGGAGAAAGCGATGGCGGAACGGGTGCGCTTTTAACGGACTTGGGCAATATCAGTAGCAGTGGTTTTTATGTTTCGATCTGAGGAGGACCTGCGCCCCCTCGGCGAGCTCATCTCGCTGAAGGGCAAGAGGACGCTCATCACCGGCGCCGCTGCCGGCATCGGTAGGGCGATGGCATACCGGTTCGCGGAGGCCGGCTCGGACCTGCACCTCGTGGACATAAGCGAGGGCGGGCTTGCAGGGCTGAAGGAGGGGCTCAAGGGGTGCGGCGTCGGCGTGAGGACCCATGTCGTCGACCTCTCTAAGAAGAGGGAGATAGACGGGCTCTGGATGGGCATCAGGGGCGAGGAGCCGGACGTCCTTATCAACAACGCCGGCGTTTACCCGGTCAGGGACTACACAGAGGTCGACGAGGAGTTCCTGGCGAAGGTCTTCAGCATCAACTTCAACTCTGCATTCTGGATGTGTCAGCACATGGTGAGGGCCCGGCAGGAGCAGGGCGGCGCCATAGTCAACGTCGGCTCGATCGAGGCGGTGATGCCATTCAAGGAGGGGCTCGTCCACTACACGACCTCGAAGGCGGGCGTCATAGCCCTGACCAGGGACCTCGCGAGGGAGTACGGCAAGAGGTTCAGGGTCAACGTCTTAGTGCCGGGCGGGATCATGACGCAGGGGACGAAGAACGTCGCGAAGGACGTCCTCAAGCTCAAGGTCGGCCTCATCGGGGACGCGGTGAAGTTCAACGCCCGGCTCCCGATCGGGAGGTTCGGGAGGCCCGACGAGGTCGCGCTCATGGCGCTCGTCCTCTCCAGCGGTCTCTCGAGCTACGTCAACGGCGCCGTCGTGGCGGTGGACGGCGGGTTCCTCTCGGCCTGACAGGCAGGCGGCGGGCCTCGGGGTCGCGGCGCCCTCCCCGCGCGAACGCCCTCCGCGGCAGGCTGAAGGCAACTGTAGTACCAGATAGGCATTAATAATCCATGCAGGCAGTATGCACTATGGGGAGTGGCAGCAGTTAGTCGCGTTCGCACGATTGATGCCATAAGGGGCGTGGCAGTTCTGATCATGATCCCGTTGCACCTCCTCCTCTTCGGGGGAGGCACGGGGTGGGACCTCAGCGGGGGAGGCACGTTGTCCCCCTTCCCGGTGGACATGGTCCCGCCGCTGGGGACGGGGCTGATACTGTTCTTCTTCATAACAGGCATGGCGCTCGCCGTGACCTCGGTCCAGAGGGGCGGCACGCAGACGGTGGGCAGGTTCGGCAGGGGGGTCGTCAAGAGGTACGGGATGTACATATTCATCGGCGCCGCCATCCAGTTCCTGCTCATATACCTCCTGCAGCCGGCGTTCGGCAACTCCGGGGCTTACCAGGTCCCCATGGACCCGGTCTCGATACTGCAGTACATATTCGGAGGAGGGTTCCTTACGCTCGCGCAGCCGATAATAGGCCTTAGCATAGGCGCAATCATCGCGTTCCCGTTCATCTACAGGCTCTCGTGGAAGTCACTGGCAGC
>Ga0302252_1001661_pt1 | contig 12308 bp, 5 predicted proteins | sample AAG_RA_Leu_MG_FD_193511 | JGI IMG/M metagenome (GOLD analysis project Ga0302252, IMG submission 193511) | Enriched activated sludge microbial communities from anaerobic digester in WTTP, New Holstein, Wisconsin, United States - AAG_RA_Leu | ecosystem: Engineered > Bioreactor > Anaerobic >...
TTTCAGTGATCATATAAGGACCTCTGAGACGAATCTCACCTAATTCCATGTTATTTCCAAGATTGAAGAACAAAGTGATTGTCTGGCTGAGGAGATTGTTCTTTATCTTGCCTAATGATCCGGCCTGTACCGATCTCGGGACATTGCCCCATCTCGACATTTCATCGAGTGAAGTGGCAGAACCTATAAGTGGAGCAGGAGTACCTCCGCCCGGCAACATCTGGAAGATCCCACTGGGTGTCAAATCGTCTGAAAGACTTTCCTTCATCAGTTTGAAGTATTTACCATTAGTCTCTGTTCCAAACATCACAAATGGCATGTCACCGAATGCTGCCTTCATCATCGACAGAGCATCTGTACTGATGTAAGTCACGCCGTTGAAGAAACAATTCTTACCATTCTGATTTCCATAGAATCCCTGGGTATAAGTACAATGATTGAGAGTAACACATCCTTTAATGGTAACTACATGTACATAATCCTGAGAATACCCGGAGCAGTCGGCATATGTCCATGTGTAGATGACAACACCTTCGCATGATGGCATCGGACTTATCGAAGGTCCTATTGGAACAATCGTATTGCCGCAATTATCCTTTACTACAGGAAGAACCGGCATTACAATATCCATAGCAGCGTCAACCGTGGCTGATGTTGAAGGAATTGCCGGGAAAGGTTTGTAATCAACAGTTACGGTGTGCACATAATCGCGTTTGTTACCTGCACAGTCAGTATATGTCCAGGTGAAGGTTTTGGAACCTTCGCATTGTGGTAAAGCTGACCTGACCGGACCTGTTGGTACAAGAATATTACCGCAGTAATCCTTTACTACAGGAGGAGTAGGCTGAATTATCCTATCAGGACAGGAAACCGTTTCAAAAGTAGGAGCAATTTCATCAAAAACAGGTGGTTTAATGATCACTGTGTGTACATAATCCCTTGAGTTTCCTTCGCAATCCTTATAAGTCCAGACAAATTTCTGAGATCCCGAACATCCTTCGACAGGAATGCTAACCGGGCCTGTTGGAGTAAGGATATTACCACAGTTATCCTTTACCACAGGAAGCTCAGGAAGAACAATGTCGTCCTTACATGCAAAGACGGCTGAGGTAGGAGTTATTTCCTCAAACGGCTCCATCTCCACGGTTACAGTATGAACATATTTCTGAGAATTTCCTGCACAGTCGGTGTATGTCCATGTCCAGGTCTTTCTTCCCTCGCAAACAGGAAGCGCGGATTTCACTGGTCCGGTTGGTATAAGTACATTGCCGCACGCGTCTGTAACAACTGGAAGTGGAGGTACCAAATAGTCTCCGATGTATTTTACACAAGGCACAGCAAAAAATGTAGGTGTTATTGGGGCTAATGGCTTAAGAGACTTAAGCGTTACCGTGTGGACGTAGTCGCGCGTATTGCCTGAACAGTCTGAATATGTCCAGGTATATTTCCGCGATCCCTGACAGTCATCAAGCATTGTTATCACGGGTCCAACTGGAGATAGAACATTACCGCAATAATCTGTAACATTTGGCATAACGGGCATTTTAATATCCTTTGCACATTCAAATGTCGCAGATGTGGGCTTAATTTCCTTGAAAGGAGGCAATATGACTTCAACTGTATGCACGTATTGCTGTGACTGTCCGGTACAATCTGTGTAGGTCCAGGTCCAGGTTTTCTTTCCTGAGCACTTGGGCAGACTCGACTTGACCGGACCGGTCGGAACCAGTACGTTGCCGCACCCGTCAGTGACAATCGGAAGTCTTGGAACAATACCGTCCCAGATATGGTCGACACATTGAACAGTGCCATAAGTCGGAGTTATCGGTGCAAGAGGAGGCATTTCAACAATAACAGTGTGAACATACTCCTGCTTGTTGCCCACGCAGTCGGTATATGTCCATGTCCAGGTCTTGGTGCCTTCACATTCTGGCAGACTGCTTTTTACCGGGCCTGTCGGTGTAAGGACATTTCCGCAGTTATCTGTAACAACTGGAAGCGGAGGTATTATGCCGTCCCAGATATCCTTAACACATGCTACGGTCGAGAATGTGGCTGTAATCGGACCAAATGGCTTATATATAATTGTTACCGTATGTGTCCAGGTATAGCTGTTTCCATCTTTATCGGTGTACATCCATCTATAAACCATTTCTCCTTCGCAAACCGGTGCTACTGGTGTCTTTCCGGCAACAGGTATTATCAAATTGCCGCAGCCATCTCTCACCTCAGGTGGTTCCGGTTCTTTTATATCACCCGGACAATTGACAATCTCACTTGTGTTTGGCGGCATTGTAAATTCCCCATCCGCTTCTATTGTCACTGTGAAGCTACATGATTCTGTCAATCCCTGGGCATCAGTAACAGTGTAGGTTACTGTTGTGGTACCCCACTGGAAGGTATAGGTATCGAGGTTATTGATACCTGTAGCAGGTGAAGAAGCCTCTGTAGCGCCTGCCATTGTCCATGTCAGTGATTCTATGTTATTGTTAGGATCGTTGAATATTGGAGCAAGGCCGCTGACCTCCTGTGAGCAGGGGATAATTGCCGGCATTGTGGGACAGGTTATTGACGGAGGCAGGTTGTTGAGGGTGACGGTTTCTGTGTCTGTGGGTGAGTCGGTGGTGCCATCTGTTGCGTAGGCAACGTTGACAACACTGCCTTCATCCAGGTCTGTCTGAGTGATCGTACGTGTTGCTGTGAAGGTAGCTTCTGCTCCCGGAGCCAGGGTGGCTACAGAAGCTGGATCAAGACTGCCTGCATCGATATTGTCATCTTCTACAGTGACATTCGTCAGAGTCAGGTTTCCTGTGTTCCTTACAACATATGTGTAGGTGATTACATCGTCTACTGCATCGTACGTCGATACGTCTGCACTCTTGTCTATCGTAAGGGCAGGCATCTCGTCTGTGGTGACAGTCTCTGTGTCTGTGGGTGAGTCGGTGGTGCCATCTGTTGCGTAGGCAACGTTGACAACACTGCCTTCATCCAGGTCTGTCTGAGTGATCGTACGTGTTGCTGTGAAGGTAGCTTCTGCTCCCGGAGCCAGGGTGGCTACAGAAGCTGGATCAAGACTGCCTGCATCGATATTGTCATCTTCTACAGTGACATTCGTCAGAGTCAGGTTTCCTGTGTTCCTTACAACATATGTGTAGGTGATTACATCGTCTACTGCATCGTACGTCGATACGTCTGCACTCTTGTCTATCGTAAGGGCAGGCATCTTAAGTAAAGGAACACTCTCGTCATCACTATCTGTTAACGTACTTCCAGAGGGATTTTCTCCGCTAACTGAGGCTGTATTGTCAACCTGGCCAGCATCAATGTCGGCCTGAGTTAGTGTATACGTGCCGGTAAAAGTTGTTGAGTTGGTTTCACCAGGTGCGAGCGTTACAGGTCCTCCGAATATAGATAAATTAGGCTTGGGATCGGTTACGGTAACATTGACTAAAGTAACAGGACTGTTATTGGTAACAGTAAAAATATAATTGATAACTTCGCCCGCCTGAGGATAACCATCGGAATCACCATCTACCCAGGCTCCGCTCTTTTCAAGGGTAATCGAACAGTTTGCAACCGTCACAGTGATTTGCTCCCTCGGACCAATACAGTCTCCTGAGAGGCCTTCTGCAACCCAATATGTTGTGGTTCCGGGTGTAACTGTGGAGGGTGTGATGGATGTTTGGGCACTTCCTCCTGTAGCAGTTGTATAATAATATAAGGTGTAATCAGAATTGGTGGCCGTCGCGGTAAGAGGAGATGCAACATCTCCCATGCAATAAGTTGGATTTACCGGTGTGGGTGAAGTGTTCAGAATTGTCACAATAATCTTAAATGTGTACGAACATTCACCAGGCTCAGGATCAGCTGCAACACCCGGAGGCACAGCTCTGTAAGTTGTTGTCCCGGGAATTGCCGGAAAAGGATTGGAAATTGTATATTCTGTGGTCCATGTTTCATCATAGAACCTTGTCCCGGGAGGAAAATTACCCAGAACATCCGTTACAGGAATAGTTGCTCCCGTATTGCAATAATAAAACTCAGGAACAGCCGGTGTTCCCTGACAATTAGCATTGAAGTATTCTACGGCATCAACAGGAATTACTATCGGATCACCAATAGCAATCCCCTGGCATTCTCCTGCACTTTCATAACCCTGTATAAGCGAGGATGATACCGGGACTCCGGAAACAGCTCCTACACCACTTATTGTTCCGTCAACCGAAACCTCAAATTCGCATCCAAGTGATAAAGCCAGTATCCTGCAATCATCGGTAACTTTAAGTGTAAATGTAAGAGTCGCAAGCTTTGTTCCTGCATCAGGTGGAATTGGCAAAGTACCAAGGTCCCATACAATGGAACCATTTGCGCCTTCAGATGCATCATATACAGGAGTTTCATAACCAACCAGATGATAATTTTCGAAAGAGACACCATTAAACTCAACTGTATAAGGAATTGGTATCAACAGTCGTCCGTTATTGATCGATTCTGATCCAAGATTAGCAATATCTACAGTGTATTCGATAATGTCATTCGGGTATACCGCTGTGGCAGGTTCAGAATAGGAATAAGGGTTGCCGTTTACTTCAACAACTGTATTCAGGCCTTCTATTTCAGGCCTGTAGGCATCCACAGCCATGGCAATACAGTAAATAATATAGGTATCCTGGGTGGTGCCATACTTGAATGTAGTAGAAGTCTGATTATTGGTTATGATTGAATTATCCGGATTGTCAATGTAGAACATGGAGACATCCATACCAAAATTATTTAATTCATTGGGGTTGCGTGGATTACCACCAGTGTAAATGGAACTGTTAAAGAAATTATTGGTAGCGTTCCCTCCGTGTGAAAGATTGACCCAAGTACTGCTCTGGTCAATGATCTGGAAATAATCACCAGATATTGTCCTGTCGCCCTCTCCAGCCATCATGCCCAGCTTCATGTTTATTTGACCAGACTGAGCAGTGTTGAATCCTGAAACCGGCAATTCAGCACTATAAGTTGTGCTACCCGGTACATAGGCATAACCATCAAATATGGTCACGTCACGCCAGTTCATTGCTGAATTCTCATAGACAATGGTTATCCCCCAGCCTCCATAAAATCCTGTAGATGTCCCATTTCCTTCAACCAGCGCGATATCAGCTACAGTGTATTCACCAAGCCCATGGGTCTTAACATAATCAGTCACTTCTGCATAAGCAGCGTACATGTTCCCGTATTCATTACTCGGATAATAGATATCACTTGAGTTGGCAGTTACAGTCTGGTAACTATCTGTCCCATGCTTCAGTTTTACCTGAAGTTTGCTTAGGAATTTACCTCCATAAGTAACATTTGCACGAAAATCTGTATCTATGGTGTTGTTTTCATTCGACTTTCTTAAATTATTGACAGTAATTGTTGTCGACCCAGTATTAATTATATATGGTGTGTCAAAGGTGACCAATACCCAATCTTCAACATTATAAGAACCAAATGTACTACTGTAACCTAAGTCCACTTGACTTCCGGATCCCACCTGTACTCGCACAGAATTTACGGTCTCATCAGAATTAGTGCTGACAGTAAAGACTACAGCGTCACCTGATGCGGGAGTAAAAGTGTATGTTGCAATTCTGGGCCCTAAACCAGTCTGGGATATTGCAAGGGCATATCCATTAACTGTGTTTGTATTATAATAATTACTTGTTGTTCCTCCTACCGTGAAATAAAGAGGGCTGGAGCCACCATCATGCGCCCTGCCGGTCCAGTATAAACCGGCATAGATAATGTTTGAGCAAGCCGGGATTGCTCCATTCTCGTCAGAAAACTGAAGCGTGGCTGACGATGAATTCAGCGTATTTACATCACCATCAACGTCCACATAAACCATAGTACTGTTACTATTGGAGGATTCATCTTCATAAACAGCACGTGTCAGGTTCTTATTCCCTATCATCGTAAAGTCACCCTTGATACTATATATTTTCTGAGTGGGTGTGTAAACCGAAGTTCGCTGTGTAAATGCTTCAACTGTCTGGGCACTTGCATTCTGAAGTATCCCTGCTAGAATAATTAAACCTGCCAGGGCTATGCCTTTCAGGTTGTTCCTCTTAGTTATGTATATGGTATCCATGATTGATCCTGATTTTCTGTTACTACTGAGGAATTGAAAGCTCATAAATAATCCTTACACGGTCCCGTTGGCCGGTAACCATACCCCTGACAATTACTTCCAGGCAATCGTTGCTATTGTTGCCACAGGCATTGTAGCTGAAAAGGAAATAAATGTATTTAAGGTTCACAAAGCTATTGAGCCTCGAAAGATCAAGCCTCACACTGTTTTCCGCTGTCGATGAAATCTCAATCCTTAATAATTTCACCTGCCTGAAAGCAGGATTGTTCTCATACAAGTCGTTTACCGATGCCGCATCACAAAATGCAACCATTACATCCTCGCTTGGCGTATCCTTACCCGCAATGACCTGATTACCATCATTAAGATAAACAGCCCTGTGGACATCCTTCACAAGGCTTCCCAGATTGGGTCCTTCTTCTGCATCAACAACAATAAGTGCATCTTTTAACTTTTCAGGTCGCTGTCCTGAGAGACCTGTAGATATAAGTATGAATATCAAAGCGGGCAAAACCTTCCAGACTCTAATCTTCTTCATACCGTCGTGTAAAACGGTATTCAGCCATGAGAAACAGAAATGCTTTTTCATTGTCTATAGTGATTTTATTATTATTGACCTTCTACTAAGGAATGAACTATCTATCATCTTATAATTCTGACAAAAAGAGTATAAACGATTCATGGTTATTGTTTTTCAGTCAAATCTTGCTTTCCTTCTATTATTATAAGTACACCTGCAATATCATAAGTTGCCGCAAAAAGCGCCGCCCAAATGACCTGGAGGAATAATTTCTTAAATTATTACGCTGATTTCTTGTTGATTATGCTTAAATTAAAGACTTGTCAGGTTAGTTTTTTATCGAATAACAGAGTAAATCTAACTAAATTATCACAGACCTGGATGTTTTGATACGTTAAAATTATAGCGGTTTTGACAAAGCCTTTTTATTTTTGACGAATGCATTGTTTTTTTACACCAATATCTGCATTATACTATTTGTTAATAATAAGACAAAACTGTTAATAAAATAACAATAGCCGTATTTAATTGATTATCAATATCTATAACTTTCTTAGAATCGTAACAGGATTTTGCCTGATTTGTTGCCTTACTGATTTATCAGGATTAAACACAAATCTGTCTTCCATTACCGGCAAACATTGATTAATCCAATCTTGACCTTATTCTGTGTTTAGGAATGAACCACTAAACACAACTAATATTTATAATATTTTAGTAAATCAAAAGTGTAGCACTATTTGTAAACAAAACATATCTTATTTCTTCCATTTCAATACAGGAGCTATCCTCTAAATTACAATCCGGTATAACAGCCATTAAACAACACTCCTTAAACTCAGTTCTGGAAGAATGCAGGACAGTAAAAAATCGAGTCGTCCTCAAGACTGAATTAAAAAAAACTCTATCCTGTCAGCATTGCTGTTTAATCTTCTAAAGCGGCAGCTGACAGAGCTCTATGGAAAATAGCTGAGTAATTTTTAGTATTTTTGTCACCATAAATCATCATGGGCAGAATAATAGGCATCGACTACGGGACAAAACGAATCGGACTGGCAGTAACAGACCCGCTGAAAATATTTGCCTCACCCATGGAAACCGTAAGGACATGCAATTTTGAGAGCTTCATAAAGAAGTACTCCGAAACTGAGACTATAGAGGGCTTCGTTATCGGATACCCTGTGAAAATGAACAACCAGGCCAGCGAAACTGTTAAATTCATCGATCCGTTCATTAAAAAACTTGAGAAACTTTTCCCTGGAATACCGGTCAGTAAAGCTGATGAGAGATTTACTTCCTCAATTGCTTTTCAGACAATGATTGATGGTGGCGTAAAAAAGAAAGACCGCCGCGATAAGTCAATGGTCGACAAGATAAGTGCAGCTATTATACTGCAGTCATTTATTGAAAGAAGACGGTAGGCTGTGGGAAGCGGGCAGTTGGCAGTGGGCGGTAGGCACTCCTAAAGCCTATAGCCTGAAGCCTATAGCCTACAGCCGCTTTAATTGTAAAACGAATTTTTAACTTATAATAACACACTATAGATTACAGTAATGGTTTATCCAATAATCATATACGGACATCCCGTCCTCAGAAAGGTCGCTGAGGATATCGACAGGGACTATCCCGGTCTCGATCAGCTCATTGCCGACATGTTCGAGACTCTTTACAGGTCGGAAGGAATAGGCCTGGCTGCACCGCAGATCGGAAAATCCATAAGGCTTTTCGTTGTCGACGGAGAACCTCTTGCGGAAGATGAACCTCAGTTTGCAGGCTTCAAAAAGGCTTTCATAAACGCAAGAATAACTGAAAAAACCGGCGACTTTGAACTTATGACCGAAGGATGCCTCAGCATCCCTAATCTGAGAGAGGAGGTAAACCGCGAAGCAAGGATCCGGATGACCTGGTATGACGAGAAATGGGAGTTCCACGATGAGGTCTTTGAAGGCTATATCGCGAGGGTAATACAACATGAATACGACCATCTCGACGGTGTACTTTTCACCGACAAGGTCAGCCCGCTCCGCAGACGACTCCTGAAGGGAAAACTCAACGCCATCAGCAAAGGCAAATTCGAAGCCGACTACAGAACCATTCTTGCAACACAGAAACTGAAGGAATAAACAATCATACGTCTTCTTCCCTGCGTCTTGTGTCTTTTTAACCCACCCCCTGCCTGTCTCCGCCTTCGCTATCGCTACGGCGGACAAGCAAGGAGGGGAGCCTCTGAAACCTGCCTTGCGTCATGCGTCCTTTTTCTCGGTAGAGTAGAGCGGGAAGGGGAAAATCAACCTTCCCTGCCCCCTCATCAATCCGTACGTGCGATTTTCCCGCATACGGCTTTCCTATAAACTTCTTCATAAGCATTCACAAGCGAGCTGGCGAATAAACATACTTGGTGGGGTCAATTAAACCAAATTTGGTAACAAGAACCTCAAAGGCTTTTTGTCTGTAAAGCCTGCTCTTCCGCTGACTCTTGCGATTATAGTACCGATACAGCCGTGTGCTGAGATAAGCCCGAAGCAGACGTTTGCTCATGGCCGGATAACTAACTCCGGGGATGCTGAAGTAATTGAGCCATCCCCGTATAATCGAGTTTAATCCGCTTGCCACATCTTCCGTTTTGTAGTGTCCGTGTGTTCTGAGATATTCTTTTACCTTATCCCGGACTTTCTGTTCCGACTTCTTACCTGGCATGATGTTCCAGTAACGGATATCCCTGCCCTTTATATCTTTGTCGTAACGTATCGTAAATCCAAGAAAGTTAAAGCTTTCCTTTCGTGCATCAATTTTGCGGGTTTTGCCTTCGTTGAGACTTAACCCCATTCGATGCAGCAGGCTCTTCAGCCTATCTGTTACTTCTTCAGGTAACTTGTTTCCCATTAACACAAAATCATCTGCATAGCGTACTATTCGTACTCCGTGCCTGCTGAACAGACTCCTGGCATCATTTACTATCCTGTCAAGCAGGTGAAAATAAATGTTTGCAAGCAGTGGTGATATTACTCCTCCCTGTGGTGTACCGCTATGATTATCTTTACCGCTCTTGTACTGACCGTCTTCATAAACCGATACCTTCAGCCATTTGTTTATCAGCTTAAGTATCCTCGGATCGGCCACCCTCTGCTTCAATGCTATCTGAAGTTTGTCATGCGGTATTGTATCAAAGTATTTACTCAGGTCGGCATCGTAAACCTCTGTCTTGCCATCCTTAAGGTGCTCCTTTATCGCCGTTATCGCATCTTTTGAACTGCGTCCCGGTCGAAAACCATACGAGCTATCCTCAAAGTCTGCCTCAAATATCGGTTCCAGTATCATCTTACATACTGTCTGTGCTATCCTGTCCCTGACTGTAGGAATACCCAACGGACGTTTCCCTCCACTCGCTTTGTCTATCATTACTCTTTTGACCGCCTGTGGCTGGTAGGTCTGCTTTCTTAATTCCTCTCCAAGTTCTTTCAGATAGCTGTCTACTCCATACTGCTCAACATCCTCTATCCTAAACCCATCAACTCCCGGCGATCCATCGTTTGACTTCACACTCTTCCACGCTTCTCTCAACATATACGGTATAAACATCTTATCATACAGTACGTAAAATTTATACTCTCGCTCCTGTTTGGCTTTCTGATATAGTCTCTCCTGTAATATCGACACCCTTTCTGCATCCGGTATCTGGCCACGTCGTCTTTTGAACAACTCGCCCTGTCCGTCTGCTCCGACTCTTTCCTGATTCATTACTATCAATTCTGTCTGGTCTGATTACTTTGAAACACTGTTTACAGTAATGCCCCTTCGCTCCTCCCGATTTTACCTTTCCGGGTATCTTCACTACTATGGGCATATCCGACTCCCTCGACTACGGTAGACTCTCCGTATCGTTAGGGTCTCCCACGTTCATGCGCTACCTTCTTCCTGCACGCAACACCATCCTACTCCGGGTATCTGATGGACTGCTCCTTGCCATTACTTCATCCACCATTGCAGGTTTCATCAAATCTGGATGACTGACCGATACCTTTAGCGTAACGAAGCCTAACTGATGCAGCTTACAGGAACCATAACACCTGAGCTTCGCAAAGTCCGTTTCCGGCCAGTGCGTCAGGCGTACTTCAACCTGAACGGCAAATTGGGTTGTAAGGCTCTTTCATCCTTATAGGTATTTATTAATATTTACGCACGCCTCGTGGCGCACCAGATTTTCGCAGAGTTTTATATGCTGCGTATTCAGTATCCCCTGCCTGCCTGCTGAAGCATTCAGTCAGGCAGGGGTCTTCCGTCTTCCGTCTTGTGCCTTTTCGAAACCCACCCCTACCCCTCCCAGGAGGGGATCCTTATTAATACGACTTCTTCCCTGCGTCTTGCGTCTTGCGTCTTGCGCCTTTCCAATTCTTTTCCTACCTTTATACTGTCTCATCGCTGCAGACAGTGCTTATAAAGGAAATACCATTCCTGCGGATCGTCATCCCGTTCTGCGCCGGAATAATATCAGGCCGCTATGCAAATCCTGATCATTTGTTCCTGATTGTAACATTTGTTACAATTTCGATCCTGCTTGTACCGGTTTGCCTCTTGAGAAAAAGATTCACCAACAGTGTCTATGGCATTGCAATTTCCCTTCTGTTCTTGTTTGCCGGTCATCTTCTTTACAAAGGAGAAAAAATGGCCCTGTCTTCACTTGAAGCTTCTCCCGCAATATATACCGCATCGGTTTCGGAGTTTCCGCAGGAGAAACCCAAAAGCCTGAAAACAATAATAAGGCTATACTCCGTTGAGAGCGAGGGGAAGGAAATACCTGTAAACGGATCAGTTCTGGTCTACTTTAGTAAAGACACTCTCATTGAATCGCTTCTTCCCGGCGATTTCATAAAGATAGTCCTTACTCCCGAACCAATAATGAACCGGGGAAATCCCTGTGAATTTGACTACCGTTTCTACATGGAGAACCATTCCGTGAAATACTCCTGCTTCTCATCAGCCGCTGATATCCTGTCCCATTCCGCTCCTCTCCACCGCAAACCAGTTCACCAGGCTCTTATCATTCGGGAAAGGATAATTAACATGTACAGGGAACGAGGAATATCAGGTGACCGGCTCGCACTTGTTGCAGCCATGACACTCGGACAGAAGAACCTTCTCGATCCTGAACAGGAAGATATCTTCATCGAGGCAGGTGTAATGCATATCATGGCTGTTTCGGGTCTGCATGCAGTGATACTGAGCTGGTTCATCACCTGCATGTTCTTCTTTTTAAAAGGCCGGCTCGAAATACTGCGGGTAATAATCACATTGACCCTCCTGTGGTCATTTGCTTTTGTCACCGGCCTAACCCCGTCGGTACTGAGGGCAACACTGATGTTCACTTTCATCAACACCGGCGGACTTATGAAAAGAAATGTGAACAGTATCAATTCTGTACTGGCTTCGGCATTTGTGCTGATGCTCCATCGCCCATCAGTGATCTTCGATGCCGGATTCCTCCTGTCTTATTCAGCCGTGATATTCATAATCTGCTTTTACAGGGATCTTTATAAAACGATTCTCTTCAAACGACGGATTTCCGACCTTATATGGCAGTCGGCCTGCGTAACAGGTGCTGCACAGGCCGGGACTCTTCCCCTGACAATTTCTCTCTTCAACAGGTTCCCCGTATGGTTTCTGATA
>Ga0302252_1001663_pt1 | contig 12304 bp, 4 predicted proteins | sample AAG_RA_Leu_MG_FD_193511 | JGI IMG/M metagenome (GOLD analysis project Ga0302252, IMG submission 193511) | Enriched activated sludge microbial communities from anaerobic digester in WTTP, New Holstein, Wisconsin, United States - AAG_RA_Leu | ecosystem: Engineered > Bioreactor > Anaerobic >...
AGCTGTTTGCAGAAAAATTACCGTTTACTATATCAGTGGTAATCTGCACTATAGGGTCAACAACTACTCCTACTATGCTGCCGAGGAAACCTCCGACACACTCTACTCCTCTTACAAAACCATTTTTATCTATTGCGTAATTAGTTACATTTTTATTTAAATCCAAATCTCCGTGCCAGCCTAAGAATCCTCCGTAATCAACCTTTCCTTTGCCGGCGTCAAAATTACCTCCCAAGAGACTTGCCCCGTCTGTAACTTGGTTAAATGTTGCGCCGTTATCAAGACTGACTTCATAAGATTTTGTTACATCTTTCCATGCTTGTCCTGCATTTAAGTCGGCAACCATTTTTACCGTCTCGGCAGGTTTTGCCGTATCGGTAGGTTTAAATGTAACTGTATTAGTAACAGTTGCGCTTCCTGTTTTCAAACCGTTTTCGGCAACCGTTGAAGCCAGCTGTGTTAATGTAGTGTCTTTGCTTAAATGAACGCTTGAATTTTCATCAACGGCGACGGTAATTGTTTGTCCCGTTATGTCGCCTGCATCTTTTGTCGAATTTTTCAATTCAGTCGTATTACCGTTGACAGATTGTAAATTTGAAGCTTCATAGAATGTTAAATCCGTGCCGGCATAAAAATGAGAGAAACTGTAATCGTTTGCAGCCAAAGTACTGTCTGTAAAAGTTTTTTCCGCGCCGAACGTAATAGCCACTTTAGAAGAAGTATCGCCTTCATTGGTAGCTTTCAGCGTCAATTCATTTCCGTTTATAGATGCTGAAACATTATGCAGGGTTTCTTTAACTTCTTCCGGCTCTTTGCTGTCTCCGCTTCCTTCCGCACCGGCGGTAGGAACTTCAATATTGCCGGTTACTTTAAATCCCTGATCATTAAGTATAAGACCTGCCGTTGTCGTAAAACTGCCGCTTTCAGCATTAAATATTATGCTGTCTATGCTGTAAGATCTGTCCCCGTTCCCGTCAAAATCAGCGCTCCATACTATTTCTCCGTCTGAAAGAGTATCTTCCTTAATAAGCTTAACCTGATCAGTAAGATAACCTCTTGATTCGGCGCTTCTGCTTATAATTTCATAACTGTCATAATCAACGCCTTTTACATACCCTTTGGCAGCCAACGCTTCTTCCATTGTCATGCTTTCATAAGAATATCCGCCGTATGATGTGGTTGTTACAGGTTTGTCTATTACCGTTTCCTGTCTGTTTTGCTCAGCCAAATCATAATAAAGAACTTTTTCACCGTTGGATCCTTCGGTTTCTCCGTAATATAAACGCAGCGCATGGCTGTTTCCGTTAACATCCGTTTTATTTATTGTGCAGTTTGTTAAATCAACGCCTTCCTGAGAAATATATTTTCCCACGGTTTCAACATAAGTATCTTTTACATATTTTTGCTGTACAGGCGATGTTGAATCCAATACGTTAATAGAAAGACCTGTATTAACATCAGTAGTGATTCCGCCTAAAACATTCTTATATTGAATAACATTATCTTCAGAAATATACATTTCGGATTCAAACTGTGATACCTTTGATACTGCTCCGCTGTCGCTATAATTAAACTGTATGCTGTTTACTACCGAATTAACAGCGGCAAGATTTGTTGAAGACGTTTGTATTTGTATGCCTTTAACTTCAGAAATCGTCATAGATATAAGCTGAGGAGAAACGGCAACGCCCGTAGCGGCTATTTTATCAGCTTTGTAAGCGACCGTCTCGAATATAACTTTATCTCCTCCGGTCAAATCTTTAACTTCAGGCGACTCAATTGAGAACATTGCGGTAGTTTTTACGGCGTCTCTGTCATTGACTGTTCCGGCGCTTTCAATTGTAACCTTATACGTATCCGAGAAATCATACTCGCCGAGCTGTCCGTTAGCATAATTTATGGCATCCTGGGCTCTGCCGTCCCAGCCCCACCCGAGACCGCTGTCGGATTTGGAATCTACCAATTTTCCGTTTACATATATTTCAACAGTCTGTGAAGAGTCTGTGCATACGACATAACTTTGTTCTTTCGCTTTAACTCTTACGTCTATTTGAACCTGGTTGCCTTTTGAATCAAATTTATAATATGTTGTCGTAAAATCAATACTTTCTCCGCCGAGCCAGTCCTCTTTTGAATTAATTACGGTAGAAGGTTCCGGCACAGTTAATGTTTTTACCTGCTCGGTAGTATATTTCGCATTGCTGTAATCAACGCTCTTTGTTGTTCCGTCAGGGTTTAAATATACTTCAACGGTACTTCCTGATTTCCATGATGTGTTGCTTAATCCTTCTACAGTACCTGATAATTTTTGAGTATAACCGCCGGTATAAGAAGTGCTCTTTGTTGTTCCGTCCGAATTTAATTCGACTACCAGTTTGCTGCCTGTATGCCATGTCGCTCCTGATAAACCTTGTACAGAACCTGACAAATTCTGTGTATATGCCGCATTTTTATAAGTCGTACTCTTTGCAGTTCCGTCTTCATTAAGAGCGACCTCTACGCTGCTGCCTGTTCTCCATGTCGCTCCGCTTACGCCCGGTACCGAGCCTGACAAATTCTGCGTATATGCCGCATTTATATATTTTGTGCTCTTTGCGCTGCCGTCGGAGTTAAGAGTTACTTCAACTTTGCTGCCGTATTTCCATGTTGCTCCGCTCATACCTTCAACCGAGCCTGACAAATTCTGCGTATATGCCGCATTTATATAGCTGGTACTTGAAACTGAACCGTCGCTTTTCAAACTGATTTTTACGGAACTTCCGGATTTCCATGTTGCTCCGGACAAACCTTGAACACTGCCTGATAACTTTTGAGTATATGAAGCATTTATATAACTTGTGCTTGAAACTGAACCGTCGCTTTTCAAATTTACGGTAAGTTTGCTTCCGCTTGTCCAGGTTGCTCCGCTTACTCCGCTTACAGATCCCGACAATGTCTGAGTATAAGAAGCATTGACATATCCGCTGCTCTTAACTACCAAATTACCGTCAGAGCCGGTAGCAAGCGTATTATATTTTGATTTTTTACCGTCTATTATAACAGACGCCGTTTTAAAATACGTCCTGTATATACTGCCTGAATTCCATGTCGCTCCGCTTACTCCGTCAACTTTTTTGCCTGAAAGGTATGTATTAATCCAAGCTGATGAAACACCGTTTGAATCATACTGCATATTCAATCTGCTTGTTGAGTTATAAGTTCTAGCCGTACCGTTTGCAGCTACGAATACAGGCTGGTTTTTATCGTCAAACGCCGCTATTTTTATAGATCCTGACGTTACGCTTTGCCCTGCTATTATTGAACCGGTTTTGAATACTGCGCCTGTTCCCAATATAACAAAATTACCGCCAACCATTTTCAAGTCGCCGTTGCTTACTCTATAACTTCCGTCGGATTGTTCGACTATCTTTGCATTTGTTCCAGTCGCATCAGGCATCTTTGTATCTTCGCTTGATTTTGAATTATTGTCTGATGTTGCAGGCGGTATTACTATCGCATTTGACATTGATATAATACAGTCGGTAATTGCACATCCCGAACCGTACAACTCAATCTTAGAACCTGACTTTAAAGTAACTTTTGTAGATGATCCGTCAGGATTCTTATATTGTATATCCTGATTTGACGCCGTTTTTATTATAAAGCCGTTTTTATCGTTAGATAAGCTGAACGTTCCTGTAAGAGTGCCTGTCAACCCGTTTTCATTTAATATATTTATGTTGTTATTTGTTGTTAACGACCAGGCTTTGCCGTCTGATCCGTGAACCGTGAAGTACCCGATCTGCATGCCTTCTTTTATCTGTACAAATTTACCGTCGGCATTCTGTGTGCAGTAAATAGGATACTTATCGGTCATTGCCATTACGAGCATTCCGCCGCCCGGTACGGAAACAACGTCTTTTGCATCATACCATGTGCCGTTTGATTCAAGTTTAAATTCTTTTAATTCCGTAACTACAGATTTAATTGTTCCTGATTCATTAAGAGCAATCGTCGTATAATTTAATTCATTTTCCGTTCTTTCTGTCTTTGTATATGAATTTGTTTCCGAATTAAAATCAAAACCTTCAGCATCGGAAATTGTAAAATAAACTCCTTCCGTTACAGGCTTGCCTTTATCGTCTAACTGTGCATATTTAATCTCTATTAATTTTCCGTTCTGTTGTCCGTATAAAGTTTCTCCGTCTGATGTAAACAGATTTGTATTGCCGCCGGCTTGTCTCAACTGGTACTGAAGCTCTGCAGTTCCGTCTGCCGCTCCCGTGTACAATAATCCTATCTTGTCTCCGTTCCCATTCTCCGCAAACAATTTGTATATCTTCGCGCCAGCCGTGCAAAATACATTGCTGTCACTTATCTTTAACGTCGCCGTTCCGTCCGCTCCCAACTTGTCTACGCTGTATCCAAATCCGCTGTCCCCTGTCTTCTTTACCGTCAAAGTCGTTAACGTCGTTACTAAATTCCCTCCGCTGTCCCTCCCAAATTCCTCCAACAGCGTCGCTCCTGTCGTCCCGTTCTTCGACCACCTTCTCATCATACCGCTCGTGTCGTATCTCGTGTCTACCGTTATTACTCCGTCTTCGCTTACCTGCCTTACCTTGCATTCTCCGCTTTCAGCTACAAAATCATACCCGCTTTCCGTTATATCCGCTATCTTTAAATTTCCTTCCGTTACCTTCCCTATTCCTATCAACTCTGAACCTGTCTTAAATACCGCTCCCTTGCCCATCACTACCAAACTGCCGCTTCTCAACGATATCGTACCGTCGCTTACCTTATACCCTTCCTCGCTCTCCGTTACCTTCGCATTCGTGTCGCTCGCATCTGCCGCCGCCGCTCCGCTGCTTTCTTCATCTCCGCTGCCAGTCCCTTTGCCTATCTCAAACGCGTTGCCGCTCTTTATCGTTACTTTCCCGCTTATCCCGGCCTGCCCGTTCTCTCCTACCTCTATCTTACCGCCGCTTAACGTTCCTCTGGCTACCTCTTTCCCGTCTACTCTGTTTATATATGTTCCCGTTATATTTTCTATCCCGCTTCCGCTTACCAACTCCAGCTTCCCGTCGGCTCCGGCTTTAAACGAATAACTTACCGCTTCTTTTATTATTATCGTGTCTCCGCTTAAACTGCCTCCAAATGCCGCTGATATCTCGCTGCCTGCCTTATATTCTACCCCTCCGGATATCATCTTGTCATTCTTGTCGTACTCCATCCACGTCTTATTCGCTCCCGATATCTGTCCCTCGCTGTAATTTAAACCGTTGTCCAGCTTGACTCCGGAATTGTATATCGTTACCTTCGTCCCTCCGCTCTCCGTCTTCTCGCTGTATGTTACCGTATTAAGATTCGAATTCGTTACTACCTGCCTGTTATATCTCCAATCGTCTCCCTTGAATTCTGCCGTTACTACCGTGCTCCTCTTATTCGCATCTACACTCTGCTTATTTACTACGTTCGGACTCGCGCTGCTGTATGTGTATGTGTTCATCTTGCTCATGTCTATCCAGCTGTTGTCCACATACTCGTACCCGCTGTATAACCCGTTATTGCCCTGTATCTTCAATCCGTTCGCATTCTCCAATATCTTCTTATATTGGTCTACTATCGAACTCTCGCTCGTTCCGCTTGTACTCCCGCTTGTACTTGCTTCCTGCTTCTGACTATAATATGCGTCATTTACATCGTATCTCGTGACGCTTACATTCCCTTTACTGTCTATCTTCGCTTCTTCAAATCCTGACGCCTTACCGTCTTTACCGCCTACAAAATCTACCGTCTTGGCTACCCTGTATGTCTCTCCCGTCGTCTCGTCCTTGCCTGTGCTCCATTCTACCGTCTTGTCCAATGTCGTTACATTCGCATCAAAACTTAATCCCGAACTCGTCGTCTGTCTCGTCTTTGCTCCGCTTCCGCTGCTGTATACCATCGCCGACGAAGGTTGCCCGTCACTGCCGTATTTCTCCGTTATTACCTTGCTCTCTCCCTTCTTCGCATCCGTAAAATATACCTGGTCGCTGTAATCCTGCGCAAAACTGTACTCTATCGCCATCTCCTTGCCGGATACCGTACTGTATCCTACCCTCGTTGCCGTATATATCTCTTTTCCCTTCGTGTCATACGCCGTCATGCTCGCAAATCCGTTGTTCGCCTTCAGCCAATTTACAGTCTTGTCAAATCCCTGCTCATCTATCTGCTTCTTTAAATCATCATACGTTACATTGTTCGTATCTATGTTTACCTGCGACTTCGATCCGTTCGCATTATACTGCGTTACCGTACCTTTCTCTTCATCTATTACTACCCCTTCCTTCTGTCCGGTACCTATCCCCAACATGTTATATGCAAACTCTTTTATCCCGCTTATCGCTCCTTCCAATATGTTTACCGCTGTGTCTGTTATCGCTCCCATCAGCGCCTTTGCATAATCTTTTACACTCCCTATCGTCGCCGACAACGCTGTGTTCAATGCCGCCATAAACGTCGCTTCTCCAAATGTGTAGCCCCCGTTTATCGCATCTCCTTGGTCTATTCCGGTCACTTTCATACCGGTTACTTTCATCCCTTCCGTACTCGATACTGTCTTCTCAAACTCCTCGTTCGTCATCCCCTGATACTTCTCTTTCGCTTCCTTCTCCGCTGTCTCCGTTGCCTTCTTGTCTTCTTCCGTCTGCTTTACTTTCCCTTTCTTCATCTCTTCTTTAAACTTAGCTTCATCTTCAGCAAGCTTCTTAAACGCCGCTGCCGCCTCTTCTTCCGCCTTCTTCAACGCCGCCTGGTATGCCTTCTCTTCCGCTTCTTTCGCTAATCTCTGCTCTTCCTCTTCCGCTTTCCTCTTCTCTTTTGCTTTCGTGTCTTCTTCGTCTTCTACCCATACCTGTACTTCATATGTATACTCTACCTGTACCTCATATGTATACTGTACTTCTACTTCATACTGGTATTCTACCTGCACCTCATATGTATATGTGCTCGAATGCGATACTCCCTTATCATCCGTATATGAACTCGTTCCGGTTCTCGTCTCTGTCCTGGTTCCTGTCCTCGTCTCTGTCCTCGTTCCTACTCTGCTCTCTGTCCTCGTTCCCGTCTGCGTCTGCGTTACATATTTCGCTCCGGCTATCTCCTTCATCTCTTCTCTCGTCAGCTCTTTCGCGCTCTCCTGCTTGCCTACTCCCTTCGATTCCGTCAATACTTTCAGCTTCCCGGTATCATCTACCGCTTTGTAACTTACCTTCGCTCCGCTCTTGTCCAATACTTCTTTCCCGTCTTTGTCTTTCGCTTCCCCTCCGCTCATCGCGCTCTTGAACCCTTCAGCCGTATATTCTACCGCTTTCCCGTCATTCACATTCGAATCTACTACGCTGTAGTTCCCTTCTTCCGTCTTCGTTACCGTTATATAATGGTCCTCGTTTACCCATACTATTCCGCTCTCTCCTGCCTTCAAACCTGTCATGAAATCATCTACGCTTACTCCGTATCCTACTGACTCCTTCCCGTATGAATGCAATACCTCGTTCATCGCATCCATGCTCGTCATCAACTGCGTCTGGCCAGCATTTATCAAATCCTTATTGTTCTTCGCAAATACTCCTGTGCTTATATCTACCAATAACGCCTGAAATGCCAATAAACCCTTCGTGCTCATGTTCAATACTTCTGACAACGCGTCTGCCGCACAATTAACTACCTGCCCGCCGTTGGCAAAAAAATCACTCAGCAATCCTATCGCTTCATCTAACTTCGATTTCTCTACTCCCTGCAGCTGCTTCTCTATCTCTTCCTTGCTTAATCCTGTCTGCTTTACCAACTCGTCTACTACTTTATTATATTCTTCCGTCTCTTTATTCGCTTTATCTTCTTTCTTTACTCCATCGGTACTCTTTTCGTTTATCCCGCTTATGCTCCCGCTCCCGTCTTTTGCTGCCTCTTTTTCTGTTAATCCTAACTTCTTATTCACTGCATCCGTATATGCTTTATTCTCGTTTAACTTCCCTTCACCGTCTGCTATCAATGCTTTCTTCCCGTCCCAAAATCCTACAGGCTCTTTCTTCCCGTTTCCCTTGTCTCCGTATATTACTCCTTCTTTTATCTCTATATTATCCGACAAGTTCTGCATATAACTTACGCTGCCTCGGCTTTCATCGGCTACGTATGATACGCTCGTACTCGTCTTCTCTTCCTTCATCTCCTGCTGCTTCTTCTGCTTCTCGTATATGCTGCTGTCGCTCGCTATCGCAGGAAGATTCGCTATGTTTATTATAAAACATGCCGCTACCATCAGCGACACGCTCTTCATAAATACTCCGCCGCTAAAATATCCCCTTATATATTCCTTTATACTTTCCATGACTCCCTTTATTCTTTTCATATTTCCCCCTGTCTCTCTTTCTTCATATTTTTTTATTCCTTTTTTTTCTTCATTCCTCATCTCTTTACTCCCTTTTATCCTCATACAAAATACAAAACTGACCTGTGCCTACAGGCACAAGTCAGTTTTATATTCCTTTACTACATTGGTCTTCTTTATACTTATCTCTTTCCTGCTCCTTATTACTCCTATGAATAATATAAAAAACAGGACTCCCAGTTTACTTGCTGCTCCGTCGTATATCTTTATATTCTCGTACAAACGGTACAGTTTGCTTATTATTATCGGCTCTCCGTACCAATCCTTTTCTATCCTCGACTCTCCGCTGTTCCAATGCCCGCTTACTCTCTTCTCTGTCATTATCCCGTTATCGCTTGATGTGTTGACGGGATCTGCCTTTTTATTCTTAGCATTATCGTTTTGTTGCGGAACAGCCGATGCAATTTCTCCGAGGCTTAACATTCCATATAAATCTTTTGTTATTTTGTTTGATATTGACGTCAGGGTATCGCGGCATTCTTCAAATACACCGGTTACAGCATTGCTTACGACAGCTGTCATTACCATAAAAAGACTGTTTTTATTTTCTATTGATTTTGGGATGAAACCGTTGATGACCATGCATGAAAAGATTAATATTACAAGCGTTTTCCTGATTCCGCTTGTGAATAACAAATCAATTATTGATTGTCTTTCCAACAATCTTTTCATCTTTTTGTCCTTTTCCGCCCTTTATCTTCTTATATACTATAACAGATTCTTTGTTAATTATCAATACTTTTTATTTTTCTTTATTTTTTGCATTATAAACCCATTAATATTATATATTAATTGCCGGTTTTTTCTTTAAAATATTTGTGAAATATTTGTGAACTCTGTTTTTAACATTGATGTCTGCAATAAAAAAACATATAATACTTAACAATATAATAGATTATATTATTGTATTTAAATAAATAGGTATGTATCAGTTCCGCAAGGTATTGACAAATCATTTCATAAATACTTTAATATTAAATAGAACTTTTAAAGAGTTCATTAAAAAGTCCTAATTTTGGACTATAAACAAGGAGTAGAAGTAAATGGCACAAGGTAAAGTTAAATGGTTTAATGACCAGAAAGGCTATGGATTTATTTCCAACAATGATGGATCAGGTGATGTATTTGCACATTATTCTGCAGTTCAATCTGAAGGATTCAAATCTCTCGCTGAAGGCGACAATGTTGAATTTGATGTTGTAGATTCAGACAAAGGCCCTAAAGCAGCTAACATAAAGAAAATATAATTTTAGCTAGCATTTAAAAACCACCCTATCAACAGATAGGGTGGTTTTTTATTTGTGCAAATTTTTATCTTATCATCAGTTTATATAATTCGCAAATATCTTTTACAATAGAATTATCAGTACAAAAAAATTTACCGCAAACGTTTCTGACAGGCATTATTCCCATTAAAGAATTTGTAATAAAAACAGACTCTGAATCCATAAGGTGTTCTTTTTTGAAAAAACCTTCTTTCAAGAACATCCCCTTTTCTTTTGCTATATTTATTATTTTGCCTCTGACAATTCCAGGCAAAATCCCGGAAGCGCAAGACGGAGTATAAATTATATTTTTATTTATAAAAAATATGTTTGCAACAGAGGTTTCCGTTATATGCCCTTTGGCATTGATAAAAACAGCATCTTCATAACCTTCTTTTAAAGCATTTTCTCTTTCTAAAATATTTTCTAAACAATTTATTGTTTTATGCTTTATAAATAAAGAAGTCTCATCTTTTATTATATTTGAAAATTTTAAAGATACGCCGCGCAGATATTTCTCATTTTCATATTTTCTGTTATCCGTAATTACCGACAAATGATCCTTGTCTGAAGACCGAAACATCAAAATTTTTAATGCTCCTTCGCGCGTTTCATTTATTTTAATGATACTCTTTGCCATTTCAACAATTTCACATAAATTCGTACCGACATTAATATTGAAATATAAAGCGCTCTTTGCCATTCTTTCATAATGTTCTTTTAAAAAGATTGTTTCTCCGTTAAGAATTTTTACAGTTTCAAATATACCGTATCCGCTGCGCAGCAAATAGTCAAGAACGCCGTTATTTTTATTCTCAGCTACTTTGCGATCCAGAATCATCTTCATTTATATTATCCTCTTAAAGCCTCAAACATAGCTTTGCCTTTAAGCATTATTTCTTTGTACTCGGATAAACTGTCTGAATCCCAAACGACAGCTCCTCCAACCTGAAAAAAAGACTTATTTTTTTTCACAATTATAGTTCTTATGGCTATGTTTAAATCGATATTACCGTTTAACCCTATATATCCGATTGAACCGGTATAAATATTTCTGCGCACAGGTTCTGTTTCATCAATAATTTCCATAGCGCGAATTTTCGGAGCTCCCGTAATCGATGCTCCGGGAAACGTCGCTTTTATAATATCGGAAAAACGGATACCATTCCGTAATCGGCCGGTAACAGTTGAAACTAAATGATAGAGAGTCGGGTATTTTTCCAATGCGGCTAATTTTTTTACTTTAACCGTGCCTATTTCAGATATTCTTCCCAAGTCATTCCTTGCCACATCAACCGCCATTATCAGCTCAGCTCTATCCTTTTCGCTTTTTAAAAGTTTTTTTCTGTTATCTCTATCAGTCTTAATTCCGCTACCGCGGGAAATCGTTCCTTTAACAGGTTTTGTTTCTATTTTATTTTTCTGAACTTTTATAAATCTTTCAGGAGAACTTGAAATTATCTGGAAATCTCCGTAATCAAGATACGAAGAAAAAGGAGCAGGATTAATATACCTGAGTTTTTGATATAACATCCACGGATCAGCAGAGAATTTTGTTTCAAACCTCTGAGTTAAATTAACTTCGAAAACATCTCCGTTCTTTATATGTTTTTTTAATTTGTCAATTTTTTGCAAATATTCTTTTTTAGATAAACCTGATTTGAATTTTTTATTATTTTTTGTATTTTTAGACAAATTGTCTTCCAATCCGCTCTCAGACGCTTTTTTAGCAATACGCATTAATTCATTTATTATATTATCTGCAGGCATAGTAATTCCGTGAGCCGCTATATATGTTTCACGTTTTTTATGGTCATAGACAAAAATACCGTCATATAACCCGAAACAAATATCAGGAATTTTTTTGTCATCTGCCGCAATGCATGGAATTTTTTCTATTTTACGGCATAAATCATATGACAAGAAACCGACAAATCCTCCGGAAAAAGGGAATCTGTCGTTATATTTTCTCTCATATTTGTCAAAAATTTTCTGAAAGGCATCAATAGAATTCAAACTTTTATAAATACTTGATTTCTTTTTTCCCGTAATTTCTATTTTATTATTTTTTGCTTTAAACAACAGCATCGGATTAAAACCGATAAATGAAAATTTACCGGATTGTTTATAAATATCTCCGCTGTCAAGCAAAAAAGGGTAAGAATATTTTTTAACAAAATTAAAAAGCTTATAAAACTCTATTTTCAGCTCAATTTTTCTTACAATCACACCTGTACCTTGTATTTTAGAAAACAATCAACTTTTCTAAACCAATTATCAGTTGAATATCAACTTCTTTATGCGGGAATTTTGTTGTATTTACTTACTCAAATACTGCAGCGCAAACAGATAGCCTTTTATGCCAAGCCCTGAAATCTGTCCTACAGAAACGGGAGCAATAAAAGAATTATGTCTGAATTCATCTCTTGAATAAACATTTGATATGTGAACTTCTATTGTCGGAATTCTAACGGCTGCGAGAGCGTCTCTTATAGCAACCGAAGTATGCGTATATGCCGCAGGATTTATTACAATACCGTCAAAAATATTTTGGGCATTACATATTTTATCAACTATTTCGCCTTCATGATTAGACTGAAAGCACTCTATTTCAACCTTCAGCTCTTTTGCGAGA
>Ga0302252_1001665_pt1 | contig 12276 bp, 12 predicted proteins | sample AAG_RA_Leu_MG_FD_193511 | JGI IMG/M metagenome (GOLD analysis project Ga0302252, IMG submission 193511) | Enriched activated sludge microbial communities from anaerobic digester in WTTP, New Holstein, Wisconsin, United States - AAG_RA_Leu | ecosystem: Engineered > Bioreactor > Anaerobic >...
CATAGGTCAGCCGCTCGATATCTGTCAGCTCAGGCAGTTCGAAGATGCCGAGCGTGTTCAGCATCCCGTACCAGACCGCGTGCGTCTCTTCAGGATCGGCGATGATGCCGAGGAAGAGGATGATGATCGGGATGATGAGCAGGATAACGGGGAGGTGGGCCAGTACCAGGACCAGCCCGAGCAGGATCCCGGTCCCGCAGATTGCGCACCGGGTCTGCACCTCGTTCTCATACATCGCCGTCCTCCGCAATCCGGATCCGGAAGACCGGGCTCGTGTACCCGCCATTGGCCGGGCTGAAATCCCGGACCCGGCCCATCTGGGCCCACTTCCGGCGGCCCGTGCGGATCTGGACCGTGTGGATGCCCGGGGCCCGGGGATACACCCGCCGCCCGTCAACATCGTGCATCTCCATGTATGGCGGGATGTCGAACCAGTCCGGCCAGAACCGGACACCGTGGGGAATGTCCGTGCCCCGGTACAGGTCCTGCAGCCGGAGCGGAGACATGTTGTCGTAGATCAAATCAATGATCAGATTCTCATCATCCTGCTCCGGGTGCAGTTCCAGCTCATAGAAGATTGGGTTGCGCCGCACTTCGTCGCGGGTGAGCGGCGTGTCAACGGTCAGCGGTTCAAGGCCGCCGAACTTTCCGCGATACAGGCCGGTCACGGTTGCGACCGGCTGCACGTTATTAGAATCCATGATATTCCTCCTTGCATTGTTCGTGCTCGTTCTGGAGTTTCTTGAACTCCTCGACGACTTCATCGTATTTTCCGATCTTCTGGTAGATCGCAAACAGCATGGGATAGAGCGGAAGCACAGTTGCAAGCACTATCCCGAGGGTTTCCGTTTCCATGACGATCCTCCGTAATGACGAGAGGACCAAAAAAGAGAGGTGACCGGGGGGTCGCCTCCCCTCCAGGTCAATTCGTCTGGATTGATCAGGCGAGAGCTGCCACGGTGTCCGCCCAGGTCTCAACATTCGTCCGGATTGCGTCATCCGAGTACGAGGTGATGGTGACCCGGTCGCGGCTGAAGTTCACCATGTAGAGCTCGCCGTTTGCGTCGTGGCACTTCAGGGTTGCCGAGAAGGCATCCTTCCCGAGGTCGTGGACCACGGTACCGCCATGTGCCGTGCTGACTGCAGCGGCTGCAATGATCGCAGTCACACCGGCATTGAACTTTGCCAGCGTGTCGAACTTGTGGCTGCCGGTCCCGACGGACTTGGCCAGTGCGTCCTGGTAAACGAACTTGGCGGTGTATGCCTCCTTGGTCTTCTCGACCGGGGGGTGGCTCTCGCCAGCGGTCATATACGCTACACACTCAAAGGGATTGTCGGTGATGACCGACTGGACGATCGTGTTGAACGTCGCAATGTCCGCAATGGGTTCGGCAAGGGTGCGGGTTGCACTCTTGACATTTGCACTCTGTACGAAATCTGCCATACTTCACTCCCGCCCTTGGGCCCTTGGGCTGAACAGTACTCTATAGGACGGGGGGCTTAGGTTTTACTGAAGGGATCGGATCCACTGGTAAAACCGGGAAAAATCAATTTCGCTCCATGCGGTGCCGGGTTTATGATAAACTGTTTAAACACCCATATGGATACATTTCACTAGGATTCGACGAAAAATTCGTGGATGATAAAGAATGCAGCAGAGAAACGCAGCAGACACGAGGTCCAGGGCGCTGGAACATCTCATCCTCTTACTTCTGGGTGCCGAGGACCAGAAAATCTCCATCCTCCATCTGGAAAAGGAAGCATTCTTCATCTGGAATTTCCATCCTGATATCAAGAAATTCATGAGATTCATCTCTCATTACCGGGGCCCGTATTCAGAAGAGATTGAGCAGATTATCAGGAATCCCTTTTACCTCATCAACTGCTGGACGTACATTCCACCCGCACGGTATGATACCCTAACCGGGGGATATGTAGAGCTGACGCCCCAGGGCAGGTCCGAGTACAAGCGTCTCTATGCTGCAAGTTCTGCAAATCCGCAGATGGGCCCGATCCTCGCGGCCATGAAGATGGTCCGCGAACTCTATGACAAGCTCAGTCCCGAAGAATTGCTTCTTCTCATTTATGATACGTACCCCGAATATCAGAGAAAATCAAACGTTTTTGACGGCATCCAGAAATCAAAAAAGAAACTGGCAGATAATCTTGTAAAGAAGGGATATATCGACGCAGAGCGGTACGAAGACCTCATGGCGAGCAACTGAAATGAGAGATTCTGTCGCTGCTGATTCAACGTTTTACAGCTGTTGCGCCTGTGATATCAAACGCAAGGATATCCTTTTCCGGTTTCTTTCGGCATATCCCTTCTTCCTCGGTGACAAAATATTAGGTGAGCTACCTGAACGACTCACGAACGACGGGAATTTTACCCGCAGCGTTACGACGTACAATTTTGACTATTATCAGCTCATCAAACCCTTTTTTGGCAGAAGCCCACGTCATATCAATGACGGGGAATATGAAGCAATCGGCATCGGGTATATGCTGGATGCACAGGGCAGACTCCGCTTCCTGATTCTCGATGACCGCCGCCCCAATAAGTTTGCGAAAAAACATTTCAGGAACCTTGCACCCCGAGTGAAAGGAACGATCGGATTTGTTCAGGTTGTCTGTTGTGAAGATCAGAAGATTACCCCGGCCCTGGCACTCGAATTTCTCCTGAAAATTGAGAAGGTGCTTACAAGCGGGGAAAAACAACGCCCGTGCAGCATTGATCCCGAGATTTTAAGGACAATCCTTATGCCTGCGATTGAATATATTAGGAACTATCATGTCAGCGCGTGAGTTTGATCCGCATATTTCCATCGATCCCATCACCCACGCGAAAGACGGCGACTATTATATCAAACAGATTGAGATTGAACATCTCCGGCGGAAAATAGAGACGCCGTTCAAGGTTCTGGCCGGGAACGGGATTAACGTTGAGGATGTCTCACCGGTGTCCGGAATGATAGCACAACCATTCCTGGAATACCAGAAATTTATCACTGATATCCGGAGCTGGAATTCTCTCTACCATCTGCTGAATGAGGCAGGCCCCGACCGGGTTCACGGTCTCGACTCTTTTTTTAGTATAAAAAAGCGCATGTGGAATTCCGCATTGACAACGGTATCCCTAGTCTTCCCAAAAAATCCATTTAAAGAATTTTCAGTGGGTACCAGCGAGACAAAAAAAACATTTCCGGGTCTTGATGAAAACAGCTACATATGCCTGCTCGATTATATTCATTCAGCATCGAAGGCGTTTGTGTTATGTCCTGATGTCCGGCTTGAAAAAAAGGACGATATCAATACAACCCAGTATCTTGCCTTTGTCGATCAGAGCATCAAAATCCTCATGGACCGCAATAACCGGCCGATTTTTGCTCCCCTGCATATTGAATTATCCAAGAAAAATCTAGAGGCGATCCTGTCTCACTATAAAACTCAGGGTTACACAAATATCTGGATCGACTTCGATGCCAAGTCTTGTAATAATACATATTCATCCCGACTGAAAACAATTATTCATCTCATTGACAAGATTATGGGAAATTCCAACGCTACCCTATATTTCTCCCATATTAAAAAGGAACTTCTGCCACATGTTCAAGAAAATAAAGCTGCAGCTTCCGATATCCTAACTCAATTTTTAGGGGCAGATTTCATAGGGACCGACCGGGAACCATGGCGACCATTTTTAGGTAATTTAAACAATGACGATGCACTAGCAGAACGGGCCAGTAAAAATAATTTCGCAACTAAGGACGCTTATCTTGAAGCTCACGCATTTCACAAACACCGCATCTTCGACCCTGATTCCTATTATTACCTGAATCTTGATCATTATCCTCAATCACTGCCGATTTCAGATTCTACGCTGTTGAAGGACAACGCGGTTAACCAGTTTCTGAATAGCACCCTGATGCATTTAGAAGTAGAACGGACCAAGAAGACAATCATCGAGACAAAATCGGTTAAGAAATACCTCAACACGAAAGCGGCAATTCAGGAAAACCCGGATATTATGGACAACATAGTAGTTCCCCAGAAAGCGCCGGACCTGATGGACTTCCTCGGGAATTTGTAAGATTATTTTGGTAAAAATTTCAATATATTCTCTCCGTCAGTAGAGATTTTGATGCGGGCCGCTTTCCCCTTGCCTTCGATTTCGATGAATTTTTTCTCGTTCAAAGGTTCTAAAAACTTTTTATTCAACTGGGAATGTTTGGCGGACTCTGAGTGATTTACTTTTTCGATTACAATCAGCTTCTTTGAAAGAAATATGTCAATGAGCTCCTTTTTGCTTACTGTCCCGCACTCTTTTATTATTTTAAGCGCAGCGACAAGATGTTCTTTCGGACGTTCAATTCTGTAATTTGGCAACTGGATTACGTCTTTGAAACCGCTGGTAAATTGTTCTCCCTCTTTGGGTTTTATTTCATAATTTTTCGGGACAGCGTAGTATGGAGTTATGCTGATTTTGTCTGAATGAAACATCATCGCCGCCATCATGCCGGCGATCGCCTCGATCTTGTTGCCGGTAGAGACATTGATGAAGATCTCGTGTTCGTGTTCTTTCTCGATGATAATCCGGTATTCGTTTAGTAATTCGAACAGGGCCCTGAATTGGCATCTCCGTTCATCAAATTTCATATCTATTTCGCCTAATCGGCGTTTGATTTCCTGGTAGTGATAATTCGCATCGCTGGTCTCAATATTTTCTTCAACAATCAACCAGACTTTGTCAGCCTTAAACCGGATGAGTGGCTCGATTACCCGGTCAATTTCAAACCCGACGGGTACGATATGAACACGGAGTTTGAAGAGTGAGGCCCGGGCCATTTAAACCATATTTAGTTTTTTTATCTAAATAACTTATTCAGGGTTAAATATTGCCTTGATACAAATACTCCCTCAGGAGGTGATACCAATATGTTTCCGAATTTGAGTGCAGGTACCGGCCCGGCAGCAGCAATCCTTGTTGGTGCATTCTTCATCGTCGCAGGAAATCCTGCGGGATGGCTCGTATTAGTTGGAGGATTCGCGCTGAGTCTTTGGTGGTCTGGCCACCGATGGTAATACTCCTTTTTTAAAAGGAGAATCTACTCCAGCACAGTTTCAGACCTCGCTCCAAAGTCTTATGAGCGGGATAGAGTCAAGATCAAATCAGGAAAGAATACAATTCAAAGGATTCGTCTTCAATCGCGTGAACAAATCTTACAGGTGAAATGAATGTCTTACCGGAATAAAACCTATGTCTGTTTCGATGGCGATACCGACATGAATTACTACAGGCTCATGTGTGCCTGGAAACAAAACGATGGAATTAATTTTGATTTTTACGATGCGCATGACATCAATTATGCCAGGGATACAAGTGCCGAAGAATCCATCAAACGACAGTTGAAAGAACGGTTGAAGAATACTAAGGTGTTTGTTGTTCTGATTGGCGAGAATACGCGAAATCTTTACAAATTTGTGAGGTGGGAAATGGACGTGGCTCTGTCGATGGGATTACCGATAATTGCAGTAAATCTTAATGGATCACGATATCAGGATTCTGAACGTTGTCCGCCAATAATCCGCGACCAACTTGCAATTCATATCAGTTTTAATGCAGCAATTATGCAGTATGCTTTGGAACACTGGCCCGACATCCATGATCGATTTGTCAAAGAGGGAAAAACTGGGCCATACACTTACACTCAAGATACCTACAAACAATTGGGCCTATAATGAATCGTTCAATTTATTTTTCAAAAACATATTGGTCTCATTTTAGTTCTCAATGGAAACTGATACTACAATCGTTCCTTTCTCTCCTGGGTTTGATAGCGGCTGTTGTTACGATCTTGATGTTTTTATTGAGCACCGATCTGCAGACTCAGATCAAAGATTACTGTGTGTATGGAATAGCCATTGCATTTTTCCTTGGAATCTGGTTGAACCGGCCAAAATTCTCCATCATACAACAACTCCCTCAAAGTGACATTAAGATTGAAATCTGCGTTGCGGATATTTTCGACCTTAAAGGAGCATATGTGATTGGGACGAACACAACATTTGACACAGAAATTGGGAATGGCTTAATTTCTGCAACGAGTATCCAAGGTCAATATACAAAGAAATTTTTTTATGATTATCATGAACTTGATGAAAAATTAAATTCCCAGTTGGCGAATTACCCCTCAACGGCAGTTCTCACTCAAAAAAAGGGGAAACAAAAATCTTATGAAATGGGAACGGTTGTTAAAATCACTACAAAAAAAGGTTCAGCATATCTTCTGGCTATGGCAATTATGAATGACAATGGTGCCGCAAAAACAACTGTAGAAGATATTAAAACGAGTTTATCCAAACTTTGGAATTTTATTTCAACGAATGATGGAACTGAACCCGTTATCATTCCGATTCTCGGTTCGAACTATGGCAGATTGACAGAAAACCGTGAGCAATTAATCAATGAAATTGCCAAATCGTTCATCCTTGCATGCGCAAAACAAAAGTTTACAGAAAAATTGATTATTGTGATCCATCCGGCTGATTACATCGAATGTAATCTTGATCTGAACGAACTAAAAACAATTTTAGAATATCAGTGTAAATTTTCAAAATTATAATTTTTCAATACCTACTGACCAAACGCCTTCGCCAATACCGCCGGAACCAACGCCACCATATCGCGCTCCATCTCTACCTGCAACCGCTTCACCTCATCGATATTTGCTTCCGGACTATAGACGTTATCAAGAAAAAATCCATTGCGTATCACTAGACACGGTGAACATTAATTAAAATATTATAATTAGAGACAATGCCAAATTACACACACCGACATGAAAATTGTTAACATCGTATGTTCTGGATCATTTAATCAAAATGTGAAATTATCGTCTCTCTTTTCGTTAGATTCAACAATTTTTCAGTATGATCCAGAAATGCATCATGCGGCTTATTTAACCATTAATAAGAGAAAAATCATTTTCTACCCGACTGGAAAATATATATTTACGGGCTTAAAAAATTTTGATGAAATTTCATCTCAATTTGATGAAATGAAACTAATTTTAAAACCTTTTTTGACAGTTGATCAGTTCAATATTCCAATAGTTCAAAATATTGTTTTAACCACCCAAATCCCAAGACTCATTATTCTTGCTGATCTCATAAAGAGAGATAATGACAGTTGTTTGCAGTATAACCCAACAAAATTCCCAGCCGTAATATTCCGAACCAATCATGGTACCGCATTAATATTCAGCAATGGGAAAATCGTTATTACAGGTATCAAATCCATAAAAGCAGCAGAAACCATCAAACAGGAGATTGCAGAGCGATTAAAATAAATTTTTTTTTCATATTTATTTTCGCAAAGAATGTGTAAGTATGGAAGGTATTAAAAAACCCAAATCGTTGTTTGTTTCCTCTAATAATTTGTATAAGGCTGTGATTTTTTCGAGACGTGAAATGATCATTTTCTGTTTATCTAGAGGAGGAAGTGGTATCTCTAGTTGTAAGATATCTGAAGATCTCACTGCTGCATAATTTGTTGATCCTCTCGCAATTATTTGTCTTTGAAACGTTTTTGTCTTGACATAATAATTTAAAAATCGTACATCGAGCAAAGACTTGTCAATTTCAAATAAATAATAATGCGAACTGACAATAGAACCTTCAAGGTCCAAAGGAACAATCCCAAATCCACCTACTTTTGCATCAATTTCCGCAACGAGAAAATCATCTGTCTTGCAAATCTGTTGCTTTTTCGTCTGGATTCTCAATCCTTCAATTTCATCACGTAAAATAATGCCTTTTGCATGAGTTTGAGCAGTTACACGTTTGTATGTCTGAAAATCATCAATTTTAATAAAATTACTACGCTGACGTAAGACTTTTTCAAGCTTCACGTTTGTAACGTCATGTCGAATGGTTTCAACTTCTTTAAGCTCGTGTTGAATTGAATTAAAAAGTGCATCTTGGATAGACTTTTTCTTTAGCAATTTCGCGACGATATCTTCAGGACTGCAAAATTCCTCATCAATTGGAGCATTTGGATTTTTTATATCCAGATTGAAATCATTTGCAATAAGAAATTCGAGCGAAATCTTCCATGCTTGTAAGTTTTCAGTGCGATTTTTCCACCAAGAAAGTACAGGACCGAATTCCTCAAACTTCATTGGTTTGGTTTTGGTATACAGAGTTCTCCCTTCAGGTAATGGTACTTGATAAAACCAAATTTCTTTTGTTGGTCCGCCGTGCTCAAAGAATAAGAGATTGGTCTCAATGTCGGTATATGGTGAAAAAACACCTTTAGGAAGCCTCACAATTGTGTGAAGATTAAAATCGCGTAAAAGATCTTCTCGCACTTTACTCGCGATCCCTGGATTTGAAAGGGTTCCATTATGAACGACAATCCCGCATCGTCCACCATATTTTCTCGAACCATTTCGTTTCAATTTCCGCATAATCAATTGTAGGAATAGGAGCGTAGTCTCAGCAGTCTGTTTATCCTCCGGGAAATTTCCAAGAATCCCCTTCTCCTCTGCGCCACCGAACGGCGGATTGGTTATAATCACATCTACTCGTTCAGAATCCCCGATTTCACGGAGCGGAAATCGCAGGGAATTCCCAGGATCAATCTTGGGGTATTCAAGCCCGTGCAGAAGGAGATTCATTTGCGAAAGGAGATAGGGCAATGACTTCGCTTCGCCACCGAAGATTGAGCCTTTCTGTATACGCTCGTGATCTTTCGTCGTCTTCTCCTGTTTCTTCAGGTGTTCAAACGTCTCGACAAGGAAACCACCGGTTCCACATGCGGGATCAAGAATCGTTTCACCGATCTTCGGGTCAATGACTGCGACAATGAACTCAACAACCGGACGCGGGGTATAGAACTCACCGGAATCTCCTGCTGCATCCCGCATCTCCTTGAGCATCGATTCATAGAGATGCGAGAGTGTGTGGATCTCCTCAGATGAGGTGAAGTGGATACCATTGATCTTGTTCACGACATCGCGGAGCAGGTACCCGTTGTTCATCCGGTTCACGGTGCCCCGGAAGACAGTTGCGATCACATCCCGCCGGTCTCCTCCGTTCTCACCTTGCAGGGATTTGAGGTACTTGAACAAGCCTTTACCCTTCGTGCTGTCCGGGCGCATGGCCTCATCCTGGTTCACAAACGCGATCAGATCGTCGCCGGTTATCCCATCTGACTTCTCAGCCCAATCACGCCAGCGGTACGGCTGTTCGATAGCTGGGACAAAAGGTTTTCCTTTCAGCTGAGCCTCGGCCTCCCGGATCTTCTCCATGTCATCAAGGAATTTCAGGAACATTATCCAGGTAAGCATCGGGAGCCGGTCAAGGTCGCCATTCAGCCCCTTATCTTTGCGCATGATGTCCCGGCATGCCTTGATAATGCTCGCCAGCTGTTGCCCGGTCGTGACCGGAGTCTCTGCCTTCTTTGTTCTTGCCGTAAAAAATCACCTGAATTATGCGTAAATCATCGTCTGGAGATCCGCAAGCGCCTTTTTCAGCTCGGGGATTCCCCCAAATGCCTGCGCGATCTCCATCACGTTCCCGTGCCTGCTAATTGGTGGTACTTTGAGAATGTTCATGTTGTCGATCTGCTCGAATCCGTACTCGGTATATTTGTCGAGAATTTCCTGCAGAATTTCCCGTGCCGGCAGACTGTATTTCTCAAAAAATGCCATTCGCTCTTTCTTTACTTTCTCGGCTCGTTCCTTCCTGGTCCGGATCGGCGTATTGTATGCGACATGACAGAGGAGATCGAAGGGATCGGCCTCCGGATTTTTCGTGACTTCTGCGAGATGCTCAAACGATATCCCGCGATCTGCGAGGCTGTCGACAATCGCTTTCCGCTCATCCGACGTTGTCCAGTGGGACCGGAGAACATCGAATGACGGGAATAATTTCTTCACCTGTTCCCGGGTGTAATCAGTAAACTCGATAGTACGGAGACGATTGCCGCTGCTGTCGAGTTCGTAGACCATCTCGGTCGTGATCTCAACCTGAAGATCATCAACGTAATATTTCCGGTTCCTGCCTTCATCATCATTCGAGATCTTCGGCCTCCATTTTTCCCGAGGCTGAAGAACTGGATCGGGGACCGGCTGGACGACCGGTTCGGTTGCAGATACTGGGTCACCATTCTCATCTATCTCCTCTTCAGTAAGCGTGATCGGTTCACCGTCGAAATCCGGATCCGCAAATAACCGTGTCGCACTGCCGGTATAGTCGAGAATCGTGAAGAACAGCTTATCATAATCCGCCCGGATTCGGGTTCCTCTCCCGATAATCTGCTTGAACTCGGTCATGGAGTTGATCGTCGTGAAAATAACGATATTTTTACATGTAGGAATATCGACCCCGGTTGTCAGCAATTTTGAGGTCGTCGCGATGACCGGAGTTATCGTCTCGATATCCATGAACTGGTCGAGGAAGCCCCGGCCGATATCTCCTTCTTCGGAGGTGATCCGCACAACATACGAGGGATATTTCCCGATCAGGTCGGCGTTGAGATTCGAGAGTGCACGGCGCATTTCATCAGCGTGTTCCTGGTCAACGCAGAAAACAATCGTTTTGGCAAACCGATCGTCTTTTTTCAGGTACTCTGACAGGTGACGGGCAACCGCTTCGGTTCGTTTTCGGAACGAGATGATCCGCTCGAAGTCCGGCGTCTCATAAACGCCACCGGGGATCTCATTGCCGAATTTGTCCTTCTGTCCCTTGTAGGGACGCCAGCCGGTCGCATCAACTGAACTCACAATCCGGTGGACCCGGTACGGTGCAAGGAAGCCATCCTCGATCCCCTGCTTGAGCGTGTACGTGTAAATCGGGTTGCCGAAATACTGGTACGTATCGACGTTATCGGTGCGGAGCGGCGTTGCGGTCATCCCGAGTTTTACCGCAGGAGAAAAATAATCGAGGATCTCGCGCCAGTTCCCGTCATCTTTTGCACTGCCACGGTGGCACTCATCCACGACAATGAAATCGAAAAATTCCGGGCTGTAATCTCTGAACAGTCCTTTCCGGTTTTCATCGCCGGCGATTGCCTGGTAGGTTGAGAAGTACAGGTCGCGGCTCTTGTTTGCTTCTCCCTGAATTTTCCATCGGGCGTCGCCAAAGTCGGTGAAGACATTATCCTTAGGCTGATCTATCAACACGTTTCGGTCAGCGAGATACAGCACCTTCGGCCGCCGATGTTCTCCAGTCCGGTTCCAGCGCTGGTTCCAGATCTTCCAGATGATCTGAAATGCTATGAATGTCTTCCCGGTTCCCGTTGCGAGAGTGAGGAGGATACGTTTCCGATTCCGGTAAATCTCCTTGATCGACCGGTTGATCGCTATCTCCTGATAATACCTGGGAGTCTTCCCTGCAATATGATGGAATGGTTCGAGGATCTTCTCTCCAACGTCATCCGCAATTCCATCTACCTGTTTAAGGCGTTTCCAGAGTTCGTCAGGGGTTGGAAATTTATCGATCTCGCGTTCGAGGTGAGTGATGTCGTCGTATTCAATGATGCGATGACCGTTTGTTGCGTAGGCAAATCTCAGATCGAGAATTTTTGCGTAATCTTTGGCCTGCTGAAGACCGTCACCGGGTTTTTTGTACGCTGCTTTCGCTTCGAGGACCGCTATAGGAAAATTCCTAGTGATTCGTAGGAGATAATCCGCACGTTTTGATTTACCCCGTTGGGTTGTATTTCCAGAAACAAAAATCTGGCCGTCGGTGAAAGATTTCTGTTCGCTGATCTGCTCGTTGGTCCAGCCTGCATCATAGAGTTTGGGCAGGATGTAAGTTCGGCAGGTATCAGCCTCAGTGATCATTACTGGTCATTTATATCTGAACATAAAAAATGCTATTGACCTGTTTTTTAAAAGGATATGGAGAGTTCTCTCATTTCCCCGGCACAACCCACACTGCCCCTATCCCGACTAACACCTCCTCGAATCGCCCCGGTCCCCCCACAGTTCCCTAATTATGCAAACAACCATATCCCTCAAATTCATAGATTGAATTGAACACAAAGGATCCTCCTCCCTATGCCGCCCCCGTCAAAGATGAGTATCGAGGAAATCGCTGAACTGCTGGATATCGAAGATCTTTCCGAAAGTACTTACATAGAGATCAAAAAAGCAACCGGCGGAGACGGGAGAGGCCAGCTTCCGGAATCTTTTTTCCCGACATACAGCGCATTTGCCAACACTCAGGGAGGCATTGTCCTTCTCGGATTCCAGGAAGTAACTCCCGGAG
>Ga0302252_1001668_pt1 | contig 12270 bp, 10 predicted proteins | sample AAG_RA_Leu_MG_FD_193511 | JGI IMG/M metagenome (GOLD analysis project Ga0302252, IMG submission 193511) | Enriched activated sludge microbial communities from anaerobic digester in WTTP, New Holstein, Wisconsin, United States - AAG_RA_Leu | ecosystem: Engineered > Bioreactor > Anaerobic >...
TTTACGGTTATCCGGCAGGAACCTGGGGTCCTGAACAGTCACACGATCTTATTGAAGGAGAAGGACTTACATGGCGATACCCATGTAAAAATATGGCTGATGAGGAGCTGTATTGTGAACTCTGATGGAAGATCTGATCAGGGATTATTAATCTGGACATAAAGGGACCCACATCAGCTTTCAGTTATTAAAGCTATCAAAACATGGACGCTAATATCAGAATTTTCAAAACTGCTGACGACCTGGCCGGAGCCCTTGCAGGTGATATAAAAGAGCTCATTGGGATAAATGACAGGAAGGGTTCGGTTACAATTGCTGTTTCGGGGGGAAGGACACCGGAAATGATCTTCCCTGTTCTGGCCGGAAAGTATTCAGGCCAGGTGAACTGGCAGCTCGTAAATATCTTCTGGGTTGATGAGAGATGCGTTGGTCCTGACGAAAGTGAAAGCAATTACGGAATGGCAAAGAAACTGCTTCTTGACAGGGTGCCTGTTCCTGCTCAGAATATCCACAGGATGAGAGGGGAGGAAGAGCCTGAAAAAGAAGCAGAAAGATATTCCGCTGAGATAATGGCCTTCACCAGGGCCAGGAACGGACTTCCTTTTTTTGATATGGTTCTTCTTGGACTTGGAGAAGACGGTCACACTGCATCAATCTTTCCGGGAAACGAACATCTTTTTGACACCGGATCGGTTTGCACAGTTGCTAGCCATCCTTTAAGCGGACAGAAAAGAATAACCCTGACAGGAGAAGTGATAAATAATGCAGGAAGGATTATTTTCATTGTAACGGGGAAAAGCAAGGCGGAAATAATTGCGGAAATTATTAATGAACATCAGGAAAGCAACAAATTCCCTGCATCGTATGTTAAGCCTGTGGAAGGGAAGCTTGCATGGTATCTGGATGAGGCGGCAGGTTCCCTGCTGAAGAATATATCCGGTCACGGAGACCATGATCGCATTTGAATACGCCATGCCGGGCAGACTTGCCGGAACAATTCAGAATAGAAGGAATTTCACTATATTTGAATTCAATGTTAAATCTTAAAACTCCAGGTCATGTCACACGAAAAAGCAAAAGAACAGACTAAGGTTAAGAAACAGCCAACGAAATCACTGAAGGAAAAAAGAGCTGCAAAAAAAGCAAAGAAAGCCGAAAAGAGTAAATAGAAAAAGAAAAGAGGCCGCTGATGCGGCCTCTTTCATAATAAATCTGTGGTGTGCTGAACTATGCTAGTTTGACATTCACGGCATTTATTCCTTTTCTTCCTTCCGAGAGTTCGAAAGTGACTTCGTCATTCTCCTTTATCTTGTCGATAAGGCCTGTAGCATGAACGAAATATTCGTTTTCTGAATCTGCATCTTTAATGAATCCGAATCCTTTTGATACATTAAAAAATTTAACTGTTCCTTTGTTCATTTTGATATGATTTAAAAAATTAAGGCTGCAAATTTAACATTATTTCCATAATAACCTAATTTGAATCAAAAACTAAATTTCCCGGTTTACATTTCTCTTTCTTATGAAATATCTAATATTGCCATTTTAATAAATAACTATTATGATCCGCACGTTTTTGTCCTTCATTCTCTTCTTCTGTTCTCTCATCAGTACATCAGGTCAGCAGCCGCTTTTAACCGTTGCGGAAGAATCGGGATTTACCTCAACCTCCAGCTATGATGACGTACTGTCCTTTATTGGTAACCTTCAGAATAGGTCAGACCGCCTTAGGGTGGAGACGATCGCCAGATCAGTCGGCGGAAGGGATATCCCGCTTTTGATAATAGGCGATCCTCTGCCGGCAACACCTGAGGATGCCCGGAAAGATGGAAGAATAGTGTTATATATCCAGGGAAATATCCACGCCGGAGAGATTGAGGGGAAAGAAGCACTGCTTATGTTTGCGAGGGACCTCCTTGAGGAAAGGAATTCATCCCTTCTTAAAAATGTTGTTTTTCTTCTTTGTCCCAACTTCAACCCCGATGGTAATGAGCAGATCTCTCCATTGAACAGAACCTATCAGCCCGGTCCTCTGAGCGGGGTTGGAGTCAGACACAACGGCCAGTTTCTCGACCTGAACAGGGATGCTATGAAAGCAGAGTCCCCTGAAGTCAGGGGCCTTCTGAAAAATGTTTTCAATAAGTGGGATCCGGCTGTTTTTATGGATTGCCATACCACCAATGGTTCATATCATGTTGAGCCTGTAACTTTTACCTGGATGGTTAATCCCAACGGCGATCATTCATTGATCGATTATATGCGTGAAAGTATGATACCTGAGATTTCAGGAACCCTCCGGAATAAGTACAGCGTTCTGAACTGCTATTACGGTGAATTTGTCGATATGCTTAAGCCGGAAGAAGGATGGATCTACGAGGCTTCTGATCCAAGGTATATGACGAATTATTATGGATTAAGGAACAGGCTTGCCATTCTCAATGAGAATTACGTATATGCCGGCTACGAAGAGAGGGTGAGAGGGTGCTACGCGCTTATCAGATCACTGGCGGAATATGTTTCCGAAAATAAATCAGAAATATCAGCCAGGATCCGGGAAGCTGACAAGAGAACGATACAGCGGGGATTAAATCCCGCCGATGCAGATTCCTTTGCAATCGAATTCGGTGTAAAGCCGCTTCCGGAAAAGGTTACAATAATGACCTACGAGGCGGAATCGGTGACAGATGCTCAGGGACGAAGAAGGTACCAGAAGAGCGACAGACAGACAACGGTCACCGTTCCCTATCTTATCGACTGGCAAGGAACAAGGAATGTTAGGTTTCCTTACGCATATCTCCTTACGGTTCCGGATCCTGAGATCATTGATCTTCTTGAACACCACGGTATTGTTACGGAAAGACTCAGTGAAGACACCACCCTTGAAGTTGAGAGGTTTGCAATCACTGGTCTGAAGGGATCCGCAAGACTTAACCAGGGCCATTATACAAATACGATAAGCGGCAGCTATGTAAGGGATACAGTCTCTTTCTCGAAGGGTACCATGGTAGTAAGGACTGCCCAGAAGCTGGCGAATGTTGCTGCCTATCTCCTCGAACCCCAGTCGAGCGACGGCCTGTTGTCGTGGAATTTCCTCGACCGTTATCTTGTTCCGCAGTGGGGTACGGGCTATTATCCCTACCCTGTCTACAGGATCACAGAGAAGGCTGAGCTTCATACCTACTGATTTAATAATCACCGACACGGTGAAGGAAAATGTATTCTCAGGTAACATGCAAAATGTTGGCAGTGGCAGTTGGCAGGAAAAACGAGCAACAAGCAACGAGCAACAAGCAACAAGCAACAAGCAACAAGCAACCTGAATTTATTATTTCAATATTTGAGAGTAATTTAATAACATTGCACAATAGAAAATTACAGATAATTCAGATCCTGAAATGAGAAAATGGAGAATTGAGGACTCAGCTGAACTTTACAATATTAATGGTTGGGGTGTTAATTATTTTTCTATCAACCAGAAAGGCAATGTTGAGGCAAGACCTCTCAGAGACGGCGTTCCAGTCGATCTTAAGGAACTTATCGATGAACTTATCCTGTCGGATGTTTCAACCCCTGTTCTCGTCAGATTCCCGGATATTCTTGACGACAGGATACTGACAATATCAAATTGTTTCAGATCTGCATCTGAAGAGTATGATTACAAGGCGCAGAACTTTATTATCTATCCTATCAAAGTCAACCAGATGCGCCCTGTTGTGGAGGAGATTGTCAGTCATGGCAAAAAATTCAACATTGGCCTTGAAGCAGGATCAAAGCCTGAACTTCATGCAGTGATCGCCATAAACACCGATCCTGAATCGCTTATTATCTGCAATGGCTACAAGGATGAAGACTACATCGAACTTGCCCTTCTAGCTCAGAAGATGGGAAAAAGGATATTCCTCGTTGTCGAGAAGCTTAATGAACTGAAACTGATTACAACTATCGCAAAGCGTCTGAAGGTTAAACCTAATCTGGGAATAAGGATAAAGCTGGCGAGTGTCGGAAGCGGAAAGTGGGAAGATTCGGGAGGTGATATAAGCAAGTTCGGACTTACCTCGAGCGAGCTGCTCGAAGCGCTCGATTTCATCGAGAGGAACAGGATGGTCGACTGTGTGAAACTTATTCATTTCCACATAGGAAGCCAGGTTACAAAGATAAGGAGGATAAAGGTTGCTCTCAGGGAGGCGTCACAGTTCTACGTCCAGCTGCGTAAACTCGGGTTCAGGGTTGAGTTTGTGGATATCGGAGGAGGACTCGGAGTGGATTATGACGGTACCGGATCGTCGAACAGCGAAAGCAGCGTGAACTACACCATTCAGGAATACGTAAACGATTCGATAAGCACTTTTGTCGATGCTTCCAACAAGAATAACATTCCCCATCCGAATATTATCACTGAATCGGGCAGGTCACTTACCGCACATCATTCGGTTCTGATATTCGAAGTGCTCGAAACCACAACATTGCCTTCATGGGATGAGGAAGATGTTGCCGGGGAGAATGACCATGAACTTGTAAGGGAGCTTTATATTTTATGGGATAACGTGAACCAGACAAGAATGCTTGAGACCTGGCACGATGCCCAGCAGATTAGGGAAGAGGCTCTCGACCGTTTCAGTCTTGGACTCATTGACCTTAAGACAAGGGCTCAGATTGAGAGATTATTCTGGTCGATAGCCAGACGTGTCTACCAGCTCGCCAACGTGACAAAGCATGTCCCGGAAGAACTCAGGCAGATATCGAGGATCCTCTCCGACAAATACTTCTGTAACTTTTCACTTTTCCAGTCATTGCCCGATGCATGGGCAATTGATCAGATCTTCCCGATAATGCCTATCCACAGGCTGAATGAAGAACCTTTAAGATCAGCCACCATCCAGGATATGACCTGTGATTCGGACGGGAAGATCGATAATTTCATTTCTACAAGGAATTCACCGTACCACCTTCCTGTTCATCCCCTTAAAAGCAAGGAATCATACTACATGGGAGTATTCCTCGTGGGAGCGTACCAGGAAATTCTCGGCGATCTCCATAACCTCTTCGGCGACACGAATGCCGTTCATGTTTCGGTGGATGAAGACAGCTACAGGATAGACCAGATAATCGACGGGGAATCCGTGGCTGAGGTGCTCGATTACGTCCAGTACAGTTCGAAGAAACTTGTGAGAACGGTTGAGACATGGGTGACAACTTCTGTCAAGACAGGAAAAATAACCCTTGAGGAAGGTAAGGAGTTTCTCTCAAACTATCGTTCAGGATTGTACGGCTATACCTACCTCGAGTAGGTAAGAAAAAATGTAAGGGAATTCCACATTCTTGTAAAATTTATTTTCTAACTTACGCTTACCTTTAAGTAACATTGATCGGTAATCGTATAACCTTTAAAAATTTTACACTATGAGCGAAACAACCTCTTTCGATTTGAATGCTTTTATTAAAGAGTCCAAGGAGACCCTTTTGAGTCCAAATACCTATTTCCCGGCAATGAGGACTTCGGGCGGCATGGCTGAACCCGTAATGAAAGCCCTGATCTATGGCGTTATTGCCGGTATTATTGCATTCCTGTGGGGAGTTCTTGGCCTTGGCGGATCACTGGGAGTTTTTGGTGCAGGGATCGGAGCCATGGCTCTCGTCTGGACTATTGTAGGAGCACTGATAGGACTGTTTATCGGAGCTGTTATAATGTTAATAATAAGTGCAATATGCAAGGGGAGCACAGACTTTGAGGCAAACCTAAGGGTTGTTGCTGCTGTAATGGTTTTAATGCCGATCAATGCCCTTCTTGGTTTTACAATGGGAATTAATTCTGTTTTCGGGGCTATAGTCACACTGGGTGTGAACCTTTATGGATTGTACCTTTTATATCACGGTCTGACAGGATCGCTCAAGGCAAATGCAGCCACCTCGAAAATAGTTATGTATGTTCTTGCCGGTCTGCTTGTCCTTTTTACAATTGCAGGAATGAGCACACGGAACAAGATGAACAAGTACATGGATATGAGTCAGGAAGAACTGAAGGAGATGCTTAAGGACACTGATTGACGGTTGATTCGTTTGCCCGGAGAGATTCCGGGACGCTTTATAAATCATAAAATTATGCCGCTGGTTAAATACTGCGGCATTTTTTATGTCAAAAAAATCTCCAATGGCTCGAAAAACCATAATTTCAATTATTATTTTTGGTGTTTTTCCCAAGAAAGGAAAAGCTTGCTGAATGAGAAAACTGATTTTACCTCGTAACGTCTATATAGTCCTGCTATACAGGATACTGATCGTAATGTTCCTTCTGTCGCTGTCGAGGATAGGGTTTTATGTTTTTAACAGCAGGATGTTCCCTGAGATAAACTTTTCCCGGTTTCTTGATATAATGAGAGGAGGACTTCTTTTTGACCTTTCGGCAACCGTCTATATAAACAGTCTGTACATTCTGTTTCAGGCAATCCCTTTTGACTTCAGATACAACAGGCTGTATCAGAAAGTATTGAAGTATCTGTTTTATATCACCAACGGACTGGCTCTTTTCGCCAACGGTGCTGATTACTTGTATTACCGCTTTGTCCTTAAAAGAGCAACTGCCGATGTTTTCCAGACATTCGGGAACGAGGATAACCTTGTAAAGCTGTTTTTTAAGTTCCAGATTGATTACTGGCCGGCAACCCTGTTTACCTTTTTCCTGATCTTCCTGATGGTTTTTCTTTACAGAAAGATGAAACCTGAAAAACCATTGGTTAAAAACAGGATACTATACCATGCTGTCAATGTTGTCCTGGTCCCGGTCATCGCCGGGCTGGTAATAATAGCAGCAAGAGGAGGGTACAAGCACTCTACAAGACCGATAAGCATCAGCAACGCAACAAGATACGTGTCGAATCCCCGCGACGTGGCAATAGTTCTGAATACACCCTTCAGCCTTATCAGGACCAGCGGAAAGAAAACCCTTGAAAGATACGAGTTCTTTGATGAGGGACAGCTTAAGCAACTTTACGATCCTCATAAGGTAAGCAGGCCTGATTCGGCTTTTAGAAAGGAAAATGTTGTTATTCTGATCCTTGAAAGCTTTTCGAAAGAATATATTGGTTCTCTGAACGGTGTTCTCGATAATGGTAGTTACAAAGGTTACACCCCTTTCCTTGATTCTCTGATCAGTAACAGTCTCACCTTTGAAATAACACTTGCTAACGGCAAGAAGTCGATCGACGCCATGCCATCAATATTTGCTTCTCTGCCTTCGCTTGAGACCCCTTATACCATATCGCATTATGCAAATAATACCATAAATGGCCTGCCGCATCTCCTGAAGGAAAAAGGATATTACAGCGCTTTCTTTCACGGGGCGCCTAACGGGTCCATGGGATTCGATTCATTTTCAAGGATGGTTGGTTTTGATGATTACTTTGGCCTCAATGAATACCCGGTTAAAAGCGATTTTGACGGTATGTGGGGAGTCTGGGATGAACCCTTCCTTCAGTTCTTTGCAGAGAAGATCGGAACATTCCGGGAACCTTTTCTTGCATCAGTATTTACAATATCATCACACCATCCTTTCAGTGTTCCTGAACAGTATGAAGGCAAATTCCCGAAAGGTCCTGCACCTATCCTCGAGGTGGTGGGCTATACTGATCATTCTCTCCGGAAATTCTTCAGATACGCGTCTCAGCAGCCCTGGTTTGACAATACGATCTTTGTGATCACTGCTGACCACACAAATGAATCTGTAAGAAAGGAATATCAGAATAATTACGGGTCTTTTTCAATACCGATTATTTTCTATAAGCCCGGAAGCGGACTGAAAGGCATCAGGGAAAGAATAGCACAGCAGATCGATATAATGCCTTCACTTTTGACCTACCTTAATTATGAAGGGGAATATATTGCATTTGGGAATGATCTCTTTGACGATTCTTCAGAATCATTTGCGTTCAACACAGCGGGAAGCACCTACCAGCTCTTCATGAAGGACCATATGCTCGAGATGATCGACATCAGGTCTGCCGGTATGTACAACTTTAAAAACGACCCTTTATTGGAAAACAACCTGGTCGGGAGATTGCCTGATTTACAGGAAGAACTTGAAACCAAACTTAAGGCAATAATTCAGACTTATAATGCAAGACTTATTGATAATGATCTGGTTGTGAAGTAAGTGACTGGACGCAGGACACAGGACACAGGACGCAGGGAAGAATGCCGATAACAGAAGGGGAGAGTGGGAGAGGGGGAGAATGGGGGAAGGAAGACGCAAGACATACAAGGTTGGTCTCAGAAGATCCCCTCCCGGCTTGTCCACCGTAACGGTAGCGAAGGTGGAGAGGGGCCTGGGGTGGGTTCTTTGGAAGACCGATGACTAAAGACGGATGACCGAAGACGGAAGACCGCAGAAAGATGACAAATGACCGAAGAGACTAATTCATATTGTACAAAAACCCGGCGCCAACGCCCATCGCCCAACGCCCATCGCCCATCGCCCATCGCCAGCACCAAGCAACCAGCAACTAGCAACCAGCAACTAGCACCAAGCAACCAGCACCAAGATCCAATCACAAATAATCACTATTTTTAAAGTAAAAAAGTTCTGTTATGAAGATATTGAAGTACGAAGGTTTTGTCGCAGCTCCGTTTACCCCTATGGATGAGCGGTATGAGGTTAATTATGGAATAATACCGGAATATTATCATTTCCTTGAAAAGAACGGAGTGATTGGAGCTTTTATTAATGGTTCAACAGGCGAAGGACCTTCGCTGACTCATAGGGAGAAGCAGCTTCAGGCCGAGGCCTGGTCAGTATGCCTTAAAAATAGGGGCAGGGTAAGGATTATAAACCTTGTCGGCGGGACTTCTTACGGTGAATGTGTTGAGAATGCTGTAATGTCCAATGAATTGGGACTTTCCGCAATAGCAGTCGTCGCCCCGTATTATTACAAACCGGCCTCTGCAGATGACCTTGCAGATTTTGTTGTAAGGATAGGAGAATCCGTACCCGGCATGCCGGTTTATTTCTATCACATCCCTTCACTTACAGGTGTAAGTATCCCCATGGCGACCTTTATAGCGAAAATATCGCGCATCCTTCCAAACTTCGCCGGTATTAAATATACGAATGAGGATTTAATGGATTTTATGCAGTGTCTCGATTTTGAAGGAGGTAAATATGACCTCCTGTGGGGAAGGGATGAGAATATCCTTTCTGCGCTGGTCCTGGGCTGCAAGGGAGCCGTCGGGAGTACATACAACTATGCAGCACCCCTTTATATAAAACTGGTTGAGGCTTTTAACCGGGGAGATATCGACATGGCAAGAAAACTGCAGAGACTCTCGGTCGATATGATAGAACTTCTTGGAAAATACGGAGGCATGGGTACGGGTAAGGCTTTTATGAGATATGTCGGCCTTGATTGCGGAAAATTCAGAATTCCAGTAAGGAATCTTACCGATGAAATGTATACTGAATTTGTAAGGGATGTGAATTCACTTGATATTGAAGATCTGTTTTCAGTAAAATAAGAATACCGGTATTTTTCCCTATAGCTGCAGTTATGTAATGACAAAACTCAGAAAGCTTTCCTGGTATCCCTGGCTTGTTGTCGGTCTTCTCTGGATGGTGGCCATGCTTAACTATCTCGACCGCCAGATGCTTTCCACAATGAAGATATCGATGATGGCCGATATCGTGGAGCTTGAGAAGGCTGAGAATTTTGGCAGGCTGATGGCTGTCTTTCTCTGGATCTATGGACTTATGTCGCCGGCTGCAGGGCTGATAGCCGACCGTGTGAGCCGGAAGTGGCTTATAACCGGAAGCCTTTTTGTATGGTCTTTTGTAACCCTGACAATGGGCCTGTGCACTACTTTCAGCCAGCTTTATTTTCTGCGGGCTGTAATGGGGGTAAGCGAAGCGCTTTATATCCCGGCAGGGCTTGCACTGATCGCTGATTATCATACCGGAAGAACACGGTCGCTTGCCGTGGGTATACACATGACAGGCCTCTATTGCGGCCAGGCACTTGGAGGCTTTGGTGCAACGATTGCGGGTAACTGGTCGTGGCAGGTAACTTTTTTTTCCATTGGCCTGGTTGGAGTTATTTACAGTCTGGTGCTTATAGCGCTGCTTCATGAGAAAAGAGATGCAAAGTCTTTCCCGGGAAAGGTAACAAATTTCAGTGGGGCCTTCATTTCAATCAGGAACAGCCTGGGATTACTGCTTGGCACACTAAGCTTCTGGGTTATTCTTTTCTATTTTGCCACACCAAGTTTCCCTGGATGGGCTGTTAAAAACTGGTTACCGACTCTTTTTTCGGATAAACTTGGTATAGAAATGTCAAAAGCCGGACCCCTGAGCACTTTCACAATAGCTTTGTCGTCATTTGCAGGTGTCGTTTCCGGTGGTATAGTTGCTGACAGGTGGATCTCACGAAACCTTAGGGGCAGAATATTTACCGGTGCAATCGGGCTCACACTTACAATTCCAGCACTGTTTCTAGTTGGATTCGGCAATTCGGTTTTTGCAACGATAGGGGGAGGTATTATTTTCGGGATCGGATTTGGAATGTTTGATGCAAACAACATGCCTGTTTTATGCCAGTTCGTCTCACCCGGTCACCGTGCGGCGGGTTACGGACTGATGAACATGACGGGCGTTTTTGCAGGAGCCTTTATCACAGACTGGCTTGGCAAATCGACGGATGCCGGTAATCTCGGAAGGGACATGGCTCTGCTTGCAATACCGGTAGCTATTGCTGTAATTTTGCTTCTTGCAACCTTAAGGCCGGTGGTGGCTGACAAAGTTGAATAATAAACTATGAACCCCACATTTATAGAATTAACAACCATATATGTAAATAATTCACGTTTAATTATGTGGGTTCTTCCGCCTGGGACAGGGCGGGCATCCGGCCTTAACATCAATATTATTTACGGATGAAAAAGATAGCTCAGATAATTCTTGAAAATGATAAAGGGGAGTTTCTTATATACCTGAGAGACAACAAGCCCGGAATACCATTCCCTGATCACTGGGATCTTATCGGGGGACACGTTGAAGAAGGTGAAAGTCCTGAAGAAGCTCTGGTCAGGGAAGTAAAGGAGGAGATCGATATTGATCTGAAGGAGTTCAGGTTTTTCCGTGAATATATATGTATGGAAGGGGATGCATACCCGAACATTAAGTACATCTATTCAGGAAAGATCACCCTTCCGCTGGAGGCGATAACTCTTCTCGAGGGAGAACGGCTTGCTTATGTAAGTAAGGAAGAAATCGAAGGGGTGAGATTCGCCAATATCCTCGGCCATGTCGTTTCCGAATATATAGGTCAGAGCAAGGACGCTGTCTGACTGTCCCTGTCATTCAATAAAGATAATTTTCTTGCTTTTTAGAAGAAATATGCGCTTTCAAGGCTGAGAAAGCAGTAAATTTCCTTTAAAATTTGCCACAAAAGCATCTTTTCCATCCAATAAATCAATCATTTAGTCAAAATCACAACTTTAGCCGAAGTATCTGAAAACTGGATGAAAACACACTGTAATATACAGAATATTAGTGTGATAGGTAAAATATTTATTGCCTTACAATAATTTTTTTACCTGACACGGTAAATTTTCTATTCTTTTTGACCAACGAACAAATCCTGAAGGCAGGTGTCGGTTTTAAGCGATCATACAATCTCAATTTGTTGACGGAAGCTACTGTAAAAAGTGCGCATTCTGCCATGTGACGGGAGGTAGCTACTTGCCGGGCATTGATGGAGGGTATATCTTTATTCCATAACATGACACCTGAAATTATGAAAAGAAAGACATTTTCGGTTTACATGAAAATTCTGTTTCTGTTAATAATTTTCATGTGCCCGGCAGAATTCGCTTCAGCTCCCACAAAGGATTTCACCCTGAAGGTTATGATGCTCAGGAAAGGGATGAAATATGCAGAGGAGAGATATTACAGGATGGAATACGACCGTTTCATTACCGATCTGGGAAGGCGTGAATCAGGAAATAACTGGAAGTGCATAAACAGATTCGGATTTTTCGGAGAATGGCAGTTTGCAGAATCTACGGTACAGTTTCTGGGCTTCAAACAGGTAACACTGAAGAAGTTCAGGTCAAACCCTGAAACTTTTCCTCCGGAATTGCAGAAAAGGGCTCTTGAGTCGCTCATAAAGGTAAATAACTACCTGTTGAGAGATTACGAGCACTATATAGGAAAAACAATAGCCGGAGTGACTGTGACCAAATCGGGCATGATTGCTGCGGCTCATCTGGGAGGTGCAAACTCTGTGA
>Ga0302252_1001672_pt1 | contig 12261 bp, 9 predicted proteins | sample AAG_RA_Leu_MG_FD_193511 | JGI IMG/M metagenome (GOLD analysis project Ga0302252, IMG submission 193511) | Enriched activated sludge microbial communities from anaerobic digester in WTTP, New Holstein, Wisconsin, United States - AAG_RA_Leu | ecosystem: Engineered > Bioreactor > Anaerobic >...
CGACCGGTGGAAGCATTTCGGGAGGATCGTTGTTCCATACCGATACATGGAATTCCCGGCCGTCTATGAAGTCCTCTACAATAGCCGGCTGATTCAGTTCAGAGTTTACAAAGCGGATCTGTTCTTTGAGTGAAGCCCTGTCGAATACAACCGATTTTTCCGTCAGTGTCAGACTGCAATGTTCCCGTGAAGGTTTGACAATTGCGGGAAAGATTTTCCATTCGTCTGCTTCTTCGGGACTAAGTACTGCCCCATAGGGAACCCGTATCCCCAGCGAAACAAGTTTCTCCTTGGTCTTCTGTTTATCGTAGCTTAGTTCGATAACTTCAGGTACATTGCCCGTATAAGTGAAACCGTTATTTTCAATTATTTCAGCAACCCTTTTTTCACTGTGTCCGTTGCCGGGAAGGTTTTCACAAAGGTTAAAAACGATTGTCTCGTCAGGATTGTACCTGTCCAGGATCTTTTCAAGATCCGGATTGGTCAGTTCTTCACGGCAAGTTTCCAGTCCTTCATCAATAAGCGCTTGAATCAGGATGGCGTTGGATTCTCGGGCCTCGGATATTTCTTGTCTATCCCACAGAGGATCAATGTTGTATAATACCAGAATCTTCAACAGGAGAGTTTTGTTACTAAACTAAAACAAATGTTTGAAAAATGCATAAAAATCCGGGGATTTTACTCCCCGGAACTCATGTTTTTTTCCACATTTTTTAGGTGAGCCTGTTAGAAGCAATTTGATGCCTTAAATGCATCTGTATCCATCCGGAAGGACTCCCGGATACAGGGAAAGCTCAAGGGAAGGGGTGCTGTTTGTGTGATGGAAACATGATTTTATTTTTTTCAGGATCTGACGAACTCAACCCTGCGGTTGTTGGCTTTTCCTTCGGTTGTTGTGTTTGAGTCAAGAGGCTTGCTTTCGCCCCATCCCTTTGAAGTCATTCGTCCGGCATCGATGCCCATTTCCCTAAGAGTGTTCACCACCGTGGCAGCCCGCTGCTCGGAGAGGCTTTGGTTAGAAACCTCGTCACCGTCGCTGTCGGTATGACCTTCGACACTGAAACTGATCTCCGGATGCTCCTTCATGAGAGTGAAAATTTCATTGATGATACCCATTGATTCCGGCTTCAGCGTTGCCTTGTTCACATCAAAGCGGATACCGTTGGCAATGATCTTACCGTCCTGCATGAAACGGTCGTAGTATTTCACGCCACCCTTGGCAATACGTACATTCTTAACATAGCAGTGGTTCTCATCCGAAGCGTGGTAGGCATGAAGGGTTATTCCTGCAGGATTGAAGTCAAGGCGCGGTATATTTATCAGGCGGGTATCATCAAGATATGCCTTTAGCTTGCCTTCGGTGTAAGCAATTGAAATATGTCTCCAGACATCAGGATCCTTTGCATTGTCGGGATATTCGCTGGAAGCTGTCCCCATCCTCATCTGATTCCCTGAAACGGTTACTTCAGTATAACCTGTAGGGCTTGTATTCTCCTGATTCTTTCTGTCAAACAGGTTTATCTCAAAAGGATACTCTCCTTTGTAAAGAAGATCAAATTCGATCGTGAAGATATCTGGCAGATGGTCTCCGGAAGGGTCTTTAAAATATGGGATGATTCCCGGACTTCCGTCTCTCATCATAATTACCTTTTCACCATCCAGTTCTGCAATTTCAACATTCCCCCTCCACAGGTCCCATCTGGAAGGGAATTCACCGTTCTCTTCTCCCGCAAGGATATCCTCAAAGATCACTTCGTCACCGGGCACGAAGTCGTATTTTGACCAGCTGAGAGCAGGACCCGATTTACCTTTGTCCTGGGCTCCTGCTTCAACCGGTTGTCCTTTTTCAGCAGACTCATCTGTAGTTTCCGGATCATTTTCCTGTTTATCCTTTTTCCTGAAAAGATTGCCTACGCCTTCTTCAAGCTTGTCATAGCCTTTGTCTATAGTCCTGTCGATTCCACTGTTGGTTCTGTCAACTCCTTTTTCTTTGACCTTTTTTGCAGGATTTGTAACCTGGGAATTGGCCTCGGTCGTAAAACAGAACACCAGGGCGATTAATGCCACGGAAATAATTGTATATTTCATTGCTTCCCTGTTTTGATCCAAAGTTACATTCCGTAACCATCATGAATCAATAGCAAATTAGCAGGGAGGGTCTTCTGTTTAGTATCGAGGGGTTCTTTACATAAGGTCTTCCTGGTGCTGAGGGGTAAAAAGGTTAAGTTGCTCCTCATCAATGCCGGGAGACTATGTGTTGCTGACAAGCCGGAATCTGATCAGTTGAACTCAGTCGTAGAGATGATCGTTGATTGCCTTGAGGACTTTTTGTTTCAGGTTTGGCGATACCTGGACAACTGATCCGTCTTTAAGCTTAAGGTGACCTCCATCACGCTTAAGGAATTTATCGATGAAATCAATATTGACGAGGTGCGACTGATGAACCCGTATCAGTCCCGATCCGCTTAGCATGGCATCATATTCCTTGATAGTACGTGATACCATAATGTGCTTTCCTCCTCTAAGATAGAAATGAGTATAATTACTTTCAGCTTCTGCCCTGATGATATCGGCGACCGAAATCAGCTGGAGTGCATCCGATGTACGAAGAATAATGCGTTTGAGTACTTTCCTTTCTCTTATGTTCTCCTTTAAAGCACTCAGTTTAAGCTGCTCTTCCTCGTGATCGATCAGTTCGCGGGCTTTATTTATAGCTGCAATAAACTCATCATTATCAATAGGTTTCAATATGTAGTCGAGGGCGCTTACCTTGATTGCATCAAGAGCATATTCACGGTGACCTGTGATGAATATTATCCTGAATGTTACTGACGATAACTGCTTTAATATATCAAAGCCCGAACCATCGGGAAGCTCAACGTCGAGAAAAACTATTTCCGGTTTGTGCAGCATTATGGCTGTAAGTCCTTCTGCAACTGAGCCTGCCGTTGCGATAACAATGATATCGCTGAAGTTCTTTTTAAGAATGGAGGAAATTGTATTCCCTATTGCCGGTTCATCATCAATTATTACTGCTTTCATTACAGACAGGGTGTTAAGCATAAATTCTTCTGTACGGGAGCATCATTACCACTCTTGTACCTGAGGCATTTCCCTCTTCGTAAAGGTCGATGATCTCGTAACTGATATCTTTTTCCCTGAGAAACTTCCTGAAGTGTTCGAGGCGTTTTTGTGTGAGTAAGGTTGAGACAGACTGTTTCCTGACAGGGGATTTTATTTCTGCAGCCTTCACACGGCCTATACCGTTGTCGGTAACCTCGAGCATCATGAGATTGTCGCGCAGAGAGTAGCTGACACTTATCCGGCCTTCGTCCTTCCGGGGAATAAGGCCGTGTTCAATTGAGTTCTCCACGCAGGGCTGAGCAAGCATGGGCGGAACGGAAATGTTCTCCGGATCAATCGACTTGTCAATCTGGATGTCATATTCAAAGCCGTTGTCGAACCTCAGCTGCTGAACATCCATATAAAGTTTAAGCGTTTCTATCTCTTTTTCGAGCGAAACATATTCTTCATGCGAATTTTCGAGGATGTTTCGCATCAGTCTTGCAATCTTTGTAAGGAAGGCATTTGCCTTATTCGGCTTGTCCTTAAGAATAAGGGCCTGTATTGCACAGAGTGAATTAAAAATGAAGTGCGGGTTCATCTGGGCTCTCAGCAATCTTTGCTCGAGGTCGATCCGTGAAAATTCTGCTTTAAGTCGCGTATGCCTCAGGTACAGGAAAAATAAAAGTATTACAGCGAAAAGAAGAACTGCAAGACCTGAAAGGATGGTCCTTTGTTGTTTAATCTTGTTCTCTGAGAGAAACCTTTCCTGTAAGCGGGCATATTCTGCAGCCTCCTGTTTCTTGTCGAAGTCATACTGGATCTCCATCCTTGTTATCTGTTTCAGGAATTGGTCGTTGCTTATTGAATCGCTCAGCTGCATGTGCTCCCTGAGGTACCTGTAAGCAAGATCTTCCCTGCCCCTTTTAACTGAGATATCGCTCAGAAGGAGAGAAGCATCGGATACGATGAGTGGAAGATCCTTTTCCCTTCCCAGACGGTAAGCCTTAAGGCTGTTTGAGAGGGCTTTGTCGTAGTTCCCGAGCGATTGCCAGATGTTGCCGAGTACCAGATAATATTCAGGCGGTGCAGATTTTCCAGCTTCTGATGCAATCGACATTGCCTTGTTCATGTACCACAGGGCTGAATCGGGCTGTGAAAGATAAAGCAGTGTAGAAGCTATATTATGACAGGCATCTGCTTCTCCCGAGGCAAGGTTAGTCTGTCTGTGAAGCGACAGGCTTCTGCGGAGGTAGATAAGTGCACTGTCATGTATACTTCTTGAATTATATATCTGGGCAATATTATTGCACATTTTAGCCATCTCCCAAAGGTCGCTGCGCTTTTCAGAAAGGTTCAGGTGCTTCAGGCTGTATTCGAGCGCCTTGCTGTAATTCTTCTGATAGAAGTAAGCGAGCCCGATACTACCATAAGCAACTGAGATTCCGGCACTGTCTCCCTTGAGTTCCCATAAGCGAAGGGCTTCAAAATAAACATCGATTGCCTGACTGAAAAGAGCCATATCCTTGTAGATATTACCCAGGTTATTTGTTGCGTCAGCCAGCGGAAGAGTGTCGCTTACCTCCCTGGCAGTGCTGATGGCTCTTTCGATGTATCCTTTGGCTTCTTCAAGTTCCTGTTTCTGTCTGGCAATGTAGGCCAGAACGTTCAGACTGTTGACCATTCCCCGGTGATCTCCGGCCTTCTCAAAGTATTCAAGGGCAAGTTTGCTGTATTTGCCTGAAGATTCAAGGTCATCTCTGAAACTGAAGACATATGAGAGGCCGTAATATGCACGGGCCATCCCCCTGAAATCGCCGGCTGCCTCATAAAGTCCGAGGGCCCTGAAGTTGTAGTAGGAGGCACTGTCGCCAGGATTGTATTTTGCCAGGTAAGCCATCCCGAGTGCCAGGTAAGCATCCGCAATCCCTTTGGTGAAATTAAGATCCTTCGAGGCAATCATTGCCTTGTGAGATATTCTGATTGCCGCATCAGGATTTCTACGCGCAATCAAGTAAGCTTCAGATGTGGTTTTTGAGATAGCCGAAGTATCACTAAACACCTGTCCCTGGTTATGGCCTTCGGATAAGAGCATAGCAAAAAGGATCAGAACATATTTTTTAAAGTCTATCCCCCGGATCATGGTTTTTCCCTGTTTGCACCAGAAAACTAATTTCGTAAAAAAAGTACTTCGGGTCAATGGTTTGGACAGAAATGTTATTTATCAGCGGCTTCGGAATGATAGACTTGTCAGGCTGCCGGGGCAAATCCGCAGCTTTCTTAAAGACATCCTTATCTCCACCAGTTTTGCAGTGAATACAGGAGAAGGGTTTTGCAAAAGAATTCATTAACGGTATGATTTTTGCGACAATCTACTGTAACCCAATCACAGCCAAGGTCATGAAAAAATTGTATACGGTTCTTGCACTTTCTGCTATTGCTGGGATATCAGTAATGGTCGTCTCCTGTGAGAAAGACAAGGGTGATCCTGTTCCGGGTGATCCTGTTAAGATAGATCTTAGTGTCGCGCAAAAGACAATAGTTGATCAGGCGAATAAATTTGCCTTTGAAATTTTCACGCCCATTGTTGCCGGTGAGACTAAGGGCACCGGCAATATGATGATATCTCCTTTCAGCATCACCAGTGCTCTTTCGATGGTTCTCAACGGCGCTGCGGGGGAGACCTTTGATGCAGTCAGGCATACGCTGCAGTATGATGAAAAGACTCTTCAGGAAATAAATGAGACCTATCTGAAGCTGATGGAAGATATGATCCCGGTCGATCCCAGGGTCACCATGGAAATCGCCAACTCAGTGTGGCTTGAGAAGCGGCTTGTTGTAAAGCAGCCATATGTGGATGCTCTTAAGAAATGGTACCTTGCCGAGGCAAGAAATATTGATGCTTCAGATCCCGCTGCGGTGGATATCGTCAACGGCTGGATCGAGGAAAAGACTCACGACAGGATTCAGGACATGCTGGATTACCTAAGTCCCGATCTCGCCATGCTTCTTATCAATGCTATTTATTTCGACGGCAAGTGGAGGCACCAGTTTGACAAGGATGATACCAGCGACATGCCCTTCTATGTCACGCCCGATTCTCCGGTGGATGTTCCGATGATGTACCAGGAGGAGAATTTTGCTGTTACCCATACGGGAAATGCAACTCTTGCAGAGCTTCCTTACGGGCAGGGTAATTATTCAATGGTTGTTATGCTTCCAGATGAAAATGTTACTCCCTCCGAAGCAGCTGCAACTCTCAATCCCTCTGACTGGGACAGGTGGATGCAGGACCTCTCAATGGGAGCCTCAGAAGTTCAGCTGAGTCTTCCAAAGTTTGAATATGAATACAAGCGTGAACTTAAGGATGATCTTGCTGCCATGGGTATGGGTATTGCCTTCAGCCCCGGTGCCGCCGACTTCAGTAATATTACCGACCAGGACATTTTTATATCACGCGTACTACACCAGACGTTTATAAAAAATGATGAGGAAGGCACTGAGGCTGCTGCTGCCACGGTGGTGGAATTTGAGTTCACATCGATGCCTTCCGTTACTGTCGTGAATGTCAACCGTCCGTTCCTTTATTTCATCAGGGAGACAACCACCGGTACGATCGTTTTTATGGGTCTGGTTGTGGATCCGAGGTGATCCGGGGCTCAGGAATTTATCAGCTCTCCATCTTTCCGTGCATTAGGAGGTCGAGAGCTTCATCGAATGATCCTGCCGCGATAATCTCCCCTGAGTTGACAAAAAAGATCTCATCGGCGTTCTCGATTGTATTAAGGCGATGGGCAATTATAACCTTGGTAGTCGTTTCCGGCAATCTGTCCATTATTGCTTCAAGCTGCTGTTCGGTTACCGTGTCAATATTTGCAGTAGCCTCATCAAGAATGAGAAGCTCCGGCTTTCGCAATATGGCTCTCATAAAAGCAATAAGCTGTTTCTGTCCGAGGCTTATTCCATCGCCACCCGACTGGATCTGCGTCTCCAGCCCTTTATCAAAACGCCTGAGCAAACCGGCAAGTTGAACATCCTCAAGGGCCTCTTTAAGCTGATCGTTGGAGAATCCTGCACATTCAGGATTGCCGTACATAATATTATCGCGTACCGTACCTGAAAACAGCACAGGTTCCTGCAGAATAAAGCCAATCTTCACAGCTCTCTCACAGGGAGTGTACGACCTTATATCCCTGCCATCAAGCAAGATCGTTCCCTTTTTAGCATCGTAAAGCCTTGCAATGAGAGAAGCCGTGGTCGTTTTTCCACCACCGGTGGGACCGACAAAAGCATATGTCCTTCCTCTCTGAAGGTCAAAGCTGACTTTGTGCAATACCTCCTTCCCGTTGGGATAACTGAAGGAGACATCTCTGAAATGAAGGTAGGATTTGTTTTTGTTATTACTCCTGTCATCAATGACCTTAAGGTTATTTTCAAATGAGAGCAGATGAGAGATCCTGTCCCAGGCTGCAAGCGCCAGCTGAAAGTTAGCCCACAGGGCGGCCATCTGCCTCAGTGGATTATAAAAGTTGGCTATGTAGGCAATGAAGCTTATCAATAGTCCTACCGAAAAATAGCCCTTGATAATAAGCCAGATACCCAGGGAAAGCACTATGAGCTGACCAAGATTGGATGCAAAGGTATAGACAGGTGTCAGAATAATATTGGCAATACCTGCCCTGACTGATCTGTCATAATTCTCATTGTTAACCTCTTCGAATCTTTTACGGAAATAATCGCGCCTGTTAAAGGCAACAACCACCCTGAAATTTGCGAGGCTCTCCTGTATTTCGGCAGACAGATTACCAAGACTTATGAGACTTGCTTCATTCTTCCTTCTTATCCATGGAGAAACACTTTTGGTAAATATCCATAGCAATATTGCAGGGGAAAGAGCTGCCACTCCCAGGGGCAGGCTTATCACCAGGAGAAGTATCCCTGCACCTGTCATGGTTATGAGGCTTCCTATGAACTGCATAAGCGACTGGGAAAAGAACTGGTTAACCTTATCGGTATCATTGTTTATGCGCGATATCAGGTCCCCTGCCTTATTCTGATTGAAAAAATCGAGAGGAAGTTCCTGCAGCTTATTGAAAACCGAATTTCGAAGGCTGAAAAGCATACGCTGACCAATGCCTCCCATCATACGCATCTGTGCATAATTTACGGCAAATGCCATAACATACATTGTAAGGAGTATCCCGGAAAAAAGAAGCACACCATGAAAATCTTTCGCCTGAACTTGATTATCGATTGTATAGCCAACTATATAAGGGCCTGCAAGGCTAAGTCCTGCATTCAGGAAAATGGCTGAGAATGCAATGATCAGGTTGCGGCGTTCTCCGCTAATAATTGTGATAAGCTTCCTGAGCGATGCCAGCACAGGGAGCTTCCCTGACATTTTATCCGTTACCTGGCTCAGATCATAATTCATAATGGTGAGTGCTTTTTTGTGAACTGTAGATCTGTATATATTCAGGTGAACTTTCCAGCAGGTCCTTATGCTTCCCGGAGGCTATTATCTCTCCTTCCATAAGAAGTATTATCTTATCATAATGTTTTACAGGCGCTATTTTCTGGGTTACCGACAGTAGTGTAAGGTTGGGGTAGTTTGCCTGGATATTGCATAGTATCCTGTCTTCTGTTTTTCTGTCGACCCTTGAGGTGAAATCATCGAGCAGCAATATTGCCGGATTCATGGCCAGGGCCCTGGCGAGCATGATCCTTTGCTTTTGTCCTCCCGACAAACTTGTTCCTCTTTCCGTGACCATTGTTTCTAGCTTCCCGGGAAGTGATTCAATAAAATCTTCCAGCTCAGCTGTTTCGATCGCTTTTTTCAGAGATTCTTCAGTTACAGAGTCATTAAATGCGATATTTTCCCTGAGGCTGAGGTTGAAAATTATACTGTCCTGAAATACAAAGCCAATCTGTTTATGAAATACTTCCCTTGAATATTTTTCTATAGAAATCCCATCAAATTCTATAATTCCGGAATCAGGAGATATAAGGTTAGTAAGAAGGTAGAGCAACTGACTTTTACCTGCAGCGGTAGGACCTATAATTGCACATTTGCTGCCGGCTTTGACAGAAAATGAAACATTTTTCAGTATGGGTTTTTCGTCATAGCTTAATGATACGTTCTTCAGCACAATCTCACCTTTTATATCCGATGAGATTGTTCCTGACTCCTGGGGTGGCGGTTCATCCAAAACCTTTCTTATTCTTCCGTATGAAGCTGTTGCTGAAGCAATTATATTACTCATAAATCCGATCATCATTACCGGGAAGATGAGCATTACAAGATAGCTGTTGAAAGCGGCAAAATTACCCAGTGAAAGGGTACCGAGAACAACAAAACGGCCGCCCAGGGCTAGTATAGTTACAACTGCCAGGTTTGAGACAAACATTATTACCGGAACAAGGACTGAAAAGAGTCTTACAATACTAAGGCCCAGTTCCCTTGATTCTATGTTCTTTTCGAGGAATTTTTGATTTTCAGGCTGCTGTGAGTTTAGAACCCTTATTATCGCTGAACCAAGAATACTCTCGTTTATCACCCTGTTGAGAGCATCAATAACCTCCCTGCTTTTACGGAACAGCACCCGCACTTTTCGGAAAACTATATAAAAGGCGGTAGCAATGACTGGAACCATTAAAAGAACAGCAAGTGCAAGCTTTAAGTTAATCATTATCAAGAGGACTGATGCTCCTGCAATGACGAACAGAGAGGAAATGATAGTAACAAATGCCTGGGATACAAACATCTTCACCGAGTCCATGTCGGAAGTCATGTTGGTAAGAAGCTTTGCCGGATTAGCTTTCAGAATATAGGAAAAACTCTGATGGGACAGTTTATTTGCCAGCCTGTTGCGCATATCCAGGGCGACTCTTTCAGCTGTGATGGTTTGTACTACGCCCTGGAGAAAGGTGAAAACAAAAATCCCGGATGCAGCGAGAAGGAATTGAACAACAATCTTTCCGGGATTGAACATGTTGGCTGAAAAATCATCAATTCCAACTGCAATGATCTTGGGTATAAGAAGGTTTATGCCGCTTCCTCCGAGCGCCAGAAGGATCAGAAGAAAAACAATTCCCCTGTAAGGACCTATCACACTGAACAGACCTGATTTCTGTCCTGTGTCTTTCCCGGCTTGTCTGGTGGATCCGCGCATCCTGATCTGAAATAATCTGTAAAGAAACTTATTTCAAATCAATTTTATCTCAAATATGAATTTGAAAATGGTCTTGTCTGATTCAAATTGTAGGTTCGTTGCATGCAATGATTGTGGGTTCGTTGCATGCAACGAACCCTACAACTGATAATTTTACAAATAGTTTATGGGATTATTCCTGATATATTTCCTGATCCGGGATAATTGGCCGTCAGTACAAATAATGCTATCGTAAAACCGTGATTGCCATGCAAAATCTTTGTTAATCAACCGTGCATTTGTTGTAACTGCTGATTTATATGATCGGATTACAACAGATAATGACCCTGATTTGGGGGATATACATGACATGGTTTCATTTTTGACAGGAACATCATCAGGTGATTGTAGGTTCGTTGCATGCAACGATTGTGGGTTCGTTGCATGCAACGATTGTGGGTTCGTTGCATGCAACGAACTTACAACATTCTTCTTCAACTTCCTGTTAATGATGATAATACCATGGATGTGATCAGGCATTATAATATATTCATCCAGTGTAATATCCGGAAAATGTTGCGGGATCTCATTCCACAAATTAAATGCTATTTTGCCTATATCTGATAATTGAATTTCTCCATTAACGATAGTCCCAAACCACTTCCTTTTATCCCTGGTACAGATTGTAACAAAATATTTCCCTGGCAGAGAATAATCACGTCCGGGATACCGTAATGGAATATTTTGCCACCTTTTTTTATAAAATGAATACATTCTCTCTATGCAGCGATTATTACAAAATTAAGAATTTCTTCTTTCTCATTCTCATCTTCTTACCTTCAAAAATATTTATTTGTCTTGTGTCATAACCTTTTTTAATTTTATAAAAAGCTAAACTCAGATCCATGAATGGCACACGATGTTTTTATAAGCTACTCCAGCATTGACAAGTCTGCTGGTGAAACTGTCTGTTCGATACTTGAGCAAAATGGTATAAGCTGCTGGATAGCGCCGCGTGATATCACCCCGGGACTTGATTTTGCAGAAGCCATCATCGATGGAATAAAGTCTTCCAAGTTATTTATCCTGGTTTATACATCCAGCTCGAACAACTCAAAACAGGTCATTAGGGAAGTGGACCGGGCGGTGCATTTCGGGCTCCAGGTCATCAACCTCAGGCTCGAGGATGTTCCGATGTCAAAACAACTTGATTATTACCTGAGCAGTGTTCACTGGCTCGATGCAAAGGCCCCTCCGCTTGAACAACACTGTACCCGCTTATCCTTAGTGGTTAAAATGCTGCTTTCTAAAGAGAAGTTGAGTGATGATGACCTTGAAAAGGCCATACGGGATGGGACACTACATATGGGACAGGATAAAAAATCCATTGCCGTCATGCCTTTCAAGAACATGAGCAATGATCCCGAACAGGAGTATTTCAGCGACGGGATGATGGAGGAGATCCTTGACCGACTCTTCAAGATCGGCGATCTGAAGGTAATTTCCCGGACTTCTTCCATGCGTTACAAGAATTCTGAAAAATCGATAAAGGAGATTGCCCGGGAATTGGGAGTAGCAAACATAATTGAAGGCAGTGTGCGTAGGGCAGGCAATATGGTGCGTATTGCCGTACAGCTGATTGATGCCGGAACCGATGCCCACTTGTGGTCGGAGATTTATAATGGAGATCTGAGTGATCTGTCGCGCATATTTAATATTCAGAGTGAAGTGGCACAATCTGTGGCCAGGGAGTTGAAAACTGTTTTGTCACCGCAGGAGTTGGAGCTCATTGAGAAGAAACCCACCAAAAATACTGAGGCTTACGATGCTTACCTTCGCGGTATGTTTTACTGGAGAAAACTGACCCGGAATGACCTTGAAACCGCAAAAAAATATTTTGACCTTGCAATAGAAAAGGATCCCGAATATGCGCCTGCTTATGCCGGTATTTGTTTTATATGGGGTGGGTTAATGCAGATGGGTTTTATTTCCCCTGAGGAAGCAGGTCCTAAAGGCATTGAAGCATTAACTAAGGCTATTGAGCTTG
>Ga0302252_1001673_pt1 | contig 12259 bp, 6 predicted proteins | sample AAG_RA_Leu_MG_FD_193511 | JGI IMG/M metagenome (GOLD analysis project Ga0302252, IMG submission 193511) | Enriched activated sludge microbial communities from anaerobic digester in WTTP, New Holstein, Wisconsin, United States - AAG_RA_Leu | ecosystem: Engineered > Bioreactor > Anaerobic >...
ATAGGAGGTAGGTCTGTCATCCTGACGGAGTGATCCCTGGCTTCTGGCCTCAGTATGGCTTTTTTTACCGGGAAGGCTCTGCCTTTGTTTACCCCTGCCTACACCATCACAACCCGCGTTTCAATCCGGTAGTTTTGAGCTGCGGGCAAGTCAGCCAGGGCATTGGCATAGGTGTCCAATTGCAAGGGATCATGGATGTCCCCGCTCTTATAATCTACAATAAGGGCCAATTGATTCTGGCTGGAAAGCATCAGCCTATCCATCCTCAGCAGCTTCCCCTGATGAAAAATGTCTTGTTCGGTAAAAATTCTGTCCCACTTGTCTTCAAATAGCCAGGGATTATCCAGACAGGCTTTGCAGGCTCTCTGGATTAGCTCGCTTATCGAGGCCTGCGGAAAAATGGCTCCGAAGCGTTGCAGGCATCTCCTGCCCGCCAACTGGTGCTCGGAATCCAGATTCCGCCGGATATGACTGAGATATAGATGGAGCAGGTCGCCCACCAGATTTGCCTGGTTGCGCAGCAAGTTTTGCCTCATTGCCGGATGTACATCCTTGTCGAGGGGGCTCAACCCGGCAAGAGCAAGGTTTTGATGGTGGATTATCCCGGGTAGGCTAAGTGGCTTCCAGGGCTTCGATTGGGCTTGGTCAGGCTCGCCATCTTCCTTGTCCTGGGTGGATTCCGCAAGCTGGAAAAGACTGGCCTGGCGATACATGCCATCAGCATCTGGAGCAGTATCTCCAAAGGCGGCCAGAGCAGCGTTGCAGACCAGGGCTGGGAGCTTATCCCCTGCATGATTGGCCAGATACTCTGGCCAGGGTTCTGAACTCCGATAACAGAAATAGAGGTGCAGCATTTTTTCGGCCCGGGTAAACGCTACATACAGGTTGTTCATTTCTTCCAGCATTTCCCGGTTCTCACTCGCTTTCCACAAATAATCGAAGCTCGAGGTTTTCAGCACATGCATATAATGGTTGCTGAGCCCATAGTCCCAAAGGTTTTGAAAGTCATTTCCGGCAAATTGGAAAACGGATTCCAGATCTCCGTGGTCGGCTCCCCGCCCTCCCGATAGATTGTAAAATACGAAAACCCGCTTGAACTGCAATCCTTTTGCCTTGTGGAAGGTAAGAAGCTGCAAGCTGTCTTCGCCACTAATTGAAATCTGTTTATAATCGTCCGTATATGAGTTTTCCTTCAGGTAGCTCAGAAATTCAGGGATGCTGCTTTGCCCGCTGTTCAATTCCCAGGAACTGGTCAGATCAAGCCAATGGTGCAGATTCAGATAGTCCCGCTCACCCGTCAAACTGCCCGGTAGATAACCTTCAGCCATGCTGCGGCAGATTTGGGAAACAGACCAGGCTTTGTGCAAATTTGCTTGCGTGAGCAGAGCATGCACTTCGGGGAAACTGGAGAAATCCGGTTCCAGGTATTGATTACTGGTCTTATCCTGGCTCTTTTTTATGCTTAGCAGCACTCTTTTCAGACTGCCCGTCCGCATCCGGATATAGTCTGAACGCAGGAACTGGATAAAATCCTGCCAATCGCCCCAAGCCACAAAACGCAGCCAGGCTATCAGCGGGTTTACCAGCTTGTGCTCAGTGATGCTACGATCAGGCTGATACAAACTGCTGATCTGTATTTCGTCCAAAGCCAACTGAATCTCGCTGAGTTCATTGCCTTTGCGGCAGAGAATGGCGATTGAACCGCTGTCATCGGCATCAAGAGCCGGCTTCACCATGTTTTTTACAAAGGCTGCGATAGCCGCCTTGCTGTTAGTGGCCTCAGAGTCCCTGCTGTTATAGTTTTGCAGGCAGAGCTCCACTTTTGCGCCAGGCTCGCATTTTAGCACCTGCTTGCTGGTAATCAGCGGATAACTCCAGGATAACTGACGATTTTGCAGGAAAATATGGATCATGGGGTTTTGAAACACGTTGTTGATATACTGCATGAGGGTCGGCCCACAACGCCAACATTCGTCCAATCGCTCGGTCTGAACCGTGGAAATGGCAGGAAAGATGGTCTGCAGATTCAGCAGCAGGTCTCTTTCGCCACCGCGCCAGCCAAAAATCGATTGCTTTTCATCACCTACCACGATTAGTCCGCCGAAGGGCTTTGAGCCTTCCCCCGCAGTTATTTCCTCGATAATAGGCTTCAGGATATTGAATTGGATCAGGGACGTGTCTTGAAACTCGTCGATAAGCAAAAAACGGGTTCGATGGCTGAGAAACTGGTAGAATTCTGTGGCTGAAACAGCCGATGAGGGATTAAGGAAAGGAGGTTCCTGACTGAATAGGGCTTCGAAGCAGAACCACGAAATGTCGTCGTAGCCAAGCTTTTTGTTGCGATAGATCAGCCTGTCGTATTCCTCCAGCACTATTCCCCAAAGCTCCAGTATTTCTCTCTGTTCCGGCAGAAAGAGCTTCTCCATCAGGTAATCAGCCAGATTTTTCCTGGCTTGGGCCTGGGCTTGCAGCATGAAGCCCGTTTCTTCCGGAAAACTGTTTTTTCTTATCTTGTTGCCGTTCCAAATATTATCCTTTAGAACCTGAAGGAGGCTTTCCAGCTTGTCAAGCCCGAGAGTCAGGATATTTTGTTTTAGCTGAGCCAGGCTGGAATCAGGGTCGCCGAGAAATTTTCGAAATCCGGTATTGAAAAGGGCTCCCAGGCTTGCCTCCTGTTTTTTGCGGCGCAATTCGTCCACCTGTTCGATCAGGCTGAATAGGCTGAACTGAAAACCGCGGAGTTTGGCTTCAGCCTGGCTGTTTGTGGCAAGCTCGCACAACCTGGAACTTGAGGCTTGGTGGCCCTGCATCAGGATTCTGTTGGTAATCAGGTAATACAGCCAGCGCTGTTTGATCAGCGAGGCGAAAAACCTGGTATAGTCATCCAGCGAGCGGCTTAGTTTGCGGGTTAACAGCCTATTCAGCTTATCACGGAAAACCGGCTTCATCAGGTGATTTAGCAAAAGGGGCATCTGCTTTTCGATGGCACCTGTGTCGATATCGTAGCGCTCGATGTTCCTCAGTGGTCGCACGATATTGCGAAAAATGTGGTTTATATAGGCATCGATGGTCATTACCTGCAAGCGGCTTTTATCGCATACGATCTCGTTTTTAGCGCTCAGTAGCAGGTTCAGCTCTTTCTGGCCCAAGCTTTGCAAGCTTGGTAAGAGGCCAGAGAGATTCTGCAGAAGTTCGGCTTTTTTATCCTGATCCTGACTTCCGGTTAGTAGTTCCAGATGAGCCAGGATGCGTTGCCTGATCTCTGCTGTGGCTTTGCGGGTAAAGGTAAGCACCAGAATGCAATCCAGGCTGAATTCTGCTTGACCGTAGAACTGCAGGATCAAGGCCAGATATTCCAGGGAAAGGCGGTAGGTTTTTCCCGTTCCTGCGCTGGCACAAATTATGCGGCAAATATTTTCAGTCATCCAAGTCCTCCGTTGATAGGGCGTTAAACAGATCAAGCCGTGTTATTTGTGGCAATCTGATTCTTTCTGTGGCCTTCGAGCCCATGCCAAAGCCTTGCTCCAGACAGGCCCGGAAAGCATCCAGAATTTGAGCTTTTGCCTGAGCGCGTTTTTCGGGATTCAACCCGCTTTCAGGCTCTGCATCCATGATTTTCCAAAAGACCGAGCTGAGCGCTGATTCCGGAAGGTAGTTGTCGATCAGATAGTAGAACCATTCGTAGATCGCCAGTTGGCGTTTGTCGTACCCTCCTGTTTTGAAATCCACGATAAGAGCGCTGTCTTCCAGTTCGATTCTCAGGTCAGCCTTGCCGCGGGTAGCCAGCTTGTATTCTGAGCCTGCTAGCAGCACTTTTCCCAAGCATTTGTAGCCAGATTCCTCCATTTGGTTGCCTTCGGTTTCGGGGATGAGGACAAAACTGCGATTCTGCAGATTTTTGCTTAGCCAGGTAGAATAAAAGATGTTCAATGATTCGGAAAGGCGGCAGGACAGGATATCGGCCAGGAAATCGGCATTGTAGTTTTTGGGAATCTGGTATCGCAGTTTGGGAGATTTGATCAAGTCGCGAAATTCCCTTTCCAGCCTTTCAGGATTGCCCAAAAGGGCTTGCAAGCGGTCCAGACTGTCGTGCCGGCCATGCAGTTCGCCCAAAGTGAAGGCAAAATAAGCATGCATAATATTGCCAAACAGCTTGCCGGTAATCTTTTCATCCGCTTCCCAATCCAGACGGCGGGCATTGCAATTATACTCCACAAACCAGATAAAGGGGTTCTTCAGCAATTGCAACAAGCTTGAAGCTCCCAGAGCGAGGATTCCGCTTTTCAGGTCAAGGGCCGGTTGGCAGGGAATAACAAAGAAATCGGCAGCAGGTTTGGCTTGAAAGCAGCTCGTGCTATCGCCGAAGGGGTGATTTGTTCCAAAGCTATCCTGATAGAGCTGGGAAACAGAGATCTGAACTTTTTGCCAGAGAGAGGGATAGGCAAGATCAGCATGCAACAATTGGCTCAGTTCGCCGAGGAAGGAACTGGAGCTAATATCCCGATCCAGATTGTTGTAGCAAAAGCAGATGCCGCGCTTGGCAGTGAAGAGCAGACGGAAAAAGTAATATCTTTCCCAGCCACGAATGTCGGCATAGGTTTTTAGACCGAGTTTTGCCCTTTGTGCTTCGCTGAACAGCCAAACAGGGGTCGGGGCTGCGGGCAGGATTCCTTCGATCATCTGAAGAAATACCACGGTCTCAAAGCTTCGATTACGGGCATCCAGCAGGTTGCCTATTTCCCAGGACTTTTCATCATTGCCCAGACGCTGGTAGCTAATCCGACCAGATTTCAGATAGCTGAGCAGCAGTTCTAAGAGGCTGAGGCCAAGCTCGCTGCTGGGAAAGATCAGGTTCCAGGACTGCACCAGGCCCAAGCTGTCAATCGCGGCGAAGTTGGCCAGGCGTTCCCCAAAAACCTCTTCCAGGTCTGTATAGACCTTTTCAAAATCGCTGTAAAGCCTGGACAAGGATAATGTACTTTTGGAATCACCGAAGAGCCGGCAAAGTGAACTGATGGAATCAACCGCCGAAAAGCCGGCAAGCAACTCAAACAAACCCAGAACCAGCTTCTTAAGGGGAGTTTCCGGTTTGTCATCAAACAATTGCTCGTCCACATAAAGATAGTCCTCCTGCAGCAAAGCGGCCAGTTCGTTTCCTATTTCCAGGCTTTGCTGAGCTAAAAGATCCCCATCCCTGATATCGAGAAAGTAGCGGACACAATCGAGATCACAAAGGCAGGCGGAAAGTAGCTTAATGGGCAGGAATCCGCCATTGTTTACCACGTAACGCAAACTCTGGGTCAGCAGGGAAAGTAGCCGATAGATACTGCTTTGTACAATTGAATAGCGCTGGGGCATGGCAATATCGGGCTGTTGAAAGTAGCGGCTGTAGCTTTTGGTGGTGAGTCCACTGTCGATTATGATCCCCTGGTTTCTGTTCTCTTCTTTCCAGGCCAGAAAGGCAAGAGCCATGCTGGTTTCATTTTCGCTTTCCAGGATCTGCAGGGAAGGTTTGTCGATCAGTTTATCCCAGGCTGCCTGCAGATCGAATTCCTGTTTTTTCAGCTCCTTCTCCAGTCCAAATTCAAAGCCCTGAGTGATCAGAGTAATCCTGTTGCCAGCATTTTCCAGGGCTTGTAGCTGAGCCTTTTCCAGAGCGCTATAGTAATACTGATTAACATATATGATGTCATGATTCGTCCATGGCACCTGAATTGCGTTTTCCCGCAGGAAGAAGATTTTGTCGGTAAAGCCAAGTGCCGTAATGTAATTGTAATAATCCTGACGGATCTGCAGTATCTTTTGCAGGTAAATCTCTTGCCATTCCTGAAGATGAAAGGTGCCGGAGTCATTCAGGCTGCGCAGCGATTCAGCTTCCACAGCTTCTTCGGCCAGTTCTTCCCAAAAAGCAAAAAAATTCAAGCCCCAGTCTACGATATCGCTGTATCCGAAGATGTGGAAAAACTCCCGCATTTCCTCTTTCATCACCAAGTAGAGGCAAAGCAGGCGTTTTTCGTCGGTCAGGGCTGGCTGAGGGGGAGCGATCAGCATTTCACGCAGTTCTTCCACGCTGAGAAAAATCCGCGGCTGCAGGTCCCAATTTCGGTTCAGGGCCAAGGACGCACGGTTTGCCGCGATTCTGGTAGGAAATATTAGGATGGAATCCGGCTTGGCAAGGCGATAGACCAGTTTGTCCAGGTCGCTGGAAAAATCGATGCTAAGAATCTTCAAAAAACTCTCCTTACAAAAGGGGTGAAACCAGCCGGCAAAGCGATTCCTTGCTTTTTTGGATAACGCTGCGGGTGGCAAAACGGTCTTTATCCAGATGGCTGCTGTCCAACAGGTCTTGTTCAAAGACGGCAGTGGCTTCCAGGCAGATGGATTTATCATATATGGCAGCAGTCAGTTCCAGATTATGGTTGAAGCTTCTCAGATCCATGTTTGCCGTTCCGATTAGCAATACCTCGTTATCCACGATCATTTGCTTGGCATGGATGAATCCTTTGTGGTATTCCCAAATCTGGATTCCCACCTCCAGCAGTTCCGCCAGATAGCTTCGGGAAGCCCAATAAACCATGAAGTGATCTGCTTTGCTGGGGATCAGGATCCTGATCCTGGCGCCTCCGATGGCTGCGGTTTTCAAGGCCATCAACAGGCTTTCATTTAATACCAGATAGGGCGAAGAGATATCGATGCTCTGCCGGGCCGAAGTGATCGCTGCGAAGTAGAGCTGCAAAATGCTGGCCTGGTCGCTATCGGGACCGCTGGCTGCAATCTGCAGCGGAACCTGGGGTTGACACTGTTCTCTAACTTCGGGAAGATACTGATCGATATCGTGGGCTTGCAGCAGGTTTTTACCACTCACGAAGTGCCAGTCTGCCATAAAGATGGCCTGTAAACTCAGCACTGCTTCACCCTGAAAGGCGACCAGGGAATCGCGCCAATAGCCAAAGTAGTGATGTTTTCCCAGATACCGGTCGCCAATGTTCAAGCCACCCAGAAAGGCTTCGCGACCATCCACGACGACAAGTTTACGGTGGTTGCGATAGTTCAGTCGGCTGTTTAAAAATGGCACCCAGACGGGGGAAAATGGCAGAAATTCGATTCCCGCTTTACGAAGCTGGGTCTTAAAACTCCGGGCCAGATTCCAGCAGCCCACATCATCGTAGATAAAGCGGATCTGCACTCCCTGAGCGGCTTTTTGAATCAGGGCTTCCTTGAGGCGGTTGCCAGTTTCGTCGTTGGCTATGGAAAAATACTCCAGATGAACATGCTGTCTGGCCTGGCGAATGCTTTCCAGAATCGCATTGAAGGCCTGAGGTGTATCGGCATAAATCTGCAGAGCGTTATTCTGGCTAAGAACCGCCTTGGCGTTGTTTTCCAAAAGCCGGTTAAGATGAGAGGCCAGCCAGGTGGTCTCACTTTGTTCATACTTTGGAGATAAAGATTGCAGATACTGGTTCAGAAACTGGATATCGCTCTTGCTCTTTTTTCCGAAGATTCTGCGTTTACGCCAGTTTCGGCCAAAAAAAAGGTAGAGGATGAAGCCCACCACAGGCAGAAATATCAGTACTAAAAGCCAGGCCATAGTATTGGCTGGAGAGCTGTTTTCCATCACCACTATTATGATCATCAGCAGAATGGACACGGCAAAGAGGATATTTATCACCTTCAGAGTAAGGCGGCTGAAGGTTTCCAGAATGGCACCTCCAGAAATCAATTGGATTAGCGAGGCAATCAAGGCCAGACTGAATAACAGGATAATCAGCAGGGCCAGGCTGTCCCAAAACTTATTACCGATCACTCCGTCTCCCGGTATTTTCTAACCTTATCCAAGGCTGTGTCTCCCAATCGGGGTATTGGGTTCATTGTCCACTACTACAGGCTTCGGCCAGGCCAGCCCGGCATTCAGGCCTGCTGCCGTACCCCAAAGAATTGTCGCGATTAAGCTTACTTTCATGGCGATTCTCTCCAAAGCATCTAAGCTATGGCAAGTATTGCGAATTCACTTTCGGAGTCAAGCATAATCTCTTCTTTTTATTCCCAGCTTCTCAGATCATAGTAGCTTAATCATTACCCATCCTTTACTTACTCAATATCTATTGGCTGGGTAAAGGATGGGTATAGGATGGGATCATTGGAAAGACATGGAGAACTTGCACTTGACAATCCAGCCTTTTACTCCAGACTGGCCTTCAGATTGAAAAAGAGGTTGTTTTGAAAAAGTTTGTCCATGCCATGCTGATTCTAAGCGCTATCTTCTGTTTTTCTTGCCAGGGAACGAGCCCCAGGAAAGAAGGTGGAATCGTTGTTCTCTCGCCGGAAGTGGCAGAAATCGTTTGTGCTCTGGGCGCAGAAAACCAGATAGCGGCGGTCACCGAGGAGTGCAACTACCCTCCTGGCCTGGCTGCCAAGCAAAAGGTAGGCAACTTCAGCGCTATAAACCGTGAAGCCATAATCGCTCTCAAGCCGGCTCTGGTTTTCTGCAGTTCGCTGGAACAGGAGATGATAGCGGCCGAGCTTGGAAAGCTTGGATTGAAAGTGGAAGTGGTTTACCCAGGCAGTTTGGAAGGTCTGTTCAGCGCAATTGGTCGGATAGGTAGTCTGATCGACAGGCAGACAGAGGCATCAAAGCTGATTGGTACTATGAAAAAAGATATTGAGCTGATCAGGCAGAGCTCAAAGGGTAAGCCTCGGCCAAAAGTATATTTGGAGATCTATCGCAATCCGCTGATGAGCGTTGCTGATTCGTCCTTTGTAGGAGTATTGATCGAAACTGCGGGCGGGGACAATATCTTCAGCAGCCTGGAACGCGATTATGCCCGCGTAAATTCGGAAGCTGTGATAAAGGCCAGGCCGGATGTTATGATTTGCTATTCGCAAGACAGCCTGGAAGGGATTCTGGCCCGCAAGGGCTGGCAGAATATTCCCGCTCTTACAAACCGGGATATCCTCTTTGAGAAAGACCTCAATCCCGATCTGCTGCAACGCGCCACACCCCGTAGCGTATTGGGGATGAAGCAACTAAGGCTTATTTTTGACCGCTGGCAGGCCAGACAATGAAACGCCAAGCCCTATTTCTGCTTTGGTTGCTGTTGAGTGTGGCGATCGTAATGCTCTACCTTGGTCTGGGAACCCCTGACGGCAACATCCTTCTGCAAGTGCGTTTGCCCCGACTGGTACTGACTCTATTTGCCGGAATGGTGCTGGCTGGAATCGGTTCCATCTACCAGTTGATGCTGGCCAATCCGTTGGCCGAACCTTATATTTTGGGGATTTCTTCGGGTTCGGCTTTGGGAAGTATCCTGGCCGGGCTGAGCGGATTTATCCTGTTAATGCCCCTGGGTGGATTTCTGGGAGCGGGTTTAACGATGCTGCTGGTATGGCATTTGGCGCATCAGAATGGACGGTTTGATAAAAGCCGACTGCTGATCGCAGGCGTGATCGCCGGGATGTTCTTCGCTGCCTGTATCTCGCTGCTGATGTATCTGCACCAACAGGATACGGCGCTAATCCTGGGAACCTTGATGGGTAATTTGGGGCGTATTTTTGGGCAGGGTGAATGGTATTTCTTCCTTTTCTTGGTGGGGCTTTCTCTTGCAATTTTGGCGTATCTGTTCTATTGTAGCCATGCCATAGAGATTATGGGAACAGGCGATCTTTATGCCAGCAGTTTGGGCATTGATGTGGTGCAGCTACGCCGCCGGATTTTCATCCTGAGTTCCATCGTGATCGGCATCTGCGTTTCCTATGCAGGAATTATCGGTTTTACGGGTTTGATAGTTCCGCATCTGGTGCGTTTTATCTTTCCCTCAGGACAGAAAAAAATCTATCTGGTTTCCCTTTGGAGTGGTGGTGTATTTCTTCTGGCTTGCGACCTGTTGGCCAAACACCTTCTGACGCTGGAACTTCCCGTGGGAGTGATAACTGCGTTTATTGGCTGTCCGGTTTTTGTGCTGTTGCTTAGAAAGTCCTGAGCCATTTACAACCATGATCAACAGGCGTGGAAATATTTCCACGTCCTGCTAAATCCTTAAATCCCGCTTGGCTTATCAACGATTCTGCTTAGATTTTATGGGAAAACGTTCAATGCATTTGAATTATTAGCTTGACAGCATATCAGGTTGCGCTAATGGTTGTTTATGTTATGTATGAGCATTATTTTCGCCGTTTGAGATCAGCTAAGGGCTGTGATCATTACATGCTAAGGTATATAAACTAATAACAGTGAGGAAAGAATTATGAACGCAAAGTCAGTTCTCTTGATCCTTCTTATAGGGTTGGGGCTTGGTATCGCCCATGCGGCTTACATCAGTCCCGGATGGAACTATGGATATGAGCTTGGTATCGCCCGCGGCGACAATCAGGGCTCTGCAGAAAACCTGGCGCCGATGCTGCGAGGTCATGTGCAACTGCAAATCTTTAAATTTTTATATTTAAGGGGCGGCCTGGGCTATGTTCAGTTGCATGCATCCAAGGACAAATACAATACAAATTCATTGGTAGGCGATTACCGTTTTATTGCCAAGCCTTTTGATCGTAAATGGACTCCGTTTGTGTTTTTGGGAAGCGGCGCTCAGCTCGACATGAGCGAAAAAATCCTGGATTTCATTCCGTTATATCCTTTCGGAGTGGGCGTGCAAACCCCCATCAAACCAGGTATGCTGATGGAGATAACCGCTGCTTACAATCTTACAAACTCAGACGATCTGGATAACATTTCCAGGAAAAACGGCGATGAATTATGGCTTACCGGAAATAAACAGGATGCCTTCTATTCCCTTTCAGTCGGTCTTTCTTACTACAATGCGGGTCCTCAGGAAAGAAAACCTGCTCCCGTTCCCAAGGCCGAACCGATCATCATCCCCGCTCCCAAGCCTACTCCCATCCAGGTTACCCCTCCGCCTCCTCCTCCCAAAGAAGAACCTGCTCAGCCTGATCTGAAGGTTTTGGATAGCGATAGCGACGGCCTGACCGACTACGACGAAATCAACCTCTACAAATCCAATCCCAATAATGCCGATAGCGACGGCGACGGCTTGAACGACTATGTGGAAGTGATGCGCTACAAAACCAATCCCCTGAATCCCGACACCGACGGCGATGGCCTGAGGGACGGCGAAGAAGTGAATACCCACAAAACAGATCCCCTGAAATCCGATACCGATGGCGACGGCTTGAAAGACGGCGAAGAGGTTAATCAATACAAAACCAATCCGCTGAATCCCGACACCGACGGCGATGGCCTGAAGGACGGAGAAGAAGTAAACCAGTATAAAACCAATCCGCTGAATCCCGACACCGACGGCGATGGCCTGAAGGACGGTGAAGAAGTGAGCCAGTATAAGACCAATCCGCTGGATAAAGACACCGACAAAGGAAGCAAGGAAGATGGTAAGGAAGTGGCTGAAAAGTCCGATCCGCTTGATCCTAAGGACGACGTGATGGTGATGACCGAAGGTGCTAAGTTCACCCTGGAAGGAATCCTCTTCGATACCGCCAAAGCCACCATCAAGCCAGCTTCTATTCCGATTCTGGAACAAGCCTTCTCAGCTCTGCAATCCAATCCCACCAAAAAAGTCCGCATAGTTGGCCATACCGATAATGTGGGCTCAGCTGCCAGCAACCTTACCCTTTCCCGCCAGCGCGCCGAATCGGTGATGAATTGGCTGATTAACAAAGGTATCGCTCCGGAACGCCTTAGCGCCACAGGAAGAGGTTTGACCGAACCCCGTGCAACCAATGACACGGCTGAAGGCCGCCAGCTTAACCGTCGTATCGATTTCGAAATCGTGGAACAATAAACTTAAGAACAACCAATATAGATTAACTGGCCGGAGAGAGCAAGCGCTTTCTCCGGCTTTTCTTTGCATTGGGTGTCTGTAAGAGGAGTGTGGCTTGCTTATCACGTTATAAAGCAAACCATTAGACATAGTTTCCCCCTTTTTGCTTGACAGTGAGGCCACCCTGGAAAGTATGACACCCAATAGTGTGCATCTTTAGCTCAGCTGGTAGAGCAACTGACTCTTAATCAGTGGGTCCGGGGTTCGAATCCCCGAAGATGTACCATCTAATTTTATTAGCGGTAATTTGCTCTTTGCTCCGCTTAAAAATGTGCTAAAGTGCGGTTCAATTTATCAGCCGGCTTTAGCGCCGGCTTTTTTTGTAAATAGAAAAACAGGAGATAAATGATGACAGCTCTACATGCGCTAGACAAACCTGACCGGAGTGGATATATCTTCACTTCCGAATCCGTATC
>Ga0302252_1001676_pt1 | contig 12232 bp, 17 predicted proteins | sample AAG_RA_Leu_MG_FD_193511 | JGI IMG/M metagenome (GOLD analysis project Ga0302252, IMG submission 193511) | Enriched activated sludge microbial communities from anaerobic digester in WTTP, New Holstein, Wisconsin, United States - AAG_RA_Leu | ecosystem: Engineered > Bioreactor > Anaerobic >...
GACGAGACGGCGAAAAATTGAAATGGTGGAACTGGAAAGAAAAGAAATAAATATTTAAAAGATAGTACTTATATGATTTAATATAGAAGGCGGTTTTAAATATCTTAAACCGGAGAGCTAAATGAGCAAACCGAAAATTATTATCACGAAAAACGGTCCGTATATTGTTACAGGCAATTTGCCTTTGAACAAAGAAATTGCCGAAACAGGCAAAAGCGGCGAACCTGAAAAATGGGTTGAAACAAAAAAATATCCTCGGAAAGAAACTTATGCTCTGTGCCGCTGCGGGCATTCAAAAAATATGCCTTTCTGTGACGGCGCGCATAATGAAGCTCATTTTGACGGCACAGAAACGGCGTCAAACTCTTTATATGAAGATGAAGCTGAAATAATAGACGGCGGCGGAATTATTCTTAAAGACGTCCCTTCGTTATGTTCTGGAGCGCGTTTTTGCCACCCTAAAGGCGGTACTTGGAAACTTGCCGTAAAATCAAAGAAACCCGAAGCAAAAAAAGAAGCCGTCAGACAGGCATGCGAATGCCCTGCCGGAAGACTTGTCGCATACGATAAAGAAACTGGTCAGGCTTTAGAAAATAAATATGAGCCTTCCGTTACAATAATAGAGGACCCGCAGATAAACTGCAGCGGTCCATTATGGGTCAAGGGCGGCGTTGAAATAGAATCAGAATCAGGCATAAAGTATGAAACAAGAAACCGCGTAACGTTATGCCGCTGCGGACATTCCTTAAATAAGCCGTTTTGCGACGGCGAACATGCCGGTTATGAATTTAATGACGGCGATGAATCATTGAAAAGATATTAAATTGTAAAATTAAACGGAGAAACAAAATGCCTGTTATAACCGTAAAAATAGCGAAAGGAAGAGACCTTAAAACAAAACGCGAGTTTGTGAAAGCCGTAACTGATTCGGCGGTCAAAATTTTAAAAGTGAAAAGTGAATGGGTAACTGTTCTGATTGAAGAGTTTGACAGAAAGAACTGGGCAAGCGGCGGAGAACTTCATTCCGATAAATTCGGAAAAGGTTTCGGAAAGAAAACTAATAAAAAGTAACCGAATTAAAGACATGACAATATAAACTTGCTATATATGTTTTTTTAAACATTTAAAATTAAATAAATTTAAGAACGCAGGAGTTTATAATGTTAAAAGAAATTGTTTTTGCCGCAGGATGTTTTTGGGGAGTACAGGCAGCGTTTGACAATATTCCGGGAGTTATATCGACGGAAGCAGGATATACCGGCGGCACTTTAACAAATCCTTCTTATGAAGAGGTGTGTACCGGCAAAACAGGTCATGCCGAAGCCGTTAAAATAATTTATGACAATCAAAAAATACCGGATGAAGAATTGTTGGACGTCTTTTTTCAGTCGCATGACAGTACTTCAAAAAACAGACAAGGGTTTGATATAGGAACGCAATACCGTTCTGCAATTTTTTATACCGATAATGAACAGGAGCAGGCTGCAAGAGAAAAAATAAAAGAATACGGTATATTTTTTGACAAACCGATTGTTACCGATGTCGAAAAATTAATAAAGTTTTATCCTGCGGAAGAATATCATCAAAAATATTTTGCAAAAAAAGGGCAAAAATCATGCCATATTAATTTCTTCGATAAAGAAAAATTCTGGAAACAGAAATTAAACAAAGAAAGATATTTTGTAATGAGACAGAAAGGGACAGAGAAACCTTTTACAGGAAAATATGTAAAATTTGACGATAAAGGCGTTTACAGATGCGGAGCCTGCGGGCAGCCTCTTTTCGGTTCTGATGCAAAATTTCAAACGGAATGCGGATGGCCGGGTTTTGATAATGCGTTGCCTCAGGCGGTAAAAATAAGAAAAGATTACAGCCATTCTATGGAAAGAGACGAAGTGATATGTTCAAAATGCGGAAGCCATTTAGGACATTTATTTGATGACGGTCCTACAAAGACGGGAAAACGTTTTTGTATTAACTCAGTTGCTGTCGATTTTGAAGAGCAGAAATAGAATTGTATTAAACGGTACGGCATTACAGTTATTAATTGACAATATTCTTGTTTGTGCGTAAAAATAAATGTAAAATCATTATCTTAAGAGTTCTTAATATATAGAGATGATTTTGTTTTATAATATGACCAAAAGGGAAAAACGTGATTAGAAAAGCTTTGATAAAAGATGCCAAATCAATTCAGAAAATAATAAATGAATATGCGGCGGAAGGGAAAATGCTTGCCCGTTCGCTTAATGATATTTATGAATCAATACGCAGTTTTTTTGTATATGAAGATGAAAACGGAATTGTGCGAGGATGCTGCGCTTCGGAGATTTTTTGGGAAGATGTTGCCGAGATAAGGTCTCTTGCCGTTTCTAAGGAAGCGCTTGGCAAAGGAGCAGGAAAAGATTTGGTTTTTGCATGTATGGCGGATGCGAAATCTTTAGGTATAAAAAAAGTATTTGCGCTGACTTATATTGACGGCTTTTTCACAAAATTCGGTTTCAAAATAATAAGCAGAGACAGCCTTCCTCATAAAGTATGGAAAGTATGCATCAACTGTCCTAAATTCCCTGACTGCGACGAAACTGCCGTAGAAAAAGAACTGTAATATTACGGAGTAAATATAATGAATTCGAATGATGAATATTTCGGAAGAATGAATGATCCGTCGGCTTTTTCTTTTTTGAAAGGTCCTTGCGGTGATGAAATGGAATTTTATCTTGTGATAGACGATAATAAAATTTCAGATATTAAGTATTATACGGAAGGCTGCGGATATACTAAATTATGCGGCGCTGAAACCGCCCGGCTTGTAAAAGGAAAAAATATCGGGGAGGTATTGTCAATTTCCGCCGGTGAAATAATGAAAAATATTCCTGATTTGCCTGCCGATCATATACATTGTTCTATACTTGCGGTAAGCGCTTTTTATAAAGCGGTTGCCGATTATCTTTTAAAAACGGAGACGGCGGCAATATGCAGATAATTTGGAATATTAATCCTGTTATGATAAAAATAGGCTTTTTTGAATTGAGATATTATTCCGTGCTGTTTGCATTTGGAGTTTTTTCTGCATATTTAATTTTCAGACGAATAAATCTATCCGGAAGGGCAGAAATAAAGTATTCACAGCAACAGATAGATAATCTTGCTTTCTTTATTTTGGCCGGAACTTTAATCGGAGCAAGACTCGGGCATTGTTTGTTTTATGATTTCGCATACTATTCAAAACATATAGCCGAAATATTTTTGCCTTTTACGTTTGATAAAAATACCGGATTGGTTTTTACAGGTTATCAGGGACTTGCAAGCCACGGCGGAGCAGCCGGTATTTTCCTTGCAATTGCGCTTTTTTGTAAGAAATACAAGCAGAATATATTAGCTGTTTTGGATAGAATATGTATTGTCGTTCCCGTTGCAGCAGGTTTTATAAGACTCGGCAATTTGATGAATTCCGAAATAGTAGGCAAGGCGACAAATTCAAAACTCGGTTTTGTTTTTACAAGCGTTGACGGCATTGCCAGACATCCTGCGCAGCTGTACGAATCAATTTATTACTTTATTGTTTTTTTTGTTATGCTTGCGGTTTACAGAAAGACTGATTATATCCGCATAAAAGGAAAAATGTTCGGATTATTTTTAGTGTTGGTTTTTATATTCAGATTTTCAATAGAATTTTTAAAAGAAAACCAGTCGGCGTTTGAAAACTCTATGTTTTTAAATATGGGACAGATTTTAAGCCTGCCGTTTATACTTATCGGCATTTTTTTGTTTTTTTATAAATATAAAAAAGGTGAAATTAAAAAATAATGAAATTAAAAATTTCAGCGCTTATTGTTATTTTTGCGGCTAGTTTATTATATGCGCATCCTCATGTATATATTGACAGTTTTGTTAATGTCGTGTGTGATGAAGACGGAATAAGCTGTATTTCTCTTCGTTGGGAATTTGACGATATGTTCAGTCAATCCGTAATCGGGGACTATGATAAGAATCAGGACGGTTTTTTTGATGACAGAGAATTGAAAGTTCTGTATTCAGACGCATTTATAAATTTGAAAAATTATGAATATTTTACCCATATTAAAATTAACGGTAAAAAATATAAGATTGATCATGTGAATAACTTTAAAGCTGAGATAAATGAAGGTATTTTGTATTATGATTTTGATATCCCGTTAAATATAAAATTAAATACGATAAATAAAAAAATAAATTTATCCGTTTATGATTCGTCATATTTTTGTGATGTTTCTCCTATTACAAGAAAATCCGTATCGATAATGAATGCAGAAAATATTAATTATACTATTTCAATCTCGGAAAACAAGCAGGATGCTTTTTATTACGGTCAGATAACGCCGTCTGAATTGATTTTAAATTTAAGGTTAAAAAATGTCAAATAAAAAAATTTTATTAGTTTTACTGTTTCTTTTTTTTACATCGTCTTTTGTGCAGGCAAATCCGTTTATGGCGTCTTCCGCTCAAGAATATGGGAAAAATAAATCTCAGAAAAATAAAATCGTTGAGCCTGTCAAATATCCTTCCATTGTACAGGGAATTATTCAAAAAATAACGCCTGTGCAAAAGGAGATACAGAGCCGTTTAAGTTTTTCTATGAGAGAATTTAAAAAAACAAATTCAAAAGCTGTCTTTTTTGTTTTAATTTTGACGGCTTTTGTTTTTGGTATGATTCATGCGGCAGGTCCGGGACACGGGAAGACGGTGTTATTTTCTTATTTTCTATCTAATAAGACTTTATTTGTAAAAGGCGCCGTTATTTCAGCCGCCGTAGCTTTTATGCATGCTTTATCATCAATAGCAGTCGTAGGAATTATTTCTTTTATTGTTAAAAAATCTTATTTACTAAGTTTTGAAAATATTTCAAACAGGATTCAGATGATAAGTTATACAATAATAATTCTTATAGGTTTTTTTATATTTTTCAAATCTTTAATTTCTATTTTTAAATCCGGACAAAAAATGTCAAGCATTGATAATAAAGAAATAAAGGCAATTCCTTTAGTATTAGCCGTTGGTCTTATTCCTTGTCCCGGAGCATTGATTATTTTGTTGTTTTCATTATCTCTTAATGTTTTGCCTTTGGGAATTTTAATGGTGCTTGTAATGGCTGCAGGTATGTCTGTAACTGTGACTTTCGCAGGTATGTCAGGTGTTTTTTTGGAATATAAAATTACAAGTATAAATATAAAAAACAATAAAGCATATGCCGTATTATCTTTATCTTTACATATGGCGGGAGCATTATTTTTGATATTGTTTGCATTTTTTATGCTGACATCGTATTTATAAAAGTATAAAAATTTTAATATAAAGACTTTTTGAGGATTCTATTATGAAAATTAAACTGATTGCGGAAGGATCAACAAAGTGGGAAAGATTTATAAGACATTGGGGTTTATCGTTTCTTATAGGAGAAGACGTTTTATTTGACGCTTTCGGCAAACCTAAAACGTTAATGGAAAATATAAAGAATTTAAATATAGATATTTCAAAATTGAAACATATCATAATTTCGCATGAGCATTGGGACCATACTTCCGGTTTGTGGAATGTACTTAAAATAAATAACAATGTAAAAGTTTATGTGTGCAAAAATACGGATAAAAAAATAAAAGCGAAAATTAAATCTTACGGCGCGGAACTTGTTGAAGTAGACGGTAAAGAGTATGAAATAAAACCTGGACTGTTTTCTTTGGGAGAAATGACGAAAAACGGCATAATGTACGAACAGTCTGTCTGTATGAAAACAGAAAAAGGGCTGATAGTTATAACAGGATGCGCTCATCAGGGAACTTTGGAAATAGTAAACAGAACAAAGCAGCTGTTTAAAGAAGATATTTACGCATTTATAGGCGGATTTCATCTGAAAGATTCTAATCTGCATGATATAACTGATATTGTTGAAAAATTAAAACTTGAAAATATTAAATATTTTGCGCCTCTTCACTGCACAGGCAAAAAAGCCGTTGAAATGTTCAAATCAAAATTAAACTGCATTTCTGTAAACGAAATTTAACATATTTTATACGCCAATGCTTATATAAATAAGATTTGACTAAAAAATATTTTAATGATATAAATAGAAATAATTTCTATTTACGTTTTTTTAAATGCTGCTTTTTACGGCATAATTTTTTGATTTTGGACTATTATGATTTCTTACATACAAAATATTTTTTCCAACGGCTCTTTGCCTGCCGTTATGTTTGCTGTTGCTGTTGCGGGAGCTGCGGCGTCTTTAAGTTCCTGCACAATAGCAAGACTTCCTGTCGTCTTCGGTTATGTAGCAGCGGCATCAGAATCAAAGAAAAAAGGAATATTGCTTTCTTTTGCTTTTGCCTGCGGACTTATTTTAAGTTATACGGCTGCCGGTTTTTTGCTTGGTTTTGTTACTGATTTTGCATTTAAACTTATACACATAAGCCGTTTATTATATTCTTTGCTGGGCGTTCTTTTGATTGCCGCAGGTTTGTTTTTTGCCGGCTTAATTCCATGGACGAAAAAATTATCCCTTAATCATTGTAAAACGCAAAACAAACAGGCAAAAACATTTTCTTCGGCTTTATTGTTCGGTATTATGTTCGCTTTTCTTGAAATGCCTGCATGTCCATGCTGCGGGGCTGTTCTTATGGTTATAGCAAGCTTTGTGGTAATAAAAGCTTCTTTGGTTTATTCAGGTCTTGTTTTTTTCAGCTTTGCGGTCGGGCAGAGTCTTCCGATACTTGTTATAGGCTTATCGGCGGGTATTCTTAAAAATTTAGCGCGCAAAACAGAAAAGCTTGAAAATATAATAGCTTTTGCGGCCGGTAATATTTTAATAGTTACCGGAATATTTTTGATAGTTACAGCTTAAGGAAACTTTATGGATCATCCTTCTCATTCTGAACATTGTTCATGCGGACACCATCATCACAATCATAATACCGGTCATGAAAATATTTTTAAAAAATGGATTATTACGCTCATTATTGTCGCCGGAATTATTTTTTTGCTTAAACCTTTTATAGTACGGCAGATGCTTGCCAGAAGTTCTTCGTATTACAGTTATTTTCTATACGGTGAAACGGCGCGTATTTGCAAAAACATTATTTTTATTGACAAAAGCAACCTTAGAGCATGGAAAATGCTCGGATACGCTTACAGAGAAACTGGCGATATTCAAAAATCTGCGGAAGCTTTTGAAAAGGCTTTTAAGCTCAATCCGAAAGACAAAGGAGCAATTTTTGATTTGGCGACGGCATATTACAATAAAAAACAATACATTGAAGCGGCAAAGTATTTTGAAATGATTATAGAAAACGGACCGGATAAAACAGGCTCGTTAAATATTAATGTTTTGGATTATTACAAAAGTTCGCTGGCAATGCTCGAAAAATGCCGTACGGAATCAGGACAAAATTTTCCTTCGGAGAAAACGTCGGATGAAAAGCATTAATTTATTAATTTTAGCAGTATTAGTTTTTATTATTACTGTAAGCGTTGTTGTTTTTGCATATTCGGATAATATCAGCGGAAGCCAAAAAACAATAGAAATAGATTTTAATTTATTGGAAACATTACACAACTATGTAACGGCAGACGAAAGCGATTTAAAAGAAATTCCCGGCAATATACAATCTCTAAACGGAAAAACAGTAAAAGTAACAGGCTATTTTATGGCGCCGGCAGACGCTTTGGCAGGAGAAAAACCTATAAACAGTTTTGCGGTAAGCAAAAACGCTTACGGCTGCTCATGCTGCACATGGGGACCTGCTCCGACAATATTTAACACTATTCTTGTTTCCATGAAAGACGGAACGGATATTGCAAAACCTTTTCCTCCTTTGGTTGAAGTTAAAGGTGTTTTTATTATAAGAAAAAGACAAATAAAAGATTCTGACGGTTCAAAAAGGCTTGACGTGCTTTTTTATATAAATAATGCCGAAGTTGTGAAAAAGAAAAAATCTTTATTTTAAATATGGAGGAGTATAATGTTTTTTAAAAAATTGGCAGCAGTACAATTGGTTTTAATGGCTCTGGCTTGCGTCATTTATGCAAAAGACATTCAAAGTAAACCGGAAATAATTACGACGCTGTTTCCTACATATGATTTTGCAAAACAAATAGGCGGAGATAAAGTTAATGTTTCTTTATTGCTTCCGCCGGGAGTAGAACCGCACAGTTTTGAACCTAAGCCTCAGGATATTGTCAAAATTAACAGAGCCGATATATTTATTTATACCGGTAAATATATGGAGCCGTGGGCTGAAGATTTACTGAAAGGAATACCTAACAAAAATCTTAAAATAGTTGATGCAAGCCGGGGAATAAATCTTATCTCCGAAGCAGACCATGATGAAGATGAACATGAAGAACATGCAGGACATGATGAACACCATGATAAAGAAGAACACCACCACCACCATGGCGGAAAAGACCCCCATATATGGCTTGATTTGTCAAATGATATGATTATAACTGATACAATAGCGCAAGCGCTTGCCGAAAAAGATCCTGCAAATAAAGTTTTTTATCTGAAAAATGCCGCAGAATATAAAAATAAACTTGCGGATTTGGACAAACGTTTTAAAGAAACTCTTGCCACGGCGAAACATAAAACGATTATTTACGGCGGGCATTTTGCTTTCGGATATTTTGCAAAACGTTACGGTCTTGAACAAGATTCTCCTTATGAAGGTTTTTCTCCTAATGCGGAGCCGAGCCCGAAAGTACTTGGTGAATTGATAAAAAAACTTAAAGCGTCAGGAATAAAATATATTTATTATGAAGAACTTATTGACCCTAAGGTTGCACGCACGATTTCGCAGGCTACAGGAGCCAAACTTGAACTTTTGCACGGAGCTCACAACGTAAGCAAATCTGAACTTGAAAACGGAACAACTTTTATTTATATTATGGAAAGCAATCTTAAAAAATTAAAGGAAGGGTTAGAGTGCCGTTAAAAATTATACAGATAAAAGATTTAAGCGTAAAATACGGAGACATAGAAGCTCTTTCAAAAGTTTCTTTTGAAATTGAAGCAGGAGATTATGTCGGCATTGTCGGGCCTAACGGCTCGGGAAAATCTACGCTTATAAAATCAGTTCTGGGGCTTATTCCTTTTGAAGGAGAAATACTTTTTCAGGGAGAAAGTTTGTCGGATTTTATGCTTCAGAAAAAAGTAGGTTATTTGCCTCAGAAAATGTCTTTTATCGATCAGAGATTCCCGGCGACTGCAAAGGAAATAGTCGTATCGGGCTTATACTGCCGCAAGAAATTTCCAAAAAGAGTTACGCGTGATGATTATCAAACTGCGGGGAAAATAATGGAAACTCTCGGAATAAGCGGTCTTGCAGACCGTTCTGTCGGCAAACTTTCGGGCGGCCAACAGCAGCGCGTTTTGCTTGCCAGAGCTTTAATAAATGCTCCGCAGCTTTTAATTTTGGACGAGCCTACCGTGGCTTTAGACCCGCAGTCAAGAGAAACTTTTTCTTTAACAATACAGAAACTTAACCGTGAAAACGGTGTAACGATACTTCTTGTTTCTCATGACGCCGGTTCTATAGGAAAGTATGCGTCTAAATTTCTTTATCTTGACAGAAAAGTTGTTTTTTACGGTACTTTTGATAAATTCTGCAAATCTTCAGAAATGACTGATTATTTCGGAGCCGAGCAGCATATTATATGCCACAGACATTGATTTATTTAAGGAGTTAGATTATATATGGAAGTATTTTCACAAATCCGGGAAGCTCTTAGTTTTGCTTTTGTACAGCGCGCGCTTATAGCCGGATGTTTTATGGCTCTTGGGTGTTCTTTTCTTGGTGTTTTTCTTGTTTTGCGAAGATTTTCTTTAATAGGCGACGGGTTGGCTCATGTCAGTTTTGCAACTGTGGCAATAGCTCTTCTTTTGCATGCGCAGCCTATGATAGTTTCAATACCTCTTGTTGCGATAGCCTCTCTTATTATTTTAAGTTTAAATGAAAAAGCAAAAGTTTACGGAGATGCAGCGATAGGACTTGTTTCCTCTTTCGGCATAGCTTTGGGCGTCATTATTGCATCAACTGCCGGGGGGTTTAATGTCGACCTTTTCAGTTATCTTTTCGGCAATATTCTTTCCGTAAGCGGCATTGAAGTCTGGATAACCGTTGGCATATCATTAATTGTAGTTTTGATAACGGTGCTTTTTTATCATGATCTTTTTGCGATAACTTTTGACGAAGATTATGCGTATGTTTCAGGAATTAAAGTTAAGACGGTAAATAAAATCTTGATAGTTCTTACTTCTCTTATTGTTGTACTGGGAATAAAAATCGTCGGGACAATGCTTGTTTCGAGTCTTATAATTTTGCCTGCCGTGTCTGCTCTTCAGATAGTCAAAAGTTTTAAAGCGGCTATAGTTCTTGCCGGCGTATTTGCGGTTTTGTCTGTTATCGCCGGAATTTTTGTATCTTATGTCCTTAACTATCCTTCAGGAGCAACGATAGTGATGGTAAATTTTGTATTTTTTGCGTTTTCTTTTGCTTTAGGAATTATAAAAAAATAATAAATCAGGTATTGTATGGAACATTATATCGAAAAATTAAAAAGTAAAGGATTTAAGCTGACTCCGCGCAGGCATGCCATTATAAAACTGTTTTTTGAATGCTGCGGGCACATGACTCCTGAAGACGTTTTTGAAAAACTTAAAAAGAACTTTACAAAATGCGGAGTTCCCGGAGTATACAGAAATCTTGAAAGTCTTGTCGAGTGCGGAATTCTGACAAGAATACAACAGTTTGACCGTAAAAGGCATTACGGACTGTGTCATTGCGGGCATGACGAACATCATCATCATATTACGTGCATAAAATGCGGCAAAGTCGACGAAATAAAGGACTGCGCTTTTGACGGCGTTAAAAAAATAAACGGATATAAAGTAGTAAATCATTTTATACAGATTAACGGCATTTGTTCTTCATGTCTAAAAAATAAAATACATACGGTAAAATAAAATTATGATTAAAAATATTGCGGTTTTCTTACTCTGTTTGCTTTTGTTGTTAACGCCTTTGCAGGCTGCGGTAAATATTTTCAGCGTTGATTTAGCCGGATATAAAATGACTTCTATGGTAATTGCCGAAATGAAACATGAAAAAAAATATTTCCGTTACCATGATGCTAAGCTGCTTCAAAAATATCTTGATATGCCGGACTCAAACGCTTCCGCGATAAATGTTTTTTTTGCAGAATACGGCAAAAATAAGATTTTATTTGATACCGGAACAAATGCTAAGAGCATAACAGCCGCTCTCAAAGAAATTAACGTTAAGCCTGAAGACGTAAATATTATCTGCATAACGCACATGCACTATGACCATACAGGCGGTCTTTTGGATAATAATAAAAGAACGTTTCCTAACGCCGCAGTCTATATACCGAAAGAAGAAGCCGATATCGACGAGAATAAAAATTCGGATATTTTTTCAATATACGGAAAAGATGTCAAACTTTTTCCGCGTAATGCGGAGATAGTTCCAGGGATACGCTCTGTTCCTACATTCGGGCATACTAAAGGGCATACTTCATATCTCTTAACAGGCAAAGGCCAGTCGGTTTTGATATGGGGCGATATACTGCATGCTCCTGTCGAGTTTGCTCATCCTGATGTTTATCTCGTTTATGACGCATATTCTCTTCAGACAATAGAAACAAGAAAAGAAATATTGAAAAAATATGCCGGCACAGGAACATACATTGCGGGAGCGCATCTGGTGTCATACGGCATAGGCAAAATAAAAAGAGAACAAAACGGATATATTTTTGCGCCTCTCAAAAAATAAAAAAATTTCATTTTAAAACGCTATTATAAGTTATAATAAACATATCTCCGCATTTTACGCGGTTTAATAAAATACGCAGCAAGGAGGTCTGATGAAATTAAAAACTATTTTATTAGCGGCATTATTATTTTTTGTTTTGGCGCTGCCTGCAAAAAATTCGTATGCGCTCCAGCAGGGCTGGCAGCTTGAACTTAAACGCCTGTCGCTGAATCTTACAAGCACAGAGGTTCAAAATGCGCAGGTGTATAAAGAAAACGGCGTTTCAAACGCAAGGCTTACTTCCGATTCTCAGACTCTGATTCAGGGAACGTTTGATTTTTCCGCCGATTTGTTTACAAAAAAGTCTTTTTGGTCAAATACTGTTTTTGCCGAATACGGCAAAACGTATATACGCGCGCCTGAAAAAG
>Ga0302252_1001677_pt1 | contig 12223 bp, 6 predicted proteins | sample AAG_RA_Leu_MG_FD_193511 | JGI IMG/M metagenome (GOLD analysis project Ga0302252, IMG submission 193511) | Enriched activated sludge microbial communities from anaerobic digester in WTTP, New Holstein, Wisconsin, United States - AAG_RA_Leu | ecosystem: Engineered > Bioreactor > Anaerobic >...
TCCGCTGCACGACTGGCTTTCTCCGCCTTGATTCTCTCCAGTAGTACAGAAGCAGGTTCGTCGTTGGGGTCCTGCGGGACTAGCTTGCCTTCGAAGGCTCGTTTCAGGATGGTCTGGCGGAGTGTTTCAGCCTGGCGAAGGCAGGTTTCGATCGTTTGTTCGACGTGATCGATTTGGGAGAAATGGCGCTCGATTTCTGAGATAATCTCTTTCTGCTCAGAAATATCAGGATACGGGATTACCATATTGGCTAATTTTGTTCCATTAACATTTGCTTGGCCAACCTGTTGGGACACGACAGATGAGATATATTTTCGTCCAAATGAGGAATTGATATAATAGGACAAGAAGTCAGGGGAATATAGTTCATTATCGACTCTTACTCGGATAAGATATGAGGCAAATACCGCTTCATACGACTCTCTATTAAATACTGCGGTTTTTCCAACCAATTCAGCACTGTTTGTACGGTTGAACAATACATCCCCAAGTTGTAATAAGCATTTAGAAATATCTGGAGAATTTTTAGAAATGTATTTTAAATTAGAAAAATCGATTTTCCCATCTTTGAGGTTCCCCATTCGGATAATTGGTATTCCCGAGGTATTGTCATCGGCTTTTTCAGAAGAACCATATTGAATCACTCTAGCAATATTTTGTATCTGGGTCGATATCCACTCTTCTGGGATCTCTACATACCGCCTAATATCGATATTCTCAATCTCTTTCGATTTTCGATGATTCCACTTTTTTTGTTCTCCAGTGATTTTTTTTGATAATATCTCCGCCGGCTCAATCTCCCCTTTATGTTCCTCCCGCCATTCCTGCGTGAGTCTGCCCTCAAAAGCCGCTTTCAGGACTGCCTGCCGGTAGCGTTTGAGTTGTGTCTGCGCTTTCTTCAGCGAGGCAACGCCCGCGTCCAGTTGGGTGAGGAGCTCCTCGATTTTAGCGACGATGCGATGTTGTTCGGGGAGGGGAGGGAGAGGGAGTTCAATTTTTTTTAATCTATCACCAGTAATTGCATCAAATGTTGATCCTGTGCTTTGTTCGGTAATTTTATTCTCAAATCCACGTATTAGGTATAAAATAAATAAAGAATCCATCCCTGTAAAAGGACGTAACGCGGCAAGCCCTCTTCCAATACAACATCTGTTTATTGCAATGTTCGTCGCACCAACTGGTGCTCGGATTGATAGGAGAATATCTCCAGCAATTGCTATTTTTCCGGGACGAGAACACCATTTATTAACCGTCGGATGACATGCTCCGAAGTCCAATTTACCCTGAAAAAAAGGTAATCCTTCACCTTGTTTATTATATGTTGATGATGGAGGAGACTGACCAAGAATGATTTCAACAATATTGTCAAGACTCGTGTATTTCCATCCCAAGGGAAATGATTTCAATTTCATATTTTTTCATCAGATATAACAGGCATCAAAAAGAGGCACTCGTTATCTTTATTCAAGGGAATTTTAACAAGTGAGATCTTAGCCTTGTTTTTTAATTTTCTCAGTAATTTTGTCTCCAATCCGCCAATCCTATCATTATTGTATTTTTCTGAAGTTATAGGTTCGATTTTTTTAGATTTGTCAGATACTCCAAATAAATAGATTTTGAAAGGTTGAGTTGCGGTTTTTTTATTAATATCGTTGAAAATAACTTCTACAATCTCATCATTAGTACCAACAAGGTAGTCTCTTGATTTATATTCAATCACATCTCCCTCATTTTGAACGGTATTTTTTGGTTTCTTTATTGAATTTCCTATTTTTTGGGAAAATTGAGAAAAAAATGTGGAGATTGGTTTATCTGAATTGAACTGGCTCAATAATTGAAAAATACTGTATTGTAAGGAAGCATGCAGTATACTGTCTTTAATATCAGTGTCCTTGTAGAACTCTACTAATTTATGAATGATATCAGGACATTGAATCTCATTAAAAATCTCCATCGCACCAATTCGAACAGGTCCAATATCAGGCTGATACATTTTCATACCTGCATGGAAAACATTTATATGAATGCCATTTGTGAAATCAGAAAAAAGTTGTGTGATAAAACTATCCCTGAATTCAATAGTCCCGCCCATTTTTGTTTTACCTCCGAATAAAATATTAAAATTGGGATTTCTCTTCCTTATTTTTAATTCCTCACCCGCGTTCGTTACTGTAACAAGTCCATCCATCTCATCAAAAAAAGTTTGAACAAGTGGTTCGATAGATTTGGATATTTTTTGATATTCATCATGATAATAATCAAGATCATTTTTTCTTGCTAAATAATCTTGAAGAAAATCTGAAATATGTGCGTAATATTTTTTACCGACTCTAATTTGTTTAATATCAATTATGGAAATCGGGGTTTTTAGAATAAGTTGATCATTTCCTCTGGTAAAGATCCCTGTATCTTTTAGTAATTGATTTTCAATTTGTTCGTCTGTTAATTCAAAATTGTAATGAATTCCATTTATTGCACCAGAAATTCGGTTCATCCCTCCAAGATAGGAAAAAGCCTCCTTTGAAGACAATCCGAGCCAGCGAATAAAAAATTCCGACGGAGAATGCTCATAATAAATTACACTTGTTGAATCATCACGTTTAATAAAAATAACAAATCGTTCAACATTATCTTTGTCAAGCATTCTTTCAACGACTTCCCATACTGGAGTGATCGTTCTTTCACCCATCGTTGTATGACATAACAACAAAAATTTTTGTGAGACAATTGCGAGAGCATATTTATCCGTCTCTCTCATGCGTGTCATCATTTTGTCAGAGAAATCGTTTAGCAAATATTTTAATGAATCTTCTTTTTGCGAATCTGTATTTGAAAATCTTTCCAATACGTCATTTATCCATTTTAAACAATTTTGATCAAAATCTAACTTTTCAATTGACTTTTCCTTTCCAATTTCCATTAGTGAACCGATAACTGAAGTTAGATTCTCTTTTTCAACAGAGCGTTTTCTAACATCACTCTGAATTAATTTCTCCTTAATTTGCTTAGAATAAACATAGATTGGACCTTTAGGAGTTTGAGCCATGCAAAGACCTTCAATGATGTCTATTTATTTGGACATTAACCTGGACACTTACCTATTGTCTATGCTATTCTTTGATATTGCGATAAATTTTAGGTGAAGGATCATATGTCCGTCACTTCCAGCCCCTCGTCCCGGAACCGCCGGGCGATCACGCCACGGTGGCAATCGGCAGCTTTCGCTTCGAAGCACATCAACGCGACTTTCTCCTTCTGCGCCATCGATTTAATCGCTCCAAGGATCTCCTCCTTTTCACCCAGATTCTCCGAGTATCTCCTGAATAACTCGGTGAATCCTTTCTCGGTGAGGTTCCGCCGCTGGTCGCTCTCGATCCCCAATTCGGGAAGGTGAAGATAGGATATTCCCAACTTTTCGAGGGCTCCGGAAAGTTGGTTCTTCGAATACCCGTTCTTCATGCTGTAGGGATTCTTCCGCACGTCGATGAGTTTCCCAACCTTGTTCTCGACGAGGAGGGAGAGGAAACGGTCGATGTTCCTGCCCTCGTACCCGATGGTCGCGATACCGGTTTCGTTCCGGTAATAATTTCGCAGGCGTTTGATATTGGAGAAGATGGTAGTCTCCGGGTACTGTTGGTACACGTAGTCCACGAGTTCCTTCTCGCTGAGGTTTCCGAACCTGCCGAGGCAGGTGTCGATCGCGTTCTGGATATGGGGGTAGGGTTTGGGATAGACCCGCTCGAGGAAATTCACCTCGTCTTCCGTCTGGGCAATGTATCCCTCCCTCTCCAGGTGGCGCATGTCCTGGTAGAGCTGGAATGAAAACGGCCCGTACTGGTAGGGAACGAAGTCGTAGAGGCGCTGCTCTTTCGAGACGAGAAACATCAGCTTGACCATCTTCATCTTGGTCAGGTTCTTTGTCTGCGACAGCAGGTAGAGGAACGCCCTCTCATTCTTCGTGATCATATCTATGTATCCTGTATCTGATCCGGACAGGCCATAAACGGGTTTCCGGACGGGGTGAAAGTAAGGGGTATCGGACAGAAGCGATTCGTAGGCTCACTCAATGAGCACCTCGTTCAGATCGGCGAGTAGAGATGGGAGTTCATTCCCAAAGAGACTGTAGGCCTTGATCCTTCCGCCCCACTGGTGGAAGGGAGTCTGGTCGAAATCATCCACCTCGATGGCAGCGCTGTTGGCGATCTGCTCCTTGATCATCTCAAGCCATTTCACCTGCTCGTCGGTGTACTGCCTGCCCTGATCTCTCTGTTGCTGCATCCACCTGGTGAACGCCCTGTCGACAGAGGAAGTGAAGGGTTCGAGCACATTGGCATCTCCAATGGTGAACCGGACAAGGGAGATGATATCCGTCAGCAGTTTCTGCGGGCCGGCACCGCGCACCTTCGACCTCTCCAGTTCTTCATAGGCACGCCAGACCAGATCGGTTGTCAGGTGGTACGGGGGCTTCTTAATTGCATCGGCCAGCTGCCGGATCTGCTCGTAGGTGAAGTGCCGGTGCCCGTAGGGCCTGCTGTAAATAAGCTGCAGCGCATCGAGTTCATTCTTGTTCTCCTCGATGAATCTCCTGAAGGTATCGACCACCGTGCGGGACTTCATGGTTGCCAGCGTATCCCATTTCGCTTCAATCATGGTATCCTCGCTCACAGTGTCGATAATCTGCTCATTCTTCTGGTGAAAACTGAGAAGGGTCTTTCGGAACAGGGGGACCTCGAAAGGCGCACAGGCGTCCTTCACAAGCGCCTCTTCTGCTTTTTTCATATGCTCGTCCGATGGTGTTTCGACGCCGAACATCTCCTTTGCCTTTTCCGTATGTCGGTCGATATCGATCGCATCCAGGAGCGCATTGACGATCTGTTTGAGCGGCTTTCCTCCGGTGGAAGTCTGGATCTGCTTCCTGTCGATCTCGATCAGTTCCCTGTCGAGGCGCGAGAGCCTTGCGGCGAGCGAACTCAATGAATCGGGGTCCCTTACGCCGAACGCGACGGATTGGACAAGCTTTTCAAACGAGACGCCCTTTTTTCGTTCGAGGGGCCTGGTCTCGATCTTGATCCTCTCGCATACTCCCACGGCATCCACTACGACATAATGCGTCTTGGCATTGACATCCGGTGTGACCGACTGTAACTCGGTGGGGGAGATCACCCGGGTTCCCCGTCCGATCATCTGCTCGAAATATACCTTGGATTTCACGTCGCGCATGAAGAGGAGGCACTCAAGAGGGCGGATATCCGTCCCGGTGCTGACCATATCGACAGTCACCGCGATCCTCAATTTCGGAGAATTCCGGAAACTCTGGATCAGGGCTTCTGGTTTCTCTCCCGTAGTCCGATAGGTGATCTTCTTGCAGAATTCGTTGCCTTCCGCAAATACGTCACGGCAGATATGGGTGATGTCCTCCGCATGTGAGTCGTCCTTGGCAAAGATCAGAGTCTTTGGTACCCACTTCCTGTCGGGGAAGAGGATCGGGAGCGAGTTCTTGAACGTCTGGAGCACCGTCCTGATCTGGTCAGGGGTCACTACGCTTCTGTCTAATTGGTCGGCAGAGTACTGGAGGTCCTCGTCCAATTGCTCCCACCTCTGGCGGCGCGTATTCTTGTCCCTTTTATCGATAAAAAATCCTCTCTCGACAATACTCCCGTGCTCGGTGATCGCGGTCCGGATCCGAAACACATCGTACCCGACGTTCACTCCATCTGCCACTGCCCGTTCATGGAGGTACTCCATCACGAGGTTCTGGTTGAAGAATCCGAGGGTCTGTTTGGAAGGAGTCGCTGTAAGGCCGATTAAGAATCCGTCGAAGTACTCCAGCACCTGCCTCCAGAGATGATAGATCGAACGGTGGCATTCGTCTGTGACTATGAAATCGAAGGTCTCGATCGGAATCCGCGGATTATAAGAAACTTCCATCGGTCTTGCATCCGCAGGTCCGTGATCGAACTGGGATTCCTCCTCGTTCTCCGGGTCGTATTCAGCTTCCCCCTTCAGCATCGAGTAAAGCCGTTGGATAGTGGTGATGGTGACTTTATTGACGGGATCGATCGTGTTCGAAGTGAGGTGCTGGACGTTGTAGATCTCGGTGAATTTCCTTCCATCATCCGGAGTAATGTACTGCTGGAACTCCATCTTCGTCTGGCGTCCCAGGTTGTTCCGATCGACCAGGAACAGGACGCGTTTTGCCCCTCCGTATCGGATGAGCCGGTAGATGAAACTCACGGCAGTATAGGTCTTACCCGATCCGGTAGCCATCTGGATGAGAGCTCGTGGATGTGCTTCGGCAAAGGACATCTCCAGATTGGTAATCGCTTCCTTCTGGCATTCCCGTAATCCGGTAGTGACGAGCGGGGGCAAGTGGTGAAGCCGGGTCCTGAGGGTGTCCTGCTGGTGGATCCACTCTTGCAACGTCTCCGGACGGTGAAATGCAAACACAGGCCTCGATCGTGGACTGGGATCCCGCAAGTCCCGGAAGAGCGTCTCTGCCCCGGTACTTTCGTACACGAAAGGCAGGGGAAGATGAACATGAGGGAATCGCTCTGGGAAAGAATTCGCATAATTTCCTGACTGGCTGTCCACGCCTCCGAGAGTGGTCCCTTCGGGTTTCGCTTCGATCACGCCGACGGCTTTCCGGTCCACGAAGAGAATATAGTCTGCTTCTCCTGAAATTAGTGGAAATTCGCGGACAGCGACTCCTAATGATTGTGTGGGATCATAGTCATTGAGATCCTGGACCTGCCATCCGGCAACCTCAAGCAGTCGATCGATATTGATACGGGCTTTCTCTTCGGGTGTCATTCATTTCCCATTTTTCGCATGAGGATTATTGAACTCCTATAGAAAGGATAATGGAAATAGGGTTCTTTTTATGGCTAATTATTATATCGCCTCAATTATGTAATGGATGGGGTTAAATAACCGATAAGAATTGAGCATCTCCTCTTTCACGGGATGTCCAGGTGATCGACGTTTCCTCGTACCAGGGCCGTTGATCCGGTAAGATCCAAACTCATATAGATGCACAGGGGGAAGTTAGACCATACGGTTGGGATATCGATGAAAGATGTGAAAACGGCAGTTGATACCGGGAAAGCCGTCCTGAAGAGCCGGCTGGCAGGATTGACAGGGTCGTTCTCTTACGAGGAGACCGCGTATCACCTCCCGGTTACCTTCGCGCTTACCGGGTCTCCAGTGCATACTGCGGATGAGGCCCGCATGGCATTGGAGGCAGCAGGCGAGAACCCACTGGTGGCAGCAGAGTGCCTTACCGCAGGCGAGGCTGCGGGAACCGGCCGGGAACCCGCCCCCTATACAGGATTCATCCCTGATTCTGTCCTGCGAACACTGGGCTACTCACTTGTGGACGGGAGCATCCTGGGCCTTGCGCTGGTGGCAGGGACACCATCTGATCCTACCGGGGCGGCAGGGTTGTGCCGGGAACTCCAGGAGAAGTATATGCTGACATTTCTCTCCGGGGATATCATCGGGAGCCTCCAGTCTGCAGGGGTGAAAGTGGGGATCGAGTATCGCCTTGTGCCACTCGGATCACGCCCTGCATCAGCCATCCATTTTATCGATATCCTTGCCCGGGTGGCGATGATGTTCGGCGGTGTTACACCAGGGGACGCGTCCAGGCTCCTTGCGTATGCACAGGAGCGGGCAAAGGCCATCGCGATTGTATTCCCTGGGCTGAAGGACGAAGAGGTCGCGATCATCGATGCCTTCCGCCTCCTCGGGATACCGGTGATCACACCAGGGGGCTATGAAGGAGAGGGGTGGATCTCCGTCCGCACTGACGAGGCAGTACGAACCGGGATGGAGATGCGGGGCATCAAGGTGAATGTGACCGCAATACCCATCCCGATGGCCTGTTCACCGGCGTTCGAGGGGAAGAGCATCCGCAAGGAGGAGATGTATGTGGAGTTCGGGGGCGGAAGAAGCCCGGCATTCGAGCTCCTGCGGGTCCGGCCTGGAAATGAAGTAAAAGATGGTGAAATCCGGGTGATAGGCCCTGAGATCAGGGACATCAGGGAAGGGTCGGCAGTCCCCCTCGGCATCCTCATCGAGGTTGCAGGAACGCAGATGAAGAAAGAGTATGAACCGGTCCTGGAGAGGAGGATCCATAATTTTGTCAATTACGGTGAAGGCTCCTGGCACGTGGCACAGCGTGACATCATCTGGGTCAGGATCTCAAAAGAGGCTGTTGCGAAGGGGGTGCAGATACGGGATCTGGGCGTTCTCCTGGCAGCAAAATTCAGGATGGACTTCCCCGATCTCCTGGACGCGGTCCAGGTAACCCTGATCACCGATGAAAAGGCAGTGGTTGCAGAGCGGGAGAAGGCAGAAGCGATATACCTGGAACGGGATGAACGGATCAGGGGGATGAAGGATACCGATGTGGATACTTTTTACTCCTGCACACTCTGCCAGACCTTCGCCCCAAACCATGTCTGCATCATCACCCCGGAGCGGCCGGCCCTTTGCGGGGCAATCACCTGGCTTGACGGAAAGATCGCCTACGAGATCACCCCGGCAGGAGCAAACCAGCCTGTCGAGAAAGGGAAGCTCATTGACAAAGACCGCGGAGAGTTTGAGGGCATAAACCGGTTCGTCAAGAAAGCCTCTCATGGAGAGGTTGACAGGTGCTCCCTGTACAGCATCATGGAATTCCCGATGACCTGCTGCGGGTGTTTCGAATGTATCGCGGTCATGCTGCCCGAAGTCAACGGGTTCATGGTCGTTTCCAGGGAGTTCAAGGGTGAAACCCCGTCAGGAATGACGTTCTCGACCCTTGCAGGCACCATCGGGGGAGGAGCTCAGACGCCGGGATTTGCAGGGATTTCGAAGGGTTTCATCCTCTCAGACCGTTTCCTCCAGGCAGAGGGGGGGATAGAGCGCCTGGTATGGATTCCCTCGATCCTGAAAGAGGAGATCGGACACCGTCTCAGAGAACACCTCAAAACAAAGCAGCTCGAATCGCTCTATGAGAAGATTGGTGACGAGAAGAACGCCGGAACCATCGAGGAGCTGTCGGCATTCCTCGCCTCTGTGAACCACCCGGCACTCTCCATGAAACCGTTGATCTAGGGGGAACAGCGCATGGGAATTTCAACCATTTCAGACTGGACCGGACAGATCGGGGTGTTAACAATCGGAGCCATCAGGGCAGAAGGCGGTACCAGGAGCCATGTTGTTCGGATAGGGGGAGAAAAAGACCTTCCCTGTATAGGATCCCCTCCGACAGGGCACATGCCGGTCGTGGCCTACGAGATCGCTGACGACGCTGGACGCTGGCCAGCGGTTGCCTCTCGTGCAGCAGGAGAGGTCTCCTCCGATCCGGCAGCATGGGCACGGTATGCGGAGACAGAGATCCGCCCGGACATCATCAGGCTCTACCTCACCAGCACCAGGAGCCATGGCTTCTCGGATACCGCCGGAATCAGGAAAACCATCGAGGAAGTTCTCCAGGCAACAAGCCTCCCCCTGATCATCGAGGGGAGCAACGATCCGGCGATCGACAGCGAGGTCTACTTAACAATCGGGGAAGCGGCTGCTGGTGAGCGTATTCTCTTGGGAACCGCGGAAGCGAATCGATACCGGAGTGTGGCTGCTGCCGCCATGGCCTATGGCCACTCGATCATCGCGCAGTCTCCCATCGATATCAATCTCGCAAAGCAGCTGAATATCCTCCTCCGCGAGATAGGGATACCCCGCGACAGGATCGCGATCGATCCGTATACAGGAGCCCTCGGGTATGGATTCGAGTATTCCTACTCAGTGATGGAGCGTATCAGGACCGCCGCACTCAAGGGGGACGAGGATCTCGCCATGCCCATGATCAGTTCGGCGGTCGATTCGCTCACCGTCAAGGAAGTCCGGGAGGCAGAAGGTGATGATGCGGACCGTATTGCGGTTGCATGGGAACTCTATGCCATGCTGCCGGCATATCTTGCAGGAGCCGCGATAGTGTCTGCACGGCACCCGAAGACGATCCCGCTTCTCAGGGATGCATGTTCATCGATTTTTCAAGCACATCATGGCGGAGGGGAGTGATCGCCCATGGCCTCGCTCAAACCCCTGGACATCTACAAGCTGCTCCCCAAGAAAAACTGTAAGGAATGTGGAGACCCCACGTGCCTCACGTTCGCGATGAAACTTGCCGGGGGCAAGGCCCAGCCCGGCCAGTGCCCGTACCTCGACGAGAATGCAAAGGCTATCCTTGGAGCATCCACCCGCCCCCCTGTACAGAAGGTGAAGATCGGGGTGGGTGAGCGTTCCTTTGCCGTGGGCGAAGAGATGGTCCAGTACCGGCACGAGAAGACATTCATCCACGAGCCGGGGATCATGACCGCCGTATTGGACACCATGCCCGCGGACCGGATAAAGGAGATCACCACCGATGTCCGTGACTACGTCCTCACGAGGATCGGGACCGATCTCAGGCTGAATGGTATCGCGATACGATGCGAATCAGGGAATCCCGGGGAATTCTCCCGTGCAGTGGAAGCAGTCGAATCGGTCGCAGACCTGCCTGAAGTCCTGATGAGCATCGATCCTCTCTGCATGGAAGCAGGCCTTGGAGTCTCCGGCAACTACCGTCCTCTCATCCATGCTGCAACGCATGAAAACTACCACGAGATGTGCAGGCTCGCGAAAAAATTCTCCTGCCCGCTGGCAATACGGGCAGATACCCTTGATTCCCTTGCCGATCTCTCGTCGAAGTGTGCGACAGAGGGGGTCAGCAACCTTCTCATTGACCTGACGTCGACCTCACTCCACGAGGTGTTGAACAGGACCACCGCGGTACGACAACATGCGGTGACACGCCAGACACCGGCACTCGGGTACCCTGTATTCCTCGATTGTGCGCAGCAGGGGCTCGATGATGCCTTCCTCATCACCGGCGTTGTAAAGTTCGGCTCTGTGCTGGTCTGCAATCCCCTGTCACAGCCGGCGAGGAGGGCGCTCCTGGTACTGCGGCAGAACATCTACACCGATCCTCAGAAACCCATCCAGATCACACCGGGGCTCTACAGGGTGGGGAACCCGGGGATGGACGCCCCGGTTCTCCTCTCTGTCAACTTCTCGCTCACCTTCTTTACCCTGCAGGGGTACCTCGAAGCATCCCGCGTCCCGTCGGTGATGCTGGTGGTGGACACCGAGGGCCTCTCGGTCCTGACCGCGGTCGCGTCGGGAAAACTCCAGGAAGCGATGGTGAGGGAGGCAATCGCAAAGTTCGATCTCGGGAATGCGGTCTCGCACCGGAAACTCATCATCCCGGGATATGCCGCCCCGCTCTCGGGGAGGATTGAAGATGCCACAGGGTGGAAGGTCCTCGTCGGCCCGCGAGACGCTGCGGATATCGCCGAGTTCCTTCTCCAGGAGTGGAAGCCCTGATCATGCCGACGGTCACATTCCTCCCGAGCTTCCGCAAGGTCGAGATTGCAAAGGGGAGCACCATACTCGAAGCTGCGCAGAAGGCGGGCTTTCACATAAACGTGGTCTGCGGGGGGCAGGGAAAGTGCGGGAAGTGCAAGGTTATCGTGAAAAGCGGGCGGACAGAGTTCGAACACGAGCAGTATGAAAGCATCCTGTCAGCAGCTGAAGTGGAGGATGGCGTCTGCCTTGCCTGCCAGGCGAAGGTTATCGACGACCTCCGGGTGGTGATCCCTGATGCCACCCTCGTCCAGGAGCAGCAGATCCTCGTTGACTCCGGGGAGATTCCCACTACCCTGAACCCGGCAGTATGGAAGTATTTCCTCACCCTTGTTCCCCCATCGCTCGACGACCAGTCACCCGATCTCACCCGGCTCCTCTGGGAGATCGAGAAGAGCGGCGGGCCGAAGGAGAGGTCAATCTATGCCCCGCTCGAGGTGATACGCCGGATACCCCGGGTTCTCCGCGAGAGCGGCTGGAAGATCACGGCCACGGTTGCGCTCGTGCCTGGTGGCTACCGCCTCATCCACATCGAGAAGGGGGATACTGCCAGCCATATCTACGGGGCTGCGGTAGACCTCGGGACCACCACCATCGTGGTCTACATCAGGAACCTTGCCGATGGGCACATCATGGGGATCGGCTCGAGCTACAATCACCAGATCAGCTGTGGCGAGGATATCCTCTCCCGGGTCACCTTCGCCCGGTCGGGAGGGCTCCAAAAGCTCCAGTCCCTTGCCGTCGACAGTATCAATGCAGCTCTCACCGAGGCATC
>Ga0302252_1001678_pt1 | contig 12221 bp, 12 predicted proteins | sample AAG_RA_Leu_MG_FD_193511 | JGI IMG/M metagenome (GOLD analysis project Ga0302252, IMG submission 193511) | Enriched activated sludge microbial communities from anaerobic digester in WTTP, New Holstein, Wisconsin, United States - AAG_RA_Leu | ecosystem: Engineered > Bioreactor > Anaerobic >...
TTTTTTATGCGGCAGATAGACCTTAATTGTTTCGATATCTGAGCAGGCGAGCCGCTCCCAGACCGGCGGCAGCTAGAGCAATCTCAAAGCCCGGTACGCTTTCTTCCTCCTCGGTCTCGTTCTCTTCGGTCTCATTCTCCTCAGCCACTTCGGCTCCCTCTTCTTCCTCTTCGGCATAGACAATTGTTGCGGTGGCCGTGATCATGAGCAGGCCCGCGAGCAGAATTGCCAGTATCTTATTCATTTCTTTCACCACTCGATGCAAGATCTTCCTGGTATTTTAGTTTTTGTCTCCGGCTCTCCGGCCTTCAGATTCATCTAATCAAACCAGCCAATGGCAATATGTTTATGCTATAATGACAACATAATAAGTTGAAACTGAATAGAATAGGCTTCAAGCCTATTGATAACGGTAAAGCTCTCAATGTTCAAATGAAGTGAGGATGATATTTTATGACTTTTATGGAAAGAGCTCTGGACAGAGATCGGCCGCAGAGCATCGACGATGATGTTACCCTGCCCCGTCGCCAGGAGTACCATCCCTCTCCTGTGGACTGGAGGGGTGAGGTTTTATATTTTCTTCTGGTGGACCGCTTTTCCGACGGCAGGGAGAGGGATCGCAAGCTCTTGGACCGCTCAAAACTGCCCGCCGCGCGGCCGGATATAAGAGGGATGCCCTGGAGCTGGCAGCTCTGGGCGGAGTCCGGCTCCTCCCGCTGGCAGGGAGGAAGCCTCAAGGGAGTGCAATCAAAGCTGGGATATCTGAAGAGCCTGGGGGTCACTGCATTGTGGCTCAGCCCCGTCTTCCGCCAGCGAGCCCACGAGGGCAGCTATCATGGCTATGGGGTGCAGGACTTTCTGGATGTCGATCCGAGATTCGGCAGCAGAAGGGATCTGACGGGGCTGGTGGCCGAGGCTCATAAGAGGGGCATGCGCATCATCCTGGACATAATCTTCAACCACTCCGGATGCAACTGGCTCTATCCAGCGGAAACACCTGGTGGCGTCCATGAGGCCGCCTATACCACCGATAGATATCAGTTCGGGTCCTGGAGAGATGAGGCGGGGGAAGCAGTAGAATATATTTCCGGCCGGGAGGACGGAGTATGGCCGCAGGAGCTTCAGGACAGGGAGCGCTACACCAGGGCAGGCAGCGGCAATCTTGGAGCGGGAAGCATAGAGGACGCCTGGGCAGAGCACAAGCGATCCGATTTCAAGAGCCTGAGGGATTTCAACCTAGACTCTCCCGGCCTCCTGAGCGACCTAGCCAGATGCTACAAGTACTGGATGGCTCTCACCGACTGCGACGGCTTTAGAATCGATACTTTAAAGCATGTATCCTTCGAGCAGGGAAGGAGCTTTTGCGGCAGCATCAAGGAGTTTGCCGCCAATCTGGGCAAAGAGAACTTCTTTTTGGTGGGCGAGATCGCCGGGGGCGATTGGGCTGCCAACAGGTATCTGGAAGCTCTGGACCGAAACCTCAATGCTGCCCTGGATATCGGAGAGATGCGGGAGGTTCTGGGCGGCGTGGCCAAGGGGCTGGTCCATCCGGGAGCCTACTTCCGGGGCTTCCGCTCCGATGTGGCCCTGGGATCGCATCGAAACCTGGGAAACCAGCATGTTTCTGTCCTGGATGATCATGATCACGTCTTCGGGGAGAAGGTGCGCTTTTCAGCCTATGCCGCTTCAGAGGCCCAGGTTGTGGCTGGCCTGGCTTTGCAGCTCTTCACCCTGGGCATCCCCTGCATCTACTACGGCACCGAGCAGGCCCTGGCTGGACCGGAGGAAGAGGAGCGGATGTGGCTGCCAGAGTGGAGGAGATCAGATCGCTATCTTCGAGAGGCTATGTTCGGACCGGAGCATCCCCGGCTGGGCGGGATTTCCAGCCATGCCTCCGGAAGAGATGAGAGCCTGCCCGGCTTCGGGCCGTTCGGCACCGCCGGACGTCACTGCTTTGATCCCAGGTTCCCGGTCTACAGAAATATTGCAGCCATGGCCGGGCTCCGGCAGGCCTTTCCGGCGCTGCGCCATGGAAGGCAGTACCTGCGCCAGATGGCCCTGCCGGAAGATGGACTGGACCGATTCGATTTTTATGGGGCTGGCTATGTGACGGCAAGAGGAGAGCGCCTCGAGGGACAGATCGTTGCCTGGTCACGCATCCTGGATGATGAGGAGATGCTCTGCCTCTTCAACTCCCATGGCGGCAAATCCCGCAGCGCTGATGTGCTGGTGGACGGCATCCTGAACCAGAGCGATGGCAAAGAGGAAATGACTGTGGTCTTTAACTCGGCCCAGCTGGCCAGCCGGTCCAGGAGGCAGGCGAGAGCTTACCAAAAGGGCTCCAAGCTTACGGTAAAGAGACGGGATGGTATGGCCTATGTGGAGATAAGGGATATTGCTCCATCCCAGGTGCTGGTGGCCGCGTCTCATCCGGAAAAAGAGGAGGGAGAAGTGACGTAGTATATGCTCTGCTATTTTTATTGCTTCACGCCGATATAGGGAAATATCTCAAATCCCCGGGGGAACCTGAACCTTCTTTCTCCCAGCTTCTTGTCCGACGCAGCCAGAGCCGCTATATCCTCTCCCGCTGCTTTGACCAGGTTCAGCACCTCGTCCGAGGACTCCTCCTCTTCCACCTGCTCCTTCTCATACCACTCCAGAAACTGGCCTGTGGCCCCGTCCTTCTCCTCCTCTGCCACCCCCACCAGGGCATGGATGAGCCCGGTGACAATCCTCTCGTGCTCCCAGACGTGCTGGAAGGCCTGCAAGGGCGAGCCCCAGTCTGACTGGGGCGCCTCCACCGCCAGCATCCGGGCTCTGCCGCCGCTGCCGGCAACATAGTCCAGCATCTTCATGGTGTGAACCAGCTCCTCGCCCGCCTGCAGCCTCATCCAGTGAGCGAATCCCTCCATCTTGATGGATTCAAAATAGTAGGACATGGAGAGATAAAGATAAGAGGAATACAGCTCTCTATTGGCCTGCTGGCACAATGCCTCATTCATCTTCTCGCTGAGCATGATAAAACCCTTCCTTGATAGCCAATGTCATCCCCAATTATGACATCTTTTCAAACTGCTCTTTGCCCACCCCGCATTCAGGACAGATCCAGTCCTCAGGAAGGCTCTCAAATGAGGTTCCCGGGGCGATTCCTGAGGTAGGATCTCCTTTTTCCGGATCGTAGATGTAGCCGCAGACCGTACAGACATATTTATCCATTGCTTAGCTCACTCCTTACTGCCATAATAACATGATATCCTTCCTAGATGAAATTTTCCAGGATCTCCTCGATCTTGCTCTCCCTTTCCTTTTGGCCAGGCCGGTATGATGAAAAGGACTGATCAAAGCGAGGGGCATCAATCTGATAAAAGCAGCCCAGAGGTATGGGCAGATCGGAGCGATTGTAATTCCAGGACCGGATGATCTTCTGGGCATGCTCAAAGCTGCTCCGATCGTTGTCCTCAACCACATAGGTCCATTGGTTGTAGCTCTCATAGAGATTATGATATGATACACAGACCTGGAGCACATCCACAAAGGAGAAGCCCCTATGAAGAATGGCTTCTTTGAACAGCCGCTGCAGCTGCTCAATGCCGTGGCTGTAGCCCCGGGCGATATAGGTCCCTCCGGATGAGAGCATCAGCTCCAGGGGATTGAGGGGCGGCTCGACCGCTCCGGCTGGGGTTGACCGACCCCGAAAGCCGGAGGGAGAGGTGGGGGTGTACTGGCCGGTGGTCAGGCCGTAGACCCGGTTGTCATGCAATATCAAAGTGATATCGATGTTCCTCTTGGCGGCAAAGATGAGATGCTCCAGACCCTCGGCCAGGCTGTCTCCGTCCCCGGAAAAGCAGATCACCTTCAGATCGGGATTGGCTATCTTGATCGCCGTGGCCACGGGTATGGTCCGTCCATGAATGGAATAGAAACTGTTTACATTGAGGTAGTCCACGATCTTGGCGTGGCAGCCTATTCCGGAGACCAGGACCACATTTTCCAGCGGTAATCCCTCCCCGTCCAGCTCAGCCAGAACTGCTCTCATAGCGCCGAGGATGGAGAAATTGCCGCAGCCGGGGCACCAGGTGTTTGCTGCACCGCTGGCCAGATCCTTGGGATTGATTTGCTCGGGATTCATATGCCTGCACCTCCCAGATTATGGAGAAGATCTTCCCGGGAAAACGGCCTTCCGTCGTACTTTAAGATCCGGTCATCGACCTTAATGCCGTAGCATGCAGCCAGATCGGCCAGCTGTCCGGCAGAGTTGCACTCTACCGCCAGCAGCTTCTCCACACCCTGCAGGGCCTCTATCAGCCTCTTTTCCGGGAAGGGCGAGAGGGCCAGCACCTGTACCGCCCGCAGGCCCAGCCTCTCTGCAGCCTCCACACACACTCCTTTATTGGACCCCCAGCAGAGGAGAGCGGTCTTGCTTGATGTCTGGCCATAAACCTTCACTGTCTCATATTCCTCCATCTCTCTGGCCAGAGATTGGCCCTTTCTCCGGCGCTTCTCGCTCATCTCCCTGGTGAGGCCAGCATCCTCGCTGGTTATCCCCTGCTGGTCATGCATATAGCTGTCCGTCTTTATCACCTGCCCCTTCTGAGGAGGGAAGGCCAGAGGTGAGACGCCATCCTCCGTCTGAAGATAGCGCTTGTATGTTCCATTTCCATCCCAGAGCATTATAGGCTCCTCTTTCGCTTTGCCGGCCAGATCTCCATCGAAGCTGTAGAGGCTCTCGCTCAGTGTCTTGTCGCTGAGAATCATAGCCGGGATCTGATATTTCCAGGCCAGGTTCAGAGCCCTCCCCGCCCAGATATAGGCCTCATCGACATCTCCCGGTGCCACCACCAGCCGGGGAAACTCCCCCTGGCCGGCGTGAAGAACAAAATGCAGATCACCCTGGGCGGTGTATGTGGGAAGGCCGGTGGAAGGGCCAGCCCTCTGGGCCATGACCACAACTACCGGCAGCTCGGCCATGCCCGCCAGGCTCAGGCCCTCGGTCATGAGACAGAAGCCGCCTCCAGAGGTTCCCACTGCGGATTTGATCCCAGCATAAGAGAAGCCCAGGGCCATGAGCATAACAGAGATCTCGCTCTCCGGATGGATCACCTTGAGGCCGAAGTCCCCGGCATAGCTGGCCATGAGGTCCAGCACGCTGGAGGATGGTGTCATGGGGTAGGCCACATAAGCGCCGAGGCCGGCCCGGATCAGCCCCAGGCTGATGGCCTGGTTGCCGGTGAGAAGGGGCCGGGGAGGCGGGGAAGCTTCTGATGATCCGGTCCCGGATCCGGACCCGGTGCTGATGATATCCTTAATCTGGCAGAAGTGCTCCGCCTGCTCAAAACCCTGCCGGGCCACCAGGAGGTTCAGCTCCAGCTTCTTTTGCATATGCTTTCTCAGGGTCTCCTCTAAGACCGGCCAGCCTATGCCCACCGCCTTGCAGTATCCTCCCAGAATGCAGCTGTTCTTCATGATGGCCGGCGCGCCGGCCTGCTTGAGGATGGAGGATACGGCCAGGCCGCATCCTTTTCCGGCCAGGCCCTCCGGGCTGACCTTATCTGCATCGTATATGACAAAGGAGTTCTCCTTCAGCCTGTGCTGATGCTTTTCAACTGTTTCCTGGTTCAGGGCGATCAGCACATCTACAGCATCGGTATGTGTGAGGACCCTGCCCCGGCAGGCCCGGATCAAGGAGAAGTTGTGGCCGCCCCGGATGAGCGAAGGGTAATCGTAGTACATGTAAATGCTGAAGCCCAGACGGGACAGTAGGCGGGATGCGGTCAGGCCGGCCTCATTTATGCCGTCTCCGGCTATGCCCCCGATGAGAGTGGAAAAATCGTTCAATTATATCTCCCCCATGGATGATATTATTATGAATTTGCCCTGCCGGCTATTTTATAGTGATACCTTTCTATATAGAAGCAAGTCTATATAAGAGCTTTGCAATCTATTAAAACAAGAAACGCAGATGGGCCAGAGGGCTCGCACTTTCCGCTCAAGACGAACAAGGTGAGATGAAGATGGCAGGCATAAGCTACTCCAAGAGGGTCATGGATCACTTCATGAATCCCAGGAATGTGGGGGAGATAGAAAGCCCGGACGGATACGGCAAGGTGGGAAATCCGGTCTGCGGTGATCTCATGGAGATATTCATCAAGGTAAAAGAGGACAGGGTGGAAGACATTAAGTTCAGGACCTTCGGCTGCGCCTCGGCCATTGCCGTATCCAGCATGGTCACGGAGATGGCCAAGGGAATGAGACTGGAGGAGGCCATGAAGATCACCCGGGACGATGTGGCCGATGAACTGGGTGGCCTGCCCCCCCAGAAAATGCACTGCTCCAATCTGGGGGCGGATGCTCTGCATGCCGCCATAGAGGACTATTGGATCAAGACGGGCAAGATCAGGCCGGAGGATGCCAAGCATAGGCAGGAGCAGGAGGGGGAGGAAGGGGAGAGCTGCGGGACGTGAGTCAGACAAACTCGATCAATGCCTTAGCTACCAAAAAGATCTTTTTTGGTGCTTTGAGAATAATCAAGGTTAATTTTTATCGAATAATGAGAATTCCGAGCGATGTCATGTCCATGGATCGGAAAGCTAATAGATGCTCCTAAAGTCTCAGAGAATCACTCATTGATAAATGGGATTCTCAAACATGGATTGGAAGAGCCGCTTTCAGACATAATAATATATATACCTGATAGAGTTAATGGCTAGACAAAAAGTGGGAAGATCCAAATGAATGCTAATGAGACAAAACTCCAGCCAATTCTCGAGGGTACAAAACAATATGTTGTTCCCCTTTTTCAGCGTCCATATAGCTGGGAAAAGGATCAATGGGGGCGATTATGGGATGATTTAAAAGAATTATGTGAAGATTCCAATCCACGTACTCATTTCATGGGATCCATAGTCACTTTACCGACAAGATCAGTTCCTGAAGGTGTTACAAAATATTTGCTTATAGATGGTCAGCAGCGTCTCACTACTATATTTGTATTATTAGCAATATTACGTGATAATGCTATTGCAAAAGGCAAACAAGAATTGGCTGAAGAAATCCGTAATACTCTATTAGTCAATCCGTATAAAAAAGAAACTGATTATTTTAAGCTTTTACCAACTCAGATAGATAGAACCTATTTTGAAAAACTCATAAGAGACTCCGCTATGGACGACCATAATCAAATTATAAATGCATACAGATTTTTTTCAAGGAAATTATCCGAAAGTGGCTTTGAAGAAGAAACATTAAAAAAAGTAATAACAAATAATTTGTCAGTCATCAGTATTTTGTTGGATGTGAATGATAATCCTTATTTAGTCTTCGAGAGTCTAAATGCTAAGGGCAAGCCTCTTTCTCAAGCAGACCTAATTAGGAATTACTTCTTTATGCGTATACATATAGATCAACAAGAAGCTATCCATCGTCAATACTGGAAACCAATGCAGGACGCTTTGGGGGATAGTTTAACTGAATTTATTAGACATTATATCATGAAAGAAGGTACAATAGTCAGACAAAATGATATATATTTTATCTTAAAAGAGATCACAAGCAAGGGAGACGTTATTGACTGGCTTAAGGATCTTAAACGATTTTCAGAATATTATGAAAGAATTATGAATCCTGAAAAGGAAGATGTGCCGGAATTAAAAAGAGGTTTATCACGCTTGAATAGGCTGCAAGTAACTACAACATATCCTTTTTTATTAAATTGCTACAATAACTATTCTTCCGGAAAGATAAATTTAGAGCAATTTGAAGATATTCTAAATATTCTAGAAAATTTTATTATTAGGCGGTTCATATGTAATATCCCTACAAATCAGTTAAATAAGATATTTTCTCCATTAAATCTGCAGATACAAAATAGTGGATTTCATGATTTTATTGAAGGTGCAAAATTCCTTCTGCAAAATAAAGGATATCCCAACGATATTGAATTCAAAGAGAGATTAAAGGACACTAAACTCTATGGAGCCAGTGACAGGGCAATTAAAACCAAGCTAATTCTTGAGACCTTAGAAGAATCATATGCTCACAAGGAGAAAATTGATTTCACTGGATTGGACATAGAGCATATAATGCCACAAAAACTAACTGAATATTGGAGGAACCATTTAGGAGATGATTGGGAGAAGACGCACAATCTATTGCTCCATACAATCGGGAATCTTACATTAACTGCATACAATCCAGAGATCTCAAATGGAAGCTTTGAACAAAAGAAGCCTTATTATAGTAATAGTCATTTAGAAATGAATAAATATTTTAGTGACATTAACAAATGGACCAAAGAAGATATCGAATCTAGATCTGAGAATTTAGCAGATAAAGCTCTAGAAATATGGCCATATTTTGGAAATGAAAACTCGAAGATAATTGAAAAGAGTAGCTATACGGGAAAGACACCTAGAATCTTGAAATTCTTAGGTCAAAATGTAAAAGTCTCTTCTTGGAAAGAAGTCTTAGAAGTAACAATGAATATAATAGCTGAAGATGAACCCGAAAAATTCCTTGAATTAATCAAGCACTTTCCGAGTTTTATTAATTGGGACGATAAAAAATTCAAATTGGCTAGGCCGCTGAAAAATGGAGCATTTGTGGAAGTGGATCATTTATCGGCAAAAACCACTCAGCGTCTATGTTATCAGGCACTTGAAACGATAGGCTTAACCGCAGAGGATTGGTCTGTAGAGACAACAGACAATTAATATTTTTATAAAATTATAAGAATCCATAGCGACCTATTATGCGTATTGGTCTCCAAGATCTTAAGCCCTGTACGATCATGCAGTTATCGAATAAGCGGCTGTAGACCTCAAAGATATAACGCAGCTTTATCTGGAAAAGTTCCCCATTTATCAAAAACGGTTACTTAACCTCATTATTTCCGATTAATCGCCTTCCACCTGGCTATCTTCGCCGCATAGGCCCCGGCCACAAAACCGGCATCAATGTTGACCACGGTGAGGACGGAGCAGGACTGGAGCATGGAGTATAAGGCCGCCTCTCCGCCTCCGCCCAGGCCGTAGCCGGTGGAGACAGGCAGGCCGATCACCGGGGCCTCCACCAGCCCGGCCACCACCAGGGCATCGGCCTCGGCTATCCTCTCCAGGCAGGGGAAGAGGCGGTGAATTCCGGCCACCCTCACATCGTACTCATAGATGACAGAGCAGCCCATCTCCTCCGCCACCACCCGCGCCACCTCCGCAGCGGGCATATCGGCTGATGCCAACAACACCCCTCTTGGCCCGCATGCAGCACACCACCACTTCATCCGCAATTCGGTGAGCTAATATGAAATGACTTCCAACCCGGGAATACGCATAAAATGGCTATCATTAGATACTATTGCAGCTCCATTGGTCATGGTGATAGCTGCTATCAGCTCATCAAAATCGTTTATCGACTCTCCACGAGCCCTGAGGCTGGCAGAGAGAGCCGCAAACCACTCATAAGAATCTTCGTTTATGGCAAGGACCACAAAGGCTCCCAGCAGCTTCTTGATCTTTAGTATGTACTCATTGGATTTCGTGGGCAGATATGCGCCTTTATACAGCTCAAGTGCATTGATTTGGGTGGTGCATATGGTTTCTCCAGCCTCTTCCATTTCTATGATTTTTCCAAGCGCCGCCTGCTTGCCGTGCAGGGCATCGATCAAGATTGTGGTATCAAGTACCATCATCAAAAATCAACTTCTCGCATTTTGGATTGGCGCATCTCTTTAGACGCGGCCTCAATTCGGTCTGCCAGAGCATCATCCTGACCGATCTCTGCCAAGATCTGGGAAAGCTTTGGTTTGGATGGAAAGTTCTGCATAATAACCTCTGAAAAGCTCTGATTCTCGCTCTTTCGACTCTTGAGCCGGTTATATGCCTCTTCAGTTATAGTTATGGTCTTGGTGGACATAATTAAACGTACGTGCACGTACTTGTATTAATAGATAATGCGATAGAGAAATCTTTACTGGAGAAAAAAAGATTGCCAGAGCTGAAGCTTACTGCGTTTTTTCGATTTTGCGATCGGTACATTCCGCTTTTTGCCTGGCAATCTTGGCCGCATAGGCCCCGGCCACAAAGCCGGCATCGATGTTGACCACGGTCAGGACAGAGCAGGACTGGAGCATGGAGTACAAAGCCGCCTGGCCGCCTCCACCCAGGCCGTAGCCGGTGGAGACGGGAAGGCCGATCACCGGGGCTTCCACCAGCCCGGCCACAACCGCTGGCAACGTGCCCTCCCGGCCTGCTGCCACTACCAGGGCGTCAGCCTCCGCCATCCTCTCCAGGCAGGGGAAGAGGCGGTGAATTCCGGCCACACCCACATCGTACTCGTAAATGACGGAGCAGCCCATCTCCTCCGCCACCACCCTCGCCTCCTCTGCGGCGGGCATATCCGCCGTTCCGGCGGCGAGGATGCCCACCAGGCCACTCTTATCCGTGGCAGGAGCAGTCCTCATGACCACTGTCCTGGCCACGGGATTATGCTCCAGGGTGCAGCCTTCCGGCAGATCCGCGGAGCGGAATAGCTCAAGCTGCGCTGGAGAGATACGGGTGATGATCACGCTGCCCGTCGCCCGGAGGTGGGCCAGGGAGATCTCCAGAAGATCCTCTCCGTTCTTGCCCTCGGCCAGGATGGCCTCGGGAATGCCCACCCGGTCCGCCCGGCAGATGTCCAGCTTGGCCACATCGCCTACAGGGAGGTAGCTATGGTTCTTGATCTGCCGAAGGGCCTCCTCTGCGTCCAACTCACCACGGGAGAAGCGCTCCAGCAGCGCTCTCAGCTTGTCTTGCACGTCCCTTTAGAAGGGCGGCGGAGCATAAAGGGTTTATCCCCTGGAAAGAAGTCAGGATCTCTATGCTGGTCAACCTCGATCTTCACATCCATTCCCGTTACTCCATGGCCGTCTCGGCGGACATGAACCTGCCCGAGATCGCCAGAGAGGCGGCCAGGAAAGGGGTGAAGATCGTGGCCACGGGAGACTGCCTGCACCCCCGGTGGCTGGAGAGCATAAAAGAGCTTCCTGAAGTCGATGGGCTCTACTGCCTGGGAGAGACCCGCTTTGTCCTCAGCGTGGAGGTGGAGGATAGCAGCCGGATGCACCATCTCATATTCCTGCCGGAGACATGCAAGGTGGAAGAGCTGGCGGAGAGCTTCGCTCCCCACTGCACCAGCCTCTCTTCAGACGGCAGGCCCAAGCTGCACCTCGCCGCGCCAGAGGTGGCCGATCTGGCCCTGGAGGCAGGGGGCATGGTGGGGCCGGCCCATGCCTTTACCCCCTGGACGGGGATGTACGCCTACTACAGCTCGCTGGCCGAGTGCTATCAGGAAAAGGCGGAGAGCATTCGTTTTATTGAGCTGGGACTATCCGCAGACACCGATTATGCGGACAGGATAGCCGAGCTCTCCAGCCGTACCTTTCTCTCCAACTCCGACGCCCATTCCCCCCGCTGCAACAAGCTGGCCCGGGAGTTCAATCGCATGGATCTCCAGGAGCTCAGCTACAAGGATCTGTGCCTGGCCATCTGCTGCAAGGATGGGCGGAGGGTCAAGCAGAATGTGGGCTTCTTCCCGGCGGAGGGAAAGTACAACCGGACCGCCTGCACTCGCTGCTACCGGCAGTTCACCCTCCTGGAGAAGGATGAGCTGATGGGCCGCTGCCCGGCCTGCGGCGGGAGGATCAAGCTGGGGGTCTGGGACAGGGTCAATCTGCTGGCTGACTACGAAAATCCCGTCCATCCCGACCATAGGCCACCATACCTTCATATCATCCCCCTGGCGGAGATCGCCGCCCTGGCCCTGGGATACAGGAGCGCCACCGGAGCAGCAGTGCAGAGATGCTGGAGCGAGCTGATCCAGGGAAAAACGGAAATCGATGTGCTGATGGAGGCGGATCTCTCGGAGATACCGGCGGATCCCAGGGTGCTGGAGGCCATAGAGATGTTCCGTCAGGGAAAAGTTGAGGTCGTGCCGGGGGGTGGGGGGAAGTACGGACAGGTTAAGATGGCAGGAGGATATGCGGGCAAGAAGGAGAAAAGGGAGCAGAAGTCGCTTTTTGATTTCTAGCACTGCCTCCAATTCATTTCCTCACACCTCCTTTAGCAAGGATTAAATTCTCTGATGATCTATTAAATGCAGTATGTTCTCGGAATACATCCAGGCGGCTTTAATGCAGGCAGAGTACGACACCCTGGAAGACGGTTCTTATGTAGCGACTGTACCAGGAC
>Ga0302252_1001682_pt1 | contig 12201 bp, 13 predicted proteins | sample AAG_RA_Leu_MG_FD_193511 | JGI IMG/M metagenome (GOLD analysis project Ga0302252, IMG submission 193511) | Enriched activated sludge microbial communities from anaerobic digester in WTTP, New Holstein, Wisconsin, United States - AAG_RA_Leu | ecosystem: Engineered > Bioreactor > Anaerobic >...
ATATGGAAAATCTGAGGAGAAAACGGGATTCAGGAGGCAAGAACAGGGAAAATTAGAGTGAAAGCGTTAAAATATTGATGGAGTTCGTTATGGGGAACATCGACCTTTAGTTAATCGGAATCCTCTCTAATATCTCGACCAATCCCGAATCCATGTGATAGTGTGCGCCCAGGATCATCAGCTCTCCCCTCTCTACCTTTTCCGATAGTATCGGCTGGCTGCTCTCCAGGGCCTCGACGAGGTTATGGACGTTGTTGTCTATGGAACAGTTCAGCAGGTCGCTCTCCTCTCCCGCCTCTCTGGCTTGGTCCACAGCTGGCTGGATGAAGTCGATCAGGCAGCCGAGATGGCCCTCGGTCTCTCCCCCTTCGATTGCAGCAGTGACTGCGCCGCATCTGTCATGGCCCAGCACAACGACCAGGGGCACACCCAGGTGATCTATGGCGTATTCAATGCTGGCCAGGGAGACATTGTCCAGAACCTCTCCCGCCGTCCGGATGATAAAGACATCTCCCAGCCCCTGATCGAAGATCAGCTCCGGCACAATCCGGGAGTCGGAGCATCCCAGGATCACTGCAAAGGATGCTGGCCGGATAAAAGCTCAGCCCGCCGTTCCGGGGATTGATGGGGGTGGCTGGCATTTCCCTCAGCATAGCGAAGGTTGCCGTCCATGAGATTTTGCAGAGCTATCTCCGGGGTGAGGCTGCTTTCCTCTTCCGAAGCGGTTGCCGTTATGATCGTTGCTGAAGCTATCAGGGCTATTGTCAAAAGAGCTTTTGCTATTATGATAAATTCCTCCAGTATCTTGCCATAAAATGCTGAACTAAAAATCTTTCCCTCATAAAGTTGCAAATATGTTATTATTGATTATGGGAATAATCAATCGCATGGTATTTCAGGCTGGAGGAGGCAGATCACGGCCTGCTTATATGCTGGCAAGGATCTGAGATCCGGTATCCTGCCAAAAGCAGACAGATATTTTAATTACAACCGATCACCTCTCCCTCCAAGGTGATCATATGTTTCCGGGACTAGGAGGTCTGGGCGGAAGGGGCGGCATGAGCCCCAAGAAGATGAAGGGCATGCTCAAGAACATGGGCATAAATATCGAAGAGCTGGAGAATGTCGTCGAGGTGGTGGTGCGCCTGCCCGATCGGGAGATAGTTATATCCAATGCCTCGGTGGCCATAATGGACGCCCACGGCCAGAGAAGCTATCAGATTTCGGGAGACGAGTCGGAGCGGCCTTTATCCGGCGAGGCGCCCCAGGTGGCAGAGCCGGCGCTGGAGATCCCGGACTCGGATGTGGAACTGGTCGCAGCTCAAACCGGGGCAAGCCCAGACCAGGCCAGAGCAGCTCTCCTGGTGGCAGGAGGCGACCTGGCTGCAGCCATAATGAAGCTGTCTGCAAAATAGATCCTAGAGACAGCGGCCTAAATTTTATTTTGCAAGCATGCCGGTCATCATTCGCGATCCGGTTCACGGGGCCATATGCCTGGATGAGCTGGAGAAAGAGCTTGTCCTCTCCCGCCCCCTGCAGAGGCTGAAGGGCATCAGACAGCTGGGACTGGTGGACTCGGTCTACCCCGGGGCAGCACACAGCCGACTGGAGCACTCTTTAGGCTGCATGCACATGGCCGGTCGGATGGCTGAGCATCTCGGCCTGTGCATGGAAGATGTTAAACTGGTTCGCCTGGCCGGGCTGCTGCACGACCTGGGCCATTCCGCTCTCTCCCATGCTGTGGAGGGGGTTCTGAGCCGAAATCCGGACCTGCAGCCGGTCATGGATGGCAGGGCAGCCTTCCGGCATGAGCAGTTGACCCGGCGCATCATCATGGAGCATCCCTTCGGTGATGAGGCTCTGGGGCTGGCAGAAAAGCTCTACGACCAGCCCGATAAGCTGTTCTCTGATATCGCCGAGATCGCCTCTGGTATGAGGCCGCCCCTGGGCCAGATCATAATGGGGGATATCGATGCCGATCGGATAGACTTTCTTCTCCGCGACTCCCACCACTCCGGCGTCTCTTTAGGGCTTGTAGATACCGACCAGATCCTCCAGGCCTTGACCGTCAAGGAGGGGCGGATTGTGCTGGCCGGTCAGGGCGACTATGCCGCAGAGATGTCCCAGACCGCTGCCGAGTCCATGCTCATCGCCCGGGCTCATCACTACAATGCCCTGGTCTACCACCCCCGGGTCCAGTCCCTGCGGGCCATGCTCCTCTTGGCTCTGGAGCGGGCGCTGCAGGGGTTGCCGGTAAATGAGGCCCGGAGCAGCATCATACTCTTCTTTCGGGAGTACACCGACCCGGATCTTCTGGATTTCATACGCAGGAATGGTGACGACGCCTGCCGGAGCCTCCTGGATAGCATAATCTTTGGCTGGGCCCTGCCGCTGGCGGCCAGATTCGACCACCGATCCCTGCCGCCTGACATAAGGATGGCTCTTTCCACCATCTCCCGCCACGGACGTATGAGAAAGCTCTTTGAGGATTCACTGGGCCGGAAATATAGGGCCCTGGTGGATGTGACTGTGGGCAGCGGTGTTCCCCGCTCCATGAGAACTGAGGCGGGAGCATTTCTCTATGATGATTCCGCCCTGGCAGCAGGATTGGTCCGGTCGCTCACCCGCCAGATCGCCATATCCTTCTTCTCGAAAGATGCCCCCCAGATCTTCCTGCCGGAGATAAGAGACCAGGCGGAGAGGCTTCTCACCTTCATCCGCTCCGAGAGCAGCCTTCCCATAGACGGGTTGCTGCTGCTGTTCTTTGCCCTGCACCGCATGCTCTCGGAGAGCTTCGGGGAGAAAGTTCTGGTGCCACGCATCAGAAACATAACCTGGCTGTACCGAACCGTGGCCAGAATCAAAGAGCAAGGGCCTTCGGAGCTGTCCGGACTCTTCGACTACAGCTTTCAGGGCCACTATGGCTTTCCCTACAGCGAGAAGCTCTTCGAGGATATCCAGATATTAGTGGCCAGCGGTATGATCTACCAGGATTTGAGGCACTATGAAAGAGAGGGACAGTGGCTGCTGCGGTACGAATATATGCTCACGGCGGAGGGAATAAGATATGCAGATTCTGTCTCCAATTCCTACAAGAGAGAATCGGAGGCATTAGCTCGCCATCTGAGGCAGGAGAAGCACTCCATTCCCTATGATGTGGTAAGCCTTAATCTGCGAAGCTACTCTGGAAAGAGAGACTGAGAAGGAAGCCCCGAAAAATAGAGGCTGCGAAATGGAATCTGAAAAATATCCTACTGATTTCATGGTCATCGATATCAAAAAATCATGGCAGCCGGCATTAAAGCACGCCGGCCATCCGGGATCAATCGGTCTAATTCATCTGGTGCTTCTTGAAGGGGCTCTGCTCGTAGGTCTGGACGGCGCTGGAGGGTGTCCAGTCATCGCTCAGGAAATCGTAGATAGCTTCTCCGGTCCAGGCCAGCTCTCCACCCTTCTTGGCTCCCGTGGCAGTGTATACGGGAGGCTCTGCAGCGGGTGGGGTGTAATTCTCGTCCAGGAAATCGAGAATGGCATATGTAGAGTTATTCAAGGTGGTGTTGTTATTGGTCATATTTTTGAGCACGCCCATAGCTTGATCGGCCAGGGGGGCCTCAAACTTGCTGGGGGTCCAGCTGTCATTGAGGAAGGCAGCCTGAGTGGCAGTGGTCAAGATTGAGGTCTCGGCTGGTTCAGCCGTAGCCTTGACTTTGTCTTTCAAAACCGGTGCGGCAGGTTCGGCTACAATGGCGGGGAGCAGCCCGCTTAGAGCCACCAGAGCAATTAGAGCAAGTATAATATGTCTCATGGGGCCTTAGTTACTTTCCAGGTATCCATAAAGCTTTCCGTCGGCGCAGGGTATAGTCATTGGATCTGTTTTTTGTCTTGCAGGGCTTTCAGCTCTGAGGCCGTCGCCCCGGGATGCTCGGCCAGATATGTCGCCACATGGGGCAGGTGCACCAGAGTGCAGTTGATGCAGCTCCAAAACCTCTTTCCTTTTTTGGTTCTCACATAGCCTCCCAGCTCCTCGTCCTTGCAAGGGTAGAGCGGACAGAAGCAATGGGTACAATCCTGCTCCGGGAGGCTATGGCAGGGATAGTAAGGACAATTATCTCTTCCTGTGGCTTGGGCCGGCTGGTCTGCTGTCTCCCGAAGTAGGCACGGATCATCGGTGACCATGCCGTCCGCTCCCAGACGCAGCATCCAGCCCGCCTCTTGTAGGCTGTTGACTGTCCAGGGGTAGACCGCCAGTCCCTGCTGATGGGCCTCTTTGAAGAGCCTGGCATTGACCCTCCTGGGAAAGATGGCAGAGGCACCTGCCTCCAGCGCCAGCCGGACGGGATTGATGGGCAGAGAGGAGATGATTATGCCGGTCTTAAGAGAGGATATCTCTGAGAGTTCGCGCAGGCTGGAGTGATAAAAGGAGGTCACCATGCAGTCTTCTCCAGAGACGCACTCTGCAATTAAAGCCTCCAGCCCCTCCTCCTTCATCTCTATGATCAGGCCGAGGCCCAGGCCTCTGGCCAGGGATAGGGCCTCCTTGAGCGTGGGAACTGCACAATCCCGATCCAATCTGCCGTCGCGATTCCTGAGAAAGAGGCCTTGCATCTCCTCTCGGCTCAGGTCTCCCACCAGCCCGCAGCCGCTGGTGGTCCGGTCCAGCCTCTCATCATGCATCAAAACCAGCTCGCCATCGCGAGAGAGCCTCACGTCCAGCTCCACCCAGTCTGCCCGGCACAAGGCAGCCTGCCTTATTCCCCGCAGGCTATTCTCCGGAGCAAGGGCGGCAGCCGTCCTATGAGCTATGACCAGAGCCATTAAAATTAGATATGAGATGAAAATATATCCTTTTATCCTTTTTTGATGCCATAGCCTGGCAAAGGATTATACCCCCGCAGGGCGACAATTTTTCCAATGCTGGCCAATTTGGATAAGTTTTGCAGACTGAAGAGGGACATAGCGCAGATCAATATAGATCCCCTGCAGAGAGGGGGAGTTCTGACCCCGGAGGCAAGAGCCGCCCTGGTGGAATGGGGAGACGGATATTCCGTATGCGACTATTGCGCCGGGATGCTGGACCATATCACTAATCCTCCTGTTGAGGAGTTCGTGCACTCCGTCCTGCCTGAGTTCCTGGGCACGGATGAGGTGCACATAACCCACGGAGCCAGGGAGGGCAAGTTTGCAGCCATGCATGCCCTCTGCGAGAGGGGAGACACTGTGGTAGCGGATGCAAATGCCCATTACACCACCGTTCTGGCGGCAGAGAGAGCGGGCCTGAAGATCGAGTATGCTGCAGCCAGCAAGCCTCCCCAATATGCCATATCCCCAGAGGCGTACCTGCAGGCCATAGAGCGAGCTTATGAGCAGAAGGGAAATGTGAGCCTGGCTGTTCTCACCTATCCGGACGGAAATTATGGCAACCTTCCCCCTGCAAGGGAGATTGCTGAGGTCTGCCACGACTACAGCGTGCCTCTGCTGCTTAACGGAGCCTATTCCGTGGGACGCATGCCGGTCAATGCCCGGGAGCTGGGCGCAGATGTCATCGTAGCCAGTGGCCATAAGTCCATGGCTGCTTGCGGGCCGGTGGGGCTGCTGGGCGCCTCGGAGGAGTATGCCCGGCCCATATTCCGCCTCTCATCTAGCAAGAAGAACAAGGAGGTGGAGCTTTTAGGCTGCACCGTGCGGGGCGCTCCACTCTTAACATTGATGGCCTCTTTTCCCGCTGTGGTCCAGAGGGTGGCCTGCTGGCCGGAGGAGGTGGAAAAAGCGCGCTGGTTCTCGGGGGAGATGGAGAAGATGGGAATGGTACTGCAGGGAGACCAGCCCCACAACCATGATCTGATGTTCTTTTTGGCCGAAAACCTCTATCAGATCTCCCAGAAGGCCAAGAAGGGGCGCTACTTCCTTTATCGGGACCTAAAGGATAGGGGAGTATCGGGAATCAAGCCCGGTCTGACCCGCCAATTCAAGCTGTCCACCTTCGGCCTCTCCCGGGAGGAGCTGGAGAGGGTCTTGCAGGCATTCGGCCAGATCATAGACTCCTACCAGTAGCATTCTATCCTCTCGGATAGGGCCTGAGACATCCTGAGCTTGGCCCTCCGAAGATATCCTTTCGGGGCCGGATACTATGTAATCCGGAAAGAGGGGAGGCGCAAGGATCATCGCCCTCTGCTATTTCGCTGCAGTTACAGGCACAGCTGCTTCTCCAGCCAAACCCTCTGGAGCAGTTGCTCCGTCTTCTCCATCTGCTCATCGTCTCCCTTTATCCCCAGCCAGACCGCCCCTTCTGCGCCGCCTATTCCTCCTGCAGCTATCATCTCCGCCTCAGCGCCGGTCATGAGCCTTATGGCCTCGATCTCGGTGAAGACCTCTCCCGGAAGGGGAAGCAGTCTGGGGCCGCTATTTCCGGGGAGATTGAGCCGGGAAGCGAGGCTCATGAGGTCGCCCGCAATTCTCTTTTCCAGGCCCACCGGAAGGATGAGCCTGACCCGGCGGCCCACTGCTGCCTGCAGGGCGGCCATTGCCGTTCCTCCCTGAGGATGGCCTATGAGCACCGCCGCCTGCCTATGTTCCAGATCAAGGGCATTGGCTCCTTTGAGGACGATATCTCCTTCCTTTAGATCCGGGGCAACATCAAAAATGCTCTTTCCCCTCTGCCAGACCCCTCTTTCTATCACCACATCGCCCGGAAATCCGCTCTCATCGGGCAGCCTTCCCTCGGCAGTGGTCTCTCCCGGTGGAAGGACCACGCCCCTGAAGAACCTCTTTCGAGAAAAACCATCTGACTGGCCCAGACTCTTGAGGATCTCCTCGGCCACATAGCCATTGGTGGTCCCCGCCACCACGACCAGGGTTTTGGCATGGAGGGCTTTTTGTATGGCAGGCTGGACTGCCAGGGCAAGGGCTATGAGCCTCTTGCCTGCGGCTGGGGTGACAAGGAACTGCTTCATCTAATATATGATGATGTTTTGTAGAGATAAATTCAATGGTGAAGTGGAGGAAGCATTTTTGGATCCGCAGGACCCTCGCCGAACTCATAAATATAACAGCGTCTGGCAGGCATTGCGATTGGGCAAAATGCGGATGCTTGAGTGAAGATGAGATAGCTACATCTAAAATACCAGTCCGCTCCTCGCGATTGTCGGAATGGATGTGTCGGAATGGATGAGGTGACCGGGCTTCCTGCAATGGATGAGTCTGGATTCCCGTGTGTATAGAGATCTTCTCATCATGATCAGACTGTATAGGATACGAACGCTGAATGATATTAACTCTCTGAGATATACACCCCGAGAGAGCATGATTCGCTTACTTCGGGCATTGATTTTGTCCTCGCCATATTGGCCCTTTGCCTCTTATTCATTCCATTTGTACAGATAGATCCAGTGATCGCATCTCAGATCTTCTTGCTTGCCGATTGCCCAATCCGTCTCATCGGGACATTGGGCGAATAGACCATCGTCCGTCTTCTTTATGGCCAGGCCAGCCATTATCCCCTTGAGGAAGGCGGATCGATGGTCTTGATTGATGTTGCCGATGATATAATTAATATACCGTCCCATTGTTATTCCTGGAATCGATTTATAGACATCCAGCTCATCTGAAATCCGGTATAGTTCCTCCTCCGAGAAGCCAAAGCTGGCCAGGAGCGATCTTATTTTGATATCCTTGTGCATGCATATGGATAACGCTCTAAAAGGATATAATCCTTAACATTTGAAGATGATATTGTCTGGACGATACCCGGCCAAGTCCAGGATAAAAGCGGGATCTTTTATGCTCAATGCCGGTCTGAAGCCTCCCCCCTGGCTACAGTCTCCTCTGCACTTCCGGCCGGTGATCGGGAAGTAGCCAATAATCAATCAAATACGGTATATTCCTCAGAATTGCTCTCCTGCTCGCTCTTAGCAGCGTTTTTCTTGGCATCGATCAAACTCTGCAGCCCATCTGCATCCAGCGCGGCCAGCTCCCAAACCCTGGACTTATATACAAGGGGATAGATTCTGAGGCTCCTGCTTCCCCGCCGCACCGACTCGGACTTGATATCCAGCTTTGAGAGCGCCTTTCCCAGGCTTCTGCTACCCATCCCGGCTGCCTTCGATGCCTGATCCGGTGTAGGCTCGCGATTGCCGTCGAACTCCGATTGGATATAGTCCAGGGCTCTCTTCAGCGCCTCCATATCCAGGGCTGCCGCCTTGGCTTTGCCCGCTCTTGTCTTCCTTTTGGCAGCTCTCTTCGAGCGGGATAAAGCAGGTTCATTGGGCATGGCATCAGCGGAAGATGCGGCTGCCAGCCGGGGCTCCCATTCGCTCAAGGAGAAAACCATGGCTCGACCGCGTTTCTCCATAACGATCTTGTTTTCCCGACCCAGCCAGCCCAAAGCCCCAAAGACCTCTTCCCGGCTCAGAGATGTAGTTTTAACAATATCGACGATATTTTTCGGTCCATTCTGGCTAAGCGTCCTCCAGACAATCCCCGCATTGGCGCCAAAAATTGATTCTACCGTCCTTTCATTCATGGATAGTCAATATGTTTTTCCGCATATTAAGATACCGCATAAGCATAAGAGGTATGCCATCCTTTAAAAGAAAGGGCCTTTCAGGCCTTAGAGCAAGGAAAAGAGGCTCTTTTTATCCCCAATGCATCAGGCCCGATATGGGCATAAGTCAGATCATCCACCCTCTATCCGTAGACCTCCCTGATCAATTCCAGGACGGCTCTTTGCACCAGATCAACTGCCCTCTCCGGGATGTAGGATCGGGGGGTCTGAGAGCGGGCCAGGCAGATGAAGGCGGGGCGGCTTGCGCCCTGCAGCACCGCCCTCACTCCCACAATTCTTCTCCGGACCAGGCTCTCGACGGGACCCCGGTCGTCATTGCCATAGAGGCCATCGAGGTCAATTCCCAGGGCCACGGGATTCAGGCAGTCCTGCATATCCCTCTGGAAATCATGCAGGCTTAGGCGCCGGGGCAGGGGAGCGGTCTTGGGGCTGGACTCATCTCCCACCAGATCGGTCTCCCCTCCGTTCCAGAAGATCCATCTGCTCTCTCCTGGGCCGCTCTTCACTCTGGTTTGGGGCGGGCTCTCCGTCTCGTATCCGCTGGCCCTGCCGTAGGCCTCCAGCCGCTCCCGGCCGGGATGGTAGTGGTAGAGCGCGCCCATAACACCATAATGGAAGGCGGGGCAGGTGAAGTTGCCCTCATTGACCAGGGATCGGCTGTAGCTCTCCAGATAGGGCAGCAGGCGCTGTAGATGATGATGCCTCTCCCGGCCCTCCCGGGCGGGCAGGGCGGGGCAGCAGTGGAACATGTCGTGGTGGGCGTCTATGCGCAGGGCTATCAGGCTGCACTTGCGGCGGAGGAATTCCATAAACCAGTAGGGCATGATCTCATTGTGGGGATCGACGATGATGGTCTTGATCCCATTGATATCAAGCTCCACATGAGGGAAACGATCGGCAAAGGAAGACATCGAGCTACCCCTGGGATCTCAGAGTAAAGATAACTATTATTCATGCATATTGTTCTGCAAAGCTAGATAAATTTATCGCGCCGTTGGCTGCTTTGTGAGATGGAGGAATGAATGTGGGCTATGATATCCCCTTGAAGCTGGCCTGGGATGAGCTGGACCGTCTGGGCCTGGAGACTTGCTCCATTCCCTTTTTGGGAGAGGATTATCTGATTCGAAAAGGCGAGAGTGCAGTGCGGGAGCCCTCGGACCAGCCGGCCGGGGAGATGGAAGCGGTGCTGATTCTGCACTACCTCATGGGCATGGCCGGGCGCGCCTTCTCTCCCACGGGAAGCTGGATCTCCTTCAAGGAGGCGCCCGCCGGGGTGACCTTCTGGCCCGCTCTGGAGAAGAGCACCATCAGGCCGCTGGCGGAAGCCCTGCAGAAGGAAGGCCGGGAGTTGATGGAACTCCTGCAGAAGCGGCGGGGATGGAGAAGGATAGAGGGCGGGGATATGGCTCTGGAGGTGGAGGCCCTTCCCGGCATCATGGTCCGGGTGATATTCTGGGAGGGAGACAGGGAGCTGCCGCCGGAGGTTGTTATGCTCTTCGACCGGGCGCTGACGCAGGTATACTGCACCGAGGATGTGGCGGTGCTGCTGATGGCAGTGGCGCAGAGGATAATGGAGGCAGGGCGAGGGTAGATATTTATCTGAAAAGTGGTCTTATCAAAAACATGCGACAAGTCGTGATCGATCCGGGAGAAGACGGCTATTTCGTGGCCGAGGTGCCCAGTCTTCCCGGCTGCATAAGCCAAGGGAAGAGCAAGGAGGCGGCTCTGGCCAACATCAAGGAGGCTATCGAGATCTACATTGCCGCTTTGCGGGAGGATAACCTCGCTGTTCCGGAAGGGAATTCCTAAGCTTCCCGCCCAGAAATTTCACTTATTCCACGAATTCGTAATGCCGGTATCCCTGCGAGTCTATTCCCGCCAGCACGAACTCCTGGGCTGGCTCGACCACGCTTTTCTCTTTCCTGCCCTCATGCAGCATCTCATAGTCCGCCAGCGATATCTCCTTTCTTTCCTCCAGCCTCTCCATCAAGCCCAGCCCTGGCAGATCTTCCGCCTCTGGCACTACCCGCCCGGAGAAGAAGAGGGCGGAGCAGCCGCTGCCGTAGGCTCCAAAGCCCAGCCTCTGCCCGGCCTTCAGCCTTCCCAATTCCAGGAGGCTGGCCAGCCCCAGGTAGATCGATCCGGTGTAGATGTTTCCTATCTGGCGGGAGAGGGTGGCCGTATCCCTGACCTTGGCGGCAAAAGCCTCTAAGAACTGAGGCGAGCGGGCGAAGCGGCGGGCGTAGTCCGCCTCCGCCGCCTGGAAAGCAACTGCATCCTTGTAGCCGCCTTCTCCGGGCTCCGGGCCGATCTCCTCTTCTACCCTGCGGCTGCGCTGGCATCCTTTCCAATCATGCCGGAAAACGGCCGCCGAGGCATACTCCACCATCCTGGGATAGGGGATATGAAAGAGGATATGATCCAGAAAATCGGTGACACACTGCCCCGCTGCCGGGACGATGATCCCCTTCCGGGCCGCCCGGGCGGCAAATGAGTCAAAGGCCCCGGTCATGGCATCCAGGTAGCACTGGTTGCTGTACTTGCCGTTGACCACGACGGTGGTGCAGCCCATGGGCCGGAAAAAGTCGTTCTCGTCTCTGGTGAAGTGGCCATAGACCTGCTCCAGGCAGAGGAGCCGGGGATTCTTCTTGAGCAGGAGGGAGACGCTTCCCGCCCCCTGAGTGTACTCGCCGGGCGAGGCCAGGGGATATTTGGCCACATCCGAGGCTATAACCACCCCCACCTTGTCCTCATCCTCTGCCGCCAGCCAGTAGCTCTGGCTCTCCAGAGCCAGGGTGGTGGCGATGCAGGCCGCCTTCATCTCCACTGTGCCGCACTCACGAAAAGAGCCCTCCCCATAGACCTGCTCCAGCATGCCTATGACGTAGGTTCCCATGGCCTTGGCCTCGTCCAGAGAGGACTCCGTTCCCACATAGATCTTGCCGATTCTCTCCGGCTGCAGGCGGCTGCGCTTCATCAGCAGCAGAAGGGACATGGCGGCCATGGTGGCAGCATCCTCATGAGCATCAGGGACGGCCATCCGCTCTATGCCTATTCCCTTGACCAGCTTGCCCGGATCTATGCCCCGGCTGCGAGCGAACTCTCTCTCCAGGGGCAGATAGAGCCCCGGCACATAGACGGCCAGGTCGTCGATTCCCACGGTCGGCGCATTATCTTGCGGACTGCACTCTGCTGCTCTGCTCAAGACCGGCATCTCCTTTTCCAGGGCTTTGCAGGCTGAATCTTATTTCAGGATTGTGCTGAAGGTTGAGGCTTGCCAGAAGGCCGGGCGGGAGCCGGACGGGGATCTAATGAGCCGGTTCGGTGGAGGGCTCGATAATAATTAGCTTGCATCACTTGAAGGAGACCGGATGCCGAAAAGCTTCACTCAAGAAACTGCCCAAGCCAGAAAGCCTAGAGCGATTTGAAATAGGCGCGATCGTGATGATCGAAGTTCAGAAGTACAATCTTTTCGTCTTCAACCAAGTAGATGACCACCCAATTTTCGATGTGGGTGCTCATCATGCCTGCTAGATTGTGACTGAGCGTCTCGCCGATGAAGGGATTGTCGCATATCTCTTTTAGCTTTTTGTAGACACGATCCCGCAAAACATGGTCCTTTTTGGTGATCCGCTGAAAGT
>Ga0302252_1001683_pt1 | contig 12192 bp, 1 predicted proteins | sample AAG_RA_Leu_MG_FD_193511 | JGI IMG/M metagenome (GOLD analysis project Ga0302252, IMG submission 193511) | Enriched activated sludge microbial communities from anaerobic digester in WTTP, New Holstein, Wisconsin, United States - AAG_RA_Leu | ecosystem: Engineered > Bioreactor > Anaerobic >...
TTTGGAGAGATTCATCACCAGCTACAAGCACAAGATGGACCTGAGAGGGCCGGTATTCGCCACGGTCAAGAGCGAGATATTGCCCTGATTCAGCTAGAGGAGACTATGAAGGACGCATCAGCTAATCAGAAGGCCAAAAAGGTAGCGGGCGAGGCGGCGGCGGATATGGTTGAAAGCGGCATGGTTGTAGGCCTGGGAACCGGCTCCACTGTAGCCTGGACTATCAGGCGGCTGGGAGAAAGGACCAGGGAGGAGGGGCTGGAATTTCTGGGCGTTCCCACCTCCTTTCAGGCTGAGAGCCTGGCCATAGAATGCGGCATCCGGCTGACCACTCTAAACCAGAATCCAGTTCTGGATCTGGCCATAGACGGAGCGGACCAGGTGGATCACAGGCTCTATGTCATCAAGGGCGGCGGGGCAGCCCACACCAGGGAGAAGGTGGTGGCCTGCTCGGCGCAGCAGTTTGTGGTTGTGGCTGACGAGAGCAAGTATGTAAAGCAACTGAGCCACCCGGTTCCTTTGGAGGTGCTGCCCTTTGCCCTGAGGCTGGTTGAGAAGAAGCTCCTGGAGCTGGGAGGAAGACCGGTGCTGCGATTGGGAAAGATGAAGGACGGGCCGGTGATCACCGATAATGGCAACTTTGTCCTGGATGTGGACTATGGGCGGATTGAGGAGCCGGTGGAGCTTGGGGCAAGGATGAGCCAGATTCCGGGACTGGTGGAGCACGGCATTTTCGAGAACCTGGATGAGCTGTATCTGGCCAGAGATAGCGGTGTGGAGAGGATAAGAAGAGAGAAGTAAAGGATGGAATGTCATCATTATGTTCTCCTTTCCAAGGGCGCGCACCCCGCGGCTCGCCTGAATAGAAAAGCTCCTCAAACGGTCGAGGGAGCATTCTGGAAGAAGTAAATCACGTTAGCTAAACAGATTATGGAGACAACGACATATGGCGTCATTTCAGGTTCTTGCACCTTGCACAGGCTCTTGCATCTTTGTGGTCGATGAAAAGCTTGCTAAACAATGGAAGGTGATATTGGCGGCGGCCAAATAGTCGATTCGAATACCCCGCAGCTTGCAACTTAGAAGTTTTTACCGGTAAAATTTTTACCGGTGAGTTGGAGCGGCTGCGAAAAAAAAATTAGAACTTCACACCAGGTCTCAAGTCAGGACGTATCTCTCCAATAGCCACATCTTATCGATAACCGTCTTTGTATCTGCAATCTTGAGCTGCAAGCTGTCAATAGCTGCACCCACATCTTTTGCGACAAAAGATTTCATTGTTCCCACCATTGGTCCATCAGTAAACGTAATATCATTTCCTCCCTGGATAACAGTAATCGAAGAAGCCGATAGAGAAGTAGAAACAAACAAATAGATATCCATCGCCTGTATTTTCTCTGGTTTTCGTCCTTTGGTGAAAAACGGAAGCTTCTCATAGATCTTTTCAATAGTAAGCACCCGTTCATTAGCACCAGCGGCAGGATTGATAGCTCGATACCATTCACTTGGGAATTCATTCTTCAAGTCGAATGCGGCGAATAGCCCTTCTTCTCGGCTCAGCTCCTCTACGCTCTTTATGTATTCCATCACCGAGTCCGAAGCCGGCATTTTCAGCTTATCTCCGCCATCCACAGATGTGTATCTTATTCGAAGGATGACATCCGATATTGTATCGTAGTCGAACTGCCTGAACTTGTCAGGCAGCTCAAGGCGCCACTTGCTGATGGCACCGGCGCCCTCGAATGGGAGATAGCGCTCATCATGGAAGTTGAGCTCGAATACTCCACTCTCATCCTCAACAGAGCCGACAGCAATGGAAGTGATGGGCACATTGACGGTGCTGAACCGATCATCGGTCTCGTCTACCTTCTCTGGGTAATCACCCTTGTCCTTGGCAATCGCATTAACTCGGAATTTGTGCTCAAGCTGACGTAAAGTGCAGTTAAGGCTCGTATATGGCCCCACAGTGCACGGAATCCGGAGGCTTACCGATTTGATGCGACGCAGGTGGTGTCCTGGATAGTCCATATCGAAAAGCACTTCGGGCAAGGCGAACTCGCAAGAGCCCGTTTCCTTCAGTTGGATCAAGGCTAATGGATTGATCTGGCGTAGGGAAATAGACTTTGAGATCTCAAAGTCATGGCCGCGCTTCTCCTGGTAGGCCGCCTCGAGCTGTTTCAGGCCGATATACAGCCGCTCGCCTGAGAAGAGGCCGTCGTGACCGGCATCCCAGTATCCGAACTGGATGAAATCCGAAGTATCCATGCCGCGCTCGAACCGGTACACCTTCTCGGCTCGCTTGGCCAGGTCATAGGCCAGGGTGTAGGCCTGATAATACAAGGTCCTGACCTGCCCCTCCATCCAAATGTAGAGCTCTTGGTTGGTGTACTTGTTGCGCAGGAACTCCTCCACCTCCTGAGCATTGTCTATCTGCTTCTGCTGGTTGGATATCTCCTGTTCGGCGATATTGATCCGGATCTGCTGAGTAAGGATTTGCCTATCTATGCTCTTCACTTCATAACCGGCGATATTGGCTTGCTGGATGCGGTCCTGAAGCTGACGCAGGAAGCCGCCTTTGCGGGAAGCGCTGGATGATTGGTATGAGAGATTATCTGAGTATATCCGCAGACCGCGCGCTACTGCTTGGGTAGCATTTGCCAGGTTTGGAAAACCCCAGAGCATAGCCACACCAACGCCTATTGGCGTTCCATGAGCAGAAATAGTAGGCAAAGCATGAAATATGCTGGAAAGAGTTTCAACAACTCCAATCCCAATCTGCCAATCAGCGGCCTCACTTGCCTTATCCATCTCCTCTTTTTCATACCGTATCAATTTCAATCCGCTTTCATCAATTGGCTGCTCTATCTGGTTAGGCACTTCGCCAAAATCAGTATTGGAATCAGGTATCTTGCTCAAATCTTCTCCTATAAGCCTGAAATAGTGTTGGAGCCTATATTCTGGACCTTTCCTGCTTTGCTGCAAAGCCTCTAAGGCCTTAGTGGCCTCCTCCAGCTGCTGTTTTTTCACTTCCATGACAAAATTGTGAATGCTGCTCTCGTGCTTGGCTCGTAGCTGTGAAAGCGCTTCAGCGTCGCCTTTCTCTTTAATCGACAGGAAGGCATTACCCAGAGACTTCAGCTCTGCACAAAGTTCCAAAGCCTTCTGCAATAGGTAGTAGAAGCGGTAATTTGGCATTGGGCTATTCAGATCATTTAGCACACTCGAAAGGCTAAGACCCTGAGCAGCGGCCTGTACAAGTAAACCCGGTTCGATGGGTGGCTCAAACAGTGGCAGGAGGCGGAACACACCTTCAATATCCTGGCAGTGGCGGATCTTGAAGAGCCGATCATCGATCTTATCACCCAATGCTCGCAACTGCGGATTATCAGGTATACAGAAATAGAGAGTGCTTGCAAAGCCGAAGATATTGGCCAGACCCACGACTCCGTTGTTCAGACCTCTCCAGAACGGGGTCTGGTTGCTGAACGGAAATGCCAGTTCCAGCTCAACCATGGCATTGCTGAATGCATCCCATTTATCCAGCAAAGAATAGTATGTCTGAGGCTGCGTCTTGCCGCGCTTGGGTATCCTATATCCGCGCGGTCCATAAATGTGAGAGGCGAGGACATAGCACTGAATGGCGAGCGGAATCGTCTCGAGGGTGTTCTGCCGGAAGTAGTAGTCACCATAGGCAATCAGTATTTCTATGTACTTCATCGCTACCCATTTCATATAAGCCACTGGACGAGAGCGGGCTACGACATGAGGTTGGAAGGGTCTATCGCGCCATTCGCTGATTTTTTCGTTCGGTTGGTTTGGCTGCAGGCTAAGAAACAGCTTCTCTAGCACGTTCTTGGCATCGATCTTCTTGAAAGGCAAAAACTGCCAGAATCGCTTTTCATCCGATTCCGGTCCCTCAGAATAGGGATTAAGGATGTAATGGCACATCTTCAGAGCCTGATCAAATTGCTGGGCCGTAAGCAGTCTATCTGCCAATAGCATTGGAGCATGGAAAGCAGCTTCCCAGTTGTAGATCGAATAAGGTCTTTTTAGCTCGTGATACATTGCATCAACATCGGCGCCAAAAGCATCAAGCTCATCGGGTACTTTTTTGAGGTAATACTTGAATAAGCCATCGAGATTGCTAGTTGTTATTTCTCCCAGCAATTCATGGGCAAAGATGTGGGAGAAATTCCTTTCGGAATCAATGGTCATGCTTGTCGTATGATCTGTGAAATATGGTGATTTATCGAAAAGCAATGGTTGACCTAATGCATTAGCCTGCAAGGAGAAGATATTTTCTTCCTCATTTTCCTTATAATGGAAGTGCGTTGGAGAAACGCAATAACCAGCAGATTCAATTCTAGATATCTGACTGCCAACAAACTGAAACGCTCCAATACTATTGCAGGAATATCCTTCAAATTCTTCATCTGTAGGATAATATACATCTATCACAACCTTTTCGGCACTAATTCGAGGAATGAATTGATATCTATCAATCGCTCCTAATATCCAATGAACAATTGCTTCTGATGATACTTGTTTTTGAATCCATTTCCCATTTCTATACTCGCTCCAACCCATTTTTATCTCCCAGTATTCGGCAGGTTTTTGAGCATCTGTGCTACTGTCTGCGATTTCCTTAATTGGAGTACTATTCTGTTTGGTTGCTGTTTTCTTCATAAACTGTGGGAAGAATATTAGCAGTCGATTATTCCAAACCAGCGGTATCAAATAGGAGCCGTTGTCCTCTACAGACATTATAATTGGGCTTTCTACAGCAACAACGACATCTCTTGGCTTCTCAAGGTCATAGCTTGGTATATCGACCTGCACTTTCTCCCATGGATACCAATTACCCTCAGCTATATTGAAATACCGATAATAAAAGAAATAAGGTGCATTTCGCGTTCGACCGAAAACATGTAGCTTGACATAAATGGAGTTTTGATTCTCATCTTTTTTGGGATCTCCATCCTCATCGACATCTTGCTCTTGAAATAGCCCAACCACCTTCAGATTGGCTACCTCATCCACCTTGAACAGGTAGCTCTTTAGCGCATCTGCGACGGTCTGGGGATTGATATCCTTCTGCAGCAGCTCTGATTCCAGCTCCTTGTAGAATGGACTCTTATCGTCCCTCAGCTCTGATTTGATCCAGTTTTCCGGGTAGAGGAACACCTTGCGATTGGCTTCCCAGATGCGATACTTCTGCATCCAGTCCCAGCGCTCGCGGTCAAGTACCTCGACTGAAACGCCATGCTCTTTCTCAAGGCCAAGCAAACAGCGTTGAACAAACGACTGTACCGATGATATTGCCTGTTTAATGCGGGAAGTTTGCATGCAGGGATCCATCTGCACGTCAATGAGGAAGAACTCAAAGAGGCTATCAGCATCAATCACGCCCCACTCGATCAAATCCTGCTGCACAAGCAGGTAGCTTATCAATGCCTGCCTCTGGTCTTTGCGGAGCTGGTCATTCAATGGCTTGACGACCTTCTCCCAATCCTCCTGATCATAACGAGCGCGCAAGTTTGCTCGAATATCCTCGGCAATGTAATGGCATGGCCAGAACTTGGAGACCGGATTGGCCCACGCAAATAGCCTATCTATATCGGTCCCAACCGCATCGGCAACCATCAGTGTTTTTTGCAGATTCACCAGGTTGACTTCATTGCGGAAAGCCTCTGGGCGGTTGAGATCGAAATGTTCGGGAGATATCAACCTATCGATGTAATCCTGATTCCACAGTGTCACATCGGCGATCTGCTCGCTAAGCTTTGATGCATCATCCGGTTTGCATGCCCAATTGAAAAGATCTAACAGGCTCTTCTCTCTCGTGGGAAGTATACCACGCAGGGCCGCGTATGCATGCAACCGACGCCAATGCTGTAGAGTAACGGCATTGAAATCGAATCCATCGAAGTCTTCTGGGTGGCTCTGCCAGTAGCTCGTCTCTTCAACGCTCAAGCTAAATCCGTTGACCAGCAGCGCAGCTTTATAGAGCTTGACAAACGCTTCTCCTGTGCCCTGTGATGAATAGTCGGGCAGCAGCGCAGAAGCCGGAATGACAGCTTTTGGCGAGGTGGAAGTCTTCCATTGCATCTGGCTGACGCCCAGACCGCTTATCTCCAGCCAGTACAGTTTTCCGGCCTTCAACTTGATGGGGTCGGTTGACCAAACATTTGAAGGATCTTCCTGTTGATGCGGGAAGGGATAGCTTTCGCCTTCAATCGAGATTGGAGACGGTTGTACTTCACTTATGGCAATGAATGTGTACTCATCATCTATTGAAGGAATCAGATTGCCTTTCCAGTGACTGTTGCCTGCCGCGGGTTGCTGGTGAATCTGCTCCAGTGAATAGATGGCATGCTGCCCAGATGCTCCCACAAGAAGCACATCAGAGAGCAGAACATCTGTAACGTCATTTGGCAAGCCTGACATGCTCGACATGGTGTTGACGATCAGCCGGTGTGCCAGACGCTGCCGAAGGAAAGGCAGATAATGCTGGATGAAATAGAATCGCTTAGCTGGGGCTGTGTTTGCATCTGTGGCGTTGGGGTTTTGTGGGTCAGGCGGGAGGTTAACATCGCCTGCAAGTAGCTTATCTATGGCTTCTTCCCTGTTCGCAAAAATGCCGTAAAGTACATCATCAAATAGATTAAGCGATTGCTTGCTTAAGCGGTCAATTGCCTTTAACCAGTCAGGATGATTGGAGAGGGCTTTAGCCTGAGCGGACTCAGCATCGGTCAGGATTCCCGTCGACTGTATGGACGCACTGCCAGGCTGACAGGGGTCCATCTCAATGCGGTACTTTAATTTCTTCGCCAGGTCTTCGGGAATCACAATCGCCCCGTCAGCAGGGGCATTTGTTGTATAAACTATAGTTCCATCAAGCAAACCGATTATCTGCTCCACCACAAATTGTTCAAACAATAGCCCTGCCTTTGCACGAATCAGGTCGTCTGTCGCCTCGTTTGCCCTTTCCGAAGGCAAATCAGGGTGATCTTGATCGATGGCATTTAGTCCATCATAAAGTGTTTTGGTGGTCTGTAAGATTTTTCTCTCTGCCGGAGCCAGTGGGCGCAACGGATCATCGTGGTCGCGGATCAAGTAGTTGAGTTGGCGGAAGGTGAAACCGGCTTCCTCCATGCTGCCCCAATCCATCATCAGGCCGAGAGCATCCTGGGCGCTCTTGAATGGATCACCAAACAGTGCAATGACCTCAGCCAATTCTGAGACCTGAACATGCAGAATTTTCGCGAGAAGGCTATGGCGGTAGAGCATGGATAAGTTAGCAAGAGTTAATTCGTCAGGCATCTGACGAAGGGCCCTGACTGCCGTTACGTCATCAACTTTCATTCTCAATGCTGCCATTATCACCGGCATGTGCTCTGATATCTTGGCCGGTTGGATCAGGTAATTGCCGTAGGCATCCGACTTGAAGATCTTGTCAATGCCCAGCAGGTTGTGGGTTAAGAATAGACGGGAATAAAGCGACTTCTCTCCGGCAGTGATAATCTCAGCCCAGAAGGCGAGCAATTTGTCGAGCGGAAGTCCAGTGAGATCTAAGAGCTTGCGCACAGCTACCAGCTGGTGCAGGAACTCTGTTGAGATATCTTGGACGCTTGAGATGTCTGGACAGTTGCCATCGCCTTCTTCTTCCGGGCAAACGCTATCTTCACCATCCTGTTCGAAACAGTCGTCCTTGAAGGCATTGAACCTTACAAAGTCGCATTCACCGGTCATTGAAGTATCACCGCTGAAATCTGCAGACAGTCCTATCAGCGCATGGTCAGTCTCTTCGATGGTCCAGCCGAGCTTATGCCAGAGACGGATGAAGCGTTGCATGCGGCCGTATTCATCAATGTCTAGAGCCGAACCGTCGAGGTGCGTCAACCGGACCTTATCCAGATCACAGGTATCCCGTGCAGGGAGCCAGTTCAACCTTTCTGTATCTGTTCCTGTATGAAATCTCCATATTCCTTTCGAATCAATATATCCAATAATATGACCATTTTTATCTTCAATCCCGAGTTTCTCGACATCATATTTGTCGACCAATTGAGTACCATCCAAGGAGACTACCTTTCCTGTAGTCGCAACTTTATCAGTGACGGATATCATGACATTGCCAATGAGGTCTCCTTTCATATCCACAATAGTTCCGTCTTTGCGCAATCTGCCAATTTTTTCCCGAATTTCATCACCTATGCTAATGAACAGATAACCTTCAATCGGCAATTGTGGCCATTCGCCTGATTCCAGTACGATCAGTTTGCCGATTCTTTCAAAGTAACAATAAATCCATTTGCTGAAGTCGGCCTTCTGCAGGCAGAACAGCGGATCCTGCTGGTGACATGGATCAGGATGAAGATATGCATCGATCAAGGGGGCGAGTTGAACCAATAGTTGATTAACATTCAGGAATTCGATCAATTTAGCAAATCGGACTTTCGGGTCGGTGCTGCTAGCATCCACCAAATTTTGCAAGAATCGATAGCTGAAACGAATGCTTTCCAGGATCGTAAGGGCTTGGCCCTCGGGCATAGCAGGATTGATGAACTCTGTCTTCAGCAGTTCGACCAGGTCAACATACTGGATTCCAGTTCGTGGCAGGAACTGTTTCTTGACAAACGTCAGGCCAGCCATCAAGTCCTCGTCTATGCTGAGCATATCGGCCTCCGCACTGTAGCCGTAGTACTCGTGCACCGGCTTGACGCCTATCTCCCTTTGATACTCCTCATCGGAATGGGCTTTCTGGAGGGTAAGGTCAAAGTAGGCTTTAGGCCAGAATGCTTCCTTGGTCAGAATGATATACTCTTCCTGGGTAATTCCTAGAAACTCGGCATCCACGGCCCGATCAAGGACCGCAGAATGCAGCTCCTTCAGTTGCCTCTGCTGGTCTGCTGAAAGGACCACCGTGGCGCAGGTCTCTGTCGCCGTGCGGAATGTATCCAGGAGCTCGTAGCGGCTCGTGCCCATTTGCTTCAGGAAAATTCGGGCAACATCGATGGGCTGGTGATAAGGCAGAGTAAAGGGATAGACAGCATTCTTGAGAATGCAATAAGCCTGGTAATTGACGTGCTGTGGCTGGGCCAGCAGCTCGACAGTTGTTTCATCCCTGACATTGAAGACATCTAAAGTTGCCTGCTTTGGAACATTCAGATCGGTATGATATTTATCAAGGTGCACGACGAAGCTCTCCATCACCTCGTTCACTAGATCGATATAAGGCAGGACTGTGAAGGTGTTTTCGCAGGTGAGCTCCAGGCAGCCCAGGTCGGGCCTCCGGCGTAACAGCTTTTCGAGCGGTGTATTTGTGATGCTTTTAGGATCAGGAATGATCTTTTCCGGTTCTAAGTTGTTATTTCTCAAATACTGAAGTATTTCAACGAAATAAGCAGCCGGGCTGTAGACGGATAAGCAGTCATCGCACTCACAATAGTCTATATCGCCGAAAAGTGTCTCAAGATTCAGAGGAATCGGAACCTCACCCGGCGGAACCCCATCCGGCCTGTACATATAATTAGCCATCTTGGGAAGTCCTTCTTCGGTTTGCTTGCCGTCGATGATCGCTAAGCCAGTACCCCTTCTGGCTTCGAACATCGTCATCAATGCCTGCTCATTGCGGATTTGCGCATTTATCGCAATCGTATAGACCTGTCTGGCCATCTCCATGCCCAGAGTCAGTCCATGAGCCTTCAAGAAAGTGGATTCCGGCATCTCAGCCACTCGAGAAGCTGAAGTCAGGTTCGCTTTCATCAAAATCGGTACGGCTTCAGGAACGGGGCTGATCGCCTGGACTCTCGAAAGGGTCTTCATATTTTCGATGACCCCAAGGCGATCTTCCTCGGCGATATCTTTTAAGGCCTCAGGTTTTTTAAGGATAGCATAAACTGAAGTAGTGCGAATATTGAAATCAGGTTGATTGGACAATATACTATCGATACCCGCACGCACTTTCGGCTCGTCAATCGGGATCTCGGCCTCTTTCACCATCCGATGCAAGACGGCGGTGGGTTCTGAGCGAAAGAGCTTGCGATTCAAGCTGGTAGCGAAGTTCTTCTTCTTCTCCTCAGATGTGGCTCCAGCCACATCTTCCGGCAAAGAGTCTGAATCCACCAATGCCGTCAGCTTCTCGACATTGAAGTGGAGGGCCACATCACGCATACTCTTGACGGTCGTATCGTCGGCGAGAGCCTTCACGACGGGGACGTGATCGCTCGACCAATCGGCCAGTGAATGGGCCAGATCAAGTCTTTGGAGCGTCTCCTCGGGCACCTCGTTTTTATCCTTCAAGACTGTAAGGGCTCTTGGCCAGTCCCCGTTCGCTTCATTGAGTGCCTCGCTCACTGGTTTCTCGTTCTGTGCATCAATCATTACCGATTTTAGAGTCTTCATTCTGGTTTTGATCGAGAAGAAGACTTTCGGCAATGGAACCAACCGGAAATAGTCCGGCTTCTCAGAAGCCTGCTTGATGCTGTTTACTACGTCAGTCGCCCAACCGGGATTGAGGTGATCGAATCGCCCGTCGGAGGTCATATCCATGGCAACACAAAGCGGGTCGATGACGCCATTGCCAGGCCCCCATTCCCAGGCATACCAGCCGATCTCCAGCTCGTCGCATGCCTTCAAGATGGCCTGGTAGTCGATCTCTCCGAATTCACTGCAGACACTTCGAGCATGGCCCTGGTCATCGTTGCCAGCTAAGCCGCCGTATTTTGAGAACTCGCCCACGATAAGGGGGTAACCAAGGTCGGCTGCTTCTTTCAGCTTGGATTGGATGGAGTTGGCATCGTTCCCAGCGGATTTAGGCCAATAAAGGTGCACGGAGAATATGAGGTTCTTGTCCGGATCCGCCTGAATCAGCTTGCCTGCGGTCTTGTTAATGATTTTCAGGTCTTTGCCTGAGTCAGAAGCGTCGATAACGAGCGGGACGTGAATGCCTGCGTCTCTCATGCGCTTGACGGCATCGCTGTAGTCGGAGGTAAATTTAGTCTGACTGACCTTGTCATCACCGACCCCATTGCCGATATTTAGCAGGAGATAGGCTTGGTGCTCTTGTATGAGGCTGACGACCTCTGGCCGGACCCAGTAATCGACCAATTCCTGCAAGCGAGCCCAGTCGCCTGAGGCGTCATGCAGCTCGACCATGGGGATGAGCTGATTTTTCCTGGCGTTGGTGATGAGCGTGTCTAGGGTCTGCAGATCGGTCTGTGGGCCGCCGGGATCCAGGTTTTCCGTTATTGCCCAGACGATTCGGACTGAGTTTGCTTGTGTTTTACGTATCTCAGCGAAGTAGGTATCGCCGGTTGGATCGCTATCATCCCATACCGATCTTTTGTTGATGCCGCGCAGGATCACTTTCTTGCCGGCTGGGTCAAGAAGATGTCTTCCCTCTGTGTAAAATGTGTCGTGCATGGTTGTTCTCCTAAATATTTTATTACATCGAGGCGCGGAGGGTCTCGAATACCCCGACCTTCAGGTCGGGGATGAAGTGGACCCTCGCACGTTTTTTCTGCTCTTCTAAATCAATTCAATAAAACAAATCGTGCAAATCAAGAGGACCTGGGCAACGAAGACTCGATAAGTTCTGAATTCCCAAAAAACCAGGCGTGCGGACGTGCGGCCCGAAGCATACCCCATCATTTAGGGTGGGAGGCTGCACGCAGTTTGATTGGTTCAATTTTCATCTCGATCTTTATCGTCGATTTCAGATTAGCTATTATTAGAGCAGTATCATTTTTGAATAGGTCTGATCGAACGTAATCACTAAAGATCCCGAATTCCGTCGTATCGCTCCCCAATGCATTTGGCAAGGAAACGATGCCTTCCGATCAATCGCGATCAATTGCACGCGTTGATAAGCATTATGAAGAGCGGAGATCCATTAATAAGCTTTTTTGTGTTCCATTCTTTCTGTCGCCAATTGAAGATTTAGCACACAACTCACCCAGGATTAAAATTCATTGACCTCAATCTTGTGTGAAATCACCGCAACCATCTGCTCAAGTAGTATCCACCCACACCAGCTACAAACCCTATTGCAGCTCCAATAGGTGCCCCTATACCTGTAGGTGCTCCTATTAATGCACCAACTCCCGCACCAGTAAGACCTGCCGCTATTGCCCCTGATGCTTCAGAAACACTCTCACTAGCGCCAAGTGATCTGGCCCCTTCTTCAGC
>Ga0302252_1001684_pt1 | contig 12178 bp, 12 predicted proteins | sample AAG_RA_Leu_MG_FD_193511 | JGI IMG/M metagenome (GOLD analysis project Ga0302252, IMG submission 193511) | Enriched activated sludge microbial communities from anaerobic digester in WTTP, New Holstein, Wisconsin, United States - AAG_RA_Leu | ecosystem: Engineered > Bioreactor > Anaerobic >...
AAAGACAACTGGATTCTATGGGTTTACAGGTTAAACGTGGGACGATCCAAGATGCCACATTCATTGAAGCTGACCCAGGACAGTTCAAGAAACCGCGAGGCAACGAAGCTAAGACCCGCCGCAGTAGAGATGGAACAATAGCCAAGAAAGGTAATGAATTTCATTTCGGATACAAACTGCATCAAAAAACCGATATTGATTATTGCCTTATTCGAGAAGTAGAGACTACCACCGCATCACTGCATGATAGTCAGGTTGATCTATCTGAGGCGGGCGAGGTTGTGCTCAGAGATAGAGGTTATTTCGGTGCGCAGGCGAAAGGCATTGATTTTACCATGAAACGCAGGACCACAGAAAAGACTCTTGGAGATCTCGATAAAGAACGGAATCATCTGATCAGCATTTTGAGATCACCCGGCGAGAGACCGCATGCAGTGATAAAGAGAATATTTGGGGCAGGAAGAGTATTGGTAACAACAGTCCAAAGAGTTGGTGTTAAAATGATGGTGACGGCATTTGCTTTTAACTTATACCAGCTATGCACATTGAAAAATGTTAAAGTCATTTAGACTTAGCGGAAGCTATCGAAAAATGACCGAAAAAGAGGTTAATTCATGCAAATTGGGCCATAATTCGATAGGAAGGACTTAATTATTCGATATTGCATCTGGAAAGAGGGTAAATAGGAATCCTCATTAATATTGATTTTATTCGAATGCCTCGCGGCTTGCAGCAGGATAGCCTCGCAGCGGTCTCGCCGCCCGGATATCTGGCCCCTTATGCCTACATTCCCTCAAACAGCTCCTGGAACCGGAGGATGCGCCCGCTCACGTCCTCCTCTGCCACCACGCAGGATATGGCGCAGAGGCAGTCCGCCCCGGCCCTGATAACCTCAGGGGCATTAGAGTGATTTATGCCCCCTATGGCCACCAGGGGCAGGCTCACTTGCTCTCTTATCTCCTCGATGAGACGGATGCCGGCTGGCCGGCCAGCATCCTTCTTGGTGGAGGTGGAGAAGATGGGGGAGACTCCCAGGTAGTCCGCCCCCTCCTCCTCCGCCCGCCTCGCCTCGGCCAGGTTGTGCACCGTGACCCCGATGATCTTATCCCGCCCAAGCAGCCTCCTGGCCCTGGTGCAGGGCATATCCGTCTGGCCTAAGTGAACTCCGTCCGCCTCCACCGCCAAAGCCACATCCAGCCTGTCGTTTATAAGGAACAGGCTTCCGCCAGCCTGGCAGATCCGGGCCAGCTCCAGGGCTTCCAGATACATCTCTCGGGTATCGGCAATCTTATTGCGGTACTGGACAGTCTCAACTCCGCAGGATACGGCAGCCTGAACATCGCTTCTGTTTCCAGCCCGGCTGAGCAGGCTGTCGGTTATAAAGTAGTATCCTTTCATCTCAATTTTCCTTGGCCTGCATTTAAATTATACCGCTCCTGAGTCAGGCTCTTCTCCTCTATCAGAGTCAGGCCCTTTATAGCGGATGGAAATTCCAGTTGATGAACCATCCAACTCCTCGCTCCTCCTGCCGTTTGATATTGAATCCCCTTTTCTATTTGAAATATTGAGAGCCTCATTAAAGGCTTGAGTGGATTCATCGTACCTGCCGATGGCGCTTAAAGCTGCCGCTTTCTTCTTCCATGCATCGGCATAGCTTGGATCGAGCCTGATAACCTCATCATAGGCTTGGATGGCTTCATCGTATTTGCCTATGCTCTTTAGAGCATTGCCTTTATTCTGCCAAGCATCAGAAGAGTTCGCATCAAGGCTGATTGCCTGATCATATGTCAGGACGGCTTCGCCGTATCTGTTCAGGCTCATTAGGACATTGCCTTTATTGTACCAGGCATCAGTAGAGTTCGCATCAAGCCGGATTGCCTGATCATGAGCCTTGATGGCCTCATAGTAATTGCCCTGGCTTTTGAGAGCAATGCCCTTGTTGTTCCAGGCTGCAGCATAATCAGGATCGAGCCCTATGGCCTCATCATAAGCCAGGACGGCCTCCTCGTACCTGCCTCCCTTTTTCAAAGCAATGCCTTTGTTGTTCCAGGCCGCGGCATAGTCAGGATCAAGCCTTATGGCCTCATCATAAGCCTTAATGGCCTCATCGTACTGGCTTTGGGCGATTAATGAATTGCCTTTGTTGTTCCAATCCTCTGCAGTTTGCTCGCAGTGTGCAGATGTCGTCAACATAAGATTGAGAATGAAGACCAAATAGATCAATCTCATAGGATATAATGAGTTCTCAGCCAAGATATCCTTTTCGTTCTGTCATCGAGCTCTCTGGACATGATATCGATCTTTTCGAGGATATTGGGGCAGTAGTATCCATTCACCCTTTCTTCCTCTCCACCTTCTCCATCCGCCTCACCATCTCGCCATCCAGATGGAAGGCAGCATCAAAGAGCCTCTCCTTAAAGCTGCCCGGACCCCTGGCCTCTTTTGCCGCTATCTCCGCTGCCACCTCATAGCAGACCAGCCCGGCAGCGCTGGCGGCCAGTGTATCCTTCTCCTCGGCAGCAAATGTGCCTATGACCGATGCAGCCATGCATCCCGTGCCCACGATATTGGCCATCATGGCATGGCCGTTTCCGACCAGCCAAATCCTTCTCCCATCGGCTACGATATCTTCTTCTCCCGTGACAACCACAGTGCAGCTCCTCTTCTCGGCCAGATCCCGGGCTATTCTCCCCAGGTCCTTCTCCACCGCCGAGGCGTCAACGCCCTTGGTGGAGACGCTCTCTCCAGCTATGCGGGCGATCTCGGAGGAGTTGCCCTTGATTATGCCCACAGATATGCTATCCAGGATTTCAAAACATTTCCTATCTCGGAAAGGCGTGGCTCCTGCCCCGCAGACATCCAGAACCACCGGGATGCCTTTGTTATTGGCGCTCTTGCCGGCAATTATCATGGACTCCACAAATTCGGAAGTTAGGGTTCCGATGTTGAGAACCAGGGCATCGGCTATGCCGGCCATATCCGCTACCTCTTCCCTGGCATGGGCCATGACCGGAGAGCCCCCGAAGACCTTTACAATATTGGCGCAGTCGTAAATGGTGACCCAATTGGTGAGGTGATGGACCAGCGGCCTCTCCCTTCTCACCCGCTCCAGGCAGTTTGATGCAATGCTCTTCACAGATGGTACTCCGTTCTTTTTATTCGGGTTGCAGGCCTGAGGCCTTCCCGAAATAATGTTTTCTATCAGCAGAATGATATCAATGTTAATGGTTTTTTCGCGATGATTGGCCGAGCTGGATGCAGGCTCATCCTGCTAAGGATCCGGACCATTTATACGCATTCGGCGGCAAGTTCGTGCAGTAGTAGAATTGCTGTCGGACGCAGGACCACCTGGGCGTCACACCCTTAGGCTGACCAGGGATAGATCATGCGTATGTGTCCCGGCAAGGTCAGAGTGAGGTTGGGCCCCACCTATCCCCTGTCAGACATAGATTAGAATAGACCATCGCTTTAATAACATCACATGGATGCCACGAAAAACTTCAGGAAATTCAAAAAGCTAGGACTATGCTGTGGTCTCAGGCTTACAAATCCTAACACATCCTAAGTCGTCAAATCCTCCGGATCCATCCTAATTTAGCCCACTTTTCAAGCTGCTCATTTGTGAAATTCGCAGCAGATACTTCTGCGTTGCTGGGTATCATGGTCTTTGGATCGCTAATACTTCCATACTTAAAATTTTTCAAGACAACAAATTTTCCGCTTGCCATTATTATCGCTAAACGAGCACCACAGCTGGCACAGTTTCCTCGCTTAATGTTACCTTCCATTCGTATATTTTTCATTCCAGCTTTGGTATTTTTGCAAACAGGACATCTCGGTATACCCTGAGTTTTTATCCACTCATCAAGCTCTTCTTTATAGATCACCCATTCATCGTCAATCTTTGCCCACTTCAAATCGATCAGATCAGTCATCAATCATCACCAGTCATCTCCTCCATCCCAGCCACTGTCGCCGCTATCCCAGCCGCCGCTGTCCCAGTCATCTCCACCATCCCAGCCACTATCCCAGCTATCATCTCCGGAGTCAGAACCAGAGTCGAAGAAATCTCCATAACTTGAATCGCTATCTGACCCATAGAAATCTCCATAGCTTGATTCACCATCATCGCTGGACCCGTAGAAATCTCCATAGCTTGACCCGCTCTCATCACTGCCGCTATCATCACTGGTACGGTCATCTCTGGATTCGGGGGAGTCCCATCCAAAATCATCGGAATCATTTGAATCGTGGTCATAATCTGGGCTGACGAACAGCATTAGAGCTAATACCAAAATCATTATTAAAATCAATATGAATTCGCTTCTCTTTTTTGGGTCCGATGGCATAATACCCATAAGCTATCACCATCTCCTAATATATAACATCTCAAAGGATAAATACTTTACGAAATATTTGTCTCTGCTTGCAGGATTATACTATATTCTCATCAATTCTTTGCAGCTTGCTGAAGATGCGTTTTTTGACAGTCATTTAGCTGTGATTCGAGTCGGATCAAAGCTGCACAATTTAATTAAATTCCATCGAGGATATTAAATAAACTCACAATATACTCTATATATTTTAGAAATGTAGAAAAAAAGTGATAACTAAATATGCACCTCATCATCCTTGACTCTGGTCAGCCGGACCACAATGTCTCCATCCGGACAGGTCACATCGGCATAGCCGTCTCCCTTCTCCCAGGGCATCTTATCCGAGTAGCGCATGGCAAAGGCGGAAGGAAATACGGCGTTGAAAGCGCGCACACACATGCCCTCTGGGGTCCTAGATTCGAAGATGAACTTCTCCCCCTTCTTCATCTTGGCCGCTCCTATGCACTTCTCTTTGTCCCCGGCAATGCTCATGACCTCGCATCTTATCTTATAAACCGCCATTTAATACTCCACCTTTGCATTATTCATGCTGATTTATGATGTAGCTGATACTATTTCAAGCCTATCCGAATAGAAGGAAAAAAGGGGGAAAAAGAGGATCTGCTCTCCCCTCAGAGCCCGGAGGAGAGCAATTATCTAGATAATTAAATTGCAGCATAGTCTGCGGCATCATCAAGCTGCTCCTGGATCCTCAGAAGCTGGTTGTACTTGGCCGTCCTCTCTGACCTGGCCGGCGCTCCTGTCTTCAGCATCTGGCATCCCAATGCCACAGCCACATCCGCCAGTGCCGAGTCCTCGGTCTCTGCAGAGCGGTGCGAGGCCATGACCTTCCAGCCGGCCCGGAAGGACATCCTTGCAGCATCGAAGGCCTCGGAAACGCTTCCGATCTGGTTGAGTTTGAGCAGGAGAGCATTTCCGGCCTTCATGCGTATACCCTTCTCCAGGCGCTTAATATTGGTGACATATAGGTCGTCGCCAATGATTATGGTGCCCGGCAGCTTTTCCGTCAGCCGGGCGAAGTCATCATAAGCCTCCTCCTCGAAGGGATCCTCCAGGAAGGCGATGGGGTAGGTCTTGACCAGATCCACATAATAGTCGATCAGTTCTCCGGGAGTGAGCCGGTTTCCATCCACAGAGTATCCCCCCTCCATGTAAAAGCTGGAGGCAGCTGAGTCCAGACCTATCTTGATCTCATCGCCATAGCCGCTGACATCCAGTGCGCTCATTATGGCATCCAGAGCATCCCTGGTCTTAACCAGCGGCGGGGCATATCCACCCTCGTAGCCCACATTGGTGGCTCCCACGCCGTACTTGCCCTTGAGTATCTTGCCCAGAGCATGATAGGTCTCCACAGCCATGCGCAGCCCTTCGGAGAAGCTCTTTGCCCCGGCGGGCAGTATCATGAACTCCTGAATGGAGAGATCATTTCCGGCATGCTGGCCGCCGTTGAGCACATTGAAGGAGGGTATGGGCAGCCGGCAGGTGTTCACACCGCCCAGATACTTGTAGAGAGGCATCTCCGCCGAGACGGCTGCCGCCTTGGCCACAGCAATGGAGACACCCAGTATGGCATTGGCACCGAGATTAGACTTATTTGCCGTGCCGTCCAGCTCGATCATGAACTGATCCATCTCCCTCTGGGCTGAGGCGTCCATTCCCAACAGCTCAGGAGCTATGATCTCATTGACGTTCTTGACCGCCTTGAGAACACCCTTGCCTCCGTACCTGTCGCCGCCGTCGCGCAGCTCCAAAGCCTCATGGGTGCCGGTGGAGGCGCCGGAGGGCACGGCCGCCCTCCCAAAACCGCAGCAGGTGTAAACATCAACCTCAATAGTCGGATTTCCCCTTGAATCAAGGATCTCACGGGCATGAATCTTCTCAATCTGGAAGGACATGGTATACCTCGGTAATCTGCTTGCCATGCCCCTTTATTAAAGTTGGCCTAGAACCTAGAGCTATAGCTCCATCAAGTATTCCGCATTCTCTATCCTGGCCGCACAATCCTGAATATGCTACAATGCTCTCAATGGTCCAGCATTTTCTGCGATCTGCGGACCGGAAGGAGTGCGACGCATCGAAGGATGCCGGCAATCTCCTCCGCCGGGCAAAATGTGAATGGAACTTTGCAAAACAGAATAGCTCTAATATACCAGCCGATCACTGTGATCAGCTGATGGATATGAAGCTGGGCATCTCCACCTGGGCATACCTGGACCTGCCATTGGATCAGGCTCTGGATAGGATCTCAATGCTCTCCGCCCGAGCTGAAATCCTCTGTGAGGGCAGGCACAGCCTCTTTCGACCTGAGAATCTGGATATAGCCTCATTTTATTCTCTGAAATACAGCATCCACGGTCCAATTGCCGACATCAATATTGCCAGCATCTACCACGAATTTCGTGAGGCCTCGGTTAACCTGCACCGCCGGGCCATCGCTGCCGGAGCCGCCATAGGTGCGGAGCTATATATCATCCACCCCGGCTACACCCCCTGGAGCTTCTGCTGGGGCGATGCCCTGACCTGTCTGTACCAGTCCCTGTCCGAGCTGGCGCCTCTGCAGGATGAACTGGGCATATCCCTAGCGGTGGAGAACATGCCCAAGAGCGAATGGCTCTTCTTTAAAAAGCCAGACCTGGACCTGCACGGTCTGGGCTTGGTTCTGGATATAGGCCATGCTCATACCTGCGGAACACTGCAGGAGTTTTTAGGCCATCCTGCCCTGATCCACGTCCATCTGCACGACAACTCCGGAGAGGGCGATGAGCATCTGGCTCTGGGTCAGGGAGGAATAGATCTCATGCCGGTCTTGAAGAAAATAAGAGAGAGTGGCCTGACCGCCGCATTGGAGCAAAAGAGTGAAGCAGCGGTTGTTGAGAGCCTGGCTGTCTTAAATAGAATGCATAAGACAGAGGAACCCATCTGCCAAAGCCGATCTTAATAGGGGATGGCAATAGGATTTGCTGAAACGGTATTTCTGCTTCTGAAATAAACCGGAGAATTCATGAGGGATATTAGAGCTCAAGATGACCGTCGCAAGCGCAATGCAGCTCTTTTATCCGTAGCTTCCAACTCCCTGCTGATAATTCTGAAGCTGCTGGTGGGCGCATGGATCGGATCGGTATCGGTTATCTCCGAGGCGGTTCATTCATCGGTGGATCTGCTTGCCGCCATCATTGCTTTTATTGCGGTTAGAGTTTCGGGAAATCCGCCTGACAAAGGCCATCCCTTCGGCCACGGCAAGGTAGAGAATATATCCGGGACCATTGAAGCGGCACTTATATTCATAGCCGCAGGCTGGATCCTCTTCGAGGCTGCAGAGAAGCTTAGAGATCCCCAGCCACTGGATCAAGCCAGCTGGGGAGCTTTGGTTATGCTAATATCTGTAGCAGCAAATATCTTCGTATCCAGAAGGCTTTATCAGGTGGGGGAGGAGACCGATTCGGTGGCGCTTAAGGCCGATGCATTCCATCTTCGCAGCGATGTCTATACCTCACTGGGGGTTCTGACCGGCCTTGCCGTCATCATGGCTGGAAAGCTGGTTGTGCCTGAGATCAATCTCTATTGGATTGATCCAGCCGCGGCAATAATCGTGGCTCTGCTCATCATAAGGGCTGCTTATCACCTGACAGTGGAATCAGCCCGCGATCTGATAGATGTGGGCCTGCCGGAAGATGAGACCGAAGGTCTGAGAAGGCATATAGCAGCCTTTGCCCCTACCATACGCGGATTTCATAAGCTGCGCACCAGAAAAGCTGGAGCAGATCGTTTTGTGGATTTTCATATCCGGGTTGATGCTGCCATGTCCGTAGATGAATCGCATCGCATCACCGATATGTTGACCTGCTCTATAAAGGAGCACTATCCAGGAACCGCGGTAAGCATCCATATCGAGCCCTGCAACTGCTCACTGGCCAGAGAAGAGTCCTGCGGCTGCTTGCTCTCGGAAGAGGCCAGAAAAAGCCTGGAGGGGAGAGTGGATGGAAAGGGAAAGCAGGATAAGATATGAAATGGAGCCCCTCCAGCATGAGGGATAGCATCTCCTTCTCCCGCATAGCATAGCTTCAGAATTCTATCGATCCTAATTCTTTTCTTTGCCGCCCCTCTCCAAGGTCTCGACGATAAAAGTGGCCGTTATATTTGCCGCTTCTTCTCTTTCAGTTGCATCTCTGTTCGTTCCTTCGTTTCACTTCATATCCGCACTGCACTGTACGGAAATATCTCAAATCCCCGCGGGAACTTGAACCTTCTTTCTCCCAGCTTCTTGTCCGCCTTTGTCAGAGCCGCCCTATCCTCACCAGCCGCCTTGACCAGGTTCAGGACCTCGTCAGAGGACTCCTCCTCTTCCACCTGCTCCTTGACATACCACTCCAGAAACTGGCCTGTGGCTATATCCTTCTCCTCCTCTGCCACCCCCACCAGGGCATGGATGAGCCCGGTGACAATCCTCTCGTGCTCCCAGACATGCTGGAAGGCCTGCAAGGGCGAGCCCCAATCGAACTGGGGGGCCTCCACCGCCAGCATCCGGGCTCTGCCGCCGCTGCCGGCAACATAGTCCAGCATCTTCATGGTGTGAACCAGCTCCTCGCCTGCCTGCAATCTCATCCAGTGAGCGAATCCCTCCATCTTGATCGATTCAAAATAGTAGGACATGGAGAGATAAAGATAAGAGGAATACAGCTCTCTATTGGCCTGCTGGCACAACGCCTCATTCATTTTCTCGCTGAGCATGATAAAACCCTTACTTGATAGCCAATGTCATCCGCAATTATGACATCTTCTCAAACTGTTCCTTGCCCACACCGCATTCAGGACAGATCCAGTCATCAGGTAGGCTCTCAAATGAGGTTCCCGGTGCGATGCCGGAGGTTGGATCTCCTTTTTCCGGATCGTAGATATAGCCGCAGACCGTACAGACATATTTGTCCATCTTCTCTCACCACCTGATGTCATAACCGCCTTCCTAGATGAAATTTTCCAGGATCTCCTCGATCTTGCTCTCCCTTTCCTCCCGGCCAGGCCGGTATGATGAAAAGGACTGATCAAAGCGAGGGGCATCAATCTGATAAAAGCAGCCCAGGGGTATGGGCAGATCGGAGCGATTGTAATTCCATGACCGGATGATCTTCTCTGCCTGCTCAAAGCTGCTCCGATCGTTGTCCTCAACCACATAGGTCCATTGGTTGTAGCTCTCATAGAGATTGTGATAGGAGACGCAGACCTGGAGCACATCCACAAAGGAGAAGCCCTTATGGAGTATGGCTTCTTTGAACAGCTGCTGCAGCTGATCAATGCCGTGGCTGTAGCCCCGGGCGATATAGGTTGCTCCGGAGGAGAGCATAATCTCCAGGGGATTAAGAGGCGGCTCGACTGCTCCGGCTGGGGTAGACCGGCCCCGAAAACCGGAGGGAGAGGTGGGGGTGTACTGGCCGGTGGTCAGGCCGTAGACCCGGTTGTCATGCAATATCAAAGTGATGTCGATGTTCCTCTTGGCGGCAAAGATGAGGTGCTCCAGACCCTCGGCCAGGCTGTCTCCGTCACCGGAAAAGCAGATCACCTTCAGATCGGGATTGGCAATCTTAATGGCTGTGGCCACGGGTATGGTCCGTCCATGAATGGAATAGAAGCTGTTCACATTGAGGTAGTCAACGATCTTGGCATGGCAGCCTATTCCTGATACCAAAACTACGTCTTCCAGGGGATAGCCCTCCCCATCCAGCTCAGCCAGCACTGCCCTCATGGCACCGAGGATGGAGAAGTTGCCGCAGCCGGGGCACCAGGTGTTTGCTGCATCGCTGGCCAGATCCTTGGGATTGATTTGCTTGGGATTCATGTGGCTGCACCTCCCAGACTATGGAGAAGCTCTTCCAGGGAAAACGGCCTTCCATCGTACTTTAAAATCCTGTCATCAACCTTGATGCCCCAGCATCCGGCCAGTTCGGCCAGCTGTCCGGTGGAGTTGCACTCCACGGCAAGAAGCCTCTCCACCCCCTGCAGGGCATCTATCAGCTTCTTTTCCGGGAAGGGCGAGAGGGCCAGCACCTGGACCGCCCGCAGGCCCAGCCTCTCCGCCACCTCCACACACACCCCTTTATTGGAGCCCCAGAAGAGAAGAGCGGTCCTGCTTGATATCTGGCCATAGACCTTCACCGTCTCATATTCCTCCATCTCCCTGGCCAGGGATTGGCCCTTTCTCCGGCCCTTGTCGATCATCTCCCTGGTGATGCCGGGGTCCTCGCTGGTTATGCCCTGCTGGTCGTGCATGTAGCTGTCCGTCTTTATCGCCTGCCCCTTCTGAGGGGGAAAAGCCAGAGGCGAGACGCCATTTTCCGTCTGAAGATAGCGCTTGTATCTTCCATTTCCATCCCAGAGCATAAGGCTCTCCTCTTTTACCTCCCCAGCCAGATCCCCGTCGAAGTTATAGAGGCTCTCGCTCAGGGTCTTGTCGCTCAGAATTATAGAGGGAATCTGATACCTCCAGGCTAAATTAAGTGCCCGGCCAGACCAGATATACGCCTCGTCAGCGTCTCCCGGCGCCACCACCAGCCGGGGAAACTCCCCCTGGCCGGCGTGGAGGACAAAATGCAGATCACCCTGGGCGGTGTATGTGGGAAGGCCGGTGGAGGGGCCGGCCCTCTGGGCCATGACCACCACCACCGGCAACTCAGCCATCCCCGCCAGGCTCAGGCCTTCGGTCATGAGGCAGAAGCCGCCCCCCGAGGTCCCTACTGCTGCCATGACCCCGGCATAGGCAAATCCGAGAGCCATGAGCATGACTGCGATCTCGCTCTCCGGGTGGATTACCTTGAGGCCGAAGTCTCCGGCATAGCGGGCCATGAAGTCCAGAACGCTGGAGGATGGGGTCATGGGGTAAGCCACATAAGCACCTAGCCCTGCCCGGATCAGCCCCAGGCTTATGGCCTGGTTTCCAGTGAGAAGAGCCCTGGGCGGCGGGGAAGCTTCTGATGATCCGGGGCCGCCGCTGATCAGATCCTCAATCCGGCAGAAGCCCTCCGTCTGCTCGTAGCCTTGCCTCGCCACAAGCAAGTTCAGCTCCAGCTTCTTTTGCATATGCTTTCTAAGGGTCTCTTCCAAGACCTCCCAGGCTATGCCCACTGCTTTGCAGTATCCGCCTAGAATGCAGCTGTTCTTCATGATGGCCGGGGCGCCGGCCTCCTTGAGGATGGAACTTACCGCCAGGCCGCATCCTTTTCCGGCCAGGGCCTCCGGGCGGACCTTGTCGGCATCGTATATGACAAAGGAGCTCTCCTTCAGCCTGTGCTGATGCTTTTCAACTGTTTCCTGGTTCAGGGCGATCAGCACATCTAAAGCATCGGTATGGGCGAGAACCTTGCTGCGGCAGGCCCGGATCAGGGAGAAGTTGTGGCCGCCCCGGATGAGCGAGGGGTAATCATAGTACATGTAAATGCTGCAGCCCATACGGGACAGCAGGCGGGATGCGGTCAGGCCGGCCTCATTTATGCCGTCTCCGGCAATGCCCCCGATGAGTGTGGAAAAATCGTTCAATCATATCTCCCCCATGGATGATATTATTATGAATTTGCCCTGCTGGCTATTTTATAGTGATAACTTTCTATATAGAAGCAAGTCTATATAAGAGCTTTGTAATCTATTGGAACAAGAAACGCAGATGGGCCAGAGGGCTCGCACTTTCCGCTTAAGATGAACAAGGTGAGATGAAGATGGCAGGCATAAGCTACTCCAAGAAGGTCATGGATCACTTCATGAACCCCAGGAATGTGGGGGAGATAGAAAGCCCGGAC
>Ga0302252_1001685_pt1 | contig 12177 bp, 12 predicted proteins | sample AAG_RA_Leu_MG_FD_193511 | JGI IMG/M metagenome (GOLD analysis project Ga0302252, IMG submission 193511) | Enriched activated sludge microbial communities from anaerobic digester in WTTP, New Holstein, Wisconsin, United States - AAG_RA_Leu | ecosystem: Engineered > Bioreactor > Anaerobic >...
CCTCCACCTCCATCTTGCTCTCGGTTGAGCCGTTGACATGAACCATCATTCCCGACAGGTTTACTGAGGAGTGGGTCTCCATGCTCTCGGTTATTGTGGTCGCCTTCTCCTCACTGGCATTGCTGCCCGCATTCAGCTTGATAGCCTGGACCGCCAGGCTTTGCACCGCAAAGCTGGAAAGGTTCTCAGCCGATGGGGAGGATAAATTTTTCAGCTCTTCGATGCTTCTTTCCGGCGCGCTGGGCCCCTTCTCCGTGCAACCGGATATGGCCAGTGCAGCCAGAATAAGTAACAACAATAGTCTTCTCATATTCTCCGTTCTCCATCGATAATAAATTAAATTTGTGATCTTGATTTTGCTCTTTGCCCTTCCTCCTTCTTCCTGAAATCATCTCCGGCCGGAGGGCAGGAATCTCTCGCCGGTGATCATCTCAAATAGCCGGATGTAGATCCGGCTGGTCTCAGCCACCACCTCCGGTGGTAGGGCGGGTATGGCGGGCTCCGGCTGGCCTGCATCCCTGGCGGCGTAAAGCCGGTCTTTGTAGCCGCTCTGGCGGTAGTGCTGGCGGACGTATTCCTTGGAGAGATCCACCAGCTCTCCCGCCTCATAACGGGCCTTGTCCCAGAAGCGGTCCTCGTCCGCCGTGCCATAGACATCTATGACCATGACATCTCGGTTTTCATCAAAGGCCAGCTCCTTCTTTCCGTCGGCGTGAATGAGGCCTCGGGAGGAGACGGCTCTGCCCATGTCCTCGTCGATCCGGAGCACAGTCTCCCGGGCTTCTTCGTACTCCTCCGGCGAGAGGCCGGAGATCTGCAGGGCCTCCTCCTTTTTCAGCAGCCGGTCCGTCTTCTCCAGCTTAGTTGAGACCTCCAGGAAGGGCTGGGGGAGAGGCTCGCCTAATTTGACGGTGTGCCCGGAGGGATAGCCCAGATCGCGGGCGGAGAGCTTTCCCTCCTTGACCCGGTCGTAGAGGGATCCGGCCACGTACCAGCGGCAGATCCACTCCAGTGGGATGAGGCAATTTTTAGACTGGGGAGTGATCTGGGATGGCTGGAGTATGTCCACTTTGCGGCAGAGCATTCCCGCCGGAGGCAGATGCTCTAGGAAGTGGGTCTTGATTCCCATCCTGGCTGCCCTTTCAAACCAGTAGACTCCCTCCCGGCTGAGGGTCTCGCCCTTGAAGGGTATCTGGGTCGGTATGACCTTGTCGAAGACGGAGATGTTGTCGGTGAAGAGAAACTCCAGCCGGTCTCCCAGGTCATAGGCCTCCTTGACCTTGCCCTTCATCAAAAGCTTGCGCTGCATCAGAGGCTCTCTGCAGAGAAGGATGATAACCTTTTGCTTTGCTCCTTTGCTCTTATCCGGGGCCAAAAGCTGAAGCACGAAGAAATGATCGGATTTAAAAAAAGAGGTAGACGTTTAGCTAACCTTCAATTTCTAAAAACTTCAGAATTAGATCAGACTGGACCACCAAAAGCTTTTTCGTCAAGTCCATCCATGATAATGGATCAGGAGAGAGATACATCTTCATGACCGATTCGCCCAAAAGCGAAATCCGCCTGAGTTTTCGATCCGCAGCTCTTCTGGCCGGAGCAATCGCAGCTCTCCATCTTCTTCTCCTGGTTTTTGGCGAGGGCAATGGCAGCCTTCTTCTCCTAAAAGATGGATTCTTGATACTAAGCAGCGGCCTTGCCGCCGCAGCCATGCTCTATGCTGCTCACCGCTCCGAGAGCAGATCTAAAAAGGCATGGATAGTCTTTGCTGCAGCTCTCTTGCTCAACACCATCGGCGAGATGCTGTGGGCAGCGATAGAGGTGGTGCTTCAGGACAATCCCTTCCTAACCCTGGCCGATGTGGGCTATCTCCTCTTCTATCCGCTCTTCGCCCTAGGCATATTTCTCCTGCCGGAAGAGCCCCTCACCTATCGGGAGCAGCTCAGGTTCCTGCTGTATGCGGCCATAGTGGCCATCTCCATCACCCTGGTATTCTGGGTCTTGCTCATAGCCCCCATGCTTCTCAGCACCATGATATTGGATCTGGGCTTCTTTGTATCCCTCTGCTACCTTCTCATGGACCTTCTGCTCTTCTTCGCCCTGGTCTGGCTCCTCTTTCGAAAGCTGGACTACAGAGAACAAGGCCCCATCCTGCTTTTGGCCATGAGCATAGCGGTAATGATACTGACCGACTTGATATTCTTGATCCAGATCCAGGATGAGACTTTTATCTCCGGCAGCCTGCTGGATATAGGCTGGTCCAGCAGCAGCCTGCTCATGGGCCTGGCAGCCATACGCCATGCAAATGCTCCTCCTCTAGACCGCTCCAAGGCCGATATGATCGCTCAGAGCGGCAGAGCCGGTTGGACCTATAATCTGCCCTTTCTGGGCATTGGAGCCGTCTTCTTCCTCTTCGTCTGGAAACAGGAGTATCTCCGTCAGATCAACTATTCCTTGGTCGCAGCCGCCTTCGGCCTTCTCATCGCCCTGATGTTCATCCGCCAGAAGATCATCTTTGATGAGAGCAATCGCCTGCTGGCTAAGAGCATATCCGAGGTGGCGGAAAGAAAGCGGGCTGAGGAGGACCTTCAGAAGGCCAAGGAAAAAGCCGAATCTGCCGCCCGGGCCAAGACCGAGTTCCTGGCCAATATGAGCCATGAGATAAGAACTCCCCTCAATGCCATAATCGGCATGACCGGCCTGCTGCTCAATGAAAAGCTGAATGATGATCAGAGAGAGTATGTTGAGATCATCAGGAGCAGCGGAGATACCCTTCTCTCAACCATCAACAACATCCTGGACTTCACCAAGATTGAGGCTGAGAGGATAGAGCTGGAGAAGCAGCCTTTCTTCCTGCCCGACTGCCTGGAGGCCTCAATGGATGTTGTGGCTGCTGATGCCGGCCGGAAAGGACTGGCCTTGAGTTATGATATCGGCCCTGGCGTCCCGGCCACGGTATTAGGGGATCCGGCCAGGATCAATCAGATACTGATAAACCTGCTCAATAATGCCGTAAAATTTACGGAGAATGGGACGATTACCGTATCTGTCTCCGGCCACTTCAGAGAGGAAGGGGACTATGAGATCCATTTTGCAGTGAAAGACACAGGCATCGGCATTTCCGAGGACAAGATGCAGCGGCTCTTTCATCCTTTCAGTCAGGCCGATGCATCCATGGCCCGCCGTTATGGCGGAACCGGCCTAGGACTGGTCATAAGCAAGAAGCTCACCGAGCTGATGGGAGGAAGGATGTGGGCGGAGAGCCTTGTAGGAAGCGGATCCACATTTCATTTCACCGTTCTGGTGCAGCCATCCCTCATTCCGCCAATAAGGAAGGGAGAGGTCTCGGATTCCAAGATCAGGCCGGGCCCGAGACGGGACATCCAGATACTTCTGGCGGAGGACAATCTGGTCAACCAGAAGGTTACCGGGATGATGCTGAAGAAGCTGGGATGCAGGGCTGATCTGGCTGCAAACGGCCTGGAGGTCCTTCAGGCGCTGGAGCGTCAGCATTACGATCTGATTTTGATGGATGTGCAGATGCCGGAGATGGACGGCCTGGAGGCCACCCGGGAGATCCGCCGCAGGTGGCAGGGAAAGGATCAGCCGGCGATCATTGCCATGACCGCTCTGGCTCTAGAAGGCGACCAGGAGATGTGCCTGGAATCGGGGATGGACGACTACATCAGCAAGCCGGTCAAGATGGATATGCTAAAAGCCGCCCTGGATAAATGGAGCGGAAAGAACAGAGGCTCTTGCAGCGCACAGCAGCCTTCCGGCAGTGCGGCAAAGCGGATAGGCTCTGAATCAGATGCTCAATTTTAAACCCGGCTAGACCTTGATCTTAATTCCAAAGAGCCGCTCAAATTTCTCATACTTAGCCCTGGCCCGATAGAGGTTCTGCCTGGTGTAGGGCTGGCCCTCTTGGCAGGCAGCCATATCCCTGATTTCTGCGGCAGTAAAGACCACCTCCAGCTTCTCCCTGGCGATGTCACAGATGCGTACCACCTCCTTGGCCAGATCCAGATCCCCGTCTTCCAGCCAGCGCCACTTTTTATCATACTGCAGCAAAAGAAGGTGGCCATTGGAGCAGCCGGCCGACACCAGCCAGCGGTCCTCCGTCTGGTGATAGGCCAGGCTGTACAGATCGGCCTCGCAGCGGCTGCAAAAGCCGACAATGTTCTTTTCCTTCGAGAACGGCTCCAGCCTATAGCCCTGATAAATAAGGACCCGGCTGTGCTCCTCGATCTGGTTCATCCCTGGGCCAGGACATCGGCCATGCTGTAGATGCCGGGCTTCTTTCCCGCCACCCAGGCTGCTGCCCGCACCGCCCCGCTGGCAAATGCGCTCCTGCTGTGGGCCTGGTGCTTGATCTCCAGCCGCTCTCCCGATCCGGCGAAGAGCACGGTATGGTCTCCCACGATGTCCCCGCCCCTCACGGCATGCACCCCGATCTCCTTTCCGCGCGGCATAAGCCCCTTTCGGCCATAGACGACATCCTTCTCCCCCAGAGCCGAGGCGATCGCTTCCACCGTGGCCAGAGCGGTGCCGCTGGGAGCATCCTTCTTCTGGTTATGATGGGCCTCGATGACCTCGATGTCGTAGTCCTTCAGAGCGGCAGCTGCCTGGGCTACCAGCTTCCAGAAGATATTGACGCCCAAGCTGAAGTTGGGCGATATCACCGCAGCGCAATTCCCCTCTATGGCGCTCTTCATCAGGGCATGTTGCTCCGGGGACAGGCCGGTGGTACCAACAACCAGGTCGATGCCCAATCTGGCCGCGGTAGAGGCATTTTCCACAGCCGCCTTGGCGATGGTGAAGTCTATGAGCACATCAGTGCGGCTCTCCTTCAGGACAGCCTCCAGCTCAGAGGCGTCCCTGACCAGGATCCCACCCGGCAGCTCTTTCCCCGCTCCAACGACATCCAGCCCCGCCACAAGCTCTAATCCCTCCCGCTTGGCCGCCTCCTGGATGATCAGTGTGCCCATCCTTCCCAGGGCCCCGGTAAGGGCGATTCTGGTCATGCTCTCTCGCCCAGCCTTTCCACGATCTCCTTCAGCTTTGCTTCATTGGCGGGCGCCATCTCTCCCAGCGGCAGGCGCAGAGGCCCGTTGGCCAGGCCCAGATACTTGTGAGCCGTTTTGACCGGAATGGGATTGGTCTCCAGGAACATGGCCCGTACCAGAGGAGCCAGCTCATAGTGCAGTGCTCTGGCCTTCTCCATATCTCCCTTGAACACAGCCTCCACCATGGCTACAGTCTTTCCGGGAGCGACATTGGCCACCACTGAGACCACTCCCTGGCCTCCCAGGGCCATGGTGGGCAAAGTCAGATCATCGTCTCCAGATAAAAGCACGAAGTCGCTGCTGCGGGTCTGCTCTATGATCTGAGACTGCTGGGACAGGCTTCCACTGGCCTCCTTTATGGCCACTATGTTCTTGATCTTCGATAGTTTGGCCACCAGTTCCGGCTTGAGGTCGATTCCAGTTCTCTTGGGAACATTGTAGAGCACTATGGGTATATCGCAATTCTCGGCGATTCTCTTAAAGTGTTCATACATTCCCCTGTCATTGGGCTTGTTATAGTAGGGTGTGATGAGCAGAGCGGCGTCTGCCCCTGCCTTGGCCGCATGGCGGGTCAGCTCCATGGCCTCGCGGGTATTATTCGAACCGGTACCGGCAATAACCGGCACCTTGGAGGCCTCCACTGCGATCTCAACCACTCTCTTGTGCTCCTCAAAGGTGAGGGTGGCAGACTCGCCGGTTGTGCCGCAGGGGACAATCCCTGCTATGCCGGTTTTATTCAGGTACTCAATGTTTCTCTTCAGTCCCTCCTCGTCCAGGCTCTCATCTTGTAAAAAAGGCGTGATAATGGCAGGAAACACGCCTCTAAACATCAATCTCCACCTCGCCTCGCCGAGTACTTCTCTGGCGCATCACATTGGAGATGTATCCTGCCACGCGATTGCGTATGGTCTTATTCTTGATATCGGTATACTCAGATACCTTGAGTTTATTGGCCTCAAAGTCCGGGCTAAAGGAATCCTCATGAGATCTCAACAGGTCCATGGCAAAATTCTTGATGTAACTAGGCTTTACGCTTCCCATAACTAACACTCCAGCTAGAGCAATCCTAAGTGCATCCTTGCCTCATCGATTTATAGCTTGCCATCCCCAGGAGCAATGACCGATCTAAAGCTCCTCCAAGAGCCATCTTTGAGAGGTGCTAGGATTATAGAAGATAATCCGGAGCATCCGGAACATTGCAGATGGACCGATAGCGTTTTGCCTCGCAACGAAGGCCGTAGGCCTGGCTCACTGGCCCCACCCCCCTTCCCACCCTAATGCTGCCTGAAAGGGCATCTTCGGCAAATCTCTTGGCTCGGCCTGCCGCCTGGGGCAGGCTGGCTCCACTGGCCAGATAAGCGGTCAGTGCAGCGGAGTAGGTGCATCCAATCCCGTGGTTCTCCCCGGCCACCCTCTTTCCGGGCAAAAACAGGCTCGTCTCTTTTGTGGCTAAGAGGTCGGTGCAGTCCAGGTGCCCCCCCTTTACAATCACCGCTCCTGCTCCAGCATCCAAAATTCTCTCGGCAGCAAGGACGGCGCTCTCTTTATCGCGCACGGACACCCCGGACAGTGCCTCTGCCTCGAAGATATTGGGCGTGACCACATCGGCCAGAGGCAGAAGTTGATCCTTCAGGGCCTGAGCTGCCTCAGCTTTGAGGAGCCTGCCTCCCGCTTCCGCCTCTATCACCGGATCTACAATCAGCAGGATATCCTTATCTCGGAGATGGTCGGCTACAACCTTTACGATCTCGGCGGAGTAAAGCATTCCCGTCTTGGCGGCAGCTACTCTGAAGTCGTCGGTGACCGAATCAAGCTGGGCCTTGACCGCATCCGCTCCCAGTCCGAATACCTTCTGCACCCCCATTGTGTTCTGAGCGGTGATGGCGGTCAAAACGGAGGTTCCATGCAGCCCCAAAACGGAGAAGGTCTTGATATCGGCCTGAATGCCCGCCCCTCCCCCCGAATCGGAGCCGCCAATGCTCAGCACTACCGAGGTCATATCATTCCTTTGTCGGGCTGGCCAGGGCCAAATCAGGACATCTTCTTTTTCGCTGCAGCCACCAGATCCTCCGCCAGGCCGTACTTTTCCGCAATCTTCAGCGCCTTTCGGTACATCCCGGTCTGCATGTACTGCTCGTAAGATTTTGTCGCCGCCTCCCGGAGCATGCTGGCCGGAAGCTGGAATTGGTCAGCAATCTCCGCCGCATTCTTGAACAGGCTGTGGCTCATGCTGTTCTGGTAGGCATAGCTAGCCGCCTCCCGGACCATGCCCTCCGGCAGCCCGAATTCCTTGGCATATTCCGCTGCCGCCAGATAGAACTCGCTGTCTATCTTGCGCTGGAAGGAGCGCATGGCCGCATCCAGCCGAAGGTCCTGCGGAAGGCTATATTTTTTGGCCAGATCGGCGGCGATGGAGTATTCTCCCTTTTTTATATTCGCATCATAAGCTCTTTTCACGCTCTCCTGGAGCATGTCATCGGGCAGGCACCAGTCAGCCTTGATCTTGGCCGCCTCCTGATAGGCGCCCAGATCCATCTTGGCTGCAAACAGCCTTGCCCCCTCAGTCAGATTTCCTTGGCCCATAAGAATCGATCACTCCACTCCGCTCTCTCTTAAATTGGTGATAAAAGCATACTGGGTAGCCGTGGGGAGCCTCCGTCTCAGCTCCCTCACCTCCGGCAGATAGATGATCATCTGCTTGGCATACTGCCTGTCCTTTCCCAGGATCTTGGAGACCACCTCCACCTCTGCCTCGCCCTGAATCCGGGCGGATCCGCTGCCGAAGTCCGGAGACATCTCTATAAGGATAGGAAGCCGCAGGCGGCTCCACAGGAAACGGGGCAGGCTTCTAGAGATCAGATCCAGCTCCGACTTATCCATGATGAAAAATGTGTTGTCCTTGCCCTTTATGCCCGGCTTTTCCATCTTCAATAGTTCTGCCAGGCTGATGCGCCTATTGGGCAGATGGGAGTTCATGGTCTGGATGGTCTTGACCAGGACATTCCTGTTCATCGCCCTGCCCTCTCCGGAAAATTCCATCAGCTTAAGGTATTCCCTCTTTTACTTTAATGTTGTCTTCTTCGCTATCCTGGCCAGAGCCCTCTTCATTTCACAACTGTCCCGCTGACGGCCAGGCCGAGCCCCTTCAGAATACGAGATACGACTTCTCCTAAATGGGCAAGCATGAAGAGTCCGAAGATCAGGTTATTCGTTGGGCGGATTCTTTGATTTATATTCTGATCCGACGAGGTATCCTGCAATGGTTCCCAAAAGACCTATTACGGCTGTCAACGCAGTTGCATTAATTAAACTGCTGATTACCGCCAAATAGGTTACAGTAATGATGATTAACGTTGGGCCCACCCAACGAATGCATCTTTCGGGAGCCCAATTCTTTTTGTATACGACTATTAATTGTCCTAATAATAAAATAGTCCCAAGTATGAGGACAAGCGAATTTAGCAGAGCGTTTTGAACAGATTCGGAAACCATGGACTAGCAGTAAGATCTGTTCGTTATTAAACTTTGCAGCGGCCACCTACTGCAATTTAGTCGCAGGATAAATTGCCACAGGCTCATCCTGCTTTTACAAGCCAAAATATTCTATCTCATCCAGGGTCCTATTTATATACCTTATTGGCAATTCTACAGTCCCCAAATCCCCCTCCACAATCACATGATCGTACGCCACCGGCTTCCCCCTCTCGATCTTGTCCAGGATCTCCTGGGCTGGAACCACCCTCATGCCTTCCTCATCCCTGGCCTCGGCTGGGTGAAGCAGCATCAAGAAAAGGATAAACGCCAGAGCCAGCTTTATCTTTCCCACCTTCGGATATGAAGAGGCTCTGATGGGATGAATAATTTTTGCTGGTTTGAAAAAGTGCAGTTATGAAAAGGATCTATTGCCGCCGGATAGAGAGAAATTAAAATGTATCTATATATTTATAAGTCAGCTTATTTTTCTTCAGATTCAGAGCTCTCCGGGCCGCCTGTGCCACCCTCTCTCGATCCTCCGCCCGGCAGAAGACTCCAAAGCGCCAGGTGGCCTTTTGCGCCCTCTCCAGAATGCTGACCAGAGGAGAGACCTCCCGCAGGGGCCGGACCTCGCCCTCCACAAGGGCGGGAAAGCTGCCCTCCTGGGCATCGGGCAGGGCGGGATTGTCCAGCAGGATATAATCCGCCTCCATTCCCGCCTCATGGGCGATCTCCGAGGTGAGGATCTTCTCATTGATGCGGAGAAGGGAGGGGTCCAGGCATTCCTGTCCCACATAGACCGCCCTCTTGAATATGCGCCGCGATCGGATCCTCTCCGCCATCTCCGCGGCATAGCCTCCCGCGCTGGCCAAAAAGGCAAAGAGCTCCATATCGTCCATGGCTCGGATGGCGGCAGGGCTGGCACCATCTTCTATGGCCCGCCGGATGGCGGCGGCGATCATGCACTCCGAGATGCGGCAGACATGATGATAGTAGACGGAAGGATGCATCAGCAGCCGGGAGATAAGCATGGATGTGGCGGCGGAGACTCCTCCCGCCTCCACCACCAGCTTGCCCTCGTGCAAAGTCATCTTCTGAAGCAGGCGCAGCCGGTCGATGACCCCGTAGGCCACTCCGGTGTAATGGGCATCGCGGAGGAGATAGTCCATCCTGTCCACATCTATCTCCCCGCTCACGATCTGACCAAGTCCGGAGCCGTTTACGGCCTTCTGGATATCTGCGGCCCTAAGGCCGTAGTCGGACAAGACCTCGGCCAGCTCGCCTCTTTTTAGCAGGTCCATGATGCTCTCGTGTTCCTTGCGGATGAAGGGAGCCAGAGCCGCCTCGGTGGCATGAGAGAGGGGACCGTGGCCCAGGTCGTGCAGAAGAGCCGCGGCACATATCATCAGCCTCTCCTCCTCCTCCAGGCCCAGCTGGCGGGAGAGGAGGTCAGCCAGATGGTAGGCTCCCAGGCTGTGCTCGAAGCGGGTGTGATTGGCTCCGGGGTAGACCAGGCTGGCCAGGCCCAGCTGCCTGATCCAGCGCAGCCGCTGCATCTGTGGGGTGTCCGCCAGCTCGGAAGCCAGTCCATCCAGCCGGATATAGCCGTGCACTGGGTCGCGGATCTCGGTCATCTCTTCCGTCCTTACAGTCTCCTGACTTAAAAATGTGGGCACGAAACATTTAAATCTCAAGATCGCCTCTGCCACAGGCTCAAGATACAGGAACTGAGTTTACGAACCTGGGAAGGATTATGACCGATAAAGTCTCGCTTGACCGGGATCAAGCCGGATCTCCTGAGCAGGATATAAACTGTGCATTTGATGCCGCTTTGCCGGAAGAGAGGCATCCTTTTTTAGATGCATTGATGGCCAGGCCATCCGAGAGAAAATCAATAACCGATCCTACATCCGAATCTATCGATTTCAGAAGATGGATATGCGCCACCCTCTCTGAAATCTAAAATTAGGAAACATTCAGAGGGATCGAATGAAACCGCCCATTGTCTTTGGCATCATCGGTACCCTGCTAAAGATTTTCGGCCTAATGCTCCTGGTGCCCGGCTTCGTCTCTGTCTACTACCACGAGACTGATGGGGTCCTGGCCTTTGCTCTGACCTCAATGCTCTCCATAGGCTCGGGGATTCTGCTCAAACATATGGGAGAAGAGGGAGAGGTGGGCTACAAGGAAGCATTTGCCGCCGTCTCCATAGGATGGCTGGCAGCCACATTCTTCGGCGCTTTGCCTTTTACCCTTCAGGGTCTTAGCTTCATAGACGGTCTCTTCGAATCTGTATCGGGCCTCTCCGCAACCGGTGCCACCATTCTAACTGAGGCCGATCCCCAGGGCTACTATATTGTCAACTCCACCCTGGCCCGAGATAGCATCTGCGCCATTCTCCTCAATGATCTTAGCCGAGGACTACATGCCTATGGCCTAGTCTGGCAGTCCGTGCACAGCCAGACCTTTATGGGCCTACTCTTCTGGAGATCATTCCAGCAGCTCATAGGAGGCCTGGGCATAATTCTAATGGTTGTGGCCATCTTTCCTCAGCTTCGCGTGGCCGGCCGCCAGCTCTACCGGGCAGAGACGGTGGGTCCGAGCAAGGATACCATCACCCCCCGGGCCGCATATACCGCCAGAATCCTCTGGAGGGTTTATCTCTTCTTTAACTTGATAGAGATAATAATGCTTTATACCGCGGGAATGCCGCTCTACGATGCAGCCTGCACCGCCTTTTCCACTCTGGCCACAGGGGGCTTCTCTCCCCAGGCATCGAGCCTCGTGGCCTACAACAGTCCCTTGATAGAAGCTATCGTGGCAGTCTTCATCATCCTGGGCATGTCCAGCTTCACCCTTCATTACCGGGCATTGACCTCAAAAAGCCTGGCCTGGATCAGGGACGAGGAGTTTAGGTTCATGGTCTTCATATTAGCCGCTGCCACAATCATGCTCATCCTATTTGGAGGCATAGAGGGCGGCCTGACCGAACGCTTCCGTTTTGCCTCCTTCCAGGCCATCTCTTTCATGGGAACCTGCGGGTTTGTCAATGCCCTGGATTACGATAAATGGTCTACCGCGGCCAAGCTATCTCTGATCATGGTTATGCTAATCGGAGGGTGCATAGGCTCGACAGCGGGAGGAATAAAGGTGGGCAGAATATTAGTGGGCTGCAAACACACTTACAATGAGCTATTGCATATGCTGCACCCTCATGCCCTCATGTCTGTCCGGCTGGGGAAGTCGAGGGTTGAGGAGGGCATACTGCGACCGATGATCTTCTACTCCTTCTTCTACCTGGCAGTATGGCTGGTCCTATCCTTGATGCTCGCCGCCGTCAGCAGCAGCGATCCCCGTGTGGACCTGCAGGTTGTGGCCAGCGGCATTGCCTCCTGCATGGGTGGAGTGGGGCCAGCTTTCGGCATCATCGCCTTCGACTGGTCACAAATTAACGATGCTGGCAAGATGATCGGATTTTTTGCCATGTATATCGGCAGGCTGGAGATGATGCCCGTGTTCCTGTTATTTATACCTGAATTGTGGAGGAAATAGAATATGCGCATTCTCATCACCGGAGCGGGCGAGGTGGGCTTTCTCATCGCCAGCGAGCTCTATGCTGATCACGATGTCACAGTCATAG